>Ga0307512_10000303_pt1 | contig 71465 bp, 82 predicted proteins | sample 14_EM_MG_FD_200267 | JGI IMG/M metagenome (GOLD analysis project Ga0307512, IMG submission 200267) | Populus trichocarpa ectomycorrhiza microbial communities from riparian zone in the Pacific Northwest, United States - 14_EM | ecosystem: Host-associated > Plants > Roots > Unclassified | place... | reverse complement strand
GCGTACGAGACATACAAGACATACTCCGAATACCGCGTATATAAGTTCATGAACGTACCTGTACTTTAGGAAACACAAGCTTCTAGCAATCAGTATTTCAACACTGAGGAACAAGAAGGAAGAAGCTGAGTTGGGTCGGGATTGGTTACAGAATAAGGGGAAGAAACTGGCTAAGTGTGCGGAAGAAAAGAAGGACAAAGCTGAGCTTGCAGAAGAAAAGCACGAGGCAAAGCAGACCCAGGACGAACCAGAACAGGACGAACCAAACGAAGATTTGCTCGGTGCTGATAAGGGTCTGGATAAGCTATCTCTGGGAGCGAGAGACAGTTGTGAATAGGACATGATATCTTGCAGTTTTTAGGGGAAATATTTGTATGGCTCTCTGTGTATGCAGAGCGATGGGCTGGAAGCTTTCGTTGATCAGTATGCGTTTCATTTTTTATTCACTGTATCAGGTATCAGTGGTCTACCATGGGTATTGTCTCTATAAATTGTTGTAGGGTTGGCTGGATTTGGAATTTATGGTTTTTTGCAAGTCGGGAGCCTAAATAGTATATCTTAGAGCAAACGTTACAACTCCTAGGGCTGGTGGGTTCTAATTGCAGACAATTTCGTACGAACAGGTTTGTCATAGCTGTCCCAGTCGCACGATACAGCTCCATTACAACTTGATCACAATTAGTTTCTGTCATTACAGACTTGTAGCACACTGCATTCCTGCATCTCGATATAACCCCATTCCGTTAGGGCATCCAAATACATTCTGTCCGTAGTAACGAAACCCAAAAAGCAAATTGATAAAAGAAAATCTCTACGAGAACGTCCAAAAAATTCATCTGTCCAGAACCTCATCGTGAGTACCATCATTGGAATTCAACATTTGAAGCGCATGAGCTGCTGCCATACCGTCAAGCATTTCACAGAGGCTGTCTTCTTAGCGTCATCAAACGCGTCATCTCTAGCACTCTCCAACTCCATGAAAACGTTCCTAGCTTTCCACTGCCAAACGATGATATCCCGCTCAACCAAGGTACGTCGATAACGAGTTTCCATCCTAGAATCAAGATCTGCTTTGCGGTGGATGCGTGTGCGTTCTCTAGTGACATCCCAGAGAGCCCACAAAACCATATCGTAGTCCCGCTCACAGCGGCAGATATTGACATCGTATTTGGTAAGCTGATCTGAAAGTTGTTAGTCGGTGGAGCCGCTAGAGCAGGGATTCAGATAGAAGAAAAAGACATATTCACCATGGCCGTAAATAGCGATGAATGCACCAAAGGATTCATTATCCTCCCGATATCTGCGCGGTCTCAAGCGAGAGTAGCGAAAGGCTTGGTGATGATAACCCATTGGGAACGATGGATGGCTTATGAAGGGATTTAATATATAGAAAATAAGCGACCTAGGTGGATAGATTGCTGGTGTTTTATAATGGGCAGGGAACGGGGTTGAGGAAAATGGATGTTCGTTCTTGGCCTAACTGACCACCTTTGCTCAGCCACGAGTACGAGCGTTGACATCGGTGCCGGATAATTCTCCCGCTTCACAATCCATCCAAAAATTAACATCGACTAATAAATAGACTTATTGGTATCGATTGTAACTAAAACTGAGTACACGAACACAGACCATATTGCCATAAAGATAGCTTAAATCAGATAATTTGGCTGGTAAGAATTGCGAAAAACAAAGTTCTAGCGTCATAAGTTCCACTCGTATCGAGTGACAGAATATGATGTTAGCTTAAAGGTTCTCTATACAACCATCATTTCCACAACCGCTGCTAGTATCGCTACCACCTCCTTGCTGAGTTAGAACCTCACAATTTCTGACAGCTTTAGTATTGACGTATTCAGCCACCAGTTCCTCGGCGTCGGCAAAGAATAAATAATCCGGGAGAGCTGATTTCCGACTTAGATTCGCAAGCGGAATCTCAAGGGCCGATTCAGATAGAATTTGAGTTCATGAGACATATTGCAGACCTAAAAATTCGGGCTACTTATCTATCAGGGCGGGGGAACTTCCAACCAAACTTTACTTGGTCTCACTGACCCTAGCACTCAAACAATTCTCATTCTGCAAACTTTATAGTACTTCTAGCAAATAGACTTGCAAACTTTGCACTCCCCACAAAGCTTGCACAGCGGGTCCCTAGCATACGCTGCGCGGGAAAAGAAATACAGTAGTGAGAAAGATCTTCGGGTTGACGTTGTACCATCGCCTTTGCTCACCGCCTCCCAATACGTAACTTTATATTGCATTTATTATCCATTCTAATACCAGCTCTAGCTACCTGTCCTTTTTTTTTTCTCAATGTCAGTACTGTTATTTTGTTGGGAGTTCGAGACGAGATTTTGGCACTTAGACACCTATAGGCTGCCGTACAACCCAAAACTTTAATAGCTCTGCATGTTATCGAAACCCCCAAAATCTGCTACAGAATGCAATCTCAAAATGGTCAGTTTTCAGACCCAATCGTCAATCTTCGTATACTCTTTCACATTTAATCTATCTCACTGCTTGTTTTGATTATTGTCACTAAGTTGACATCTTCTGGACCATATTCTCCTGATTTTCAGATGGACTGACACTTGGATCCAGATACTCTGCCGGCCAACCCCTTGACACCACCCGACTGGGACGGCACCCAGAACCTCACCCATCCATGTTTGACAAGCTCAGACTACAGCCGAAATGCTCCTAGTAAATCATTCGAAACCTCGATCGGTACTCTGGATGTCCCCCCATCATTCCTCAACTGGGACTGGGTCAGCACCCAGAAATCATTGACAACCTTGGATCCTAGTCTGGATATTCCAACTCCACCACTTACAAACTCGAGCGGCACTCCGGATGTTTCTCCCTCATCTGTAACTGTGTATGACACTCGAGACTCTCCAACTTCATTAAAAGTAGCCATAGAAAGTTCTGCAAACACTTCAATTTCACTATTTGCGTCATGGGACAGCCCCCCAGAGTTTTCCACCTCGGGACCCCCTGACTCGGATGGTGCCCATAATTTGGCACCTTCATCTCCTCTACCTTCGGATTACGCTCAGGATTTTTCAGGCTCATTGTTCACAGCTATGGACCGCGCAGCGGATTCTTCAATCTCACTGTTTGCATCATGGACCTCCCGGGAGTTCTGTTACCCGCTGTCCGCAGACTCGGACGGCACCAAGAATTTGTCATCCTCGTCTCCTACAGCTTTAGACCACGTTCGAGATTCACCAACGTCATTATTCGCAGCCATAGACCCCATTCTGGCTTCTACAACCCCACCTCCCGCTGCCCTGGGCCGCACCCTGAATAATCCAAAATCATTGCTCGGAGACGAGGATCACGCTTCCAACCTTCTCCCCTCACCGCTGTGGGAGATGGATGAACAACCTGTTGCCAAAACTGTTACAACTTGTAAGCCAGTTGACACCATCAGCGATACCGGGTATGCCGGCCCTCTGCAGCCTATAGTCAAACAGCTCACAAGCCTGGTGGCAGAGAAGCTGGCATTGTTTGCTGTCGATAGAGTTTGTGACGGTACTGTTAGATTTGGAACCATGGGGTACGCCTCACTGGACTCAGAAACAGCAGATTATATGCTGATGCAAGTTGAGAGAGAAATCGACGAAGGAATATCTCGGTTTTGGGAGCTCTACAAATTCCTTAAGCCTGAGGAAACGTTTATTGAAAATATGCCGGATGAGGTGAAGGATTTGTTGGTGGAGTGGAAGTATGTACAGGACAATTTACCGCCGTTGACAGTGATGGATGTGATGGCGAGTCACAGGGATGTTCTGAGAGATAAGGGACAGCGCCATTGAGGAACTTCGTTGTTAGAGTTTTGATTGGTTTATGTGGTGGCTGAACGCTGCATATGTTTGGAGCGTGTTGAAGCTATTATTGGAATTTGTTGTCGCTGGGCGACTGAAACTTGCCCTGGAGTAATGGTCAGTTGTTAGTTTACATCGATGCATCGGGGATATTCGATGGGGGCAGTTCTGGAAGATTGGTTGATCGTGTCCAGGGTGCTGGAAGCGGAATAAGATTTGTTCCGTACTATGGTAGTAGGCTCTTGGTATGTCCTCGAAGGTTCAAACGAGAGAAGAAATGAAAGGTCAGAAAGAAGTGTGAATGGCTGTGTCTTCGGATGATCGTGATGATGTATAAAAAGCAAAAAACAGGTGGAAGCTACGGTTGCGGCTCTTCGGCACCTGCCGAACCCTAACCCTCATCTACCTCGGCTCAGCAACTACCGCTGCAGCAGTACCGTGGACGACCACTTCGTTTCACCAACTGCGGTCGCCGGCCGGTTCGCAACATTTACAGCCCATCTTTGTCTCGCGCCAGACCCTCACGTGATGCAGCTCCAGTCGTACCTCTTTTTTCGTCACCACCACACGAATAGGTGCTACGGTTTTAGTGGTCACGAGCGACAACCACGTGACCCCGGAAAAGATCGCTAACCTTCTGGAGCGAGACAAAGCCCATCTAGGAATTGGCGAGCGTTTGCGAACCGTCTCCCATTCATAACCACATTGGTCTGTTCTACATACAAAAAGCTTCATCTGGTCGCTCTTCCACCATGTTCCCCACACCGTGTAAGCATAGTATAAACATAGTATTGACCATCAGATGGGGTGAAATGATATTAGTATATCATGGTCCTATCTTTGCTCAGCTCACAATAGGTCTCAGCAGTATCATGGGACCTCATCAATAATCCCCGGACCTTTAATCACATAGATAAAGTATTGATTGGTTGCAGAAGTTGATAATCTCTCCAGCCAAAAACTTCGCGGGATTGCAGACGGGCCGTCAAATTGCAACCGTCCCCAGGTCGCGGTCTGGACTGCTCAAGGTTGCGAGTTGTCACGGGTTGTGTACTGTACGGAACAGATATGATGAACAATTTGCCTTGAGTTGGTATTGGAGACGCCTTGAAGTTAACTCTTTGCATGTTACTTGATGAGAGGAACCCGTGCGACATTTTGTTTCGCCTAGTCACTCTCCGTCACTCTCTATCACCCATAATCGCTATGTTGTTGCATATACTCTTACTCTTATGACTGCTTGCTACTCCCACGCACCCACTGTAGATACTTAGTAACCTTGCGATCTCTAATCTCTACTATGGTTCGATATCAATATATACGCACTCCCTTGGAGTTAAAATAGCGAAGAAGCGGCCGTTAGGCTCATCAGAATGTATACAGGGAAGACTGAAACAGTTGAGGTTCATCTGGGGGACGGGATACGGGGAATCTTGAGGAAGAGCTGTCATAATCCTTAACTCTGGCACTGCCATCGTCAGAGACGGGTCTTTCGCATGTTGGGGCGGGATGGGCTTGAACTACTGGTACTACAAGATTGGATTGTAGTATACGACGAATGGTAAAGGATTCTATACATAGAGGTTAGATTCGGCAAACTTATAGGTTTTGGACTCGGGTTATGATATCCACGACAAACAGTCCGAACCTGTATTCAGAGTCATATAATATAGGTAACACAGCTGACATAAACCAAACAAGCGAAAAATAATCCCCCTCATCCTAACTATTCCTCAAAACTACACACACTGTCCCGGCAGTACCGGCCATTATAGCTTAATCCTCTCCCTTTAAGAATCGCTATCGTACTCCGCCTCTTTTGTCTTCGCTTTCCCCCCTGCCTTTCCTTTTTTTTTGGTAGTTTTGGTAGTTTCTGTGGTAGTTTCCGTGAGAGGTTTTCCTCCGGGATACCGTTGCCAATCTGCCAAATACCTACTGCCACCCTTATCGGTCTCCCACTCCTTCTCAATATCTGCCCACCGATTGTTGTCTAACATCAAGTCAATCTCGACAACCCTATACTCCTTCACTGGATGTTTCGGTCTAGGTTGAACAGCTGGAATCTTTGTCGTATGCCGTCGTTGAATCCGCTCAATCTTTTTCCACACCTCTGGTTTGCCTGTGCGACGTAGGTTTTGGTCTATACCTTTCCTTGGGTTGATTGGCTTCACCTCCTCGATTACCGCCTGCATAATGTCGCTGTCGAACCCACCAGCGCGCATAATCAACACCTCCAAAATATTTTCCCGCGATGCGTTGCGTTCCATGTGGCCGGTCTCGTACCATCCTTTAGCCGCGATGAGGATATGTTCGCCTGTGACATGATCTGGTGTCCACTCAGTACCCTGGCCATTTTCATCGTCGAAGAGGAATTCCAATCGTTTAACGTGGCGGTACTTATTCCCGGCCCTTGCAATATCATCGATAGCACTGTAATCTTTCTCGATGGATTTTTTCGGGGTCTTGTCCCACATCAACTGATAGAAATCATTGGTGAAAGGTCCAAGCAAGGTCCATGTGAGCGGAGTATGATTATTCCATTTGTAAATCGACTTTCCACGCCTTCCGGTGGCAGACATCATACGTCTCTCGAGGTTCGCATCAGCTTCGACCAATGCCTCGGCCGCATATTCAGATCCATAAATGAGGGCAACATGGAGAGGAGTTGGAGAATGCCATAGATTCGGAGCCACAAAATGAGCACCGTAAGGATTGCGCTCGTCATCGGGAATCCCTGTATCAACGTCATATTCGAGGTCGATTAAACGTTTGATCATGTCCACATTGTTATAGACTGCTGCGTGCATGAAGGTCTTCCATAATTCCCCTTTGTCGTAAGCCTTCTTGATTTGTGTATCAGTACAATCGTCAGGAAGTCCCGGGGGTAATGGAAAGCCTTTAATATTTGTAGTAGAGGGTGTTGAAGCCATGGTGGTGCGGTTTTGTTTGTAAGCAGTGTATGAAAAGTTCTGAGGATAGAAATAAGTTAAAGTGTCGAATGATATAGAGGATTCTAGAATACACTAAAGGGTATGAAAAATCGATTCTGAGCTTATCACGGACGGACTAAATATACACGATTACTTAGTGGCGAAAGGTTCATCACGCCATTATGGTGAGTTTGATTTATTGGAAGGGGGGGGGTCGACTTGAAACCATCTGGTGTTAAATGTTGAAACTGTCATCTTGAATGTATCGGGATCTGCACGGCTATAAGGCGTAAAATGCGGTGAAAATGCGGAGAAAATGTCACTGCTGTCGCAAGTCATTGCAGATGTGGCTCGTGATGCGAATAATGGATGCGAAGTTGCTAGCAATGGGTGACAAGTTTGTTACAGTCAGTATAGCGTACAAACCCGTAAGGGTGAACGGTGGTAGCCGTTGTTCAACTGTTCGAACTGCGTCCGTACTGCGAGAACGCCATCCCTGTGATGACCATTGTTGGGCGGATTTCGAGTGCGGATATCACGTGGTATTGGACTAGGGTTGAGCATGTACTTTACATCTTGTGTACATGTCAATTTAGTCTGGAATCTCTCAAACCTCGCAAGCTCGTCTCACAACAATTAGATGAATAAAAGTCAATATACGAATCACCAATTTAGCAGCTACACCATAAGTCGCCGTACGCTTCTGCGCCAGGATTTGGTCCAACGCCCATTTCACGTCCCTCTGAGCCTCACTTCAGGGCAGTCAGGTTACACCGGTTCATATCAACGATATGGCTAACTTGCAGCCGTGGAACTGTAAACGTGTATTTCTCTATTGTAATTGTTAGCAAGGCAGCGCACTCTATTCATTTGGTCGCTGCAGGGATCCAGAATAACTGAATTAGTTTAACATCTTTCTGGCAAATTTTTAATGTATCAGGCGGATTTTCGATGACCCGTTGCGCGTGTGAGCCATATTTTGGAATGGCATGGGCATAAGCTTGGCCGTCAGATAACTGGTAACTCGAACTTGGCAAAGTAAAGTGCAATCAAACTCTATGCATTGGATGAACTTCTAACCTATAACAACCCAGTAGTCTGTCAGATGGCTATTATATTACGCGTCAGCGATATAATAGCCGTCTGACAGACTACTTGCAGCCCAGATTTGCAAACTATCTAATCCAAGTTCTCACCACCGAGCGAGACATACGACCTCCAACTCCAGTGCTGTTTATATACATTTTTGTTTTTACAGCCAACGAAAGACTGCAACATGGTCAGCTGGTTCTGTTTTCCACTTGACTATAGGAGTAGTTCCGCATACCTAGTTGCGACGTCCTCGGCTTCTTCCTCGTCCACGTGTTGGCGAAGACGCGGGCTCTGTTTGGCGGGCAGCCCGGCGCAATCGCTCTGTTGGAGTTTCCGGAGTCCGTGGGGTCGCCGCAGTTCTGGTGCTCCTTCTAGGAGTATAAAGAGGCTTGGTGGGGCGAGGGGGGGTTGGCGTCGAAGGTCTACTTTCTTGAGCCTGAGAGTCGCCCTAATGTTAGCTTGATTAAACCATGTAATAGGAGCCAGGGTACCACTAACTATAGTATCAGCGTTGGCGATAGTACCATCCGTTACAGAAGGAAGGGCAACGGCGGCGACTCCGATATCAGAATTCTCGGGAGCAATATCATCAGCACCAGCGATAATACCATCCTCTGCAGATGGAGCAGAAACAGAGGAGGCAAACCGACGACCAGGGTGACGAAGTGAACGGCGTTCATCATGAACATCTTGAAGTTCAATGTCGTTCAAATTGTGCAGAGTCATTTCGTTGCCAGCTTGAGACTCCAGAGGTCGTCGCCGGATAATGATACGCTCTTGAACTTTGGAGGAGCAATATGGGTTCCACAGACATGGAAGACAGAACTGGCCGCGGGCTGAGACTATCCTGCTCAGGCAGGAAACGCAGTGGCTATCAGGTTGGGACAATGCTGATCCTGCTGAAAAGTTAACTGCACTATCTAACAACGAAAGAGGACTAAAGGTTTGACAGCTAACTTACCATGACGATTATTGGTACTAGTATTTCCATGTGGATTGACTGTAGCTCTGGATGCGATTGATCCTTCTGGAGACGCTAGTTGATGATACTGGCTATTTAAACCAAAAGATGCTATTGGTTGCTCTCTTGAAGAATTTTGGAAAGAACGTCGAAGAACAGAATTCATGACATGGATAGAATTTCTTGACCGCCTGCTTCCTTGGTTATGCCTAGGTGAAATCTGTGCTGGGAGAGATCTCGATCGAGCTACGTAACGAGGTGAATTGTGCATCAATGATGGGTCATGGAATACTACTCCATCTGTTCTCGGCGGTGACTCCATATTGGGCGAAAGTGTCCTAGGGCTGTCAAAGAAGCGTTTGCGCTCAGACTTTGGCATCCTTCGATACAGTCGAGCCCTAGCAATCAGGAACTATGTCCATTTATTAATTGTCTTATTATATCCAACGGTTCTGAAACGACTTACAGCTTGTTCATGATTGTATCTGTTGATGGTACGGACACCACAACCAATTGGATTATCCCTAAAACGAGATCTCCTGTTGGACCTTACAGAAGACGAACGTAGATGTGGGTCATCATTAGTGGTACCAGTAGCCATGTTTATTCCGGCGTTCTCTGTGGATTGACTGAAAAGCTGACCCATAACGCCTTTGATAATTAATATGAATTGCAAACAACTGAATTGGGATTAGGGAAAGACTAACCTTTCTAAGTATCAAGTATTTTTCTGGACAATGATCAATATTTTGACGAGATGGTAGATGATTGTCTTGGGTAACAGCTAATACCGCTATTAATCCATGAAGATAAGTGCCGAAATGGAAACGAAAGAAGAGAGTAAATAATCTTCAACCTCGATCACAATGGTATCTTGGGTGTAATCGTTGGGAAGAAACGACCACAAGTGCTGAGAACGTGTAGAAAAAGAGAGGATAATCGTAGACACAGGAAAAGAAGATATGAAGTCTCTCATCTACAGTTAAGTACAATTGAAGGCAGTGACTGCGGTGTTTTCATTTGTGCGGTCAAACTTGACGTGCCCTAACGTGATGGAGAATCCGATACATCGGGAGGAGATATACACGCAGATATTTGGTGGTTCACTCATAGCTACATTTACATGCGAACGCAAATGAACCAGCATGCTATTTTGCCAAGAGGTGGGAAGCTTTAGTATTTGTGTCATATGCAGTACGCTCTTAGATTTTCTCTCGTCAACCATCCAACAATTACACTCCTTAACTCAACTCTCAAAAAACAAACCAATTTACTTTCACTATGATTCACCATACTCTACGTATCGTTACAGTTGCCAGCCTCTTTTACTTCACCACCTCCATGGCCATCCAGAAATACCAGCCAATCGTCGACAACACCAACGGCTTCAGCCATGCTCTTCTCAAACGCGGCGACGACGGTGACTCTCTCTCAGGCTTTACTCTCTCAGCTCCTCCTGCCTCTGCAGACAACGGTCCTGCTCCCACTCTCACCAGATTGGAGGGTGAACATACCCACATGATCATCTGCCAGGTGAACCCCAACGCACCTCAGTTGGGCGATATCTTGGAGGCTGGAAACATACTCACAAAGGTAGGCGGGATCTGTCCTGCCTACCCGGAAAAGTATAACGATAAGCCCTGCGTCAATATCCTCGAATTTGGAACTGTCGATATTCAGCTCTGCTACGCTCCTAAAACAGGTGTAGACTGCGTATTGATTGGGAACACGACAAGATTCATTGCCGATGTCTGTGGTGTGGGCAATAGATCGGGGGGCTGGAGCGTCGTGAAAGGTCCTAATTTGGGAGAGGGGATCAAGGTTTTTGCTTTGGAATAGTTGCTGACAGAATTGCTGTGATTTATTGCTTGGGGAATCATGGTTGTTTTTGCTGGGTATAAAGCAGAGATATCACAACGCAGTTTTAGGTGGAATGTGGTTATGCTAGTGGTGATTGTTTTACAGAACATGTTGATAGCAAGCGAACGGAATTAGTAGCAGAATATTTGACTGCCATATTTATCGGCGGCCAAATGTATGCGTAATGTGGATGCTCTGCAACCGCCCTGACATATCATCTTCCACAACAGTCGAGCAGCAAAAACCCTCCATAAACACAAAAATTCCATGAAGCTTCACTCCCGCTCTTATAGCCTATCTAGAAGCAGCACAGAAACGTTTGTCTTTGGAGTATTCAGAAATTCAACATAACTTGAGCCATTATGTAGATACTATCCCCTCTTGCGTAGTAACGAGTTTCGGCCACGAAACGTGGCTGGTGGTGCAAGAGGGTCGCTAGGTTTCGAGAACTCGCACCACCTGTTGCAAGACCTTTGACAAGCACCTGTGTGGGCGAGAGGAACTGCTCAGCAGACTTCCATTCGCCTGTAGCAGAGTTCTTGCTTGAGTTCAAGTAGTTGCTGCAGTCATAGTCAAAAAGAGAAAACATTCGGCCAGGACCCATGGCCGAACCGCTACGCACGGGGGGATAGGGTGGCACACCTATAATAAGAGTGTGAATTCTTATTTTTTTGCTGCAATTGCAGCAGCTTTGTAGGTAAGCCTATGCACAGGTCTAGGTTGTAATTTGCAACTTAGTTTGAAGGATCTAGGTGTGGGGTTATGGTTGTTGAATTGAACAAGAGTTTGGAAGTGAAGTGTCAGACATAGTTGCATACTTTTGGCCGCCAATAATATTCTTTGACTAACTGATGTGCGATTAACTATATCTTTGGGAAATTTTCACTACTGCTAGGTGATATAGCATCCTAGAAAGCATATCTCTGCATAGTCCTAAGTTAACTCAGGAAAGCTGGAGGTGGTTTGGCGTGTTGGGCTGAAATTTTGAAGGCATGATGAGGGAAACCAATGTCTATAGCTGCGTAGTTTTGGTCTCGTGCGGTGTATAGTGTACGGCGAGAGAACAAATGTTTCAAAAAGTTGCGCGAGATCAAGATGAGAAGTTCGGTCCATGCGCTACTCATGCCTAATTCAACCTCATTGAACAATTTATATTGAAGCAAGAAACTACTCGTTATCTAGATACTGATTAGTCAGATTGTAGACATGAATATGATTTCGTTTGTTGCATTGAATAGATAATTTAGAACGAAGCATCATTGATACACAGCGACCAAAAACAAATCTAATATGGCGGCTGTGGTTGAGAACTGATCTACCGAGACTGGTGCTTACTGACGTAGAATCTCGTGCTGTCGAGAAGCGCAGTGTAGGAATTTCTGATGTTTCCTTAAAGCTTTTAGCTGGAGACTGAAGAGAAATATCGTGCTATTATTGTGAGGTTGGATCTGAATATCATTAATAAAGACCTCACAGGTAACTCTGGAATGTTAGTAACTCACAAAACAGACGATGGATGTGCTTAGAGGTTGTTTTCATTTATCTCTGCTTCGCTACTATCCTCTCGACTCTCGACTGATAATAGCGGGAACCTCAGCAAATGAATCATGATATGCGTAGTCTGTCGTTGGCTGTTCCGACACTCCTCCAAACACAGATGCAACAATGTTTTGCACGAACTCCAGAGTATTACTCACAGCAACGGTAAAAGCGACGCTGATAATTCCGAGGACTAAGAAAGGTAGTGTAAAGTGGAATAACACCGCAAGAACAATAGCACCGAGAACCCATTCTGCATAAAACAGAACCATCCAGAACAGTCGCCTGGGAGTCGTGGCTTCACTATGCACAGCATCGCCGTCTTTGGGCCCTTCCAACGCCATGAAAGCCTCATCCTCTCGTCTGTGTTCTTCCTGTTCTGCAGCCTTGAGTATAGGGTCGTATATTCCCTCGGTTAGTTCCTTCATGATGAGGTACTTCTCGCGGCCGGGCTGAAGGGAAAAGTAGTCCTTTTCTTGCGGCGAATTGGCGAGATCCCGACGATCCTGGTAGCGACCAGTTGAAAAGAGGCGACGGTGAAGAGGGATGTCGCGGTTTTGATCGTTGCCGATGGGCATAGCCGAGGTGTATGGGCCAGAGAAGACAGAGGGAGTTTGGATTTCCACCGGAAGAGGAGTCGGAGGCAGATTTGCGCGGAGCTGGCGACGTTCACCGGGTGAGAGAATGTGATTTGGATACATTTTAAATTTTGAATGGTTGGCTGATGTTTGTTAGGTCGGTAGAGATAAGAGTTGGTTGAAGAGTGTGTGAGTGGAAGTGTCAAGAATTTGACGGCGTTGAAATATATCTGCGGGTAACGGTATCAGGAATTAAAATCTTCTGTGTTGAGATGAAACGAATTGTATGAACCGAGTGGTGTCAATAGAATCGACTTCTCTGTGATACGCCTAGAGCCTTGCATTGTGGTCATCAATCACAAACAATCACCCATATGATACGACGGCATTGCATTTCTTTGGCTGCCACGCTGTTGGCTCACGCCGTCATTTCGATCCCCATTTCGCGGCCACTCTATGAGGTAATCCTGAAAGTCACCACCGCAGCCTTCCATGATGTCATCTCTACCAAAGTTCTTTATTTTGAGCAAACAAAGTAACATGTGCGGTAGGTCACGAAACACTCCAATCTGACGCTCGTTGGCGCTCAACTCGAACACCCTCAAAATAACGCATATAACTACTTAAATACCGTCCTTCCAACACAAGCTTTCACTCTATACACCTAACATGAGCACCTATCATAATCACCAGCGCGTAGAAACGTCCTCTGCAGCTGATCATCGATATACAAAGAATACACCATCTCCACCTACTCAAAGAACAAACGTCTACACTCCAATGAAACTGACAACGCCAAAGAAGCAAATCACGCCGCCTCCTGCCACCCCATGGGCGCCATCTCGCACTCCATCGAGTCATTTTGAACCCACCAGTCTTCCTCGGAATTACTGGAAAACACCACTGCGCAATCTCCCAGTCATGCCGCTGAAGACGATAACTCCAATTACGCCGACAAAGTGCATGTCAGCTAAGCAGCTTACACCAGACAACAAACTCACAGACCAGGGCCAGTGGTATGCAGGCAAAAATGAATCAAAAGATATTGAGATGCCAGATGAACCGCCGCTCGAAGCTACGGGGAGCCAATGGCCCTGGTTCGTGCGCTGATGGGAGATAGTAGAATGGAGTTGTTCTAGCCTTCGCTAGCTTAATTTTTGTTTATTATGCGATAGTTTACTGAGATAATATACATATGTTCCGTCCTATGAGCCAACCCTCTAGTTTACGAACTGGAGAGGAAATTATGCGATATTTTTGACCAATTCGCGAATTGGAACCAACTGACAAACTAACGAACTTCTATAGTTTTTAACACGAAGAATCTCACTGCACATGCTGAAATGATATACTTTGAAATAATATCTGACTCTGCCATTGCATGGCAACATCCGTTTGTTTCCCAACTTATCTCCCAGTGAAGTTCAGAGATGGATGGTGGACATGATAGTGGTAGATCTAGAATGCACATACAATCGGTCATGATACAATTGTAGCATCATAATCTTACCGCGGTGAGAGGTAGGGTGTTGCCATGTCAATTAATTATCTTAAGCTTTAAATTCCCCCGGTCCACTTAGTGGTGCGGTTTTCCCGAATACTAGCTTAAACTCGGAAACTTGCAGAAAAAATCTGCGATATTTTTGTCCAGTTCGCGAACGGGTATAGTTCGTCTATTGAACGGAACACATATTTTGAGAGTTTACTGGGAAGAAATTAAAAATATATTGCTTCGAAGAGAAGAATTAATACCAATCTCATCAAAACAAATATAACACAGAACAGGGTTGTCATAAGCAAAACAAAGAGTAGTCTGCCAGCTTCTCTTTTTACCCGTGCCCGAATTCGTCTTACACGGTGCTCAAAACATTAGAGAAACTCCACTGCATGCCGAAATATTGTGTCTGAATTGCTTGGCATGGTCCTGTCTCCCCATAGCCTACTTCTCTAGTCCTCATTATCTCGTTCACATACATTTTGTCACGAACCTACTTTGACTACACTACATTATCATAAGCTATGCCTCCAAAACGAAAACGAAAAACTCGGGACCAGATACGAATACATGATATTATTGAAGGTAATTCGTACCCACATCTCTCTAGTTAATGAATTAAGCCGTTTTATAGATCACACCGAGCCAGAACCACCAATACAAAGAAGATCAAAGACAACGAAGATAAGCACTGTAGCCCCAGGTATGGTTGGCTGCTCGATACTATTAACAGATCAAGAATTAATCCCTCAACAGTTAGGCGAAGTTCACGATTTCTGCGTGGTACCATGAAGTCATCTTTACAATCACCTCCAGGTTCGTCAGCTTCAGGCTCACCTATAACAGCTAAATTTGACTTTCAACTTCACGGACCGGATTCTGACCCAGCGTTTGCAACGTATGACCAACAAAATGTGAACTTAAACCCATTGTTACCAGAGGTGCCATCGGGTACTCTTGGAAGTGGGTCAGGATCAAAAATTGAAAACGACAGCCAACGCCCCATATTCCCACCGGATTTGTCTAGGCCTGCGAGTCCTGAAATAGTATTTCCAAGTATTGGAGCACATAAAACTACACAACTAGGTAATTTTTCACGATCTGACATAACAACGAACACAACGAATCCAGAAACTGCCCCTCCGGCCATGGTTCAGATACCGCCGCCTCCAAGAGATCGGGTGCCAAGGAATCCTCCCACAGTATCTGGGACATGTGGAGACCCATACAGCTCAACCATTGATGGTTCTGAATCCTACATTACTAGACTCGGTAGCCGACATTTTGGGGACTATATGAACAGCGATTGGCGGCAAAGCTTTCCACAGACACATAGGGAGTCCGCGCTCAGGTCTACAATCTCGCATCAAAAACCTTCGTCCGATAACAAGACCAGGGAGCCAGCTGGGGGAGTATCATATGTTGATATATCACCATCTGGCGTCCTGAGCATTTCATCTATGGCTCCGTTGATGGATCGAGACTCCCCGCACTCCCCGCCCCAACTTTCCCCACCCCCACAAGCTCCTCCGGCCCCTGCCGAACGACTGGCCCAAGCAAGGGAAGCCATAGCACCGTTCATGAGAGAAAAATCATTACTGTCTCCTCAGGACATATCTGCAGGTCGATATACAACGCTAGTTCTATGGGAGTGAGCTGATAGTCTAAGCAGGCCGGATCGGAATGCCTGCACCTGTAACGGTTCGTCGCGTTACCACGGGCCAGAAAAATACCTATCCTATTGTTGTAATGGAACATCGAGTTGGCTTTCCGCGTAACCCTTCATCCCTATGTCCATTGCCAACGAAGTTGCCAAAAGTTCCCCCCAGGGAACGCGTAATTACAGTAGAAAAAAGTCTACACAGGCAAATGTTGATCATAAGTACTGCTACAACGCTGTTATTGTCTAGTGCAATGCACTAACTGTTTGGCAAGGAACGGAGAGTAACCCTAAAATGAAGCAAGCGAGAATGACGGTGAGCCATATTATAACCCGCCAGAGAGAAGAAACAGCGAAAAGGATTAATGCTCAAGTGCTTCCACAATTATCATCACTACTCGAAGGGAATCTTCCAACCATCTCTAGGGATATATCTCATATCGGTGGACTACCTGTCAGAGAACACCCATTAGCTACCTTAGCGCGGCTCAATGTTCCTCGGGTATCAGATCCACCCCCGGTTTCGGAGCATCCGTTTGTGGCATCTGCGAGACGAGGTTCAGTGGGTTTAAGCGGTCCATCTCCCAGTCCGGTTCCGCTCGGGTCTACGAGACGAGGATCAATGAGTTTAAGCATACCAGCTCCCACCCAAGCTGCAGAGTATCCGGGCGTAGTGTCGGCGAGACGAAGCTCAATAAGTTTAAACAAACCAGTTCCCACCCCAGTTGCGGAGCATCCACTCGTGGCGTCTGCGAGGCGAGCCGCCTCAATAAGTTTAGGCATAGGCGAGGCTTCAGCATACTCATTTTTCGGGATAGGGGGCTCTGCACTCGATTTGGGTCTTGGGGACAATAGAAGCTTTACCGGAGACAGAAATAAAAGCGTTACAGGAGGCAGGATTGATACGCGTGAGATAAGTGGTATGGGCGAAGAGAGCAGCCCATGGTTATCCGATTATGGTTGGCTCAGTAGCTCAACAAACTCCCTAAGGCGAAGCGCACAAAGCGAGTTGTGTTATCGGCCTCCAGGGGACTATCGGTGGGTAGATGAGAATGCAATAGCATCGTCAGACGGCGATAGTGAAGGAAAACGTTGTATTAGAAACGTTCTACTTTATGGTAGGATTTTAGCTGACACTTGATTCGTTTCTCTCACTGATTGGTTTACCTCAGACTTCATGTCAAAGCGAAAATCCTACCGGCGAACAGCATCAAAATACCTCAAGCTAGCTTTTATTCAGAACCATGTGGTGATGAGGCATGTCGACCTGTACAAAAGATCTCGCAATCGACCACCCCGTCGGGCGGCCTCAGCTATTAGTTCAACTGCTGGCTCAACGGCTAGTTCAATAGCTTTAATTAGTTCCGCACGAAGGCCGTTCTTCATCAGTGAGCCGCCAATGCGCGGCTACGAGCCTGTTCGAACACCGATTTCATATCCACAGCATGCAGCACATCGAGTAAGATGATCATATATAGCACCAAGGATAATCAAACAGCGACCTAGGTGTTAGCTAGATGCGCTTTAAGAATTATCTGGCGCTTAACTTATTATCATGATAGAGTTTGTGAACTGCACTTCAAAAGTAATATCTACTGTTGCTAGAGCAGATGTGAGAGTACATGATGGTTGGATGTTTCGGTTATGGTTTTGTTATAAGATACGAGGATGATATCCTCGTTTTGGAAGTTTTGTACAGTTGGATTTATACAGAGTACTGAATATGCAATGATGAGTGGGAGGAGTGCATTACAAGTACTCGTCGGATTGTCCAGTCACCGGACACCGCTGTTAATGATTAGATGACTTTGATAAGATTATATCTTGTTGGGCAGTAATCAAACTTTTGATGTGTCGCCTAGGGTAGCTTATGATGAAGTGTCAGTGATTAGTTTTTTTGTTTTGTTTTAATCATACTGTATTCACTCTACTTAGAGTATGACAGTCCCTTAATCCCCTCTGTCAGTGATTAGTTGACGCTGATAAGATTATGTCTCATTGAATAGTCATCCAACTGTGTACCGTTGTAAAAAAGCACAGTTGAAAAATACGTAATCAGTGTGTATTGGCGCACCGCAACAGCCGAAATCGACTTGAATTTGGTGTATGCTTCGTACCGATCTTGTAGAGAATGGTCTTAGAACTGCTCTCGTAAACCAAACTTTGCCTCGTTCGCAAGCTTGCTCGGCAAACTAGCGAAAAAGTGAAAATCTGGGCACGAGAGCATCTTGGAACAAACCCACGGCGTGTATTTTGGGTACTTCGGCTCTAGCAGTATTTTCGACGTTTAATTTTCACCATGGCGCTTATGCGGAGACTTGAAAATGCGGCGAATATGTTGGCTACTGTAGAATATCGAATGTGGCGTAAGCACTACCGATGAACATCCTGCTTAATGGTTCATGCAACATTACAAAGTAATGCGAGTCGGACTGTATATTTACTAGGGGATATGCTAGAGGCAATTTACTAATGGTGGGACTTGAGTACGGGGCAGCCATTTCACTTCGATAGATATTTCAAACTGTTTTATCTATGCTTCTCCTTCAGTTCAGCTTGTTATTTAACTAGATCCATCTAAATTGTCTCGCACCTGGCCTCTTTTTATCACGTGATTTAAGCTTCGTACTTTGGCGCTAAATGTGCTACTTCAGGATCTTCAGCCCAGCGGAGCGAGTTAGGGCTGGGGGTTCTGCTGGCCGGGTAACGTCTGGGTGCGAGACAATCTAAATTACTTAGTCATTTTACTTGGGTTTTTTCAGTTTATTGGAGGAGGGGGTTAAGTAAAGCATAATGCTGCTCGAATTTCGCCTTTGCACATAAACTACCTTGAACAGAAAGCTCACAAGGTTGCGTATTCCATTCCAGCCTCCGCTTATGTCTCCTCCACAATTGTGCTATTGTTTCCAGCATATGCTCCACCAGCTGCAACCTGACTCCACATGTGTCTCCAACTCTCCCGTGTACCTCCAAGTCCATCTGCTGGTGGAAGCGGCGCATCATATAACCGACCTCCTGGTCCAAAAACCGCCCGGGGTGATGACCCCTGATTCAACAGATTGGAGCTAAACCTCCAGTTATTCGTTACAATCATGTTCTGTATCCTTTGTAGGCCCCAGACAGATTCTCGAGTTTTTGGATAGTTGCTCACAATCCGGCATAGTTGTTTTTTCGGTTCGTTCTGTTCATCACTGATAACCGCTCGGCAGGTGTTGTCAGATTGATCGGTGTCGCTCTGTACTCCTGCTATTCCATACCTGCGGTATCGCATGTCTGTGGGATCATCGATTGCGACTGTTGGATTTTGAGCTGTAATATGTTCGGCTAAGGGTCCGTTAAAACCAATCTTGTCTGCTTCTTGAACTAGTCTCTTTAACTCATTGTCATCTATGAAACTGCGGTCTGTATCCCCTCGTACCCGGGACACATCATATCGCTTTCTGTATGAGTTTCTGACGTCAACGACCGATGTCGTTCCAGTAGTCGTCAGAAATTGTTTCTGTTCCTGCACAGAGCTCTTAAATCGTCTTTCTTCCCAGGTCCGATACGTCGGCCGCTGATCATGATTCTCTGCCAGGCACCCGGAAACCTCGGATAGACTCTTCTTGTCAATATTCTTTTTAGGATCTGCTTTCCACCATCCCTCACCACGCTCCTGCAATAAGTTCATCTCAGATGTGGAAAGTTCATCTAGATCGGAAATCCAATGGTAGTTCCACCAGCTGTTTCGATGCTCAATGTCCTCTTCACCTTCCTCAGTGTCAAGCAGCCACTGATTCCATGCCTCATTCGCCCAGGTGTCGGCGTCTAACAAGGGTTTCTTACGCCTGAGGTAATTTTGTCGCCAAAATGATTCAATCAGCAGCTTACAACAATGCAGCCCCGTTCGAAGATGGTCGGCTTCCATATCAATCCCTTTAAACTTCGCCTCCACCGCACGTCGGAGGATATGCTCAAGTTGATATCCCCGTACTGGCACTTCCTCCATAGGAACTACAAAGTCATCCCCGTCACATAGATCCGCGAACTCCTCATGCAGCTCGACGAGCTCACGCTTCAGCACACGCATCTGGGTAAGCATGATGAAATATTCCTCCTTTAGCACATTGAAGTATCGTTGAATCACTCTCCGGGCGTTGGGATAGGATATAAAGTAGTGTTCATCTCTAACCAACAGAAGCAGGACCCCCTGGTAGACAGTAAAGTAGCCCCTCATCGCTTTTTGTGCCCTTGTATGGCGTCTGAGGTCGTTAAGGAACCCTGTCATATTGTACTGGAATGTATCGTAGTTCATAGATTGGTTTTCGAGGCTATTCTGGCCGATTCCCAGGTTGTAAGGCGTCGCATCGAGTATTGGTGGGCTTGTGCCGTATGGATGATTATCGGTGTTGCGAGGGAAAAGATTGCGACCGCAGGATAATGTAATCCAGCCGATTCTGTCTGGTAGGGATTTGTGTCTATCACGGAAGACATCATGTTTCTTGGTGTGCAGAGATACCGCCGACCGACCGCCTGTCGATACTAGTGAAGAGCCGGCTGAGCTACTGCCATTACTGGAGACGTAATTGGTAGTGATGGGTGATATCGGGGTAGCTGTGGATTGTGCACCGAAGAATCGTGAAAAGATCACCATGATGAGATGGTGGGGTTATACTTGGTGGCAGAGGATGTATTGCAACACTACTATGAGATCTGTTAGTATAGTGTTTTAGGATATTCTGGTGGCTATGAACAAAAAGATGGACCCATTTTGAATCGTTCGACTCATTCGAGTCGCCTGTAGTGATACTTGGGGTTGGTCATCCTGTCGGTTCCCAACCTGTTAACGCTGTGTGGGTCGTTTGATCTGTTTCGAATGTTTCTTTTCTTTGACATTATGTGGTACAGTCAATCGCATAAACTATCCTATACTGCGGCTAGGTATTAAATGGATGGCTAGTACGGTGGCCTGATGCAACAAAACTTTCATATCTCGGTTGCAAATTTCTTACAACTCGAACTCGGTATGGGCAACGTTTAGGGCAACACTCTGAAAAAGAAATTAATAAAGTGATTAAGTGGGTAGCTAAATAGAAGATAAGCATGTCTTAAGGACTCTCTAAGCGAAGGGTGGGTGGGTGGTGGTGGTGGTAGCGCATGTGGGTGTTATTAAATGATGGTTACCTGTGCGGTCACCTCCATACAGGCCACAGCTTGCCTGCTTGTGGCTGTTGTTGCTGGGACCTGCAGTTAGATAGACCTGTTTCATGAATTAGTAGTATAGTCTTTTAATCGAGTAGTAGAGTATTTGTTTATTTTTTTAGCACTTGGTTGCAATTTTGTAGTCATTCAACTTTGATGTCTAGTCATGAAATTTTGATGTGTAGTCATTATAATTTAGACATGTAGTCATTGTAATTTTAGATGTGTAGTCATTGAAATGTAATGTGTCGCTGATTTCTACAATGAGGCATCCGGAGACTTGGATATCCGACGATATGCACACGGTGATGGATGGATGGTGCTGCCATTTGAACCGAATTCCCTGCTACCACCGTTACCCACCTTTTCTTTATAGAGTCTTTAAGACTTGATTATATTTTATTTAACTACCCTCAGTCACTCTATCACTTTTTTTTTAATTGAGACAAACTTTTGGAGGAGTTGTACAGGTATGCTGCCAGAGTGTTGCCCAAACCGAATTGTAATTTTAAAAAACTTGCGAAAGAGATATGAAGGTTTTGTTGTACCAGGCCGCCGTAATATGTAGCAAGAATCAGTAGTCGTGGATGGGAGTTGGTTTGCAAACGCTTTCCAGTTCATGAACTGGACTGCATATGTTGCGAACCGGCCTCTGCAGTTCGCGAACTGTTAGGGTCGCCGATGGTACGGAACATATACACCCTCACAGAATATCACCAAAAGAGATTGAAGTTTCAACACCTGAAGTAGTTATTGAAGAAAGTACCTTACACGGCAACCAAAGAGACCCGAAGTCCCAACAATTTCCATCCGCGTCGAGGATATCACCCAAAAGAAAGTAGAAATATCATCTGTAAAGGCGATAATGCAAGATAGCACCAGCTATAGCGTCAGTGTCTATAGTTATAGAGCAGTTGAGAAGTGAGTGCAGCACTCACTCTCATCCCTCCACACGAGATTCACTACATATATCCTGCAAATACTCATAACTAGATTTGCACACCTGGTAAGGTATTGGCCTAACAAGCTCGGCTTCTGTAACATTGGGGCTAAACGGATTCCAATGTTTACCGTACCTCGGATCCTATGAAGAACATCAGCGTCAGCTATGTCATCCCAGCATGACCAATTTCGACGTACCTGCTGCAACAACCTATCGATGATATCGTACTTCTCTTCCTTTGTCAAGTTCCAACGCTTAATCTTCAAGCGCAGAGTGCTCGACAGCCCTGGATTCTGTCCATAACGGTAGTTCAGCGTCTCCTTCAATATCGCTTTATCTCGTTTCCTTTCTAAGGTAATAGGTTTTCTGTGGAAAATTCGAACTCTGACAAACTCAACAATATTGTCAAACTTCATTCTACCTTTTGTAGGGACGCTGTACCAACCATCGTCAGCAATAGCAAATTATCAAGGATGGCAGCAAAGAATGCCACATACCCATCCGGCAAGTATGGGGAGTATCGACTGTCTCGCCATTCTCCCACCTTCCCCATCGCCAGTTTCTCATCGTAGGTGGACCAGTTGTCCAGGGTTTCAGTGCTTTCGTTGGGCGCGGTAGGGAAGCGCTTGCTAGAGAGAAGCTCGCGCGCGTAGAGTGTTGCAGTGATGTGAGTATCATGCAGCTTGTTCAATGGCTGCGGGTTTGAAGGTTTAATGAGATGCATTCGACACTTTGCATCGTGGACAAGTCGGCACGATTGAAGTTGATGGGAGTGTGCCGGCGCATTGGAGGCGGCTGCGAGGGAGGACATGATAAATGTGAGAGAAAATGGCTAATATAGTTGGCAAATAATTCGGATGTGATGCTGGAAGTGGAGCTGAGAGAGTGTAAATTTCCAAGCGTATAAAGCAGTTGAAAGAGCAGAGTTACTTAGTTTTGAACGCGGTACATGACTTGTGGAGCTGAGGACTCAAGTAACGCCCATCGCTGGACTAGCCTAAGTCTCTGTTGCTGTTACATCTCTACGCCCTGTATTCCTTCTCCAATATCTATTCACAACCAACTCCTAACGACAATTCTCTTGTATCCTCCCCTATTAGACCTAAAATTCTCTAAAACAATGTCTTCACTCGCCCCATTCGCTATCGATACTGCCGACTCTGCTACTATTGTTAGTAACGACATTGTTTCACCTCCTCTTGCGCGTCAATACACCGACGCCGACTTCCAAGCTGCCATCGACAAGAAAGTTGCACTTGAGCAAGATACTTACCAGCCCGATGCCGCCCTGTTTATTCGTGCTGCGAAGCGCGCTTTCGTTATCCGTCGCGACAATGTCATCCTTCCTGCTGGAACGGTAGAAGTCCGCGTTTTCGTCGGCAATGGAATCTCCCACGTTGTCCAGATGGACGAAACCGAGACCCGTGGCATGCGCAAGGTCAAGGAGGTCAGGGTTGCTTCTATTAGAAACAGGGTCGTCAAGAAGCCTATGGTATAGTTAATTCACATCGATGTTAAGGTATGCAAAGCTAATTGGTTAGATCAAGAAGTTTTCTCACAACTACAGCAAGGCTAGCGTAAACAACAAGGAATTCGCGAAGGCAATGAATGAAAATCAGATTTAGGCCATGGTTTAAAACAATTCTTATCAGTATCACAGAATCACGATGATGTTTGGAGATGGTCAGGAAAGAGGGAAGAATGATTACTATGTAAGCATCAGTTTAGGTAGCATATACGAAAGAAGGTTTACATGAATAGATCAATTCAATATTTCCAAATGTTCCCACCAGACATGACACCCTCAATTCGCGATCCACTATTTAGTTTTGAAAACCATACGGACTGTACTCAAACATAGAAGTAAAATTATGGGTCTGCCTGTAAGTTCCCTCCATTCCCTCCTCTTCTCATTCAGTATATGCCCTCCGAATTCTTCCCTTAATATCCCATCCCTTGGTACGCCCGGCTGCAGCTGGACAAAATGCTCCTCTGAAATCTCCACAACCAGGACCCAAACCGGGAACCCACTGCCACAAGCCCAAATCCTCGATACTATAGATCAATCACCAATCCATATTACATTCCAACTTAGAGTCGTAGTCATTAATCAGCTTCTCGCCCTTCAATATGGCGTGCCCTCGTCCACTTCTTCTCGAAAAGTTCCAGGGAGATTGGTTACACCAATTACAACGGCGATGCTCGCAGCCGCTACACGTTTTAACAGTATTCGGACACACCCGTAGACGGTGTTCGGGCGGCCTCCGCAATAGCAGCATTTCCATTAACTTTCGGGCAACTTATGAGGCGGTCGAGAAAAATTATAGCGGTTCCGACGGTACTCTAGCGCACGATTTAATGTCGCTGCCAATAAGCCATTGACAAAGTCCTGATGGCTAGGAGGGGACATCTATCATTGTGTTGATGGATCGGAAAGTGAAAGGCTTAAGGCTAGGATAAAACATACTCTAATCGGCGGGCTTCTTCAAGTTGGCAGTCTCAAGCAGTGGATTGGGCATGATGGTTCGAGAATGTTCATTATGACACGGAAAATAAACTGAAAGAAATATAAGTAGTGTTTTTTGCCTCGTGCCTAACCTCGTGACATCCTTTTTTTTTACAATATCCTATTATCTTGCGTATTGAAAAACAAAATCCTAGACTGAGCTGGCTTGATTCCACTGCTCCTCAATATTACCCCAATCAGCATCGATCTGCTCAGCGGTTTGTAATGAATAAAACACTTGTACCCAAGTTCTGTTCCTCGAATACTGTCCTGGTCTACCGGCATCATACTCTTCCTGTGCCAACTGCTCAAGAAGTTCCCTCAACATATCCCCCGCAACATTGTATGGTACATGTCTCACAGCAATTATTAGGGCCACACACAGCCGGAGAAATTCAATGTTCATGCAATCATCAGGCTCGACAACCTTGTTTATCCGTTCTCGAACCCCTGTAACAATCTTCATGACGGACTCAGTGAGGAGATATTTGTAGTGCCTATTTGAACAAGTTGCAATGTGCTCAGTGTAAGGCGGGTAAAGAATAAGGTTGCTGAGATCGTACAGAGTGAAAGCTGCTGGTGGCGTTGGCGTTGGCCGCGTAGGTTTCGGGGATGGAAGATGCAGGACGGTGGGGTACTTTTCGTCAGCCTTCCGGCCGACTAGTGCACGCCGGAGACGCTGCCTGAACTTGAACGGTGATGGCATGTCGTATGGAGGGCAAATTGATGTATGGGTTATGTGGGCTGGCGAGCGCAGTTGGCACCATTAAATTCTAATTAACCTCATCTTCGAGTTGAGTGGATTGGATGAGGATGAGGAATATGTCGTGTACGTGTCCGAGAATGGCGATTCATCTTGATGGTTTGCAGTGCGAACCCACTCCAGAAGCGTTCAGGCCTACCTTTGGTTATATTTTGTTCCGTACCTCTTGTATAGTAATGGGTTCCAGGAGCAAGGCACCGGCGATGAGAGTTGTATGGTGCGGAGAAAGAGCATTGTGTTTTCGTAGTACAGGAACGCAGTTAGGTAGAGGTCGTATTCCGAGTGATAAACAAATGAAACACCTTTATGTCCCCCCCCCCCCAAACGCTTATACTGTTATACTGGTATCAAAAATTCCCTAATACTCTTTAATGTAAAACTCAGTGCCTTGGGCTCGATCCTGGGGGAGGACATGACTAATACTCACAGCCCCTGGTAGTATCTGAATTTTGTCATCCAATTAGACTATTTGCTTTTTTTATTCGCCATTGGTTAGAGCTAGAAATCAAGCCGTACCTCACCGTGGTCTGATATCTCCTGCTTTCTACGACCAGGCGATGCACCAGTTTGTCGCATCTGCAGTTAATGGGGACAGATAACAGCTCAGCTTAATATTCAAATTCGAGTCGGGACTTATAAGTTCATGTTTTAGAGCTTATAGGCCTACACGTGAGAAACTGCGCCGTGATGGTATAGCATTATAACAGCCTGCTAGCGCTCTACTTCTCGGGTCCGACTGAGTGGTGTGTATGCTGTTGTGTTTGCATGAATGCGCCGGTACGAGTCGCTAAGAACATCTCGACTACCGTGGGAGCGAACACTTTTGCTATTCTTTGCTCTTTACTCCTCATCAACCAATCTAACCACCCACCACCTCTCATAAATGCAACTCCTTCACAGAATTTGACAAATGTCCACTATTCGCCCCATACCTCCTTCTCTTCCCTACGATTGCACCCTCTGTCACTATCTTACACACCATGTCACCCCAGATCATACTATAGCCACAGCCACTATCCGTCAATGTCGCAAGCACGAAGAGAACCCCTACCCACCAGTTCCCTCCACTCCTTGCCACGGACGCAACTTAAAGGAATCTATTCTGGGTGCCCTTGACAAGCTGCATATTGCGAACACACCAGCCGCTGCGAAAATTGTGGCTGAGGATACGGCTCGGATGATGGAATCAAACAAGCGCCCGGACTTCACCGCCAGAGAACGAGAAAAGATAGACGCAATGGGAGTAGAAGAAGGCAACGACTCTGTGATCTACCTAGGTCAGAATGTGAAGGGAGGCTCCGGCGGAGATGATAGTGAGTTGTTTTGGTGGGAGATGGCGGATAGAAAGATCAAGCAGGAGGAAGAGGAAACGAAGGACGTGGAACCTCGGGAGAGTGACTACTTCGGTGACCTGGATGAGTCGCCGGTCAAGAAGCAATGAGAAGTACGATTGAACAGATCCCATGACGTAGAAATCAAGCTGACAGGAATTACAGGGTGGCAGAAATTGTAAATCCGATTCTAGCGGAGACCATCGCACTCTATGCTAATGTTGCTAGCAGTTGAAACATTGCAATGAATGGCCTGTGTCTTTACCGGCCGGTAGTTGTTCCCCCTATCTTAGTCTTCGCAGAGAAGAATGCATTGCATAAATCACATCTACTGTTTCAAAGGATTCAATTGTCCGTCAATACGAAACTTTAATGGCAATGTGCTACATATAATCTGAGACTAGGCAGCAGATATCACAAGTGTTTGAAAATCAACAATTGCGTAAAGTGTATCTGTACTATATCATCTACAAACTCCAGTTTGTTATCCCGGATATCTATAACTGATATTAAATCTCTATCAACAATCTAACCTAACCCGCGTCTTTGTTGTCGTTTTTGACGGCGTTTCATTCGAATGACGCAAACGACCAAGCGGATAGCGAAACTAAACCAAGACATGTTTTCGGTACAGAAAGGTCAATAAAGCGGGGAGGAAGACGGCTGAAGCATAAGATAAATAGATAAGGTATTGACTCATGTTGAACAGCTGGAAATGCTGTTCGTGAACACCCTCAACCATCGTACCATCAATCTCCAAAATGCAAAGAAAAGCATAAGTGTCAATATTACCGCATCCGACGAAGCAATGAAGGTCGGTAGAAGTATTTAACCCGCCATAAACCCATCCCAAAATATCTATATTCCCATACAGCCCGCCCTTCCCGTCTCACCCTCCATATGACTCCCAAAAGGACGTTCAACATGTTCATTCGTGGCATACCCACACCCTCCACACCGCCGATGCTCGCAGCTATAAACAAACACCAGCGTAGCAGTATGCGTACACCTTGTCTTAAACCCACATTTTGAACATGTCCTCACCCTCGTTTGGTATGGAGATTCTGGCCGTTTCCATTGTCGATGACGACGGCGTTTAATTCGTAATATAAGAATAAAATTATTAACAATGGAGCTGAGTGAAGGCATATTTTGTTTTATTAGAACTATCTAACAACGGTTCAGGGCATTCAGGGGACGGAAAAGATGAAGAGAGGACGATGACGTTCACTTTGAGCGATGAGGGGCGTTCATCATGGTCGTTGTATATATCCGCGATCGTTTCTGCCTAGGGCGGGAGGCCAGGCGTGATATGAAAATGATGGCGCGGATGAGGGATTTGATGGTGCGCATAGCTAGTTCGGCGTATGTCTGATTACATTGAGGCAAAGTGATAGGGGTTATAGGCGCAAAATAGGTTCATGTTGAAAGTGGGACTTGTCCAGATGGGAGGGAAAGCTCTCGGCATGATTGGGAATTGAGGCCGTCGAATTATATTAAAGAGCGTTCCAAGTATCCTAATGATATTACCACAAAAATTGTAGCATCTTTTGGAATGGTCAGGTAGGTGACATTGCTTGAAGTCGTCAACACATTGTAACATGAAGATATTTTCTTCAGTATTACTCTACACTGGAGTTTTGAAATTTAAAAACATTAATTAGCTACTTTGAAGAATGAAGGAAAAAAGCCTTTAAATTTTCAAACCCCCCAGCGCGTTGCTGATGCTAGAATATATCTGAGCTGGATGGGGTAAACTTCTCTTGGGTTAATCTTGAGTCGACAAAGACAGCAAGTGCGACAACTTCAGATCCCTCATCTGCAATTGCCCTGAGTCGATTCACCAAGACGTACCACATAAGTCTCTTGACTAGAGAGTCGAATCTGTACTTATCGATGAAACTGCATAGATTTTCGTCAAAATGTAAAACTCGGAATCAAAATCTTGTGGCACTAAATACCATCACACCGCGTTCAGCTCTCCGTGTTCTCCCACGAATCCAACAAGTCCTATAACTGTTGCCGGAGATAATGGGCTTTCGCCCGAGATCATCGACCGGCATTATGTGACTGCTTCGCTGTTACGTGGGTTGCCATTTCTAGTATAGCATTGTGGACTTCGTGTCCATTTAGCTTTCTCCTTTTCTCTTTTTCTTTGGACTAGATAGACGGGAGACAATCGACGAGTTTTCCACCCGCCGCAGAATATACGTGTCAACAATAATGAACACACGAGTAATCGTTCTTATTGCGAGGTTTGCGGACGTTATTGCATTGAACACGAATCTTAATTCTAGCTCCATGATTGAAGTAACATCCTACCGACCAATTAGTCACATATATCAACAAAAAGAACATGATTCAAACCAAACCTCTTGCGATGCTGTTGCGGATCACTAGAGAAACAGCACGAGTGGTATCGCTTACAGAACTCGGCTTCGGTATGATAACAAGAGGTGGTACCAGTGGAAATCGATAAACGCTCTCCACTGCGCGTCAGCATCCGGATCGCCGACATTAGAATGGATGTTCCTTGGGACCCTGTTCAGATACCTTGATTTTGGCCTTCTTGCAGTGGGATAGTTTCCATTCGAAGGATTAAAAAGTACAGTCAATATGAGCGAAGAGAAAACGCAATAAAGTGATCGACAGTAACCACGACGAGCAAGGTGATCTTTTGCTTGATATCAGTAGTGAATGACGAATGCCCATCGAAGAATTGCCGCTGACTTTGCCCTTAGAGGTAAACATAAGAGCAGCAAGCCGGTTGTGAAGCTAGACGATAGTCTATTCGTGCGGAGCATCGGTCATGATGTCAACGACATCGGTGTTCTCAAGGGTCATATTGACCGCCCGGTTATCTGCAGATTCGTAGACAAGATATTCAGATAATTTTTGAGGCCGCTCTTAGTACAGACTGGAGGCAGTGAGACTCCACAACGCCTGAACGGTTCAATGGAAGGTCCAATCAGACCAGACTGACTGGTTGAGATTACTGGCCAGTGGTAGCTTAGACATCGGTGATGATGAGGATCACTTCTCGACGGTAGAAAGTATAAGCATGAGTATCTCCGGATTCGGGATAACGGAAGCTATGGTATTGATGTGGCAGCCGGCCTCCGAGCAACAGTACCGAGTAGTTACTGACAGTAGTAGCACGTGCACCTCCGTGCAGTGTAGTGCCTTCAGACATTTGAACGATAGAGACAAACATAATACCAACGAAAACTAGGCGTTCCGATAGCCAGCCTCTGTCAATTTTACAGGGCAGAACAAACTAGATCATTGCAAAAGTGTTCGCCCCCGCTCCCAAGGGCTCCCAGCTACTCCCTTGCAAAGGCATCACTCTTGCTCTCGGACCAGGGAGCTCTGCACTGTTACATATTGCTCACAGATCGACTTCCAGGGCTATACTACTGCGCCGTCGATAGGCTCTGATGAATTGCACTAAACTTCTAAATTATGAACCCATAAGGCTTGTCTCACTCTAGATTGCAAGCGAAATTTCTGAGGTCACGTGGTTACTGGGTTGCCTTTGGGGACCAACTTAACGAGTTGGCGAAATAAGACAAAATCCAGCTTTCACTCAAAGAGAAGAAGAAAATCAAGTCTGTCCCCCTTATTTCTGCGAACCGAATATCCACCGTATTAAAATTGGCTACCGAAATTCAAGGATTATCGGGCTCCATATCCGAAGAATTCTAAACCCCGTCGCCACTAACAGCAAACATGCTGCAACTGCTCATATAAGAACTTTCCCAACGTAACTGTGGGAACAGTTCCCTTCCAAGCACCTTCAGGGTCACCCTTCCTTCTCAGTCTTACCCTCACATTATTGTCAAGCTTAAGTCTGGGGGCTTGTCTTCCGTCGGGGCTCCTTGGACCTAGGAACGCCATCCGCTTCTCAGGATCCCGAATAGTGTTGTGAAGACGGGTTGTGAGACGAGACATCTCCATATGAAATGCGATACCTTGGAGAGCTCGCTGCTCGTCAATGACGAATAAATCTTTTGGGAGGTGAGATGTACGCTCGCTCGAAGATTTTGGCGTGTCTATGAAGATCGAATCGTACAGGCCATCAATGTGCATATCCACGATTTTGGGGGCTTCTGGTTTAGACTTCGGGCGAAGTTCATTGGGATCCTGCGTAAGGCTTCCTTCCTCGTCCGCCTGGGCGATTGTCACATCCCCACCCGTCCTAAGGTTCGCATCCAAATCGTGGTATGCCCTGAGCGCATTCATCATCGGTCCCAGTTCGCGGACGTCAAATGCATACCAGCCGGTGTTGTCGTGCCCCGCTAAGATACGGGCTTTTAAAGCGAACTGATCTTGAATTTCCATATTGGCGTAAGTGTTGAGTGCTTCACTTATAGCATTTATCCATAGTGAGTCGTGGCCATTGTGGAAATCTCCTGACCGTGAAGGGTGATAAATGCCGTGTTCTTTGCGCAATTCAACCATCTTATGAAGCGTATTTTTGAGATGCGCACTACGCTGGTAATAGTGATATCCAAGATTCAAAGCTACACTGCGAGTTTGGATGTCCGACCACGATGAAAGGCCAAGTCTGGAGCGGATAGAAGGATTTAGTGGATGGTGCCAGAGTCCGAGAGTTTCGGAATACATTCGGTGGTACATTGCAGAGTCCATCGCCATCTCGCCAGCCACGCCGTATGCTAACGGAATATTGCCCGGACCATAGTCACTGATCGTCTGCAGTGTGTCCGTGACGACCGGGTCAAGCTCGGATTTCAAGAAGTTGTAGTATATTTCCCCCTTCTTGTTGCCATTTCTCCATGGAAATCGTCTGCCGATGCACACAGCATCGGGTCCAACGTAACGGTCCTCCTGGAAGTGGTCCCCAACTAGCATCATATTTTGTACGTTCTGGTGGGTTTTGGCAGCACGTTCTCCCCGGTTCCTAGCAAGTTTCGCTTTCTCGTAGTTTTTGAAGTCATTGTAGTAGGCCTGTGCACAGTGGGCTTGAGCTAACTTTGCAACTGTCAGCTTTCTCCCGGATACCAATCCCACTTTATACTGTACCTTATATGCATCCTTCACCCACGCCCACCTATCGGCGCACATCGCTGCCAATGGAGCCCACATATGCTCTTCATATATTTCCAGCTGCTCTGCATAACGTGAAGATTGCAGTTCGACCAATTTCTTGTAGTCATCCATTGCAGTGTCGGACAGGTGAGCGTCATCAGGAAACTGGACCCCGATTTCAGGAAGAGAGCCGGATATCAAGAGGCGAGTTGCCCAGTAATGTTCCACAACGTTCTTCTTCACGTCCTGAGGAAGTGAATCGATGAATGAAGTAAGCGATTGGGAAGGTTTGCGATCAGGAAGAATTGTCGTCAGCCTGGAAATGCGGTGACGAGGACGTGAACTGAGCGAGAGACGTGGCGCTTTCCCCTGTTTCCACTTAGAAAAATCACCTACAGAGCCTGAAATGTATACCATTGCCGATGCATCAGCGTTAAGACTGGTGGGTTCGGCCTTGGGAGGTACTGCAGGTGAACCCACTGCTGCGACTTGTTCGGGCGCCTGCTTGACGGGAGTCTCCGTGACCGCCGGCTTTGGGGGCCGCACAAGGCTTTTCTTGGCTTTCTTTGCGCGGTTCCCCATGGATATCGGTGCTTTTTTGGAGGGATGAGGAAGTTGTAGTCTGGGGGTGGGAGTACCGGACGATGGCGACTACAGATGGACGAGGTTTAAAGGGCTGTTGTCGTGTGGCTGCATCGTCCTTCTTGGGGTACCTACTTGAATGGATACCGTCTTGGTTTAACAAGGACCCCAGTTTGTGTGACGCTAGCGGACGGTTGGTGTACGGGCGCTCCACCAACGTCCTTAAGTAGACCGACGAGACTTCTTTCTGCAGCTCCAGAGCTACGACACAATAAATATTCTGTCACCCGGCTTTGATCGCTGGTGACTAAGAGCTGTCTATAGGCTAGACAGACTACCCGTGATTCTGTTGCAGGTCCAATTATTCTCAGTTTTCGTCGTTCGCATGCTCAAGATCGTCGTAGGCGAAAAGCGGTGTTTACCATCGCGTTGCGACGTATGCAATCTATCGCACCTGCACCTCAAGATCAGTTCCAGCTCTGCACTCCACATTTGGCCCATATCCAAGTTTACTGTCAACGACCACTCTCTCCACTCTCCCCTCCCCGTCGCTTCATCCTCCGCAATAAAAAAAATTAACCTGGTCATCCTCCTCGTCCGATAATGTCAACTTCCTCAACGACTCTTGAGACCTCCAATCGTCAATTGCAGCCTGATTCTTGATATTATTGAGCGTTCCCTGCATAATCATGACTGCTTTGTAGATCATACATACCTTAGCTTTAGATTTACCGTTACCAAACACGATGGGAAATTTTGTAATTAAAGAGGATCACTACCCTGGGATCTCCTACATGGCATCACTTTAGAAGTATGTATTCATCGAATATTCAAGTATTCGGTCACTCTTAACCCTAACCACAGTTTAAATGAGTTAGCCCAACGCTTAAAATGACTCTTAAGATAGCTCTAGTGTGGGTTAGGGTTCAAGGGTGGCCGATAACTTAAAAATCTGACGAGTAGATGTCTGAAAGCGTCTAAAATACCACCGGTATCATTGAATACCAACAGATGTAGTTGGTCAGTGACATCCAGATTCCTCTAAATTCCTACAGGTTCCTAGTGCATGCAAATCATAATAAATTTTATATAAGTATGTGACTTTTTAGAAGAATACTATCTTGAGAAATGGTGTATTAAGTAGTTTAGCTGATATATAGTTTATAGTTAAGTTTGTGATTAATTATGAACTGAGTGATGACTTGTGAATAAACGGTGTGATATGAATCTGCAAACGACATCAAAACGACATCATAACCAAGAAATCAGCGTCACATTTTGCCCACAATGCCCACAATGCATTCTAAGTCCTTTGCCCTCATCTGAACCAAGTCTTAAACCCATCCACCCTGAAACATGCGAAGTTCCGTATGTTCATACCAACTCTTGCAGTTGTTCACCATCACCCAAGTCCTCAGGGATATTATATACATTTCAGACTCTCGATGATGTCAATCCCGACAAGACTAACACATAGCTAAACATACAATACCGGAATCGTCTGATCGCTTGGGAACACTGCAGAGTCAATCTCCAGAAGGGAAGGAAGTGCCAATTTGGCTATCGACAGTTCCAAATCTATGTGAGTGCTTCCAGAATTCGCCCAAACCTCATGGTTCGTTTCGTGGAAATTTGGGTCGAGGTAGGCCTTCTCAGATCTAGCTTCTGCAGAGGTTCGGTCTGAAAATTGGCCGTCAACGCTAATTCCGCCTCGACTAATAAGCCTTTATATTCGCCACAACGGAGGAATATTCACCGTGCTGCTGCTTCACTGTTGATGAAATAACGTTTTCTGGTTCCATCATCACCTCTCCTATTGACGATGTTATTGGCAATGATGATGTGCCTCCTCAGCTTTCCGAACTTTTGCCAGCGACTTTGAAGGGGCACCTCCTCATGTTCCGTCTATTGAGGATGGTATTATCGCCGGCGCTGATGATATTGTTGGTGTCCTACTTCAGATGAACCAGCCGATGGGATTCTTTCTGTTCATGAAGGAGCTCCTGATCGTGTCTTCCCTTCTCCAGCAGAACTTTCTCGTGCTGGTTTTGGATTTGCCGCTGCTCTTGGTCCTTTTTGCTGCAGATGGTATTATCGCCAGCACTGATACTGTGGTTAGTGATGCCTCGGCTCCTATAGAACATTCTGATGAAACCAATACTGATGTCGGCGACTCCCAGATACCAACTTTTGAAGAGGTCCAGTTGCAATGGCTGGCGCTAGAAGATAGGCCCTCAATACCAATCCTAATAGGTCTCTATGTACTCCATGAACCGAACTTCGGGGACTCTAAAGACTCCCGAAACGCCAACTAAACGTCTGAGGCGGGCTGCCCGCCAGATGGCACTCGAAGCGCTGCCAGATCAAGAGCACACAAGACACCGGCCGAAGAACTACAGAATAGCCGTCTTATTCATCGACTTATGGCAACAGATACCAGAAGAGGTTCCAGATATTAGGCCTTCAACGCCAACCCCCTCGTCCTAACAAGCCTTTATATACTCCACGAAGATGTACCTGAACTGCGGCAACCCCAAGGACTCCCGAAACGCCAATAGAATGTCTGAGGCGCGTTATGCGCCCGGCAGAGTCGCCGTCGTCTTCGTCAACACGTGAACGAGGCAGGTGTCAAAGTTGCAGCTATGGACATTATGGACGTGTTGAACTAGTCTGACAGGTATGCCTATAATATATTCACACATACGGCAATTCTAAGAACGTCTAGGTTCATCCAGATCACGCTCTAGTAGTCTTCAATGTTGTATGGATTATGTACCTGCGTTTCCGCCGATAAGGGTGTTTTCTTGTTTAGTATGCTGTAAGACAGGAAAGAAGGTGCGTTACCCAAATCCTTCATCGATTTCTGGTATAATGACATTAAACATATCTAGCTACTAGGTTCAAGCATCGTAATTGCAATTACATCAAGAATATCCGAGACCCTAATAGAGGGCCCGCGATGTGTTGGTATTATACCTTTTTATTGCTTGTGGGATGCGGAAGGACTCTGAGGAACCAGTCATAAAATGCTCCCACTGTTCGCGGACGGGACCCGCAGATTTCTTCTACTCAACCCACATGAAGCGCCGTACCAAATTCTGGGAGTCGAAGATGGCGGTAATTGAATTGTGAGGGAAAGAACGTTAGAAAGATAAGAAATCGGAAGGGTGTTCTTATTCGCCTTAACGTTTCGAAGGTGACACGGTTCAAGGGTGGTTGACATTGTGATTGACAATATGAAACAATGATAACTGTAAACGCTAGGGATCTGGAAGAAATACTCCTTGAGAGATTGGGTATCTCTTCCCTCTCTTCCCTCAATGTCTTTCTTCCCATCTATTGCTCCAAATCTATCCACTATCTGCTTCACATTTCAATATCTTTCACTCCATTATATACCCGTTGTGAGTTCCTTTTATAGCATTTGGCATCTTCGACGTTTACTGACAATAGAACGTAATTTACTCAGACTTTACTATATCTACATCTTCATCTTCCAAGATCAAGGTTGTCGACTCTGCTGATGGCTGCCTTGCTGAACTTCCTCTCCAGTAAAATGACATCGATCATATTCTGAACAATCTCTATTTGAACGAAATGGTTCGTCAATTGACTTGAACATAACAGAGCTAACATTGCGATAGATATCGGCTACCACCAATGCTGATTTTTCAATCAACACCGAGGAACGCATCAAGAATTTCGAGACTATCATTGGCCTCGGGGGAAAACGGCTTCTCTTTGATCCTCACCGTTGTCGATTCTATCCTGTACGTATCTGTTTCCCTTCTTTTCTGAAAACTCATGACTAACTTGTGATAGATTTTCGTCACTAGCTACCGTTGTTCCCGAGTTCTAGGGTGACTACTTTGAGCTTGTGCCCGGCAGCCAAGTTTTGGTTGAATTTGGAGGTGAGGAGGAACTGGTCTCAGTTGCCAGTCTCATTGATAAGATTGGTGTTAGGAAGAGAGGGAGGTTTCTGTTTGAATATGTGGGCTTGGAATGATTCTATATTATCCATCTCATTTGGCTGAGCTCGCTTGGGTTTCTTTCAATGGTACATATCGTTCATGTTACTAGAGACGAGGGTGTCAATAAGCTTCTGGATTTAGTTACCGTTTGTAGTTGAATACGAAGCTTAAAGCGAAACTTGTTCATGTTCATGTTCTCGCTCTCATTTAGCGTGATGTGTTTTATGCTATGTGGTTACCACTTGTTACCGCAGTCAACGAAAGTCACCATGAGTCAACTATCGTAACATAACGTTGACTTTGGCTCCGCTGATCACCTTCTGCGAGGAAAAGAATTATGTTAATCAAGAATGCTAGCCAACGAAAGTAGTCAACCATATTAAAGCCAAAGAACGTGTTACAATATAGGGGAGAACCGTGTGCGTGTATAGACTTAAGGTATAGAGAAGAGAAGAGAAAGACTCGAGATATATACAAGCCTTACCATAAGCCCCGCTTACGGTAAGCTCGTACCAGGTCCCTGTACCTGTACATATGTAACAAAACGCAATAACTCACAAAGCACTAAGGGACGAATCGCCCACACCAGTCACTTACCACGAAAATCATATATATTTAAAGACTTCAAGAAGAACACAATACGACGAATCAATACAGTATAATTGGATAATGCACATAGATAATCACTTTGTGCGTGCAAGATTCGGCGTAGAAACGAGAATAATGTCGAGAGCCGCAACAAATACAAAATAGAACGACGTTGAGAAAATTATCTCCAAGAGATGAAAAACGACTAGTGATCACCAGCATTATACATACTCGCGAGGCCCTCCGCACAACCGCTTATGAAAGGGAACAATAAGCCGGCACCCTGATTTAGGCCGGATCCTAATTGATGGATGGGGCAGTAAGACCAGGTTTCAAACGGTGGATCTTTGCAACTTCCGAATGCGTCTTAGGATCATACTTAAAAAAGACCCCAAAGCGCGAGCTCTCAAGGGGCTTGAGCTTTTTGATAAATGTGCCAACAACATTATCTGTCATTGGGGATCAGCTTCATGTATCATCACTTCCAAAAGCATAAGAAATACCTTGAACGACCTGATCGCATCTCAATGACAGCTTCATAACTTCGTAATCGGCCATATTGATAACCTTCTTCTTCCGCGAAGCAGTTAAATCGACCTCGAACTCAAATCGCTAAAGATTCATCAGCTTCTCGGAATTGTCGTAGACGAGACCGGGGATGGGGTCCAAACCTCGAGGTCCTCCTCATTGTATGACACATACTTCTCCATATTCGGCACATTACCCTGCCGGTTTACTTTGAACCATACTTTGTTGGGTTGATATGCGGTCTCGTCGTCTTCAAACGGTTCGGCGTTTGGATGAGGGTGGCTGGTAAGGGATACTTTGAATGCGACCTTGTCGGGCTCCGGAGGGAAGACTAGGCTTGCTGCGACTGAAACTTTGAGGCCTCCGGGGACTTTACCGGCGATTCGGAGGGCTGTGTTGGTTGCTGTTCATGGTGAGTTACAGATGAATGGGCGTAAAGGAGGCGGGATATATACCGCGCTTAAAACGTTGGGCGGCGAGTCGGCGGCTATCGGCGTGGCGGATGTTGTCAAAGTTGACGTCTTCATGATCTGTGAAGTGGGAGAGGTTAATGAAATCCTTTCGAGCATGGGAAATCGGTGTTTCTACTGATGAGATCGATTTTCTTAACCATGGTGGGTGAATAGTAAAAACTTGGGGTTGGGGTGATATCTGAAAATTTTGGGGTTAAAACGAGAGAATTTAAGAAGAGCAAGTATCAAGACGGACCAAGGAATTACTTTAAGAATGTCTGGTTGGGGCACCGTGCTCCCGATTCGTTTAGTGCCATTTTTTGTCAAGTACTATTCCAACGTTGATCGAGTTGTGCGTAATGAGCTCACTCCTATATAGCCAGATGACTTCACTCGATTCCTGGATTGATTTCAATATGCCGCTAAGCGCTGTTCAGATCTTATCTGCCATACTTGCGGTCATGGAGATGGAATTGGTAACCACAACCTTTAGTTTTTCACTGTCATTCATATACTTGATGGTAGCCATGATGGAAAGTAAATGCAAATGAATAATATCAAAGTCGAGATGTAGAAACTATATAGCCAAGAGGAATGTCGTTGATTTCTGGGGTTGGGTTTAGAGAGATATTTGGTCACGTGTATATGTTTACTATTGTACAGTTTATCTTTGGTTTCGCACCCAACATCGAACAGATTTTGAGATCGAAGTTCAACAAACTAAAGTTATAGATGCTTATAATGCTCATTCCGAAACTCATGTACTTCATGTCTTCACAAGGATATGTGTCGCATTCTCACCAGCATCCCCATCCAAACTTCAGACGTGCATGCATCGTTTCCACTCCAAATCTATCTATTTATATACTTGATATGTAGCACCCTACTGCGCTCTAGTCTGCCAGACGGCTTGGGTACGAAAATATGGCCGGCAGACAGACTAGCTGCGCTCTCAAGGTAACCTCGATGGTATACCTGACAAGGTGTAATTTATTCTAACACGGCTCCGTACCCACCGCCACCATCACAAAAGCCCATATGTTGAAGCTGCTTTAAGTTGGGGGGTCAGGAAGCGTGTAAAAATATATGTGAAGAAGAATGGAAGAGGGTTACACACAAAGCGCAGGGGATGTCAGGCAAGATCAGGAAGAGGGAGGGGAGAGATGGGGGTTTATATAGTAAAGTTGTGAAGGTGTAAAGGTGCGGTGGAAAGGTGAGTGTCGGCGAAAATATGTGGGTTGAGAGAGTGTGTGGGAAAGGTGCTCGTGTTTCGTAGGATCACATCGTTGAGGCAGGACAACCCCTTCCTTGCATTATTCGTTCGAAAAACTAAGTATAGAGACACCTAAGACCCTAACCCTGTCATATTCCGGGTTAGCATGGGCGCCTAAGGTTTAGAGGTTTAGGTGTCCCCATACTGGGTTTTCGACGTGTAGACCCCCTGCTTCTAGCGAGTTTATCCACAATGTACAAAGTCGTGCATTAACTGCACATCTGCTCTTGTTAGCCAGATTTTCACATCGCTCGCAAGATGGCTCAGTGAACGAAAAGAGAGCAGCTAGTATACGAAAGCAAGCATATGGACTCAGAGCCAGACACAAGGCGATATAACAGCAGCGGAAGTATTTATGTCCCCGGGCCCATGATTCCATCCAGTCCTTCTGATTATGAATTAACAAGATATACCCATCAACCAGTGTTGAAGATAAGTAAACCTAATCCCGCAAGCATCAATCTTAATATACCGTCGTTTAGATACCTTTCTAAACGATATTTAGCATTAACCACCCCATCCAAGCACCTCCCACTCGGCGTTCCTCTGCTCTACAGTAGGCGCATGAATACCCAAGCGGTCAACTCCATCCTTAAACCGGCCCCCATGTCGAACTTCCAAATTACGAATCATCTCCATGAGCGCCCAAGCTGGCATTTGATTCTTGATCTGTTTGATTGCCTCTGCAACTCGCTCGTCCATAGTCGCTGCCTCCGCTGCCTCCCTCTCCTCTGTTTCCGGTGTCATCTCCGCAGCGGATCGGCGCAGCTCCAAATCAGCGGCCATTGTTAGGATCTGCTCCGCCCATGGTATTTCGTCAAACGAAATGGAGTTGGATTTGAAGAAAGAGTCATCAACGGTGATATCGGATTCGATAGGGGAGGGCTCTGGGAGGATAGTGTCTGGAGACGGCACGTCGACCTGTGTAGTGGCAGAAGACTCCGCATGGCTAGAAGTCTTAGCGGCTCGTTGGAGGCGGAGTTCGAGTTCGGATGTCAAGAGGGTGTCGTTCGGATCGAAAGTTGTCCCTGCTGAAGGAGATTGAGCTGCGGAACCGTTCGATTGATTGTCCATTGTAGACGGATGTTATTGGAGGCTGGGATTTTTGAAGGAAATTAGAAGATTTGGCAATGGGTGTCCCAAAAATGAACTGGATGTGGTGATTTGTGGGTCCTTAAAAGTAGAGCTGTTCAACTCGATTGACATTAATACATGACCCGGTGCCTTTCAACTGGAGCAGCTGACTTCAAATGCAAAGAGATGCAAAGAGATGCCAAAATAGAAATGTGAAAAGCCGTTCTACTTAGTTACCAAGCGTATATTTGTCATGCGTGGGCTGGTGCACACTCCAGGATGTGGTGATATGTTGCCGTGACCTGTTGTCAACTTCACTAGTTCCAAGTGACTCGTTGGTATCTGCAGACTCCATCTCGACAGGACTCTTTAGTGTCCATCTGGCCCACTTCTCCAGCCAGTGGAGAAAGCACTGTGTCAACGGTAAAGCGCTCAAGCCAGGTTGAACCCCCACCCCAATGACTAACCCAAACCCCTAGAATCTCACCATGAGCGGCAGTCCAACCCATCCACCAACCGCCGCCAACATGAACTCTCCCATCCCTTCGTTTTTCCGCTTTACGCCACGGAAGATAACTGGGCAACCGATGTCTCCGGAACACAGCAGCGTCGGATCAAATGGGATGAAAGATTCTGAAATCCTAGTCAAAGTCGATACACAAAGATTACCTCCCCGTGCACTATTTCATCGAGAGCCAGTGCCGGGTAGTCCGGAGGATTTGATGGCGCGCTATCGTGGACGCCTGCCGCTATCAGTGCTAACAGACCTCAGGCATTCACAGCACAACTACAGTTCTGACGGGCTTGGGGGTGAGGGAACGCCTCCTAGCTCTACCGCTGATTATACCCCATCACACTCGAGCTCTGGTCAGGGTATCACTGATGGGGAGGGTACGCCTTCCGGCGATGACAGTTCCAACCATGCGACTCCTACCAGCTCATCACCGGACTCTTATTGGGATGAAAATGTGCAACCTTTTCCGGTGAATTCCGGTTCTATGCATCAAGTGGTACAGAAGTCTGATTCTACGGCGCTGATGACACGGCCTAGAGAGATGTGGGTGCCGAACATCATCGTCGATGACAACTCATATTCTATTTCAGCTACCACAGTAGAAAAACCAAAGAGCGGTGGGCAAGACAATAGGTCTTCACTGGAGGAGCAAAGTGCGATAGACGCCAACCTTTTGAGGCGTCCGGCTTTTCAGTGGAGTCGAATTAGTCCGCCCTACCAAATTTTTAACGATGCGAGAAGCGCCTTTTTGCATTATCTAGTAAGAAACGCGGAACAAACCCTGGGCTGGTAGCTGATCAGTGGTATAGAAACGCATCACACCCAAACACACCCTATATCTCGTTTTAGGTACAGGCTCTATTACAATCTGGCTACAGAATCCAACTCTCGTTGATATCATCCAAATCAGTATACAGCTAGTTGGAGTTTTCGTCATTGTCGCTGCTGCTACAGAATTCATCCAAAATAAATGGCAAGTTATCCGGCGCTACTTGAGTATTTCTTACTTGATTGTTATGAGCCTGGATTATCTATTGGGTATTCTGGAAATAGGGGTTGTAAGTTCTTTTTCCACAAAGTATCAAATTACCTCCGCTAACTGGGAGATAGGTTCTGGCTGTCACAATTGCTCTCTCTCCGATCGTTTGGGTTGTGACTTTTGTCTTGTTGTTTAGCCTCACAATTATCTACAACGATCAATTCGTAATGCTTGTCTACTGGGCGATCGGAGCTGGACTCATGACTGGAGTTGTCAAAACAGTCAGGTTTTACGAACGTGGGTACTGGGCTGCTAGAATGGAGCAGAGAATGGTGGAATATCGCCAGGCAGGTGGGAGGTTGGAATGATTGTAACTGGCTATACCTGTGCTGGGATGTGATTCCATCATCGGAACATTGCTAGATTTAGCACTGACGTCTAAGTTTCCATAGCAGCTTTACGGGTATTGTATTAGTTCTACCTCAGATCATTGTCTATATCTTGCGCTGTCTTTGTCTGATTCAATTTAAGCCGAATCAGAGTCGGATAATTCGAATGAAGGAATGATGTATAAAGGAATGATGTACAAAAATCACACAATTACGCATTCCCGGTTATCAATTTTTGTGTCACTGTTAGTCGGATAAGGACTTTATTCTAATTTTTTTGTTAGCTTCTTGAAGCCGTTTGCTTAGGGTATTTTTCATTCAACGTTGTGGCACTGTCACCCTTGTGGACACCATCATGTTTCTCGACATCCCGTCACTAAACAAGCGCACCTCACTTTCGCCACTACACGCTTCTTCAACATTCATCGCTGCACTATTTTTGCTTCCGCAAGTCGCGATCCACTAGCGCGATCCATCAAACATCCATAAAAACTATGTCGATCCTCCTCTCAACTCCTGCCCTCCCGAACACGCGCACTATCATTCTTTCCGTCTCCAACCTCCACCTCAAGAGGTATTCACTTTCGACCTCTGTCTCTCGTGTTGCCATCAACCACTCCAAGCATGGCGAGAAACATGAGTTAATTGTTCACCTTGTCGACCCAGACATGAAAGCTTCGGCCACCGAGCAAGAAGTGGAGGTCAGTGTTGAGATGGATAACGACGGACGTTTGCTGGCCGACGTCACTCCAGCTGGCGAAACATTTTGGGGGTTTGATGGAAGGTGGACAAAGAAACGTGAGTTCTTCGTTTGCTTCGCCATTGGTAATACAAACGACTATAGTACTAACAATACTTTATCGCTAGGTATTCAGAGTATGGATGAGACCTACTCATCATCCCCCCTGCCTTCCGTCGTCAACGGCGACGGAAAAAAGTGCTACGATGCGATCGTTGAGCTTTTCGGACCCGAGGCTGCGCTCAAAGATCGTAAGGACCCAAAGCTTGAGGTTGTGGTTGGTCATGGAGGAATGGGGGCTTGGGGCGGTGAGAGTCCTGCCTTCGTCATTGGACCCGGGATATGCGGAGGCTAACTATGTTTAGCTATGCATGCAAAGATGCATACTGACGATTCTTGCTCGGTTGGGGAGGGAAGCGACTTCAGACTCGTGATTTGGATTCTCACCCCCGGAGAGGTTTGGGAATAGACCAACGGATAAGAAGGGGTGCATGCTTTCCCCACCTTTTCAACGCTGGTATACCCTTCCACAGCTGTCATTCACTCGGTGTACGGTATTCGACGATGATTTTCGTTTTGTTTTGGCTTTTTCTACTCTTTGTTTTTCACAAAGTACCAATAGCAGAAGTACTTCGGATCCTAATTTTAAGATAGTATTCAACCATAGAACTGCTCAGTCTTTGTATCTGCTGGACGTGATGCGAAAAGCTGAGATTAACCTTCAGGATAGATATATGGAGGTTACATGTGTTTAAATGTGGAAAACAAATAATTCAATATGACTCCACCGCCAACGCACGCACCTATCAAAGTTTCTTCCTTATCTGAAAAGACTATGAAACTAAGTCCGGCACTTCTTCCCTCGCCCTCCCGCCTACAGCTGTAAAGAGAATGGCTTTTTGTCCCCTGTCAACGCCAAATGATCACATTCAACGTCAACTATTCTCAGCGAGCGAGTATAAGAGCAGCACCTACAGAACACCAATCAGGAAGGCTGTAAATGTGCTCCGGCTAGAAGTTTACCCCTCTGCATGGAATGATCCACAAACATGACAGTATGTTACCGAGTCAAAAGATACATTTGACGGTGGTGCTGAACAATCGGTGCACGACGCTATACCCATAGTGGAATATGATGTTAGAGTACACAGGAGTTAAAATCACTTGATTGGTAGCTTTCAGTGTTGAGTGTGGTAAGAGAAGTGGTTTGGAATGAGATATCAACTGTAGTTTGAAGCTCCAGCAATACTTAGAAGTGCGTAATTGAATGGCAAAGCTCGATCAATACTGTATTAAGAGCCAGAGTATGTGCGTTACGTATTACGGGTGGCCCGTCTGAATGTGTTTTCTTGCGGTTTTAGTCCTCTCTTGGGCTTGCCATGCTCGAAACCTTGACAATCGGTATAATTGAGCCTTACTCTACCTCTGGGTTGTTAGACGTTGTTCGATTGTTCCTGTAGTTTGACAGTTATCGATTTTCTACTATTAAACATAGTGGAATATCTGAATGCAGCAATTTTGCTTTTCAGTCACGTGAACAGGTTAGCTAATATGTTTGAATTTTTATTGAACTTTAAAGCATCAGGGCTAGGGCAACTTAAGCACTCACTACAACTGATTTTGAGAGTAAGGACTTCTTTTTCAGAGTGTAGAGCGAGTTGAGCTACCATGGCTACATTTAGTCCTATTCCGGTAATAATAGCCACATTTAAACCTCTTCTGGAGCATACTGCTAGATCTGGTCTAGTTTTTTTTATATCTCAGTCAGCGTACCGACCGATATGATAAGATCCGATAATAATAAGATTCGATAACCCCTAGCTCCTCGTGATCCATAGACTTACATATTCGCAGAGCTAGAGACCATCTTCCTTTTCCTCTTGCTATTCCTCTTCCTCTTCGCTCTCTACTTATCTATCTGCTCACCGATCCGTGGCGATTGCGGATAAATTGACAAATTTCGGGTTTGCTGCTGGCGCGGAGCGCAGCTCACCTGTCTATGTCTGTGTCTGAGAACGCACCAATTTTAGATTCTCTTAAAGCTGTAAACTTTATAGCATATGTCGATACCACGAGTTCTCTCCTGCTTGTTATAAGACGATTAGTGTATTGGCCTTCACAACACTCCCAAATCTCATACGCTCTGCAGACATGAGCGCCACGACAATGAATAGTCCCTCCCGGTGAGTGGACACTCTCGAAAGTATCCCCCCGGAAGTCCTGGACAATATCCTATCCTTTGTCCCATTCTTTGATTTATTCATCCTCTTGCGATATAATGTTGGCTTACGATGCTGGCGGAGCCTTCTATCGAAAAGAAACTAAAACGGCTTTCTGAAAGCCCAGAAATGGCGGGCGAGTGTATCGCCAGCCTCTTACAGACTCTCAATGTCCATAATCCGGTGGCTACGTTGCGACGCATCACCCAGTACCCAACACTGCAAGAAAAAAAAAGTTGCTTCTACGGTCCGTTAACTGGAAGAGTACGAGATTGTTCAACCATGCAATTTATTCGGATCTTCCTTTGACGCAGTTGCTGCTCGAAACGGGATGGGCCTTGAAAAAGGATACGCTTTATGCAGTTGTACTCTGCGAAGTGTGGGATGCTCCACTCAGGTCCGCGGGGCTCAAAAAGTTCTTAAGGAGATTCGATTCAACGCGATAGCTTACAGTTAGGTTGCTGATAAAGAAATCGAGGCTACAAGGATTAAAAGAGATGCTTGAGCAACCTTAACTTGCAACGGGTATATACCTGCACTATGCAAGATGATGGCGGCTGTTGGACTCGCTTCTTTGTTTGAAGGATTGTGTACTCTACAGATAATTATCCTTACACTATTTTAGAAGAGTACCATTCGTCACAAGTTATATCCTGTTTCTCCCTGTGTTGTGATTCTCTGTATATATATATCGACCGTTGAATAGTGCGGTGCTGTCCATGACCATCCGAATCCGAATCGCTGAACTTTAGTTGTGTCCCCAACAATCGTTTATTTAAGGTATACTTGTGTACCGCGTACTGTTTCCTATTACAACGCCTGTCTGTCATGCGCTATTCTATGAAGCTTCTCGTCAATCAATCAATCACGGTTATTATAGGTCCCAATACTTTGCAATTCCTAAACTCTACACAGCTACGCACTACATACAAAATCAACTGCAGGAGCTCCCCAAAAAAACACTAGTACTTTAAGCAAAACTACAAATTCAAAAGTTCACCAACTTTGTATTGACCTTCTCTCTCCTTCCAGACAGCGATATTCCTGTCAGTACTATGAGTCGGTGTATTCCTCCTCTTCGTCAGTGCCGCCTTCAGACACCTCCCCAGGCTCCTCTTCAACCTCAACCGGAACTTCAACTATCTTTTCGCCATCCTTCCCTTTGTCTTTGCCCTTGCCGGTCTTTGGCGCTTTACTTGTCTTTTGCTTTTTCGTTTCCGGTTCCTTCTCAATGTCGTTGCCATCACCATCTTCATCGTCGTCATCACCCTTTGAATTCGACTTCCTTTTTGCAACATTTCTTGTTCTCTTCAACCATTTGCTAGTGGTGAAAAATACCTTCTTTTTCCTAGTTGGCTTTCCATTGCTCTTCGTATTCATTTGCGGTTTGATAATATTGCCTTGTTCATCGCGTTCGGGAGTTTTGCTTGGTCGTGTTCGAGGTGGTGCTCCTGGGATATGTCTAGTCAAGCGGTTTCGGGTCTTCCTGAATCCGATTCCAAGGAATATCTCTTCGAAGATCCCCCTCAACGCCTGAACATCACCATGGCACATCTTGATTCTTTCGTTTGATAACCTCGCTGTGTCAGCAAAGCGTTTCGGATCGTGCATGAGCCGCTGGAGTTCTGGCCTCTCCGACCAATGTATGTTATTCCTCCGAGGCCAACCGATAGCATGATAGTAGCGGTCTAGCAGAGCGTGCCATGTCCCTCTCCTTTCTTCATATGCTCCACGCCCATCCCGGTCTATGTCTGGGTCGCCTGTAATCCAAGTATGTGGTAGGTTTTGGAGCTGCTCCTCATAAAGTTTTTCTACCCTTTCCTGTAACATAGGACCTCCTCGTACGCGGAAAATCTCAGCAGCGTTTTCATTGCGAAGTAAGTATGCCTGTAAACGGTGGGGATATGCATCTCGGATATAAATTTTGAATCGTTCTTCAATATCAGCTATTTCAGCTTGGGAAAGATGGGCTTTCCTTTTCACGGTTCCCTCAAGAGGCCAAGGGATGTTAGCAAAATTCTCCTGTAGCAGCCTCTCGCCTTCCGCTTGTTGTTCCTTAATTCGCTCGGCCTCCTTCTTGAGGCTTTCTTCATGGTACCGTCGCTCGGCCTCCTCATCTGCAATTTCCTGTTTCTCGTTACGCTTGCGAAGGGCAGCTTTCTTGGCTTTTTCGAAATTGGCTTGCTTCTCTGCTTCCGCATCGCGATTTTCCCACTCCTTCTCGAGCTTTCTCACAATCCTTACTATCTTTGCCTCATCTGCTTCAGACTTTTTCTTCCTTGCCTTATTGCCCTTGTCTTCAAGGTTATCGTTTTTCTCTGCTTCTTTTTTTTTCTTTTCCTCTACTTTTTTCATCCTTTCTTCTGCTTTCCTCTTTTTTTCGTCTTCTTTCTCCTTCCTCTTTCCCTTTCCTTCCATATCCTTCTTCAATTCCACAAGTTCCGTCTCCAGGGCGGCGACTTCTTTCTGGAGTTTACTCTTCCCTTTCAGTGGTACCTTTCTGTTCTTTGCATCTTGGTCGGCTTTTGCTTTAGTTTCGTTCAGTTGTTTTTGCTTCGCATTTATCTCTTTCTCAGTTTTGGTCTTTGTTGGAGCCTTATTGCTTGTGCTTGCGTCGTTGCTACTTTCTTTGTCAATCTCTATGTCATTGCCTTTGTCGTTTTTTGCAGGGGTTTTCTTCGTTTTCTGCACGTCGGTTTTCTTGGGCTTATTGCCTTTCCCGGTTTTGTCCTTTGGCGGCATGACTTCGAGAGTTTTGTCGCCTGCCCAGGAGAAATTGGAGGATTGGAGGTTAGAGGTATATTAGATGGCGGTTCTAAGTGCAAAAATGGGTTGTGTATGAGTTCCAGACTTAATAGAAATTTGTGGACCGCAATGGCACAGAATATAACTAAGGATTTATATCGTTAGCTATATTCAAGTTGAAAAGGATGGTACACTATCAAGACCTTGTCCTCCCCCACACGAAACAGGCACACTTTCTCGACATGTCATTGAAAAATAGAATTACTGCGACTGCTTGGGAAATGGTGGCCCTTGGTTTTATTTCCTTAGGCACAGAAGGCGCTTTGAGATGACGTTTGGCCATATCATTCTTTGCATCCCAGAACCTGTAACTTTTGAACTTTGAACGGTGTACTAATTTTGCTTTTTAGAAATTCGGTGCTAAGGGGTAGTATATCGTTATGTGATAAAGCATGTTTCCCTTGCGCGAAGTTTCCGATATCCACAGCTGTAATTCAAAAGTAAAAGGGTTCGCCATTCCAATGAATCCAGCGCTGTAATGTAGTTGTCCGTTAAGTTTTTAGTATTCATGGCATTCAGTCGGAAATTACTTTGTAAAACCCTAAAGCACACTTTCTTTGCCTGTAGAACCGGCGGTATAGCGGGCTTTGTAAACAGGTGAAACGATTCGATAGTTATATTTAATTAAGAAGTCCAAGAATAAAGTGATCCCGCCCAAATTGTAAGCGGCTGAAATAGCTGCAGAGCCGCAACGAATCATGCAACAACGCCACAGATCAAAAAATGTTCAGCAACTTGGGATATATTCTAATAATGCAGCTTAGGCACTACTACTGTTATTATTATTATTATTATTATTATTATTATTATTATTATATCAATATCTTTACGTGGCTACAACAAAGGCGTGAGATCACACATCGTCATTCGAGATATGGAATAGGGTTGAATCACGTCGTGTGAGGTTCTATATTAAGACGCTGCATATTCTCTGGACGCAATGATCAAGTACCAAACTTTCAGGGTATCTCCTCAGTCCTAGATCCCCAAATCGTGTATCTCATATCGAAATACTCCTAGTGGCATAGTCTTTGTACGGTAACAGCATAAAATCCTTGACATTTAAAGAATTATCATTAATTATCACTCGCAATACTGTTCCCAAATTTCCGTTAGAAGCAACCAACTTTTCCGAGGGTTATACCCGCAAAATTTAGGTGAGCGTGAATCTCGATGTGAAGAACAGAGATTAGCTCCCAACCTGAATCGCTAAGGCAGACCGTGTCCTTACCCACCACTACACCATTGAGCCTGCAGAGCCACACTCCGCACCTCCTGTCCCAGCTTCGCAATTTTAACTTCTCACGGTGTATTTTTCTTAACTTCGCACTTACCATCTTCATCTCAATCAATATTTCCTACTTTTCTTATCTCGGTATCGTGCCGGCACGATAGACTGCCCACCTACCAAAATGGACATGCCAGGCCCACCTCCTGAGCATCAGCGGATAAAGCCCAGCAGCTATGCACTCTCGGATTATGCACGCAATCATCCGGACTACTTATCCAGCCATCCAACGGCAACTCCAAGCATGGGTCTCGATTCCCCGAAAGAACCGAATGGTCCTGGCGTTATCTGGACCTCTTATTCGCCTCCGACAGTATCGTTGTGCCAGCTTCCTCCTGACGGTGCTCTGAAGCGCCTCGTCCCAACCGGTCTTGATTATACCTTTAAGCCCGGAACCAAGTTTGACCAGGATGGATTACCAATCCCCGAGGTTCAATCCCGAGTGGACATCATATCCAAGCGTCATGGAGGAGTGCCAGTTCAGCCTCGACCTTGGGAGATGAAGACAATTTCCAATTCTAAGGGCATTCAAGGGTCGAATTCTACCCTTTCTTCCTTTGACAGCCGGGATGATATTACTCTCGTGTCGTCCCGGTCGTCTGGGTCTTTCACACCACTTAAGGACCGGCCTAACATGGTACGCTATGAGCCAATGGCCACAATTCATCCTGCCTTTCATGAAGGTGGCCCGGAGAGTGCAGTTTATCGTACGAATTTCGACCTCAATACCGAAAATGATCCATTTGAGCATGGCAAGGCCTATTGGGGCAAGTTCTACACTCATTTTCTCCCAAGAATAAGTCTTAACTGATGTTTAAATAGCGAAGGAGAAATTCCGTAAGTTCGTCAGCTCAAAATTTAAGGAGAACCAAAATTCGCCCCAGAGCCCTCCTCCCAACTTGGCTGATCATATCCGTCGATCAGAACTGCCGTATTGCTGTACCACCGAGGAGCATTACTGGACCGCCCACCAGCAAAGGGAATATGAGATGCGAACGGGAAACACTCTGTAAGCTGTATTCTATACCCCACCGTAAGAGCCTAAACTAACATTGCATATCCGCTAGGCCCCGCGGCTTTAACGTGTACACAAGCTCGGGCAGTAAAATGCACGAGTTGGTTGTCCGTGCCAAAGACCGGGGTAGGATGTGCTGGTACAAAGTTTCAAGACAATGGTACAACAAGACTACCAGGCTCAAGCAGAAGGCCAAGATCTCCTTCAAGTGCCTTGTGCAGCTTCCACAGAAGATAAAAGATCTTCCAGCCAAGGTTCCAACCACCATTCAGACACTGAAGAGGGAGTGGAAACTGGGTCAGAAGGAGAGAGTCTACCGCCGCCATGCCTTCAACTATCGGGTACAGAAGATCTTGCTGTGTCCCATTCTTCCTTTCAAGATGACCTACACGAGGTGTCGGAAGAAGATGATGAGAGAGACGACTTCAAAGCATGGCAGCGCAAGATACGCAAGGCGCAAAAGAAGACAAGCCGCAAAATTGTGAAGAACGGAAGGGGCTTTTATGGCAAAGCAGCGGCTGGATTGATTGCCTGGGATGGAAATAACTTGCATTGATTCGCATATAGGTAGTGCAGATTCTGATATTTTACTCTTTCCCGGTAGGCCTCCAAGGTATCAGAATCCACTCCAACGGTAATAACGAAACTTCTAGGATACCTTATCTCATTTGGAAATCTTGTTGGAGTATTTATGTCGCCAGCTGAAGGTTTTAAAAGCGTTTGGTTTCTTGAGGTCAATTTCTCCGGCAGTTTCTTCACCGCTTCATTCTAGTGTATTATTAGCTCTTTCTTCCAAATAAATGCACGCACTTCATATACTCTATATCTATGGGGATAGTCTGCACAATCGACACTCAGTGGACAGTCTCAGGCGCTGTGTCGAATGAAAATCCCCTAAACAGCCTCTTGAGCGATTTCCGAAGACATCTCTTGGGGTTTCTGCATCGATACCCGCGGGAAATCAGAAGACAAAACCTTCAAGGCAATTAAAATTATGGTACTTCCGGTTATCTGCGTGATGCTTGACCCCCAACAGTGCCAAGCCGGAAACGGTCAATGCAAATGGGGGGCCAAGGTGTACCACACTCCGAGACTAGGGCCGAGCTTTCAAGGAATTCAACTTCTGCTTCCCGGCCTATCACTCACTGCTATTCAGCCGAAGATATCTTCCTCAACTCTGCGGTTGCATTTCTTTATCTTTTCGTACCTTGAAAGCAACCATCTTTAATTCGCTCTTTTTTGCATACTGTCACTCGTACTGCTCCATATTACTCGTCATATTAACTGGAATGAATATTCTAGATGTCGAATGCCATCAGAACACAACCAGTCATTACTAAAGGTCCATCACTTCCAGTAACTTTGATCTTAGATCTGACTATTGTTGATCAGAATCGCCCCCAGAACGTTTGCTTTACTCGAACAACCCTCCATATCAGAATACTGCTCTCAACGCTAGACAGAACTCATCAAAGGACCCTATGCATGCCATTGTACCCCGCAATCTCCGTCACTACGTACAAATCGAGCGTTTCAAGCACTTTGCCTCTGTTGTCAATACAAATCTTCATCGCTGGTATGAAGGGGATAGTTTACAACAAGGTAATCAATCCATGAAAACCCCGGATTACACCCATGGATACTACAAATCTTATCCACCCTATGGTCTCCCCCCAGAATCACATTTCTGGCAAGAACTACAGAATCTCTACCGTGGGAAGGCAGCTTGGAAACCAGGGTTCATCTTGGCTGCGCGGATGGCGTTGGAGGGAAAAGTTGGAGATTTTTCCGGAACATCGTTCGAATCAAACCCCTTTGATAGCTCGCCATCAGAAGACAGCAGAAGTGCTGTCATGTATGAACATCAACTTACCAAAGACGAACTTTTCCACTATCTTCGTCTTGAAGACATGTTAGATGATATGACTCCAGTAGAAGAGAGGGAAGAACAGCTCCAGTCTACCCAAGGGCGGGACCCAGATCCAGACACCGTACAAGATACTTCATCGGATGGGCAAATCTCGGAGGAAGGCTTAGAATAGGAACATGAGCACAACCTAGAGTTTGACCCGGTATATATTCAATGGTCCCAAGAATTTAAGTTTTATCAGTACTGGCTCCGGCATGGGAGGCCACCGCTCGAACACCTTGCGGTCAGTTTTGCTAGGGAAACACAGTCAGATTTACAGCCGTATGAAGATGAGAGCGAAGGTGAATGGGAATCTTATGCGGCATCAGAAGATGAGGATTACCAAAATGATTCACAGGTATTACTTCAAACACTGTGGTAAATCCCGACCTCTAAGTGATTTTTCTCCAGGATCCTCGCTTCGATTATCGATATATGACCAGCGCACCAGCTCCAAACGACGAGTTGATTCCTCTCATAACGGAGGAAAACGCAATTAATGCAACCAATGAAAGACAGCTAATTGTCGAAGTATTCCCACAGGAGAATCCACCTAAAAGTCGAAAATTTACCACTCCTCCCTCACCGGTCCCAGGCCTACGATGTTTCAACACTGCCGCTGATGTTTGGGGTCCACTTCCACTCCCTGCGGTCAAAGTCAGTAAACTTGCCTCTTTTTTTACATGCACGTATTCCATATTAACTACTCACTTCTCCAGAACTTGATCATGAACTCGAACACTAGCAATAAGTATGCCTATGCTAGCATTTCAGACATGCAAGCGCATTTATGCTGGCAACAGTGATATCTCCATGAATTCGCCGCGCGAGGATATCTGAACCCCGCATCATTGGAAACTTGGGAAGTGGATCTTAAGATCTTGGCAAACAATCACGCCTGGAATGTTGCTGTCAGTCCCTGCATTCCGTCAGAACATGGCAAGGCCATTGACGCTTGCGTAGTATTGCGAGTTTGAGGGGTATAAACAAGCGATGTCAAGTCTAATTGGAGGGTACCTTCCGAGCACCTTTAAAAGAGAAACCGTGCCTATAATTTTTGAGAGAGAGCAGTTGAGGATCAAGCTCTCTTGTTTCAACTGGGTTTGTTGCATGTGTATAGAACGGGAAGATACTTTTGTGTATTCTGTTTGAGGTTGACTGTTGGAGTACTATTGTCCCGATTGCCAGCGTTGCCAAAGATGGCATATTTCTAAAGTTAATTATTGGTTTGATTTTGCTTGTGTTGCGCTTCAGCCTAGCGCTTTTTGTCAAGATTCTGCGACTCAAGATGTATTCCCTAATGTTGTTTGCTGTTTCCTGCTGCTTCCATTGTTTTCCATGAGACGTTTTTTGTCATATCAAGCAGTCGTCTTACAGTTCATAAATGTAGAGTACTGCGAGGACGGTGGTAATTTCGATGTTCGGGTGTTTGTGTACTGATTGTCACGGATTGTAATTTTTCGGTGCCACAGGCAGACAGACAGACAGTCTAAGCTTATCTTTCCAATGAAGATATATTGCGTTTCAACAAAATGAACATTACCACTAGCGGGTGGCCTGTTTCTCGATCGGTGGCACCGGATATAGTTCACCTGTTACTAAAATTCATAGCAAGATCCCAAATTCTCAATAGCAGTTCTCATTGTAATATCATTGTAATAGCAGTTACAGCCAAATATTTATTTCCGCAATCTCCACCCAGCCTCCACTCTGAACATTATGGCTACCAAGACAACCTGTATTGCTCGACGTCCTCGGCCTCGTACTTAGCCGTATATTCGTTAAACGCTACAGACACAGCGTCAGACAAATGGCTCCTCTCAGCAGCCTCCAAAACATCTTTCAAAGTAAATGCCACCACTCTCCTGACCTGGCCGTTCACTTCATTTAGCGTCCAGTCACCACCAACCGGGAAGAAGTTCGAGGACGCGGTTTTGGGTTTTGGGACTGTGACGATAGTAGGGACGGGTTCACTAAGTTTGGACTTGATCGGTGGTTTAACGTTGGAGGACGGTTTGTGGGACGTTTTGGTTTTGAGGGGATCTAGGACTGATAGGAATTGATTAGATGCCATTGAGAATAGAGTAAGTAACAGGGATCAGAGTACCTGAAGTGATTGACTCCGAGCGCAAAAAACCGTCTTTGACTACCATAGAAGTAGCTGGTATTGTTTGCTCCAACAAAGGAGATGCAGGCGGTGGAGTAATACGCCTTTTGGTGATTAAAGTTTTAACAGGCCTGGATGTGAATTCTGGTTTTGCCAGTAATGAAGTTGAACGAACAGAACGAAGGCGAGTAGATAATAGGTTCCGTTTATTTCCAATGCTATTGGACTGAGTAACCGCAGTTGCGGATGTAAGTGGTTGGGTCAGAAGTAAAGTTAGCTTTAGACGAAAGTGGAGGGGGAGTAAATAGCAGACACACCGTTTCGTCGGTGCAACTTGGGTGATAGTTTTTTTCTATAACACCGTTAAAAATCGGTGTTCCAAGTATAGTGACCCACTTGCCGTGTTTTGTTCTGTCGCTTCGTCGGATGTATTCTTTACCACAGAAGGTGCATGGGAATGTCTTAGGTTCAGACTGACCGGCGTCTTGTACTTGCTGCTTATTCTTTTTCTGCTGCTGCGTATCCACGTCCATAATGCCCATATTACCGGAGCGTGTGACAACTTTATCAGTAGTCTCCGAAGTAAGTAGATTCGATTTCTTTCCTCTGTCTGTCGCTCGTTGGGCAGCATTCTGTATAAGCTTCTGCTTTTCAAACTCCAATGCCGCTGCAGAGTTATAGACTGTATGCCCCCTTGCGAGAGTTTTCACACTTCCTCCTGAATTCGGGGCGTCAGCTGGAGATGCAGCTGCACCTACGGTAGGAACTACAGGGCTTGTAGCAATTGCCTTCTTACTCCGCTTTGGTACAGGCCTTCCAACTTCCGTTGCCAGGTCCCCCGAGGCAGTGAATTTCTGGAATAAATCAGCAGAGCAAGACAGTGGATGTAGCACACACCTTCTTGTGTGGGCGCTTTTTTGAAGGAGATATAGCTAGTCCTGTACCTATCGGAGAAACGAACTGCTGGTATGATGATGTGCCATATTCCACTCCTTCCATCAACTCCACCCAAGTTGTTCCATTAGATAGCACGTTTTTCAAGCCTTCATTGGCAGGATGCGAGTACATCGAACTCGACCGACTCGCGGGTGCACGATTGCTATGAGGTACCACCCTATCCGCCGGTGTGCTGAGTATGCTGGGATATAACCTCTGCTGGTGTAATCCTAGAGCTGTTGGTGCACTCTTCTTAGTTGTAACCTCGGGCGATGACTGCTCCACACTATTTAGCGCGACCTTTGGCAGCTCGGTTCTCCGGTGGTGAGGCTGGGGAGCCTTCAGGTTTTTAATCTGGTTTCTGCCTTGCATTACTTCATCTTCTTCCGGTTGTGGCTCTTGAGGTTTTCCAGGCTCTGCGTTTGGCGTGAGTAGCGGGTAGGGAGAGGGAAAGCGAAGATCGCGAGGGTATTGAGACGGGGCCACCACCCCTTTGGAGAGCAGCTGTTGTACTGGGGGTAATGGCGACATTCTTGCGCTGGATGTATTGTTGATGTGATCAAGGAGTATTGTTTTATTGTGGGTGTTTTTGAGTTGGTGTGAAATGAGGAAGATGAGTCAAGCAGAGCAATACATTGAAGTGTTGCACCGAGTGATTGGTGGTGTCACGAACCATTTCATTCCAAGCTTCAGTTTGTTCCACAACAAACCAAACCCCATATTAATTTTGAACCGCTCACAACAAACAAGTACCGTAAAGATCAGCATTGTCCTCACCTTCTAGAGCTGTTGATCCCCAACGTTCCATCGATCATCATCATCATGGAATCTCGAACTCCAGTCTCCCTTTTGTTCCCGCCCCCGGAAACTTCCACTCCCTTCCTCACTTCACCAAATAACAATATGGGCTTCTCTCCGCCCGTACCCTCCTCAAAAACACACATATCCGAAGAGAACTACGACGAGAACCCTAATTCACCACCTCGCAACCCTGACGATGCCTCCGAAATGACAACACGTTCCGGTCGCCGCCTTACTGCTCCTTCAACCCTAGCTATGACACCAACCGTTAGACGTGAGCGGAAAATCTCCGTTTCCCACGAATGGCATAGGATTGTTAGGTCGTCGCGTTACAAAGAGTTCCTTCAATCCAGTGTTTTGGCGCCGTCTTCAACAGACATCGCACGCGCGGAATCGAGGATTTGGAATGTACGGTATGGGTACGCACCGGAAAGGAGTGAGTGCAAAGGGGCTTTGAAGGGAGCTTTAGTAGAGTATATTGAAAGCCTAGAGTCCCAGATGAGCAGAGGGAAATCGGGTCAGGATGGAGAAGTTGAAATGAGATGCAAGGGTGAGTCTGGTGATGGTGTGTTGGTTTCTGGTGTCGGTTACAGCGCTGATTTCAGTAACTTCCGAATGCTTAGGAAATCTGGTCTGGCACAATAGTAACGTCAAGCGTCTTTCCGGCCCCGAAGCATATAGTAAGCAAACCCTGTCATCTAAATTACTAAAGGTTTATACTAACCTTTTGAGCCAGAGCAAGTCAGATGGCTACGGGAGTCTGGTCATCTCTACAACCCCCCTCACGATCAAGAAACGCAAGCGGCTATTGATCGGGCAATTGCTGAGCATGAAGCCCAGCATGGCCCTTTGTTATTCGCCCAAGGGAGTGTGGACGATTCATCCAGAATGTATCACACTAGCGTTACCGGCAGCATCAATTCTTGGACAGGTAACGTCCCCTTCTCTACCGATCTTCAGTGCTGACATAAATAGTCCCTATCCCGCGCAACCGCTCTTCGGCTATAATGGAGACGCTTCTCGCGGGTCTTGTACTACCTTCTCCAGAGCCTGAACCTGAGCCTGAACCTGAAGCCGAGATAGAAGAAGCAGCGCCTAGTCCTCCACCTCTCGAGATACCTACCACTCTACCTAAGAAGACGGCGCGCACCGTAACAAGAGTAACGACGAGAAGAACACATCCTAAGCGTCAAGCTGCCCATGTCCCAATAAAAGGCGGCGTTGGAAACAAGCGGCGTGTTGGGGAGTACTCACCCGTTGTAAGTGTTCTATTCGGCGAACGCGAGAGCCCTCCGCATAAGAATGACATCTTCCCTGCTACTACGGCCAAGAGGACCCCTCATCCACGCCAGAGATCTTATAGCCGTCGACAGTCGGTCGTAACCCCTACTTCTACAGTTGCGACACCGACTTCGACTGGTCCAACTATGCGACGTACATCTGGTAGACTGAGGCGGACATCAACTCAGTTAACAGATATGATGGGAAACTGAACAGCAAGATGCTAAACGGAGAATATATCCGTCAGCTTATGGTGACTTACAATGGTATCGAAAAGCTAGGTTTACTGACTAAAACTTTACAGGGCAAAATATTCTGGTCGTGCTCTTTGTCCTTGCTTTTGTCTGCATGAATATTCTGTTTATATGTTCAATGTGTGGAGGTCTATACACTCGTGTATATGTCCGTTGCGCTTTTAGTTTGAGGTCAATACACGAGCGAGACCTAGCAAGTTGCAGTCAGTTGAACGCAATGGGAGTTTTGCGTTGATAGTTGCTTCACATGAAAAAATGTCCGCATTGTCATATTGTATGGCAGTGTTTTTCCGTCACAATACCCCGTGTCACGGCCCCGTACGCGTTTCCGTGGACAAAGTCTGAATCTAAACTTTGTCCGATTACCACCCTTAAAACCAGATCATATCCACCGGGTATTGGGATGGGCTTGTGGCATGAGGTACGATCCTGTGGTTTGCACAGTCTATACCACAGGGCCAGAGATAGGTATGACCCCATGGAATGATGTCTGATTTAGAAACTTTAGAATGGTGCCTGGGTAAAATCTGAAATTTTGACTTGACCTGTAGGGTTGTACCCCATCTCACAACCCCATCCCACAGCCTTATATTTAGTCTGGTTTTCCCTAGTGATATGTGGATGGAGTTGCAACTCAGATGTTGTCCAGACAAGGGTAATCTAGCGGAAAAAAAGGCCCATTGTCGTTGACCCTTGCTCTCCAGCCCACACATTATCTTTTCACTGTTTGTCAAGCAAGCTTACAAAGTTGATTTACCAGAGCAGTTGACCCTACTAGAACCGAATGAACCACCATGAGCGCAGTTTACCACATACTACTTTTCAACAGATTTTTAAGTTACTGGAAATTAAAAAGCTTAACTCTGACTAAGGTTATACTAAAAATCATTATAAGTGCCGAAGCTAGTCATTACAAGCAATTTTAAGGCTGGGTTAGAGTTTTCGATTTCCGGAAACTAAAAACCCCGCCTAATTCAACCCGGGATACTTTACGCATCCTGTAAGTTAGTTTCGGAGTGTGGTATGAAGTTGCGGCATGGGAGTGAGGGGGCCACTTAGGGCAACACCCGTATCCAAAAACTAGCTTCAACCCTACTTTTCAATTCTATTTCTACCCATCTATCGATCTTTCCTTCCTTCTTTTTGTAACGTCGTCGTTCTTTTAGAAACCCGCAACCCGCTACCCGCAGTGCATCCTCCGTGTACTATACACCTCATACCAAGAGCTCTCGTGCTCTTTCTGCGTGGCAACTCCTATCTTGCGCCCCCTGTCTCGCCAACTTCGCCATCTACTCAGACGCCTCATGCCATCCTCAGCAGCCAAGAGACTAAAGCTGCACCATCCTGGGAACAGCAGCCCACCAAAGTTGCACCAGCCACCACATAGTCAGCCTGAGAACAGCAGCGCACACATTCAGCGCACCAAGGATACAGTCCACAAAACTACCCCAACATCCGCTGGACCGGTCACAGCTTCAACATCACATCAGCAACCGAAAGAAAAAGTCGTCGGTCTCCCGCAGATCTTGGTGAGCAATTAATTTCCTAACTTAATTTTAGGGGCCCAGTGATGCCAGTGCTGATAATACTAACAAAGGTATCATTGTTTGTAAAAGGTAGCACCAAACTTGCGGACTTTAATACAGTCCGTACGTTAGCAATTGCCTTAAACCCCAATGCCAATTTCCTTAAGGACCAACAACAAGTACAGCTGCTTATTCTCGATCAATTTAGAGAAGCGCGCGAAAATGTGAAGCAATTAGTCACACAGTCCCGGATTCATCATATTGGACTTCACTTCCTACCTTTCAAATTCCAAGTCAAAGTCGTACTATACTATCTTGATGGGGCAGTCGTAAAGGCCACTACTCTTGGATGCCGACGTCACTACAATCAAACAATTGAAGATATCCTTGGTTCCTACAACCTCTCGATGGGCAAGAACATCAGCTTCTCGACACTTAACTGCCGTCCATGCAGTCTTCCGCCTGGTGAATCATCACCCCTCCGCGGAGTATTTCCCAGCAGTGCGCTTGCTGTCGGCAGGCCCCTCATGACTATCATATCTAGCTCTGCCATCGGATCTTGGCATCCGTACCAACATTCCGTCTCGGTTGTCAGTCGCCTTTATCCCGTCCTTCTCGATATGGAGAAGCGTTAAGCCGGATGTTTATTTGTTTGAATCATATCACCTCATGCATACAGCCCAGGCGCCTTATTTGGGGTGTGGGCACACCCAGTGCCCACACCTAACAAGCCGTTAGCGGGGCGCCTTGCACTGCACCAAGAAATCCCGGTATTTTTTCAAAATTGCAATTTACTCAACAACAACACAATGGAGAGAAGATCAGAGACCGCAGTATGATAGGTAACTGCAAGCCCTACATATGCATCCAAAAATCAACTCAAATGGACCAATTTTGAGCAAGTTGACAATGTGGGTGAGAGTCCATGAAGCTGGCGGATTTTTTGTCTTTGTTTTGACTCCCCTGTTTTATCACCAATTGTAAATAAAATTTGCTAGTAATGATATCAGAGCATATATGGCTTGCTGGCTGTCAATTGGTACTGGTCTTGGCATATTTGGATGGGTGGTTGTTGTAATAGATACAATTTTGAAGTTACAATACTGGGAGACACTCTATAGTAGCATAACTCAGGGAATTTTCACCCAAGTGACATTTTACACTATTTAGAAATTGCCAAGCTGACCCTGAATAGTCTTCTGCTATGCACAAGAGACACTGGCAGCAAGGGCACTGAATTCCAACCAGAATTGGTGGAGAAATCAAGTGTGGTAGGTAGTCCTCCTTTTCCACCTGCCCACCTACCAACCACCCCCATAAGTCAGCCAATTCTTGGTCAAATTCCATGCCCTTTTGCATAGAGTAGCTCTACTATATGTAGAAAGATTCCGCATTGTCCTTGGGCAGATACTAGAACTGTCTGTGAACTGGTTCAGGTCACTACATTTGAGTCATGAGCTGTCACTCATCACAGATGTACTTTACAGTCTGGTAGAAAAGATTTACCTGATGGTATACAACATGTATCTAAGTGTCAGGTAGAAATAATTCACCTGATGCAAAATACCAGTAGTGCTAAGCAGTGCTTAGCAGCATCAGCAGTGCTGAGTATATTCTAAGCCACTGTACTTGATCTACAACAACACCTTGAATATTAGAGAAAACTAAAAGAGGAGGCAAGCAAGTGAAAGAGCATCTTGTTAACTACATTTCATATATAAACAATATCCTGGTCAAAGTAAAACTCATGGAGTTAATTGAGCTCAAAGTTGAATAGATGTGGGAGCTGGGAGCGGGGGAGGTGGCTCTGGTGGGAGTGTGGTTACGAGGTGCCCCGCTAGCGGCTTGTTAGGTGTGGGCGCTGGACGTGCCCACGCCTCTAATAAGGCGCCTGGGCCGTATGCATGAGGTGTTCTGCAGGGTTTTCAGCCCCTTGGCAAAGTTGTGAAAGCAGTACCCTTTGTAACCTCTGGGCACTTCCCTCCACAGTAGACTCTCTACCTGGCTCCCCTACACACCTCCGACAACACACCACACCACCTTTTAGTTTTGCCAAGACCAATTTTATCCAATCAATTTTGACATTGCGAGAAAATTTTTGCTTCGGTTTTCAGTTAAACGAACTTCAACCGTTAGAAGCAGCAACGATGAGCCTCTTCGGAGTATCAAAGAGAACCAGTACCTTTCAGAAGGCCCAGGACAGAATGGAGAAGTTATTGCAGGAGCAAGCTGGCTCGGCAGGAATGGACGAAAACAGCCATATCGGTGAGCTGCTAAAGGACAGGAAGGGACCGCTACGTATGGACCCAGACGGAACAGCTACTACCTCGGAGGTTGCCCGGGAGGAGCTAGGAAGCTATATGGGAGGTGATGAAACAACAGTCACCTTGACCAGAGAGGCCTTTGATCAGGGAATACGAATTCATAATGCGGAGATGGTGAAGGCGGGACACCTGAGCCAGATTATGGAACCAGTTCTTCCGGTCAACGCAGATGAAAATGGAAATAGACTTGGAAAAGTTAAGGTCTATACAATTTCGAGTGAGGACGAGTCCGCTCTTTCTTCACCACCACTGACTACGAATTATGGGGGAAGTGAAATTTCCTTTCGCTCGCAAACTCCTGGGGAGAGGGTTTTGTCCCCTTTGCCTACTACGAATTATGAGGGAAGTCTTTTGGGCTTACCTCCGAGCGCTCTTCCTCAGGACCCTTTTTTGACCCCTAAGGCGAGTGCTGGAATTATTGCGCGAAGGTATATTCAGTCGGAGGATAATATCAGCCAACATGTGGAAAAACAGGAGGGAATGGAAGAGACCCAGAAAGTCTACACACCCATTCTGAGAAAATTTGAAATCAGCGACAGCAGCGATGATGGGATGACGGAGGTGGAGTGGAGGGACGAGTCGCCTTACATGACGCCAACAAAGAAGGGAAAAAGTGCAATAAGGGGAAGGGAGTGAAGAGGCCGGAAATGCCCGAACGACCAATCCCGAATATGCCGCAGACACCAAGCAGGAAAAAGCTCGAAGCTGATTGGGCCAAGCCTGCAGAGGAGGTGACCAATGAAAATTGGGAGGTTAATCTCAAGGCGTTTATTGGTGAGTATCTTAGGAACACTAATGGGCTGAGGGATTTTATGATCAACAAGGCGAAATATGATGATAGTTATTCGGAGTGGTGTGGTGAACAGGCGGGCCACATAGCTGTGAGGCGAAATGATATGGACGTGCCAGTTGGGTCGACACGAAAAATCGCTCAGAACATACTCATGGAGGTGGAGTTGGAAAGGGAGTATGCGGGAGAAAGGGCGGAAAAGCTTGACGATAGGTTGAGTAAGATGGAAAAGAGATTGGCTAAGATTGCTGCAGTGAATATGGCCAAAACGATTGAAAATGTGATGAAAGATTGCATGGAAGGAATGATTGATCAGCTGACGGATAGAGTGGTAAAGAGGTTTGAGGATGCAGCTGAAAAAGAGAGAAAAAAGATGGAAATTAGAAGGGGGAAACAGGTAGAAGCCACCCCTGAAAATGAAGAAATGAGCGATATAGAGTTTGAGCCGGGAGCGACCTTTTCGGAAGAGGAAAATGCAAAGGTAGCGAGGGTTGTTGATCAAACGCAGGTGGATGAGCAGGATTTAGAGGCATCGAAGCATGCGCCGGTTATTCCACCGGGAGAAAGCAGGCAGGAATTCCCGAGGTTCGCTCCGAGTGGCCAGATTACGATTGCAAAGAGACCAGATATTGTACCAGCAGTACCGGAACAAAGAAAGAAGGAGGTGAAAAAGCCGGAGCTAAAGGAAGTACCGAAGGGACCAAAGGCTGGGGGAAAGAAGCTGGAGGTTAAGATGCCAAATGATAAGAAACTGGAAAAGAAACCAGAAGAGGGGAAAAAGGATACATGGGCACAGAGAGCGGCAGCACCACCACCAAAGAAGCAACCCGAACAGCGACAACAACAACAACAGTCGGGGCAGCAACAGAAGAAGAAGGGAGATGGCTTTATCGAGGTAAAGAGGCAGCAGAAGAAGAATGAGATGAAGCTGGTCTTCCCAGGCCAAAATTTGATGGAGAAGAGAAGGGTCACCTTTAAGAGGGATAATGGCCTTCCCCTTTCTCAAAAGAAAGATTTGGACATTTCGTCGGAAGTGAATAGAGCACTTTTTGAGGCGAAGAATCCACATTTTGTTCGCATTCAAGGAGTTACGAAGAATACCCGAGGATGCCTGTCAACGATCACTACACCGTGAGCAACAGCCGAAATGTTGATTCGGTACCGAGAGATTGTGATTAAAGCCGCAAGAAAGGTGGACACAGGAATTGTGGACATTGAAACTAATGAACTCTGGGAGAGAGTGAAAATGCATGGTGTCAATTTTGATAGGTATTTGGGGAAGAAGACAGGAGGAGGACTTGAAAAATACAGGCAAGAATTGCAGGCTGAGAACGAGGGGGTAGTGTTTCCCCTCGCTATCAACTGGATTGGAGGACCTAAGGATGTGCAGAAGAAGAAGGCGGAAGGAAAGAAAGCATCTTCGGTCGTGTTTGCAGTCAAAGGTAGTAAGATGGCTGAAAACGTTTTGAAGGGAGGTTTGAGGGCGGCAGGAGTGAAGTATGATGTGGAGAAGTTCATGAATGCCAGACCAGATTCCTTTTGTGGAGTATGCAGCAGATGGGGACATGTTGAAGCGAAGTGTGGGTCTTTGAAGATGCCGGCGTGCATGTTGTGCGTGGGGAGACATTTGACAAAAGATCACAAGTGCAACGTGGTAGGTTGCAAAGCTAATGCAGGACAGAATTGCACCCACTTTAGCAAAAAACATTTCCGTCCGGGCGGAATGGCTCCGTCAGAGTGGACGCGCTCCGTCAGAGCCGTCAGAGACACCCTGGTGGCGGATTACTCTGCGCCAGGCGTCAATACCACGCGTCACGTTGCACATCGCCCTTCGATCACAGTTTCGCCGTTTCTTCCGCATACTCTGCAAGAGCATTCTCAGATCCTCCTGAAAGCACCTGCAGTTATGGAGGTGCATTCAGGATGCTACGAGATTTGCCTATTAGGATAGTGAAATTTTGGAGCAGCTGAGACCGCTGCGCAGCTCTGCGGGAGACTTGGTGCCGTATTCTCAATGCAGTGGTTCTTAGGGTTCCATAAGCACAAGGCATTTCGTCTATCATATTCATCTTTGTTACAGTCACAAGATTCACTACCTCATAATATGGCATGCATTATTTAAGTATCTCTATATATATACATATGGTCAATATGGCCACGACGGAATTCGTGAGAAAGAACCCTTCTAGCTAAAGGAGCCTAGGAAGAAAGTGAGAAGATATGATACTACCCGGCCGTGAGAATCCACGCAATTGCGTGGATCCAGATGAGATGAAAATGAGATGATGTCTATCTACCCCGGGGTCTCCCGAATATGTACTCCCCGTCGCTCAGTCCACCTCCGTTACCCCTGGATATCCGTACACCCGCCGTCGCTCATCAACGATGTACTTGGAGGCCATGATTGAGCGAGTTGAGAGATGCACTTGGAGGCCGCGATTGAGCGAGTTTGGTGATGCACTTCGAGGCCGTAATTGAGCGAGTTTGGAGATGCACTTTGAGGCTGTGATCGTGAACTCAGAGATGCACTGGGAGGCCGTGATTGAGCGAGTTTGGAGATGCACTTGCAGGCTATAATCGAGCGAGATTCCAGGAGTACTTGGAAGTGGTCGATTTGGACGGAGGCGCGACGGCAGCTGAGACTCTATTCATTGGTTAACTTGTAAGTGTGGGAAGGTAGAGAGTTGAGTACAACAACATCCGCCGAGAGATGGGAAACTGGCTGGGAGCGGGAAACTGGCTTGGAGCGGGAGACTGTTGATCTTAGGATGATGCTGTACTTGATGTATGCTGTACTCGGTGTTAAGTCATGATCATGGCATGGAGAGATAGAGAGGGATGACTTAACTTCGTATTCTTAGGTGATGGTAGAGTTGAGCACAAGTAAGAGAGAGATCAGAGGAGATGGGGGAAATCATCATGAGAACCTGGGACTTGAGAGAATTTCGTGTGCGAGTCAATTTACCATCCCCGATACGGCAGGTACGAGTCCCGATCTGGCGGGTAATAACACCGATACGAGGTCTTCTAAACCCAATCAGGCAAGTCATACTCCTGATTTCTCATAGCTGCTCGTGTCCTCCACATCGTTCTCATCTTCATCCTCCATCTCTCTCTTTCTCATCCACAACTCTACCATCATCGCAGAACACAAAGTTAATTCATCCCTCTCTATCTCTCTATGCCATGATCGTGAGTTAACACTGAGTACAGCATACACCTAAGAATGTCTGTCGTCCCTTCATTCTCATGATTTCGAGTTGACCCCTGAATGTAGCTTCAGCTTCTGGCGTACCTCGCTACCGATCGACCGCCACCAGCCAGTTCTCCATAAGAGCTTCAAAGGTAAAGTCACATTGTCACATTCCGATGGTTGGGAGTTAACTAACTGGTGAATTGAGTCCCGGCACGCTGTCCATCGGCCGCCTCCAAGTACTGGTCCAATCTCGCTCAATCACGGGCTCCAAGTGTATCTCCAAACTCGCTCGATCACAGCCTGCAAGTGCATCTCCAAACTCGCTCGATCACGGCCTCCAAGTGCATCTCCAAACTCACTCAATCACGGCCTCCAAGTGTATCTCCAGACTCGCTCGATTACGGCCTGCAAGTTCGCACGATCATTGCATCCAACTGCATCGCCAAACTCGCTCGATCCCTGCCTCCAAGTGCATCTCTGAGTTCACTCAATCTCAGTCTCCAAGTGCATCTCGAGCACGCTCGATCAAGTATATCTTCAAGTAGCAACGGCGGTTGTACGGAGATACAGGGGTAACAGAGGCGGACAGGGTGACAGGGAGTATATATTCGGCAGACCGCAGCCAGTCCAGATATAGCGTGTGTAGATGGGTAGCCATATAGATACATAGATACATAGATGAGAATACAAACTGAATACATGACTGTGATTTGAGGTGCTCCCAGACATGTCGCCGGCGCTCCCAGGTTTGTCGCTGGCGCTCCCAGGTGCTCCCAGGCTTATCGTCGATCACCAGGCATTGTGTAAACGGCTTCAGCATAACTGCAGCCCCTGCGAAGAGTGTAACACACGTGTCATTCTGATGATGCGTATACATCACCACAAAGTAAAGGAGGTACGTATGCAACGGGTAGTGTGTGATGCTCTGTCCGAGCGTACGAGATTCCGTCAGAGCTGTCAGAGCCGTCCGGAACACCCGGGTGTTTCAGACGGAAATTAGGGTCGTTGCTGATGCATAACCTTGACAAGTGTGTCAACTGCAAGGGAAATCATATCGCAAAGGCCAATTGTTGCATTAATAAACAAGAGGCCATCAAGACGGCGAGAGAAGAATGACGTACCTGGAAGGAGAGAGAAGGGGAACGTCGAAATGTGACAACTGATCAACAGAAGAAGCCGGATTCCACAGAGGATGGGGGACCATCTACGGCAGAAGCAGAAAAGAAAGCTCAGGATGATGAGCTCAATGAAAAGGAGGCAGAAGTCCAGGTCAAAGCGACACCAGAGACTGAAGGAGAATCTTCTAACGCAGAGACCAAAGAACCCCCCATGACGCAATGGTGAAGTGCATAATGCATAATTGTGGGAGGGGGTATGATGCGACTATGATGGCGTTGGAAAAAGGAATTGTTTGGGGGGCTGATGTTGTGATGATGCAAGAACCATATGAGGAGAAAGAGGGATACAACATTAGCCACCCAGGATATAAGTTGGTCAGACGCAGACGAACTATGACTGCGATAAGGAGAGATACACACCTGGAGTTTTCGGAAGTGGATAAGGGGGGAGACGGAGATGTACAGGTGTTTGATATAAAGTACCCGTCAGGTAGAAAAATGAGATTGGTGAACGTGTACGATCAGCTGAGACAAGAGGGGGGAGTGAGAAGTCAAGGTAGATTGGCACGGACAGCAAGATGGAGTGAAATTATGGAGCAGGAAAAGATTCTTTTGGGAGGAGATTGGAATGCTCATAGTGATAGACGGGACCCACAATGCCCACCACAATGAGATGCGAGCTTTTTGGAAAATCTTATGGATGAGTACGAATTGATTGACGTTACGGACGGGGAAGAAACCCATACGAATACAAGAAATGGCGAGACTTCGGGATCGCTTATTGACTTTTTTATTACTAAAGCCTCGATGGCTGATAGATTAGAGATGTCAACAGATTCGGCAACTACTTCAGATCACGCGATTGTGTGTGCCAAGTTAAGATGGGACAAAAGGGAAGGAGCTGAAGTGTCACGAAAAATCACGGGATGGGATATCGATGGGCTCAAGTCAAAGGAGGAGGAAGAAAAATATAAAAAAGCAGAAAAACTGTGGAAGGACAAGAGCTCAAAGAGATCGGTTCTGGATGAAAAGAGCAGTGAGGATGATTTACAGATGGAAGCTGAGTGGATACAGGGAAATTTTGTTAATCATCTTAATAGGTGCTGCAAAAAGGTTAAAGTTTGCGCGAGATCCAAGAGGTGGTGGACGGCGGAGATTGCGGAAAATCGGAAGATTTTGGAGTCAATAAAAAGAGCCAGAAAGAAATGGGAAGCGACGCCGCAACAAGTTGAGAAGCAGCGAAGCACTCTAAGAAGGATGATTCAACAGTCGAAAACGGAAATGTGGAGGAAGTTTTTAACTTCAGCCACAAGAGATCAGGTCTGGCCGGCGTTGAGATATACGAAACCTGGTGGACAACCAACGACAAAGGCTTTGAGATCCAGGAGCAGGGAGGTGGCAGAGTCCTGGGAGGAAAAAGTAGAGTTAATAAAAGAAGAAGCTTTCCAAAACCTCTGAAGGGTGTGGTGAAAAAGGCCAAGAAGAGGGAGGAGAAATGTGGAAAAAGATTACTGATGAAGACATCCGAGAGGCTCTGTTTAATCAGTCAGTTCAAAAGGCACCTGGCCCGGACAGGCTGGGTTTTCAGGCAATAAGATCATTGTGGGATTGGGATTCCCAAAGGATAATTAATATTGTTAAAGCGTCGTTTAGGTTAGGAGTACACCGACGAGTTTGGAAAGAAGCGAAGGGGTGGTTATACCGAAACCAAATCAGCCAGATTACGGCGTCGCCAAGGCATATAGGGCGATAATGTTCTGGAATTGTCTGGGAAAAGTGGTTGAGAAGGTGGCAGCCAACACAATAGCAGAGCAGTGTGAGCGAAGGAGGTTACTTTATGATGGACAGTTTGGATGCAGAAAGAGAAGGTCAGCAATAGATGCGGTTGGAAAGTTGATGAAGAAAGTAGAAGAAGCATGGGGGAGGGGGAATACCGCGGCAGTGCTGTTGATGGATGTTAAGGGAGCCTTTCCACATGTGGCAAAGGGGAACTTGATAAAAAGAATGGAAGAGATGGGATTTGAAGCCGACTTGGTTGGGTGGGTGGAAAGTTTCATGGAAGACAGAAAAGTGATAATATCGATGGATGGAAAGGAAGGAGATAGTATGGATGTGGAAACAGGAGTTCCACAGGGGTCGCCAGTATCGCCAGTCCTTTTCGTTATATATCTTTCGGGATTGTTCAGTCAAGTTGAAAAGAAAGAAGACGAGTGTGGAAGTGAGGGTATATCTTTTGTTGATGATGTGGCATGGGTGGTGGAAGGGGAGGATGTGGGGGAATGCACACAACGATTGGAAAGATGCGCCGTGGAAACAACAATTTGGGCAAAAAAGAATGCCTGTCAGTTCGACATTGAAAAAACGGAAGCAATGTTGTTTACTCGACGAAGAAAGAATGAGGAACCGAAGATGAATGCCCAAGTAAGGGTAGGAAATCATGAGGTTTCATACAATAAAGCAGCGACAAGATGGTCAGGGGTATGGCTTGATGATATGCTTACCCTGAGTGATCATACGAAAAAGACCTTAGGGAAACCAAGGAGAGTGCAAAATAGAGGGAGATTCTTGATGACAAAGAAACGATTAAGCTCGGAAGGATGCAAAAGTATTCAAGTTGCGGCAGTTCAGGCGGTGGCGTTGTATGGGTCTGAATTGTGGTGGCATGGACAAGAGAATCGAGCTCAGGAGGTGCAAAGGTTGTTAAATGAACAGGGCAGAAGGGTAACTGGATGCTTTAGGACAACACCTCAAGGAGTGTTGATGAATGATGTGGGTTTACGACCGGCAAAGTCTCTTCTTAATAACTGGGTACGTCGGTATAAGTTGAGACAGATGATGATGCCCGATGCTCAAGGCGGAGGGAAAATGTTAGAAGTACGGAGGAATGTTTTACAAAGTGTGGAGGCGATTGATGAGTTGATCACAGAGGATAAACCATTCGAGAGGAGGAGTTATGAAAGGACAACATTACTGACAGACAAAAGAAGCCTCAAAGGCAAGGTGATAATTCAGGATGAGGAACAAGCGTTGGAAGAGGCAAAGTTAGAAAGGGATGGACTTGTTCTTTGGACTGATGGATCGAGAAAAAAAGATGAGTGGGTTGGGTGTACAGTGGTATGGGAAGAGGATGGAAGGTGGGAAAAGAGGAGGGTGCACCTAGGCCGACAGAAGGAAGCGTTTGACGCAGAAATGTATGCGATGTCAGAAGCGATGAAGATCGCAGATGAGATGGCGGAAGAAAAGGAGGTTACCAGGGTTACGGTTTTTACGGATTCCCAGGCAACTTTAAAATGAATACAGTCAAACAAGCCAGGACCATGACAGGTGGTAGTGCTACGGACGAGGAATTGGGTTGACGCGTTAGCCAGAAATAATATCCAGGTAGAGTACCGGTGGGTACCTGCTCATAAAGGGATAGAAGGCAATGAAGAAGCCGATCAACAAGCGACAAAGGCGGCGTATAAGTATTGCAGAAGTTATACCAAGACGCAAAATCCGCTACCGTTTTTAGATTATGTTTCTTTCTCCCATATTAGCCAAAGGTTAACTGAGGTGAAATGGGAAGAAAGTAAGAAAGAAATAAATGAGTTGGGGAAGAGGTCAAAGCACAGTTACCGGTATGATTTGGTGAAAAGGGGAGGTAACAGTGCGGTGATGGGAGCCAAGAAGACAATTGCGGCGAGGTTTTATCAGCTTAAGTCAGGACATGCACTGTTAGCGAAATACCTATTGCGGATCAGAAAAAGAAGAGATATGAAATGCTGGTGGTGTGGGCATGAATATCAGACAAGAGACCACCTTGTTAAGTGGTGCAAGAGATGGAAACGAGAACAAAAGAGGCTTTGGGTTGATGGGCAAGAGGGGGAGGATGGTTATAAGGGCGTTGAAAAGGTTTTGAAGAAGCCAAAGATTTCATTGCCAATGTCTCTCGTTTTTGCAGAAGAAAAATGTTCGCAGGCTCTGATGGATTTTTTATCTTGTACAGATGTCGGCAGAATTAGCGGAGTGGTGGAGGAGGCGGATAACTCAGATCACGAGGAGTCGAGTGATGGGGGGGTGTAAAAGTTGATGTTGTTTTTTGGCGGTTTCTGTTGTTGAATGGGGAAGAGGATCCGCGACTTTGCTTTTGTTTCTTTATGTTACGGAAGAAGCGGGTTGGAGGAATTATGTATGGGATATGCCATGGCCGCCAGCGGCCAAATGCAATATGATTACAAACAAACAAATCTACCTGGCTCCCCTAATACCCTTACCACTCCGGCTCTCCTGCCAGTTCCCCTCCTCAAAACGAATTAATTGACCCCCATTCCTTAATAACCTACTTACCCCACTTAGTCGAAGCTCCGTTGAAGTCTCTCGCTATGGCCCTCCAGGGTCTCATTGATGTTATCACAGTGGAATACGCCAACCGCCAAAACCGAAGCAGGCAGGATTCGTAGGTCTGAGACTGAAAATCTCCCTAGGTCATTCATGGCACGCTGACCATCGTTGGGCTGTAAGCTGGTGGGCAGGCGGATGGTTTAGGTCGGTGCATGTTGTAACACCGGGAAAAATGACCTTACGCGACGCGTAACTCATAGAGAAGCTGTTTTTGGGACGGTAATTCATAGCATATTTGACGCGTGGCACTATGAGGTCCTATGGACCTACGCGTTGACTAGATTACTATGATACGCATGCGATTTGGTGCGCTGGATACTATACATCACACTGCATACAACAAACTTGAAAGCAAGCTGCCAGATGCACTTCATTGCACGCTCCCATGTACGCTCTGAAGTACACTCCTGATTGCACTCGATTGCACACTCCCAGCCTGCTTGACTGTACGCTCCCAATTGCTCTCGATGGCACACTCCCAGCCTGCTTGACTTACACTCTCAAGTAAGCTCTCAAGACGCTCCCAAGTACACTCCGAGTACGCTCCCAAGTACACCTCCGAGTACGTTCTCCAGTACACTCCCGGGCATGGTCTCAAGGACGCACCCAATTGCACTCGATGGCACACTCCCAGCCTGCTTGACTGTACGCTCCCAAGTAAGCTCTCAAGACGCTCTCAAGCACACTCCCGAGCACGCTCTCAAGTACA
>Ga0307512_10000302_pt1 | contig 71551 bp, 85 predicted proteins | sample 14_EM_MG_FD_200267 | JGI IMG/M metagenome (GOLD analysis project Ga0307512, IMG submission 200267) | Populus trichocarpa ectomycorrhiza microbial communities from riparian zone in the Pacific Northwest, United States - 14_EM | ecosystem: Host-associated > Plants > Roots > Unclassified | place... | reverse complement strand
CAGTGACTGTGCCACATCAAGGTGCCACATCACGTGGCGAGCTTAGCACTCGGCGACATGAGTATTCTGTAACCGCCCAATGACGGTCGGGGACGGTGGATGTCGGTCGATATCATAGCCTGAACCTTATCTTTAGCACGGCCACCACGACAAGATCTTACCATACCTCATGGTCATGGTGTTGACAATTGTTGCCTTAGATTCCGCAGGAATAGTAGACAATTCGATGTTGGGGTGAGCTGATTTCCAACTCAGATGTTCCAGCGGAATCTAGTGTCCGCTTCCAATCGATCATAGGCGTTTGTGTGTCCATATGGTCCGGGGCTGATGGGGAAGATGGCAATGGCAATGGCAATGGTGCTGGTGTTGGCGATAGTGATCATAGTACTAGAAGTACTTACACAGATAGGTTGGCTACGTCAACGTCAGCATCAGAGCTTCCACAGACCTAGAGCCTTCTATTAGCCAATGCTGCCACAGACCTAGAACCTTCTATTAGCCAAAACTTCCACAAACTCAGAGTTTTCCATCGGCCAAAGCTTCCTGTGGAAAACTCTACGCTTCCCAAATATGCGCCTGCATTCTCGATCTAGAGACTTGCTGAGTTGCATCCACCTGGCACCGGGTGGTGGGTGGCGGGCGGTGTATAGTGGCCAAAATCGTGATGTCGGTCGGTATCATAGTCTGAACCATATCTTTAGCGTGTCTACTGCGACAGGATCTCACGATGTCTCATGGTGATGGTGTTGACAATTGCAGCTTTTGATTCTGCCGAAAAGGTAGACAATTGGATCTTGGGGAATGCAAATCTCCAACTCAGCATTCTCAGTGGAATCTGCAGCCAGTTTCCAGTCACTTTTGGGCGTATGTGTACTTATTCGGTCCAGGGCAGATGGTGCTGATTGTGATGGTGACGATGGTGATGGTGATGATGGTGATGGTGATGGTGATGGTACTGAAAGCACTTAGTCAAGTAGGTTGGCTATGTCAACGTCAATGTCAAAGCACCAACAGACTTAAGCCTTCCATTGGCCAAAGCTTCCACAAACGCAGAGTTTGACATTGGCCAAAAGCTTCCCGTTGTGGTGAAACGGCAGAGCTAGAATGCGAAGAGCCCGTTATCAACACTCGGCTGCACTTCTCGCAGCATTGCAATAGTAATTCGTGAGAAAGAGCGGTTCTGGCTCGAGGAGCGTAGGAAGAGAGTAAGAAGATATGATACTACCTGGCCGTGAGGATCCACGAAATCTCGTAAAGAGCGATTGAGATCAAAAGATGCGAAAGACAGAGTGTGTGATTCGTTGTATGATAAGATGATGTAAAATCTATCTACCCTGGGGTCTCCCAAATATATACTCCCCGTCGCTTCGTCCATCTCCGTGACCCCTGTCACCCAGTCCATCTTCGTCATCCCTGTATGTCTATACATCTGCTGTCGCTCAGTCCTCTGCAAAGGTGAGTGGTGGTGGTGGTGAGAAACGGATTTTCCTGAATATGCTCTTGCATGCTTGATGTATAGACTTGTTGAGTTGCAGCTGCAATGCACCTGGAGGCATGTGGCAGGTAGCGGGTGGCGGCCTGCCAAAATCTTGATGTCAGTCGATATCATAGTCTGAATCTTATCATTAGCGCAGCCGCCGAGACAAGATCTCACGATGTCTCATGGCCATGGTGTTGACAATTGCCGCCTTCGATTCTGCAGGAAAGGTTGATAATTGGATCTTGGGGAGAGCAGATCTCTGACTCAGATTTTCCAGCAGAATCTGCTGCCCGCTTCCCATCGATTGTGGGCGTATGTGTGTACATTTGGTCTGGGGCTGATGATGATAATGGCAATGGTGATGGCAATGATGATAGCGACGGTGATAGTGTTGGTGATGGTAATTACAGTTCTAGAAGCACTTAGACAAGTAGGTTGGCTACGTCAACGTCAGCATCAAAGCTTCTACAGACTTAGATCCTTCTATTAGCCAAAGCTTCCACAATGTCAGAGATTTCCATCGGCCAACAGCTTCCCGTGGAAAACTCTACTCCTCCCGATGCGAGGCTCTCTCAAGAAGGCTCTCAAGCAGGCATTCAATAAGGCTTTCAAGCAGGCTCTCAAGCAGGCTCTCAAGCAGGCTCACAAGCAGACTCTCAGCGGTAGTGTACAGTACCGGTATATCAGCGAAGACTGCAGGCAGTGAAGACTGGTATAGGTCCATCTCCGGCCACCAGCCGTATATAGTTCTATAGGCCCATGGGTACATTTCTATGAATCGACTATAGCTGACTATGGGCTGGGCATCATGCAGGGGTCCACGGGAAGCTTGCTATGAGCTGCGCGTGTGAATGTAGAGCAGTCTATAGTCCATTTGCACCATTGCCGATGAAAGGCACCAACTTCATACTGGAAAAAACACCAAACAGTTTGCATCAACACCGGGAAAAATGACTTTACGTGACGCGTAACTCATAGAGAAGCTGTTTTTGGGACGGTAACTCATAGCATATTTGACGCGTGCCTCTATAAGGCCCTATGGACGTACGGATTGACTTGATTACTATGGTACGTATGCGATTTTGTGTGCTGAATACTATACCTCACGCCGCATACTACACATCATGTTGTATACAACAAACTTGAATGCAAGCTGCCAGATGCACGTCATTACACACTCCCAAGTACACTCTGACTTACACTCCGGATTGCACTCGATTGTACACTTCCAGCCTGCTTGACAGTACGCTCCCTAGTGCTCTGAATGGTACACTCCCAGCCTTCTTGACTTATGCTCTAAAGTAACCCTCAAGACGCTCCCAAGTACACCTCCAGGTACGTTCTCAAGTACACTCCTGGGCATGCTCTCAAAGACGCTCCCAATTGCACTTGATGGCACACTCCCAGCCTGCTTGACTTTACGCCCTCAATTGCTCTCGATGGCACACTCCCAGCCTGCTTGACTTGACACTCTCAATTGCTCTCGCTGGCACACTCCCAGCCTGCTTGACTTACGCCATCAAGTAAGCTCTCAAGATGCTCCTAAGTACACCTTCAAGTACGTTCTCAAGTACACTCCCGGGCAGACTCTCAAGGATGCTCCCAATTGCTCTCGATGGCACACTCCCAGCCTGCTTGACTTACGCTCTGAAGTAAGCTCTCAAGACGCTCCCAATTGCACTCGATGGCACACTCCCAGCCTGCTCGACTATGCTCCTAAATAAACTCTCAAGATGCTCCCAAGTACACTCTGAGTATGCTCCCCGTACTCCTCTGAGTACGTCCTCAAGCACACTTCTGAGTATGCTCTCAAGGACGTTCCTAATTGTACTCGATGTCACACTCCCACCCTGCTTGACTATACGCTCCGGAGTAAGGTCTCAAGACCTCCCAAGTACATTCCGAGTACACTCCCAGTACGCCTCCGAGTTCGTTCTCAAGTACACTCCCGAGCATGCTCTCAAGTACGCTCTCAATTGCACTCGATGGTACACTCCCAGTCTACTTGGCTCTACGCTCCCAAGTACACTCTCAAGAGGGAAGACACTCCCAATTTCACTTGGCAATGTGCTCCCATGTATGCTCCTGCAGGCTCGATCCAGAGACTTGGTGAGTTGTGGACGCAAGGTACCGGGAGGCGTGAGGCTGGTGGGGTATGGCAGGCAGTCTTTGGCTGGCGGTGGGAGGCGTGCGTCATGTGGCATGTGGCGTGTGGCGGGTGGCAGGTGACTGGTGGCAGGTAGCATATGGCAGGCTGCGTATGGTGGCCGAAATCATGACGTCAGTCAATATCATAGTCTAAACGTGAAATGTAGCAGGGCCACCGCGACAACATCTCATGATGCCTCACTGTCATGGTGTTGACGATTGCAGCCGTAGATTCTGCAGGAAAGGTAGGCAATGGGATCTAGGGGAGAGCAGATCACTGACTCAGATTTTCCAGCGGAATCTAGTGCCCACTACCGATCAATTGTGGGCATATGTGTGTGCATTCAGACTGGGGCTGGAGGAACTGATGGTGAACGCGATGGCGATGGCGATGGTGATGGCGTTGGCGATGGCGATGGCGATGGCGACGGTGATGGCGATGGCGATGGCGATGGTGATCATATTACCAGAAGTACTTAGGCAAGTAGATTGGCTATGTCAACGTCAGCATCACAGGTTCCACAGACTTAGAACCTTCTACTAGCCAAAGCTTCCACAGACCTAGAGCCATCTATTTGCCAAAGCTTCCACAAACTCACAGTTTTCCATCGCCCAAAAGCTTCCCATGGAAGACTCTAGTCCTCCCGATGCGTGGCCCTCTCAAGCAGACTTTCACGCAGGCTCTTAAGCAAGCTCTCAAGCAGGCTATCAAGCAGGCTCTCTAGCAGGGTTTCAAGCAGGGTTTCAAGCAGGCTCCCAATCACCAGCGGGCTCTCAAGCAGACTCTCAGTGATAATGTACAGTACTGGTATAACAGCGAAGACTCCAGGCAGCGGAGACAGGTATTGGCTGCCAGCCATAGATAGTTCAATAGACGCATCCGCATATCTCTATGAATCGACTTCAGATGACTATCGGCTGTGCGTCGCTCAGGGGTCCATGGGAAGCTTGCAATGAGCTGCGCGTAGCACAGCCTACAGTCGATTTGCACATTTGCCAATGCAACCAAATAATGAAACAATAGCCACCGACCTTACAGACATGATTAACTCGAAGCACCGGCAATGACATTATATAGGGACAAGAAAACACCTGCAAAAAAGAAGATTACCTCCATACTAAGAAAGATATTTAGTTGAGGGAATACTAAAAAATGGAATCAATGATGATAGTAAGATTCTCAAGAATGCCAATGAGATTACTGTAAGTCATGGGGGGATGTTGCAGGAAATAGTACACGAGAAATAGATAATGTTGTAGAAAGCTAACAGTGACAACTGGGAGATGTGGTGAAGCTGGCTAAAGAAAGAACGAAACAAAGAGCTCATCTCAACAAGAGTACCAATTTACCCAACACTGTTTCCAAATATTGGCACACTAGCAATTGACCTTGGATCACCAATTACTGCCAATTTGCCAGCTAAACCACAATCTGATCTCCAAACCACTTCAACTATACCAGTCCAAATGTTGACTAAGCACATTTAATCTACTTTGACTGGCATTGGGTCTATTGGCCATGATTGTTCCTTCAGTACTGGACCCTCTGCCAATGTCAAATTCTCCGCCACTACCTGCTACTGTCCCAGAGCCAGTCCTTCTCCCAATGCATAGACAAACAATGTGTAACATCAAAGGCAATTCATCCAGTTCTTGGTGATTCCCATGGCTCAAGAACCATCCAAATATCACTTCGGGGAACTATAGGCACCTCAGAATTTGAAGGGGTGGATGTTTCTAAGGTTATGGAAGTATACAAAAGCATTTCATTCTGTACTGGGACTGACACATCAGCCATGAATGTCATCATTACCTTTCTGTACTTCTGCTCTGAAAGGATCCAGAAAATAATCATAATGATGAAAGGATATTTGAAGAAGGACTAGAAGCAGTTGAAAGATGATCTGAATGACAACATCTGTCATGCCAATTGCCAAATGGATATATATATGACATCATACTTGAGGCAAAAATGCAAGAACCAGCTGAAATGGGAAATTGTTGCGCTGAAAGTCTTTATCCTACCATATGACAACATCAGCTCAATTATGATGAACAAGGGAGCCATGGCCAAGTATAGACAGGTGGAAATATTGTACCAAGCCCTCCCCAGGGATTTGAAAGCAGAAGTGGCAAATCTATTTGAAATTGATTCCAGAGACCCTTCAACATTCCTATACGGCAAATTCAAAAGGCATCTTCTCACCACCTGTGTGACCACTGATGCTTTCACCCTCCTGGACTTGGAAGGAGCACACATGGCTTTGGTAGTCTCTTCTTACTCAGGCCCAGCTTGTATTCTGCTCCCACATGTCACAGTAGTCGCTTACATTCAGACAATTTCTTTCAATGCAAGTCCAGTACCCGAGTAAGGTGCAGAGGAAATTTCTATCATACAAGCCAAATATACAATCCATAGGAAAATGGACAACATGGTGATGGCTTTTAAGGCCAGGACCTGCTAGATATGCTATGCGAATAAAGCTACAAATGGTGGGTACCAGACTGCTAACGCATATGCCATTAAAGCTGACAATCGATGTGTTAGGGGTTTTCCCATCACTGTGAGAATGGTACTTGACTAACCAATTGAGTACAACTCACAGAGTTGCTCTCGGTCTAGTCACCTGGCTCGCATAACACCTACTCATGGGATTTCAAGTGAGCCAGACCTATGGCCTTAAGCAGAGTTACATAAGATTCCAGTATGAATTGGATATGCATGATGTGTTGCTTAGCGGATTCACTTAAAATGATGCAACAATACAGCCAGATCGAGAGAAGCTAGCTTCTGCCAAGCGTATCGTTTTCAACCACAGTGATATGTCTAATACAAGCAGACTATATCTGATTGGACTGGAGATTACTCCAATATCCAGATTAGGCAGTCAAAAGCCAATATGCAATTACATGTGACTTCGGGCCTGAGCCTCAGGTGACAGGAGCAACCCGGGGACTCCCCAGGCGAAGAAAATCGTCTTGGCCTGAACATGGTGTGACTGAGGGAATTATGACGTTGACTGAGAATATCAGATCGGAAGCAACTCTGTTGATTGGTTTGAATTGGTATGAATTCCAACGTCAGCCTTGAATGTTAATGTCGAGCTGACGACTCAAATTCTACATTGGCAGAGATGTGGTTAGTTGCCACATAAGAATAATCATGTTACTACTCTGAATGCAATGCCAATTAACCAAGAAATGGTGATGGTATGTAATATCCTTGAGGTATTAAAATATATTCCATTACGTGCAGACTAAGTATGATCTGCTGATGTTCCAATTACCAAACCTAATGTGTCGCAAGATGTCCAAGTTAAAGTTATTATCTGCTATGTTGTCTGATATGATTTCATGCAATGCATGGCATGATTTAACCAGGAGAATAGCACCTCGACATCAGCAAAATGTTGATCGGCCCGGAAGCCATATGCAAACTTCCCAGACACCCAGGGTGCACTCACCAGTTCTTCCAAGTACTTCCAGATGCTTCCAGCCCCCCCTGGAGCTTTGCAAAGTGCTCTCAGACTCTGCAAGTGCATTCTCAGGTGCTTCTGAAAGCACCTGCAGTTATGGAGGTGTATTCAGGATGTTACGAGATTTGACTATTAGAATAGTGAAATGTTGGAGCTGCTGAGACCTCTGCTCAGGTCTGAGGGAGACATGGAGAGCAGCTGAAACCTCAGCACTGGTCTGCGGGAAACTTCAAGAGCAGCTGAGACCTTGACACAAGCTCCACGGAAGACTTGATGCTATATTCACACACCAGTGGTTCTTAGCGTTCCAGAACCACAAAGCATTTCATCTATCATATTTGTCTTTGTTACAGTCTCAATATTTGCTACATTGTAATATGGCATTATTATCTAAGTCTCTCTCTCTATATTTAGATACGGAGATACCGGGAAAATCAAGATGGACTAGGCGACAGGAAGTATATATTTGGGAAACCACGGGGTAGATACACATCATCTCATTATACGAAATACACATTCAATCTGTCTGAGCTCTTGGTCTCATGCACACTTGCCGAGCTTTCACAGATCCACGCAATTTGTGTGGTTTGTCACCCACTTTTTCCAAGCGTTCCTGAATCCACGCTATGTGTGTGGTTCATCATGGCCCAGTATCTGTCCATATCATCTCACCCACTTTTTACACTCCTTGAGCCTGAACTGCTCTTTCCCATCAGTTTCCATGTAAGGCGCGGCGGAGTATTGCTAATGGGCTGTCTGCCCTCTAGATCTTGCGTTTCAACACACCATCATTGGGTGAACTTAGAGATACACTCCGATGCTGTGATTGAGCTAGTTTGCAGATGCACTTGGCGGCTATGATAAGATGAACTTGGAGGCTATTATCGAGCGACTTCAGAGATACACTTTGAGGCTGTGACAGAGTAAATTTGGAGATGCACTTGGAGGCTGTGATCGTGCGAACTTGGATGCCCTGATCAAGCGAGTTTGGAGTTTCAGTTGGACACTGGGATCAAGCGAGTGTGGAGATAAACTTGTACACTGTAATCGACCGAGTTTGGAGATACACTTGGAAGCTGTGATCTAGCAACTTTGGAGATGCACTCTGAGGCCATAAACAAGTGAGTTTGGAGATACACTCAGATGGCCGTGATCCATCAGCAAAAAATATTTCCTTTGGGGCGGAATGGGTCCAACAGAGTGGACGTGCTCCGTCAGACACGTCAGAGACACCGCGGTGGCGGATTACTCCGCGCCTGGACTCAATACCACGAGTCGCGGTGTATATAACCCCCCAATCACTGTTTCACTGTTCATTCCTGCTCTGTCCATCCCTCATTTTATTCAGATGCTCTGGCATTGTGGCCAACTGTGACCATAGGTCGGAGTGGGTTCATCGGGAACGTGCTTGCATCCGCATTGCAATGCGATTGGTGACATTGCAAAAATCTCTCCTCCCGTTCCTTCTACCTGTGCACAAAATGCATTTCACTCTTTACTAATTATACACATTATTCCAAGTCGCCAGATCTATAAGGCTATTGACATTCCATCGCTCGTTCTGTCCGTCTCCTGTCTCACTACCAGTAGCTATCTCTGGAATTTCTTGCGCGCAGCCAACGATAATACCGAAGCTGAAAAGTTGGAAAGCAACAGCTGCCGGTGGTTTTCTCACTTGTCCAAATTTTGTGATGGGATCCAAGTAACCTGAGTTTTCAGGTATTGAAGTCAGCGGCAGGGCAAACCAGTACTCAGCGAAAGTTCCATCCTCGTTTTGGAGCTTGATTTTCAATAGTCGTTGCAGTTGGCATGGGAGACGCCCATTCAGTGCACCATAACACCTCCCGGGGCATTGCGTACCCTCACCAAGTCGTACCGTCGATCCCCTTCGCGCCAGCTCTGGCTTCCTGTGTATCCACACATCTGGGATATGGGTTCACCTTCTAAACCCTCAATGTGAACCTGAATACCATGGTAAATACAGAGCTCGATTGCACGCGGTTGTTCATCTGATATATACATCTTGTTTCGATTCTTATGCTTGATGAACTCCCGCGTGCCGCTACATATTGCCACGCAGTGCGTTGCGTCTTGTAGATTGTCGAGTAATGCTCTGAAGTCTTTGATCATAGTGAAAGGATGCTTTCCATCACGGCGGGTTTGGGGTCCCATGAATTCGGGCTTCGGATATGACTGGGCGCTCCGGAGGGCAACCCGATCAGCACCAGAAGGGAAGACTTTGCAGGCGGCAGCGCTGTTCTCCCAATGCTGAGTGAGGGCTGGGAGATTGAGCTCTCTCATTTCGAAGCACAGAATGCGACACTGAAAGGTGATTACTTGAGGCAGGTAGTTGAGATTGCGATTGGAGGCGTTCCGACCATTCTTGAGGTTCGTTTCATGTGCTTGATCTTATCTCTCCACAGAATACTGTTGCAAGGCTCCATATCAACGAATCTGTTCTGCCCAATAAGAGATCAAGTCGATCTTTGGAAAGTTGAAGTCGGCATCTAACTCCTCAGAATTATCTATCTCGTGGCTGAAATAATCCCACAAGGCATTCATTTCGCGCCACTTCTTGGACGGCGTCCATGTTTCAGCATTTGATGTGTCATCTACCTTTTGGTTCTTCACGAGTTCCGTTCTCAGGGCATTGGTTTTGGCCTTTGCCCTTTTGCCGGCTTGCCTGAGTAAGAAACCATCATTGAACGTGTGAAAATTACTCAACGCGTCCCCCATAGGGTTCAATGTCGCATCATGGTGAGATTCATATCGAGCATACTTCTAGAATTCTATCAATGCCCATGTGCACTCAATTGTGCGATTGAATATGGGACTCTGAGCGGGGCTTCCGCCTCATAGGGACTGGGTTACAACTCCAAGCAGGTACCGGCTCATTGCGTTCATCTCCTTCCCATTCCATTGAGAAACTACGTCATATGACTTATTGTTTGGTGTGAGGTCGTGGTAAGTAGGCACAGATAAAGAGATTGCATTGTACTTGTCGAGCCGTTCATGAGTCTGCATGAAGTGGAAAATCCACTTCTGGAGGTGGTCAAGCATGCCGATCTGCATTGTATGGAGGAGGATGGGCTTAGGGAGTTCGCTCACATTGCAGGGAATGTGTCAAAACACAGTGAATCCTCGAAAATCATGGCCCAATGAATGTTTCGCATCGGCTGCCTTGGTGTTGACATCGCTGAGCGTCCTATATAGGTCGTGATCCCACCGGGGGTGTTGCTTGTCAGGAGGCACACAATCTACAAGTTCTCTCTTTGGACACTGGCATCAAAAACAGACATGCTGCTCGAGATGATGTAGGTTGCTATACTCTGGTCAATCTGCAAGCCATCCTGCTAAAACCAGTTTGCAACGCCTAAAATTGCCATCTGCACAGAGAAGGTTGTAATATCTGCTCTCGGCGCTGAGATTGTGTTTAAAGGTGAGTGGCTGGAGTACCCGCCGGAGTACTTCATTCAGCACCTCTCGGTTTGTTTGCTGCTGCTCATCCAGCCCCTTCTGAGGAATATTGCAGGGCTTGATTGGAATCAGTAGGAGAGCGACCATTACGACGCTGTGTGATGTGTTAGACTGAGTCTTTGTAGAGTACATCATCACGTGGCTGTGGGTTAGGGCTGGCAGCTACTATATAGGCTACGTGTTATCTTAGACTTAGACTCAATCAATCAATCGTCTCGAGAGGTTTGTCACAACAGATTAAAAGTCCGGGTGCGACCAAGATCTGGACACCATTTTCGACAACTATCAAACGGAGATACCAGTCAAATCACGAACCTGCATACGAGCGAGGCCACAGGGTCCCGGATTCGTTCGCAGCGCTTCCGGGATTAAGACACCCTACGGAGTCAGGACGATAATTCAACTGTGGAAACGATGTCTTCTCTCGACGAAATGTCACACTCAACTGCTTAGAGGCGTGCGATGGCTGTGATGGCTGAGATGGCCGCGGTCTTGAGTTCTACGGGTATACGAGATTACGGCAACTGAACGACACATCGACAAAACACGTTCAGGACCAGTACGGAGAGCAGTTCAGCAGGAGTACAGGATGAGTTCGGGTCAACACCCTCGGAGGGGTTCGGGTCAACATCGGCAACATCAGGAAGCGTTCTAAGTGATTTTGTAACAGGTCAACCGGTGGCCAGCCAAACAGATCGACATACAGTATGGTATTTGGATAGTCTATGAGAAGTGGGCTGGTAATGGACCGCAGATAATTGGGAGATGTCAGCAGACACACAAAATCTCTGGGGAGCGCTACGGTTGGTACGCCAGAGGACTGCTCTGGGTACGTGATTCACGGCAGACTGAAGAGACCGGGGGTGGCAATTGTGGCCATGAATCCACGAAGTCTGTGGACTCCTCCACTGTGAGAATGAGAAAGCTTTGTTAGGACCTGTACAGTGTGTACCTTCACCGTCAATGTTCAATGACAACAACCCCATTCCTCCACCCGGGACGCCACGTATGGGGATCCACGATCTACGGGAATGAGTTTCCTAGGGCTAGCTGAGAAGGAAGAGCAACCTCAGGAGAAGCGTGTCCAATTCGAATTGCAGCTATGGGGAAGTGTCTCCAATTTCGACATCGACACCGACACCGACTCATACCCGACTACACCAGCATCCGGAACGCAACCGGCTATGATCAAAATGTCCATTTTGTTTGTCAAGCGGAAGTTAATATCGCCACGGAGAAGCATATCCAATTTCCATCCGCCACCGTACAAACAGCTATGAGCCCGAGCGTTTAAAGAGAAATGACGAACAACACTTCCACTTCGTTTGTCGAGCAGAAGTCAACGTCAGCATGGAAAAGCGTCTCCAATTTCGATATCGAGCATCCGCCACCGTACAACAGCTTATGAGCACTTTTGTTTCAATGGAAATGACAATCAACACATCCACTTCGTTTGTCGAGCGGAAGTTAACCCCGCCATGGAGAAGCGTCTCCATTGTCGACGCGCCACCGCACACCAGGTAATACCAGTGTTGACACCGACACCGACACCGACACATACTCGACTATGTGAGCATCCGCCACTGTTCAACCGGCTCTGAGCCCTGGCGTTAAAGAAGGAAATGATGATCTTCCGCTTCGTTTGTCGAGCTGAAGTCCACATCGCCATGGAGAAGCGTCTTCAATTTCGACATCTACAGCACAACCCATGATTGGGACCGAGAGGCTGCGTAGCAGAATAAACGACGCTCCGGCTGGTTGGAGCAGTACCTTCGATACAGTACACGGCAAGTACTGCAGGTGTATATATATGTTCCACCACGATACCGATCACGATACAACAGGACTGTGTGTCACCGTTGGAGGAGTGGTTGACTGGAAGTCAAAGGCAGCTGAAGCCGACAGCACAATCGACCACTGAGTTTAGGCATGAGCCCATAATTGACGCCCTCAACGGCCTGAGTGGGAGTCATTTCGGAGGAGCTCAGGGCATGGCACAGTTGGCTTCTGTCTTCTGTCTTCTATTTGTTTTCTGTGTGTTTTTCAATGGCTTAGGGTGTGACGGACATGATAACGCCCTGGAGGAGTGTTAGACCAAGTCTTCGTAGAGTACGTCAGCACATGGCTCTGGGTTACGGCTGGCAGCTACTATATAAGCTACGTGTCATCTTAGACTTAGACTCAATCAATCAATCGTCTTGACAAGTTCGTCCCACCATGTTGAGGGCCTCTGGCGGATCTTCCAGGATAGATTGCTAATTGTCATACATACAGGCCACTCATCCTTGTCCTTAGCAAAATTCGAGGGATGTGTTCCGTCGGACATGAAGATCCAGGGAACTAGTGTATCCTCCACTCTGTGCGTTGTCTGAAGGTCGATTAGCAAGTTATTATCCTGGAGTATCTCTCCTTGCCAGTGTCTCCCACCACCAGTCCGCAGTGTGCATTTCGGGATTGAGGCATTTCAGTGGCGAATCGCTGTTAAAGCAATGCTGAGGGGTGTAAATCAGCTGCTCGTTGTAGGCTGGGTGCTGCATCAACCATCTCATATTTTGGATGATGTCTCGACTCTGGTATTTGGCATGGCGTTTGTGATTGTCATTCCTTCTCATATCCTCGGGAGTGTGTAGTTCCCACTCCCCGAGCCCCTGATCATCTGGCATGCTAGCCATGAGCTTCTGGATGCCATTCTCATTTTTGAAGCTTGGGAGACACAGAGCGGTGTTTTCTTTCTTGGGCATGTTGTTATAGTACTTCTTCATGCCCATCTTGTTGATCCCACACTGGATATATTTGTACTTTTCACGCATCACAAATGGGTAGTACGGATTGTATTGTAGGTTCGTCTCACGGCAACCATGAGCTTGACGTTCCCATAGCTCGGCGATGTAATTACTCGGTGGAATGCTGGCGCCAGGGAATATTTCCGTTGGTGCCAGAGGAGGTGGTGGTGGTTTAGAATCCGAGTCTTCGATGTTTTGAACATGGTCATCGTAGAGAAATGCGTCCAAGTCTTTGACGGAATTTTTGTTTGCTTTGAATCCACGACGCTGAGAGGGTTCAACGCGTCCGGGCGCGCTGCAAATTGTCTGATTCTTCCGGCGTGCAACTTGAAGGTGTTCCGGATGGTCTAAATTACTATGGTTAAGCTGCCAGCTGTCTGAGGTAAACTTCTTTCGGCATGAAAATTTGGGGCAACAGACAGTGGTCTTCTCTGGCATTGTTGACAACACCCGAGGAGTGGAGTATACACTGTAGACAGGGACGAGAGCGGGTGCTGGGCCAGAGCAGCCTTGTGTGTAAGCTAACGATAGTTTCACCTAACCTCCTGATCCTCACCACCATCACAAGGAGGTTCCTTACACCCCAGGAGTTGCAAAAACGCTGGATGCGCGATGTACCATCATACTATGAATAAAATAAAACCAATTAAATGAAACCAATACAAAACCCATAAATAAAATAAACCCTGCATCAGCAAAATGTAAAATGGTTCGGAAGTCATAACTCAACGACTGAGCTATTCTGAACAGCCACACCAATGCTTCCAGAAGCTCCAAGAAGCTCCCAAACAGGCTGAATGCAAAACTATGTGCTTCTCAGGTGCTCTGAGACGTACTTTCAGGTGCTCCTCAACGCTCCTGAAGTTGCGGAACAGAATACAAGAATATTCTACAGAGTATGAAGTCATCTTCAGAATGCGATAAAATCAGGCCTTTAAGTTCGTAAAATTTCGGAGCTGCTGGGACTACGACACTCGTCGCCAGGACAATGCTGGTGCACCTGGAGCCAGACTCTCCGGGAGGGATAATCTATAATGTTCTATTTCGAATAGTACAATTCGATAAACTATTTCACAGCTACACACCTGAATCAGGCATTCTAATCTAATTAATATACAGTCCGGTACGTGTCTAAATCAACCTGATTATTTACAAGCCATACGCTATCGATGCCGCCCGATGCAGCATTCTCCCACACCAAATGTGCCGGTCCAACTATTGCTCAAATGGGTACACTATGCATCTTATTCGTCTGTTTGATCACCCGGATGAACCCGTCAACACAATCAGCGCAATCATGATCATCTTTGAACTTTGTTGGAATTACCACCACGTATTCTTGAGCTTGAGGACATAATACCCATTGTTGAGTCTTTTTGCACCTCTTAGAAAACGTCTATATTGCTTTGCCGGTTGGCAGGGGCTCCTGAAATTGGAGGATCTGATTCGGTGGAGTCCAGCTAAAGTATAATACAGGAAAAGAAGGAATTCGTCCTTGGAAGGTGTTATTGAGGTGATTCTCTTCACTTTGCGTATACTGGACCCAGATGTTATGAGCTTCATGCACAACCCCTTGGTTGGCATTGGTATATTCTACCTTGCAATCAAGTCCCAGACGCTCAACAGAAGTAGGGTTGTGAAATGGTTGACGCTAGTACAACAGCCCATTCTGGAGTTTAATAAATACACTGTCAATGAGTACATTCTGATCATATCCGAGCACGAGTACACAAACTTCGGGTCCCCAGTCCTCTTCAATTTCAGAGTGGAATAGCTGTCCAAAGTTGGGAATTCCGAAATCTTCTGATGCATCACTGAGTGAAGTTAATTTGATACTTCTGCACACTCCGCGGACATGCGTTTCTCTCAAATGACATACCTGCTGTGATACAGGGTGGAAAGAGGGCTCGTCCTGAATTGTTTGGAGACGTAATGGATGGGCTCTGGGTGTACTTCGCCATTTATCGGTAACAGACAGTAGGTTGAAACCATTAGCAGAGTCAACATCCTACCAGCCTTTGAGTGCAAGATATGACAGTGTCTCCTCCATATTGTCAAGACCGGTACACCAGTCATTGTGCTTGAGCATCAGTCGAATGTAATTGACTTTGTTGCTAGATCGATATGCCTCTTTCACGTTGGCGATATGAAGCCGTTCAGAAATATCAGTAGTGCAATTGTCACCGGAACCCATTTGGCGAATTGACTCTGATATATGGCTCACAAGATGCATCTTGGGATATCCGAAATGAATTACGCACTGTTCAATGGTTTTCCGGAGCACCTGAATGCCGATTGTCTCCCACCGAGCTTCAAACTCGATCATGCGGATGGAGAATTCCTTCTTGAAACGCTTCTGTTCATTCGAGGTGATGCCATAAATCTCTCTCTCCAGCTGGATAGTGACGCGCTCCGTATCAGCCAAGCTCCAGGTCGTGGCTTCTGTGTCAGCATTGGATAGGCGGATCTGAAATTGCAGTTGCTTGTCGGCGGTCATGTTTGCCGCCCCGTAAGCCTCGTCTTCAGCGGCGGTTTTCATTAGGGCAAGTTCTTTGGCGAATTGGCGTCTGGGACCGGTTGCCTTGGTTCCGAGTTCCTGCAATAGTTGTCGCTCATGACGTTGGAATAATTTATCGAACTGCTTGTGTTCAGCAGGTGTCACTTGATGGATTTCGCGCTCCAATCACTCGATGGCCTTCTGACGATCAACATCTGACCAACTGGTCGCTGCTTGCCGGGCTCTTTCCAGGCGCACCTGAAATTGCCTGCATTTTGTTGAGGAAATATTTTCAGCCCCATACACAAGGGCTTCCATTCCAGCACGAATCTTATGAATCTTTTGTTTGCGTAACAGATGGGATCGTGTTGCCACCAGGTCATATACTTTGGCCTTCGCAGACTTCCACATTGTCTGTTCTCGAAAAGTTCCCTTCTTCTGGTGAAATGTCTTCAGTGCATCGTCTAGTGCTTTGAAGGATTGATCAGAGTGATTTTGTTGACTAACAACTAGAGAGAATTCAAATGATGCCCGCATGGCTCCCATTACCATTCCATCGGAGGCTGTTTCCGCCGCAGTTTTCCTGTCATCCTTGGAGCAGACAAGAATTGGAGTTCAATTCACTGCCAGTGTTCTGATCATTCCACGGATCTCTTTACCTTGCCAGGTGCCGCGTTTCAAAGAATCGAATGGTTTAGAGAAGTGCTGGAGGCTGGGATATCTTGGCACCGATGTGAATCCATTGTCAAGTTGATCCTTGACCATTCTCGCTTTCAGGTATTTTAGCAGCCAGTGCAATAAGTCTTTAACTAAACCCAGGAGCAGCTGATGCAATTCATCAGGCTGCCAAAGCCGATACACATTGCAGAGAGGGAATTGCCAGAACTGGTTGCGGATTGGGTGGACACCTAGAGTGTGCAGATCATCAATATTGTTGTCCTCCAGCAGCTCCGAGTAAATGTGCTGGTCCCTTGAGTTATCGAGTGGTCGAAAGGTGGAATGCCCCATCTGCGCACCTTTAGGAATTTCGCACATTGGACATGAGCCATATGAGACTTGAGCAACCATGACTTGTTCCAGATAATCTCCGACCCATGCAGCCAACAGCGGGTAACATTGTCGCCGGACTCAATCAGCACAATCCCATTTCAAGCCGGGGCCAGCGATATCAAGATGCCTAAGTTGAGACAGCACGGTTCCAACCACGGAATGCCATGCTTCGTCTATGTTTTTGGCACCTGTCAGGGGACATGGGATCAGGCCGACGAGCATCCACGTGCACTTTATAGGTGTACGGCGGATATCTTTTCGAATATTACCTATCGTGAGATACACTGGCAAGGCATGCTGATCACCCGAAAGATTCGTCAAGTGAGTCTTGTCGGATGCACAAATGACTGGCACAATCGTCGCTACGGCAGGAAGTGGATGTTGTGTATCCCACGACAAATCGCCCGTGTTCATCTCGCTGTATATTCGACGGCCATCAGTGACTGTGAGGCGCACTGGTGAGAAATCGATGTGTGCCTCAAAAGGAATATGTGCTAGTAGGAACTGGATACATTTGAAAATATCCCTGTAGTATAATTAGTGTTAGCAACGGGTCCGGGTAACCGGCCAGCGGTCCGGGCCCGGACCGCTAAAATGGTTCGGTTCGGTTCCAAACACGCCCAAAAACCCGACGCGCTTCATTTTGGCGGGCCAGACCCAGACCCGTACCCGTCAACCCGCGGGTTGTGCCGGGTTTGGGTAGACCCGTCGGTTCCAATTTCCGGTTCCGGTTTTCCAGTTGGTCTATTTATGGTCGCATTCAGATATCCTATTGCTAATCGCAAAATATTGACGTGCGTATATTGTTGTCCTTTTCTGATGTATTGGCCACCTTTATATCCCAAAACAAGTGAGAAACGCTCCCTGGCCCATCCTGAAAATGAGAGTCAACGGCAAGTCAACGATTTTTGTTCCTGCATCTTGGGTAATCTGAGTGGCAATTGGATGCAGACGTTCATAAATGAGGTATAGGCTGCATTTATATGCAAAAGAGAAAGTGACCCACTCCCTGCCCCATTCTGAAAATGAGCGTCAACGGAGCGTCAACGATTATTGGTCTTGAATCTTGGGTAATCTTATTAACTAATGATCGCAGACATCTATATACCGGGAATTGGCAGCCTTGATAGGCAGAAAATAAGTGATGTTCCTGCCAAAGCCTCCCGGACAACCATAAATTAGTTCATTTTGAAAGCTGCCACTTCGTGATCCTGAGTGTTTTAGCCTATATCGCCAGTCACAGCTTTGTATATAGCCATTACCGGCAACATTGCGCTTTAATTAACCATGATGCAAGGCCAAAAATCGTTGACGCTCAGTTGACGATCATTTTCATGATCGGGCAGAGAGCGTGTTGCTATCTTTTTGGCCCAAAAAGGCGGCCAATACATTCAGTATGCATCGAAACGGCCAAATCTCTGATCAATGACCTGACTCAGAAGACCAAAAATTGTTGACGCTCCGTTGACGCTCATTTTCATGATCGGGCAGGGAGAGTTTGGCTTTCTTTTTGCCCTATAAAGGCGGCCAATGCTTTCGATATGCATCAAAACGGCCAAGTCTCTGATCAATTACCTGACTTACAAGACCAAACATCGTTGATGCACTGTTGACGCTCAGTTTCAGAATTGGGCAGAGCGCGTATCGCCTTCTCTTTTGCCTATAAAGGCAGCCTGTACATCATTTATGAATGTCTATGACCAATCGCCATGCAGAGTAACCATGATGCGAAGCCAAACATTGTTGACGCTCCGTTGACGCTCATTTTGCCACGGGTATATCTGCAATAGAGAACCATTCACTTTGACGCAGTATATCAATAATGGCCTTTTGGCAGCTGTTCTGTGTTTTTCATGTACGTTCTCCTTTATTACTACATTGTTCTTTAATGATGCATGTAAATATACCCTTTAAAATATACTTTAATGTGTCAGCTAATTGTAGATAATGATAATACTCAAAAATCCCGTTCCTTTCAGTCAACTCTCGTCTTCGCTGTCAGATTCACTTAACAGGCTGCTATCGTCTTCAAAATGGCTGTCAGCTGCATTATCCCACAGCTGATAGTGTACTAACCTGTGGATGGACCATCATGAGTCAGCAAATCTGGAATAAAATCTTGATCGCGCATGTGATCCTTGGCATATGGATCAACATTGAAAAATCGGGCACTGGGAAGCGAAGTATGTATATACACATATTCGGGTGGCACACCTTCTGTTTCGGAACCCACTTCGTCGTCATATGGCACAGGTGGCGATTCGGGCCGAGGTGGGGCCAGTTGTGGTGGAGGTGCACCCGTGCCTTCGCACCTCCAGCGTGTCTGTGGATTTTTGGCTGTACCATTTTGGCAAGGAAGGCAGCCGTCAGTTTGATTTTCGCAAACCATTGCCGGGTGTCTCTCGATCGCAGCCTTCACCTTGTTATGCCCTGGAAAGTCAACACCCCGCTTCTTCTCATCTCGGACTTCCGCGCGATTTTTCTTAAACAGTTGTTGCGTTTCCTCTATTGCGGCGCACGAAAACCCTCCTTTGGCCATTTTGGCCATTTTCAAGGCAAGACGCATGTCGGACAGTTCAAGCTGTACCCGACCTCCTTGTCTCGCCCTAGGAGCTGACATGTTGAAAACCTACAAGAAATTAGTTGCCGTATCTAAAGTGATATTCGGGTGTTACCTCAACCATATACGACTCCGTAGCCTCCTCTAAGGTCATTAAATCCTTTTTCGTTCATTGTTGGGGACGTTTATCACGAAATTCATCTGCGAAAATCCCAGAACTGACAACATCGTGATGTTCAATTTCGTGGACTGTGCGGACACATACCTTGGTTGACCATGGGGGTTTGCGGTTACGAGAAGCGATAAATTGGTCATGTAGCTCTCTACCTACCCCAGCTGTGCGTTATATTGTTAGCTGACTGTCGTCTACACTAATATCGATTGACTCACAACCGATCGCATGCTGCTTCTCATTCTTCTTGCTTCCGGTTGTAGGGACCGTTTTGACATGTGCGTCCTGCGCAATATTTTCGGTGGCTACAATTGCAGCATCGCGGTGGACTAACTGGTGTCTGCGTTGCTGCTGTGTCTCACCGGGTGGGGTATTGCATAAAGCGCCTGTCGTTCGGCTGGATTCGGCTACAATCGCACCCGGTTGAAGTGTTTCTGGAGCCATGGCTTGCTGTTGTGGAAATGTGAGGAAGATGATTACGAAAAGAAGTGGGAAGTGCTGAAGATTATATAGTCAGCTACAAGTCAAAATGGAATGAGTGACAGTCAACTTCCACCTTCAATTCAAGCTGAGTCCTGCTGCGTATAGGTGCACTGCGTATAGCTGCAGGGGATTCCAACTGTCGCGCATTGTGCAGTATGTCGGTCTGATGTTGTTTGTTTGTTTACAGAGATACATCGAGATGAACGACAGCTGATACCTCATGTTTGATAGATATAACAAGGATATTCTTCGACGGAAACGACATCTGGTGATGTTTGTCTCAAGCCATCGCCAGGATCTTACATCAATCACACGCTAACCATCAAGTCATAATCTACTGTCAGTATGACTATTCCCAATGAAATGACGGTCAAAACGCTGATTTTGCTTTGTTCGAATTGATCAAACCTACCAACCTTGACATACAAGACGCAGCTTGCCTCAATGTGGTCTATTTCTTGCAACATCCAACATCTCGCCCCACAACAAGGTCAAAACACGATACAATGGTCAATGCTCCGAAAAAGAACCTTTCGCCACTTCCGGCGCGCAAATATGGCAAATTGACGAAGCATTCCACATGACGACGTCATCAGGCAAATGAGGCAAGAGTGGCTTGGAGGCAGAGACGGTCCGGGCGTTGGGAGCATTGCGCAGCTCACGAGCCAAAAAGAAGCTTGCGGCGGAGAAACGATGGGAAACGCACATCTTAAGCAACGAAGCGAGAGAGAACTGGATTCAGGATTATGTGGAGCGAGAGACCCCAGTGACAAGAAAGCGAGTTCAAGACGCAGAGACAGCGATGATGCATGAGCAGGAACAGATGGGAATCGTTGTAACAGGACGATCGACAACCACAAAGCCGGAAATATCATTCGACCAGATGTTGAATGCTATCGGAGACAGTCTGAGCGATCTTGCAAGTTCTGAACATGAGGAGGATGGGGAAGACGAGGATGATGATGAAGAAGATACAGGGCATGGCAAGCTGAGCGAGGATGACGAAGCTGGCTGGGTGATGTGCACAATCTCCAAAACAGTACAGCACCGCATGGAGAGCATTCGGCAGAAGCAGACGAGCCTTGACGAACTGAGCCAACCGGGATGGGGGGATGCGGCCGACTACTTCCGTGAGAGAGATATGAACTAAGGGACGACTGAATTGAGGGTTCCAGGTATTGGAAAGCCCCAAACAGACTCGACTGCAGCCGCACCATCACCGGCAACATTTGGAGAGCTTATGCAGGCTCTTGATATCGTCCCCAGACAATCACAAATGCCGCTAGTGATGTCTCGACAGGGAAGTAGTCAAATGAGGCTGGGTTTGGAGAAACCTCAGGCTGACTAGCAAACAGTACTGCCGATGCCCGCCGCGGGCCCGATTCGTCACAGATAGATATTGCGAAGCCAGTTCATCCCGTAAGCTTTAAGCTCTGCATATAGCATCCCTAGCTGATTACCAAATAGATATCAGATTCGGACAAAGACATGGTGACGGCTCCTGCGTCTCCGAAAGTGTAGATAGCCAAATAGGTATTTTTGACGATGTATCTCGTGTAAAAGCAATTTGTGAACCTGTTTTGTTACTTGTCAGCTGTTTCTGGATTCAGTCACCAAATAGTGAGACAGGATTATTCGTCAGTGTGTGTGCAAGGGTCGCACGGGCCATCCGAATGTTCTAGACTCCAAATCATGTCGATTGACGAACAACGATCTTTATATGGTGTTGCCTGTTATGGATAAATGATAAAGCAAAACCTACAATTGAGACAAAATTCACTAACAAAGTTTAAGTCAGTGATGTCATACGACTCATTGAAGGAGCGGTCAAAGCATGTCTGAAACCCGGACAAATGACAGCCGACTTGATTACTCTCCGCTCAGACCTGCTGCACACGGTCGAGAGATTGAAAATTGCGTATGTTACGTCATGGAAATCGAGGAGAATGAGCTGGGTAAGGAATGGTGAGGACGTCGGGCTATAAATATCTAAAACTTGTACATGGATTTTTATGCCGTAAATTGCCGGCCGAAAGTGTTGAAACGCGATGGAGCTATGTCATTCATCATGCAAATGACGTGTAGAGTGGTGGCTCAGAAACTGAGATGGGTCGAAGATCTAGGATTCAAGTAAGAATCCACCGAAACGGTATACTGGCTGCCAATAGAGACTGTATCCATCTTCTGTAAAATTGTTGAGCACCCAATGACTGTTACTATGTCTCTAAGGTGAGCTCAAAGGTGAGCATCAATGGAGCGTCAACGATTTATAGTCTTACCAATTCTGCAATCACCCGGCTGCATAGTCGCATCCATCCAAAGAAGAAGTATTGGCCGTCTTAATAGCTCAAATGGCAAACCACACGCTCCTTGCCCCACCATTGAAATGAGCGTCAATGGAGCGTCAACCATTTCTGGTCTTACATCCTGGATAATAACTGGGCTGGGCAATGGCATTTAGCCATAATCATAATATTGGCGGCCTGTCTTGGCAAAAATGCTACAGACGATATCGCTACGATTTGCTAAAAATGAGCGTCAACGGAGTGTCAACGATTTTTGATCTTGCATCTTGAATAATCTAACGGCAATGGAACTGAGATAACCCATAATGAACCTATCGGCAGCCTTTATTGGCAAAATTGCTAGTGATGATATCGCGTCCGGCTCCAAAAATTGTGCGCCCACACAGTGTTAACAGTTTTGGTGGAGGTTCACAACGCTACACAGCGATGAACAGCATTGTGCTGTTCCTAAATCGAGTTTTACGCGGTCAGTCTTTCCAATCAGTCCTTGTATACTACTTCCCAAATATGCATGCAATGTCTTACAGATCTGATTTTGTTGCTTGTAGTTGTAGAGTCAATATTTAAGAACCCGCAGTCTCCTTCACTGTATCGTTACTTTCGGCAGTCTCTCGAGTCAGATTACCCAGATTTCTAATTCCTACCGCCATGTCAGATTCAAAATCTTCGAACACCCAATTACTCGAGGTTATGATCTCTTCCAAAAATGAACATGTCTTTATTCGTGATTTCAGCAACCTTACAATGCAAATCATCTTTGATGCTTGGTGGGCTTCAATGAATGAAGGCTCGAAGCGGCCTATTGCTTGCAACAATTCTAGACATGCGCCATCGTGGCGATTCTATTTACACTGCGGAATTGAAGAGACCAGCAGCCCTGGCATCATCTGTATTTTGTGTCATCAAGTTCTTCGCCATCCATCAGAACACGGGACCAGCTCAATGAGGAAACACTTGCTGGCAAAAGCTCACATCGCAAAGTTAAACGAATTAACAGAGTCAGAGGTTACTGAATTGACTAGTTCGACGGTCGATGAAACAGCTTTAGCCATCCTGAACAGGAAAGGAAGTCGTGGAATTACAATAGTAAGTTCGCAGAGTAAAATCAAATTTGACATCCAGTTTGATCCATACTGACTGAAATAACAGACGAAACGTTCCAAACTGGCAGCGAAGGACTTTGAAACTTCCGAATTTCACCAAGACACGTGGAATCAATACCTCATGTTAGGATTTGTTTCGGCTCATAGTTCATGGAACGCTCTATCAAATCTCGAGCCACTGCGGTCATATAAGGCGTTATGCGATGATCTAGTGCTGCCGTCAGCTACAGCCCCGAGCAACATTTGCCTGAGGGAATATGCACTGACTGTGGATGCAATTAAGAAGCAGTTGCCGTCACGAAATAAAGTGAGTTCAGCTTTGGACAGATGGACATCAACGATCAAACTAGCCATAACGTCGGGCATTGGTTACTATATGGATCGAAATTGGGCATTGGGTGAAGTTCCACTGGCTTCCGATGAGGTTGATCGCCTGTTCTTCTCCCGTTTCGAAAGCTAATTAAAGATGATAGGTCAAGGGCCAACATACTGGAGCAAGGCTAGACATACATTTGAAGGACGTGCTGGATCGTTTTGAGCTTACCGATGGCCGTTTGCTTGGTATTACGACGGACAATGCTTCCTCAAATTACTCGATGACACGCAAGCTGCAATCAACACTTGAGGCCAGCGGAATCGAGTGGCCTGCATTGCGGAACCACATACCGTGCATGGCGGAGGTCATACAGCTGGCTTTATGTGCATTCATGAGTAGTCTTGGTGTAAAAGGCCGCACCAAGTCTTGGGAAGCCCATGAGTGCGATCAGCAATTTGCAGAGGATGAAAGCATAGACATCGGGTAGAGTCAAAGACTTCGAAGTGAGGGCAATCCTAGAATCATTAAGCTGTCGGCCATGAAACCAGGTTTAGCAAAGATAATTGAGAAAGTATGTATTTCATGATATTTTGAAAGTCCTGAAACTGACCTTCATATAGCCGAGAATGCTTGCTGTATTGATTACGCTGACACCTAGTCGCCGAAATGAGTTCATTGACTGTCAAAAGGCCAAGGCCAGCATTGCAGTACTTCCGATTATGGATGTGAAGAAACGTTGGTACTCAACACTGGAGTTACTCGAGCGGGCCTACCGATTAAGGGAATTCACACGCGAGTGGCTTCAAAATCCAAAATAGACTGAATACCAGCCATTGTTCACAACACAAGATGAATGGACGATTGTGAAGTATGTTATGGAAGTATTGAGACCATTCCGATATTGGACCCTGTGGATGTCGAAGAGGCATACAGTAACATTGCATCACATTATTGCAATGTACAATGACATGTTTGATCCCATGGATGGCGTGATGCGGGATTTGACTAAGAAGAAAACACAATGGAAAGAGGACTAGTTCTTCACTGTGAAGTTAGCTTGACAGAAACTGTCCAAATACTACGCTGAAGTTACTCCTACGACAGGCATGCTACTGATTTCTGCACATGTCCTCGATTCTTTCCGGAAGTTCCTATCGTTTAGAAAGTGGGACAAGGGAATAGATATCAATCCTGCGGACGAGATATCCTATACTACACAATACCAGGAGGCCTTTTTGCAGTATATGCAGAATGAATACTGCGGCAAACATCAACGAGTGCCAGTCAATGAACTCGAAAGGTTACCGAGCACCAATTCCATCCCCTCCGCAACGGGTTCTGGATGCGGTCAATGATCCTTAGATCCATATGATTTGTCCAGCGATGATGAAGAATATGTAGCGCCTAGGAATGTCGCTGAGACGACACCCGAATGAAGCGATCGCGCTGCGCGCTTATTGACCGCCGCCAGGCTCTATTTGAATGCGCCGCCTTAAGCACCAAAGAACTGTGGGCAAATTAATCCAAATCTCAATGACTACCACTCCGACCCAATGGAGATTAGCAGTACATTTTGGATACCGGACATCACTGATTGGTGGCGCCAACAGGAGGAAACACACTCAAAGTACGCGGATCTCTCCAATGTGGCACGTGACATATTCTCTATCATACTGCATGGTGTCGGAGTCGAGGCCAGTTTTTCCCTTGGCCGAGATGTTATCGGCTGGCAGTAGTAAAACACCACAGGCAACACCCTTCACGAAAAGGTCGTAGTAAGGTAGTTTGCTCGAGCCAATAACGGGACACGAGCAGGCGCTGACCCAGAATTGGACACCATTAACACAGAAAACGACTCGGAAATGAAGAAAGAGGCGGAGGAAAGGAAACTGCACAGACTGGCCCAGGTTCACGACTTTTTGGAGATGTGGCAGGGCAGCCAAAACCTATGTGCTACACAGAAGAAATCTCTTGCTCAAAACAAGCAGATGACCGCCGTGGGATACATTTCAGACACCGAAGAGATTGTCAAAGCATTCTGGTCACTCTTTCAACATGATGGTGCGGCTGGATTCAAATTGTCAGAAAGATCTCATTTGCCACCACCTTTGTCTGCAAAGGACCTCCCTGGAGGATGAACTCAAATCATAAATGTCCACCGAATCAGAAGAATCAACCATCATCCGGTCGAAAGTGATGAGGATAGCGCACTTCAAACCATTTCGGGCACCCAAGATTGGCTCAACTGGAATGGGGACTTAGATAATGCAAACGACAGCGAAGACGATTGCGCAGCGGACGTTGAATCTGATATGGAGCAAGAGAATAGCCTTGAGGATCCGGAATGCCCAGCTCAGCGGATTGTGAGCGCCGCGCCAAATGTTCCCGGATTGATTCCGCCTAGACGCATGTCAAAGAGACAGGCTGAAAAGGTCTTTCTGACGGTCAATACAATCGAAACGAGGAGAAATAAGGGAGTGAAGGAAAAGCAGGACGGAATGCGTCAATGTTTCACCAGTTTCTTTATGTATATTGGTTAGGGATATATTATGGGCGAATAGTGAACAGTAGCTTGTGAATATCGGTTGATAAACAGATGTATAGCAGGCGCAATGAAGCTTTTGGGAAGACACATAAATTTTAGTTCTGTGAGAGCGAACAGTGCCAGAATGTTACTGCGCTCGGCTTTGCCGCTGGGCCAAGTCTGAATCTGCCAGAAAGACAACCAATACATCCAGATCATAATGAAAAGTTCTGTCGATGGCAGCAGATGTTGAATGGACAATACAGTAAAATGAGCGTCAACGGATCGTCAACGATTTGTGGATTTGTAAGTACGGTAAATACACAGCGCTTTGGTTGCTGTTATGCATAACTGATATATTGGCAGCTTTTATTGGCAAAACAGACAGCGACACAGTCACCGCCCCATTCTGAGAATGAGCGTCAACGGAGTGTCAATGATTTTTAGCTTCGCATCTTAGCTAATTTATGTTCCGATTGGTTGCAGCCGACCATTTATAAGATGTTGGCAGCCTTTACTGGGAAAAACTACAGCGACATACTCGCTGCCACATCCTGGGAATGAGCGTCAACGGAGCGTCAACGATTTTTAGCTTCGCATCTTAGGTAATTTATGTTCCGCTTAGTTGCACCCGTCCATTTATAAGATGTTGGCAGCCTTTACTGGGAAAAACTACAGCGACATGCTCCCTGCCACATCCTGAGAATGAGCGTCCACAGAGTGTCAACGATTTTTAGCTTCGCATCCTAGCTAATTTATGTTCCGATTGGTTGCTGACATCCATTTATAAAATATTAGCAGTCTTTACAGGCAATGACAACAGCGACATGCTCCCTGCCGCATCCTGAAAACAAGCGACAACGGAGCGTGAACAGTTTTAGTTGTTGCATATTTGGTAATCAAGGCATCGCGCGGATCTTCGTGTTCATAACAGAATTATTGACCACCATGATTGGCAAAAATATTTTATATCAAAGGTAAAACACGGATTCCAAATTAATCCATATTGCAAGCTGCAAAGCATTCCAAAACATATCGTTGGTTGTTGAAAACGCGATTGTGATAAAATAGTATTAACAAACTACAAAAACACGAACCTTATTTGAATCTATAGATGGACCCACTGGGCGGCCGACTCAATACGCGCCCAATTCAGATGGGTTGGGAGTGTACCATCAAACCGTACCGAAGTGGACGGATCGGGTTTTTTGACAAGCCGGATGGCCAATTTGGCAACGGTTCGGTTTGGACCCAGACCCGGACCTGATGTGACGGTCCGGAACCGTTGCTAACACCAAGTATAATGTTCCAAAGATATGTGAGTGATCATCATTCCAACTATCATCGCCCAGCCCGAAATCGAGTTCAGAGAGGAGTTTTCGCATGGCATATGCAGATTGGAAGGATTCGATTTTGAAGTTGTCAAGTCCATGCCTGAGATGATGATCTATCCAGGTTTTTGTTTGCTGGCTAAACGATTGAGCCTGCTGAAAGTCATGTGCGGACCGAAATGGATGCCATGGATTCCCTTGTTCTGAGTACTTGCAATGCTTGTTGTACAATCCAGTTGCTTTGCCATATACTTTCCCCCCCGCATTTTCCACTCCAACTACCTGCCTATGAGCCTATGTCTTTGTTGGATCAGGGGTACAGGTGAGATCAGGCTGCTGAGGGTCTATTGGTTCTTCGTTGGGAGTATCTTCGGGTGGTGGTGCACCTGGTACGTTCTCTATGAGTAGATGATTAATTGACAGCTTGTCGATGGCCATTCAGGTGCACCTAGTGTAGTCAAACCATGATGGCTCAGGGTGAGGGAAGCCTGCAGGTGGTAGAATCCCGTTGGGTAATAGCCCTTCATTCATCAATATTTGGTGATATTGTTGATAGTGAGCTTCCAGTGGGTTCTCGTTGCATAATTTCATTTTGCAGATAAAGCATTTAACATGTTTCCAGCGAGAGTTGACAATATTTGAGAAATGCTCAGTGTTCTGACAAATCTCGATGATGCTTTAGGGGGTATGGTTTGTTGCTGGATTTGAGCCTCAGGGATATTTGTTTGAAAGCGAGCAACTCTAACTCAGGTTAGCGTATCACTTTCAAAGCCGCATCACACCTCACCAAAAGCAGAGGAGGGGTAAAACAAAGTCACTTTAAGATCAGTTTTCTTCACAAACTAGGATAATATATATCAAATCCCACACAATAATGCTGCACATTATCTACTGAAAATTGTTAGCAATAAAGGCTTCTTATGTCATCACTGCGATCAACTTGTAATACTGTTGATCAGGTGCTACTACGATCGGCCTTATCGTATACTACGTCATTGCGCCATTGTGCGGGTTATGTCTACGCTCGAGCCTTAACCAGTGGAAAACATCAGCTTAATACAATGAATAGGTCAGTTTCCTAGCTGGCTGTATGCCTGCTCAATGATCATCGAGAACTGATAGGCTGGTAGGATGTTTTCTTCAGTAACGATCCTTGACTGGTGGGTGGATCCTGAGGAGACAACGAGGTTGACACAAGGAGCTCAAAAGGAAGCAATCACTGTTGCTGCTCGACTAACAAGGCCTCATATTGAATGAAGTGCAGGTCATACACACACATTTTGAGTGTACAATGCCTAGTCGTGCTAACCTTCCAACAGGATATAGTTCTTGTCGGGTTCCTGGAGATATCATGCCGTATCCCTTCTATGACTTTTACAGTCATGAACTGAACAAAGGTGAGCTTCTATCCAAGATCCTACTATACGAATTGGAGCATATGATAAAGAAAGGCTGGAAGTGTGTGAGTATGATTTGTTTTTCTCAGCCGGGTTTCATGGGATCAAAGGCGAAGTGAAACACCACAGTTCGTGACAACTAAGATGGATATAAGAGGCCTTCATTCCGCCGAAGGTCACTGCTACTTTCAATATTCTTAACCATACTCCGCTTCATTCGAAATCACCAATTGAATTGATTATTTGATTACTACCATCTTTTGTTCACATACGATGTCGATGAATGGATCTCCGTTGAAGACAACCAATATGGCTCCAACAGGTGGGCTGTTTAGCTCACAACAATGCCCAGATGACAATGTGAGAGCATCAGAAAATAATGCTGGAAATACACCGAGCAAAGACACTCAATTCGGGCAACCCGCGAATCGATTTCATCCACCACATCCACCACCACCACAACCACCACCACCACCACCAGGGTATAGTTACCCGCCTTCGCAGCCACCATTTCCAGGCGCTCCCCAGTTCTACCACCAGGCTCCATTCACCATGACACTAAGCTCACAACCAAGCTCTGGTGCAACCCAAGGATATCAGAGTTATGGGTCACCATGGCAAGGATACGATTTCCCCCAAGGAGGATATGGTGGACCTCAAATGTTCCCCCCTCAGCAATTCACAGGGCAAGGGCCGTCATCTCGAGGCACACCTCGAGTGCCTCCAGCTCCCCATGGAAACAATCCAGTCATCCAGCCAACATCATCCGCTTCCACTGCTCCAGGACAACTTCCCGGCGCACAAGCTAGACCCCTCATTAGCCTCGAAACAAAACAATTTCAGCCGGCTGCAGGACTGCGCAGGACAGATGTTGCCAGGATTTCCGATTTGTCCCCATTGCCAGAGATTTCCTATGAGGAATACAATGGAGATTATGAGAGCGACGATTCGTCCGACTTGGGCGGGGCCAATGGCAAAGCCCCAATCAGCTTGAAGCAAACGGAATTCTCCTTGAAGCAATTTGCCAAAAGGATGGTGCAGCCCATCTTTAGTACATTCAACAGGTGGAAGAAAGTATGGGTGGCAGGGTTTCTTGAGAAGAAGCATCGGTCCATTATCCAGGGATGGAACCATCTGAAACAGCTGCGAGATGGACCCCTGCACTGGGAGATGGCGGTTGCAGAGTTTTTGGAGACTTTCAAGACCTGCCTGCCATTGGAAAATTTCGATAATGCTGAATGGATTTGGCGACAGTGGGTGGAGATGTTTTTAAAGAAATGTGCAAGCGAGGTTCGGGAGGCGAGGAAGAAGGGAAGGCGAGGCAAAAAGCGACTGGCGACGGATTTCGGAGAGCGCGTGGGCAAAAACGCGAGAGGTAACCTCCCAGAGTTGCCAAATACAACTTTCATGGTTGTGATTCGTCGAGAGCCGAACGGCAACAATGACCAGACATCAAGCATGCACCTCCAAGCTTCGTACTCAGATGTGAGGCACTGGGGGGAGCTGATTGATTTCATCGAACAAAGTTGTAGCCCGAAAAGAACCATACTGTCTGACTGCGTTATACAAATGCAACTTGACGCAGGATGAATTGAACGGAGAGTATATGGGATTCTACACACCGGGGCAAATGATAAATGACCCTCTATATGGTCAGATTTCATACAACAGTTCCCTTTCAAATGCCTTCAAGTTGAAACTGGGACACGATGTGAAACTATTTGTGGTAGACATGAAGGCAGCTACAGGGAAGGATATTGCAGAGCACGTAATTAGACCAGTGAAGGTAATCCCCGCTAGCCTTTTTCCAGTTAGTTATGCACCACTGCTGATCTGTATACTTACATGGGGGAGGGAGCGGATGAAAATGAAAGAGTGGTGGATGCGGAGGCAGGTGGGAAAGAGACTGACAGTAGTATTAATGTAAGTTCTGATTGAGTGAATAGAATTGATTATATTCCACATACATGTTGGGTCCAAATGCTTGTCTGTGAAATACCTAACATCGCGGTGAATTCCAGGAGCGCCGGAGTATGAGTCCATCTGCCCACCTTACATCGGAGCAACTGAAAGACATCATTGAGGACGAATTGAAGACTGACCAAGGTGCAGGAGAGGTTCAGGATCAAGTGGAGGATGGCGAGGAGGACCTCGATCAAGAACATACCAGTTGCGTATTGAATACTGTTCTCAACACAATCAACAAGAAATTTGAACACGAGTGTCTTGTGGAGGCGGTCAGGCTGCTGAATGCTCATCCGATTCGTCAATCAATAGACGACCGTGTTCCAGGCCACAAGTATTCAATTCCAGGCCTACCCGGAACGAAGGTCCTGGTGCACCAGGTTTGGGCAATCTGGTTCATCGTGAGGAGGTGGGTTTGGGATGCTGATATGCCAGGAGCACTGGTGGCGGATGAAATGGGACTTGGAAAGACTTTCACCTCGGTGGCAGCAGCAATGATTTGCAAACTGCTGACTGAGAATAGTGTAATGGGGTTGCCGCTGTCGATTTTTTGGGGGAATACCCTTGACGAGTGGGTGAATATGGTACAGAACGACTTTCCCGGATATACGGTGAAGAACAGGATTGGTACCCACTGAGGAGACATAATTCAGTGCCCGGCCGCCTCATGGAGATCCAGAAAACTCCACCGCAGGGGCATCCAGCGCTAACATCCGCCCTTGAACCAATCCTGGTGGTGAAAATGCCCAGAGCTGAAGAAACGTTCAAGATTGTCATCGACGAGATGACATTTGCAACAGATTTCATACTCATTAACTTGTTGCACGCGGAAAATGCGAATCTCACCCACGAGGATCAGAACACCAGTATTGATGAGCCAGAAATCCGATGGAATATCCACCTTGTGTCGTATGATACCTTAACATCCAGAGCGAAACCATCAAGCAATGGGCAACTCTGACACTGTTCTTGGAGTTTTGGGATATTTGATGAGTCTCATTGGTACAAAACGAAACATTGTGTGGGCTGGCGAATTGTGATGAATGCGAGAATTGGATTCAAAATTCAAGTCACAGCAACGCCGGGTTTCCATTCACTCTATGACTGGTGTTTTCAGACTATGTGGCTGTTTTCAGGTGCGCCTGAATATCCAGAGGATGATACTGTGATGGAAAAGCACGGCGCCGAGGCATTGTATTCCGCAGTGAAGAGTTTGATGCATGCTATCTGGACTGAAGGCGAACATGCTCAACAGGATGCGGCACACCACATGATCCAAATAGCAAGGCCCTGGACGACCAGAAGGTGGTCAGAATCGAAATTTGCAAATGGGAAACCACTTGTTCGGATACCGAAGGAGAATGCACACCTTGTTGATCTCGAATGCACTGAAGATAAGCAAGCAAAGCTGATGATGGTTGTGGAGAGATACACTTCACGGGGTGCTTCAGGAGCATGGAGGGTTCATAGATGGTGGCTGGCATGCTGCTGATTGGTAGTGGGAGACACCGAGGATCGGAATGACGTTTCTGGACAATGGTAGGATAAACTGCCAATCGACACTTGGGTGGATTCTCCAATTTTCCGATGGCTGAGAGACACATTTCTGCCAATGCTTGACAAGGAACCTGCAGAGTATCCCGAGCCTGACGATAACGAAGCATCAAATGAGGCGCTCCAGCTCAAGCATGAAAGTGATTAAAGCGCCTTGCCTCGTGCACCTCCTATTCAAAAGGCGGTGCTATTTTGTCCGCTGCCAGGTCAAGTTCATCATTTGAAGTGGTGGCTCACAAAGTGCTTTGCCAATCATTTGGATATTTTCTACATGTATGCGGAAATGGGCAACGATGAGCGCACAGAAATGCAGCTCAAATCCCAACATTCGCCAAATCCCTCTCTGTTCATAACTACACCCACAGTGGGTGGGACAGGCCTAAATCTCACAGCAGCAAGCCATGCGGTAATAACTCAGAAGTTCTGGGTATTGAATGAGCAGCGCCAGGCATTTGCACGGGTTGTCCGACTGGGGCAAAACAGAGTTCCACACACCTGGCTATTAAACACTGGACCCAGTGGTTATGATAACAGAGCTAGTGATCTCCACCAACTTTCTGGAGTGGCTCAAATGAAAGTCCTGCATAGCCTGACTAGCCGACTGAACATCACGACTTCGATGATATACCAGATTCTGGAGTGTCGCGAAGACCATACGAAGCAGCTTACGGAGCAAGGAGATTTCGTGCCGTCAGATGGTGAGGATGAACGATAATAATCTTGGTAGTGTAATCAAGGTACGCCTCTTTAACCATTCTACCAACACAATCTCACCAACTGATGTACAATAGGCATATGGTATGGAGAATAAGGCGCTTGTGGGGAGTATTGGTTAGAGCTCGATTCCATTTCGTGTTAGTTGATTATAGAGATGAATATGGGATGATGTCAATGATCAACAGATATCTGGTAAACGGTAACATAGCCTCTTTGGATGCTCCAATAGGTGATGAGAAGCAGGTGCGCCGGTTTAATGGCCGACTAGGCCAAATTCTGCGGTGCCATACATTTCTCTTTGTGTCAATTTGACGAAGCGGCAGTCTCATATCATCTTCATCGTAGAATGTCCGTGTGGAATTGTGATACCGAATCCTGCGATTGCGATTCCAGTTATCACGTGTGCCTGAACCTCCATGTCTGATTCAAATTCGTTGTTTCTTGTTCAATGCAGGCGCACCGGACACTAGATTTGCGAAAGAATTGTGGCTATTCACTGAATCACCAATGCTGAATAATTAATGCTGAATAATTTACAGTCAATTGCACATGAGTATCGCTATCAACATCTCCACTTTCCTGAGACTGATCCATCTCAGTATATCTCTAATCATCCAGGGATAGAAATACAGTCTAAGCGATATCGAGTTGATGTATCGTATCCTAAGACACCGCTCGTGTATTTCAGGCTTACCTGAAGCATACAGCCAAGTATTTCCTTGCTCAGGAATGAAGTTCAGGCACACCTGAGATCCACTCTCCTGTCGAGTGTGATGGTCTCAGAGTTGACACCGCACGCATATTCTATTCAACGGCTCATTTCGACATGCAGGCACTCATTATTCACATCTGATCCCACTGCAGGCACGCCTCTGAACCGTGAATACCCACTTTGCATTACCTTTGAATCTGTCGCTGCCAGCAGACTGAGTGTCATCTGTCAGACAGTATACTTTTAGGTGCAGGCACGGATCATCCCGCTCGAACCCAGTCAATATCTGAATCTACGCTTGATTGGTATGTGAAGGCCGCCGCTTCAATGCCATAACTGCCATGCTCCATGTAAACCTTTCCTTTGGAGGAAGGTGTCAACCACACGCTTACCGTAGATGCACTGCCCTGGCCATTAAATACCCATACTTAACTGAATTCTGACTAAGAAGTGTGTTCGGACCTTACATTTCCAACATCCTAAAATAGCTTCTGTTGTTCGGGCTCCATAATCCAGCTGCAGCTTGAGAGAGTTAACCTGGAAGGACAGCTTCTGCTCAGCGATTCTGCAGATGACCGGCAACTCCCGCTCACTTGTTTACCACCCTTCCTCGAATAGGCTTAAATTCACAATGCTTCCAATGCAGACCTAACTACATTTTGATTAACATGTATGTTTCAGCCGCCAAAAACCGTATCTTGAAATAGATTATGTCAACCGATTTCCATCAAGAGAGCTTGAAGTGATAGAATCTGAATGCCAGTCTCTGCTCAGCGGCACAATAGGTGACCGGCGAGCTCCCACTCACCGCCTGAAGTTTGTGACAAATCATAAACAGTCGATATCTGATTTCCGCCAACGTCCAATTCCAAGTGTGCATGAAGAACAAAACGTGATGAAAGCTCAAGTAAAGAAAAGGCAGTTTCTCAGAGTACAAGTTAACTGTCGAAGTAAGGTGAGCCTGCAATCGCAGCTATTAGATTGTATCCTGCATGCCAATTCAATGCTAGCTGCACCTCAATTGGCCGGAACTGCACTCTGTTATTTGTCTTTCCGCTGTCAGATGAAGCCTCATGATGCATTCATATTGTTCTTATGCACTGGTTTGAACGCCAATATTTATGTTAAGTCAACATTGTCACATTGAGACTCATAATGGTTGTGATTAAATGATGCGGTGTTTACATGATAGTATGCACAACATCTGAATCTGAGTGACTATTTATGACCCATTCGCTACCAATCTTGGCATTGATGAGAACTGGAATCGATCAGATTACCGCTGAGTCTTCATCGTACCTTTACCATTGTTTCTCTATGTTGAATCTCTTCTTTGTAAACCGAAATTCTCTGTGCTCTCTTACACTGACTGCATACATATTGTGACTTCAGCAGACTCGGACCGCTGAAAGTGAACTTCTGCACCCGATATTGCCTAATCGACCGCTAAGTTTGCTGCAGAATCCTAAACCAACATAATATCATCATAATAGGGTGTCTATCCGACTGGTATACCGCATTCGGAGATTCATATTTATCCACTCTCAGCAACAAACTCAGTTTGAACCCATGTAACTTCAACTGTTGCCACTCACGAAGATCCAAACTTTATCCTCCTTCCAAGTCCTGCAAGATTCTTCAACACATCGACAATTCTGTGCCACGCGGTCACCTCTCATATGATCGAACTAGACTCATAATGAACTATCTTTGGCAGAGTTATATGCAGGGGCGATCATGATCAACCCATTTCTCAGTATTCCACCTATGTCCGGCCCTGAGAGTTAGTTCGTGATTCAACCCTGTTAATGTCTCGAGTTCTTCAGGTACATCTGGTTCAAATTCTAGGTATGTTGGCTTAATCCAACCTCCTATTCTTGGATCAATAGCGTATTTGGATACGAATGCTAACATTTGGGAATTGGGGGCATGAAGAATCCATCTAATCCGGTTCACCTGACGCTTCCTAAATCACAACACAGAACTAGCTTCGACAATATATATATGAACTGCAGACACAGCCGGACACTTTCCAGGCACACCTCGAATTTCATCCTCCTCGACCGCGCGCTACTTTGTTGCCCTATTTTCCCATTATTCTCTTAAACTTCCTACTGTATTTACTCTTATATGCTTCTGTGTACATTCCGCAACTTCACTTCATCAACATGGAACCTACAGCCAGCCAGGTGAGGAATCACTATTCACAGCAGAATCAAGAATCACACCTTGAGCGAGCAATGGCATGTGCAGTCAAGGAGACAGCCACTTTTCCTTGCCGATCAAACGTTTGAACTCCAACCTTCGTTTATAGTGTTAGAGATAGCTAACGTCCGCACTATCATTCATATGAAGCAGGATGATGACGATACTGATCGGGAGGAGATCAGCGATGACGACAGTGATGACGCTGGAGAGTCCACCTTGTCATCTGATATCGAAGAAGATGATCTGGACAACCAGCAAGAGGTCCTACATCTTGACCAGGCGCGCCGTGATAGGATAATACGCACTACAAGGGTTCCACTGCGAAAGAAACGGAACCGTTCCAATACTGTCATTGCCCGCGCATCACTTCCAAATCTGCGACATCCAGCCGGGGCCATGGCACCTCCATTGCTCAAAGTCCAAAAGTCAACCATGCACATATTACGCGAGTCTGACATTGTACCCTCCCAGGCGCTGCCGCTTCCCAAGGCTGGTGGAGACCATAGTGTTCTTCAGGCAAAGGCCGGTGGAGATCACAACATTCCTCAACACCAAAAGACTACCTTTGAGGTAGCGAAACGGTTCATGGAGGCAATCGTATTCACCAAGACTCCCTGGCCAATCATTTCCGATAAGTAGTACTCGATGGTTGATGAAGCTTGGAAACTAGCCATCGAAGCCCAGGATCGTCAGCGGGCATTAGCAGGTGCTCCTGTTGGTACACCATCAGTGTGTGAATTGCCGGGTGGTCCATCTCTTAAAATTGATCAGCAAACCCGAGAAGCTGTAAGTGTTTATTCTGTTTTCTGCTCCTCGATTGGACTTATGATGATAACCCCAGAAATATCCATAGTTAAAACTAAAGATTAGTACAATTTGAGGGCGTTTGGCAGATGGAGCTCGTCGAACTATTGTCCGAAGTTACCGCTTGGTTTTAGGATCAGAGACTGAGCTTCGACTCCAGGTTAAGGTGCTCCTGTGTGATGATGCTTATCTCTCGAAGGTCATCGATGATAAGATGTCCTGGTTCACGAGGATGGAAGTGCTTGACTTAATTTTCCATCAGTTTTTCTTCACCGCCAATAGCCTGGGGCGACAACCAACCACATCGCAGCTCTTTCAACCGCTCACACCGCAGACGTTAGCCCTTGTGGCAGCAGCTACTCATTGTGCGCTGTCTGAGTATGCCACTGGAAAGAAGGTTACAGTTATGTTTTCTCAAGATGAATATCAAGATAAATTTTGCCCTTCCACGGTGATGGATTGTATTACTGCAGAAGCCACTGCACTCATCAATTACACATGGTGTGCTGCTTCATACCCCCCCCATGGTTCACCTCCGCTATAATAGGCGCTCCCCAATCCCCGTGGGCGCTCCTCAGTCTGGATTGGCGCTTTCATATATCATTCAGCGCTCCATACTGCATTTCTGTCGGCGCTCCTCCTCTAGAATGGGCGCTGCTCAATCCCCTCCTCGACCTCGATCGGGAGCGCCTCTGTTCCATTCCAGACTCTTCACCTCCCTCCCTTTCGGTGATGCTCAGCATAGATGGACTGCTCCACTGGATAGGCGCTCGTTGGCCTGGTTTTGCGCCCCACAATTTCATTCCGCACTCCTCCATCACCATCATCTCTCCTCTTGCCCACCCTGCACTCCACATCAGGCACTCGTCCTTTCCTGGTGGCACACCTCTTTACCCCGCGAATTCATCTTATTGCCTTTCAAACTTCCTTTGGATTCACCGCGAGCTAACGTCTCAATTCCAACCCGTTCGATATCACAAATCGAGCCAAACGACATTGGAATTCAATTTCGCCAACTGGCCCGGCCCGAATCATTCGGAAATACAAGGAATGCCTCCAGCTTCTTTGCGCCGTTGATGAATTGTGTGTTCCTGCGTTCGTCGGCCCTGATGAGATTGGAGATTTAGTGGATAACATTGAGACCATGTTCGATTGATATCATTCGATCGCTTGGCCGGGTTATTGTTTCTGGTTGACCTGCTTTCATTTTTGAATCACTCGTCATTTCCTTTGGTTCTCCTTAATGTAGCGATGCAAACAGTGGAATGTTGAATGTGATGCTGGGTACTATAGTATGATTTAGAAGTTGATAATGAACAATAATCTATGCATCATACGTGGAGGGTATTCTCATTGCTCGTGTACATCGGGAAAATCTCAAATAACGCCTGCAGTCCTTCGAATGAATATCCCTAAGAACCCAGGCATCTCTCAGAGTTAGTATGGGATTCCTGCATTGGTTAGGCGACAGTCCCAGGTGCTCCCAAACTTATCACAACCGCTCCCATGGTGCTCCCGTACCAGTCATCAGAGTTCCCGGTTACTCCGAAGGCCGGCCGGAATGCCCTCCCAGGGTCTGACTCTCTCCTGAAATTGAAGCTTCTAACTTTACAGTCCGCCTCCTCTCACACACTCCTGGAGGCTCCCAGTGACTAAAATACATTTTGCTGATGTGAGCGATCCAAAAACCACGCGACGTGTGTCAAAATCAATGCCTGAGATGTATAGATCAGAACCAAGGAAACGAACAACACAAGAACCTAACACTAACAGTAACGCAACAACCATCGCCGTCTTTGCGACGAGATGACTGGTTCACTCCTCACCAAGCGACCCATCCGGGCGTGCCTTATAGAGAGGGACATCGCCGAGAGGGACATCAGGAACAGGGACATTGTTGAGAGGACCAATGGGGAGACTGTCGCCACCTGCCGATTTGATTAACAGCTGCTGATCCACATCCACATCCGCGGTGTTTCCAGCTGCCTCAGCTTCTCGCAAAGTTGGCGCTGCCGGGCGAGGTTTCCGATGCATCACAGGCCCCGCATGCTACAACCCACTGAGGGGATGAGACTGCAGAGTTCGTGGTCGTGAGCCAGGCTCCGGGGTATGTGGCTGCGGTGCAGGCGCCGGAGGCTGTCGCCATGGGGTATGCTCGCACATCTCCTGTCCTTGCTCAGGTAGCACGATTGGCTGATCATCTACCATGGGATTTACATCGTCAGCCGATGAATTCACCCTCTCTCTCTGGCCAATCGTCCAAGGTTCTTTGTCATCATCCTCATCCTCATCTTCCTCCGCCTCATCTTCCTCCTCCGCCTCATCTTGCTCCTCTTTATCTTGCTCCTCTTGATCTTCCTCCTGTTTATCGTCACCGTCCCTTTCCATATCCACATTGCGGTCCAAATCAAAGCTGTCCGGTGCGTCCACATCATCCTCCATGCGCATATCCACATCAGAATCATCCTCTGAGTCATACTCGGTAGAGTCGGAATCATCATCTGAGCAAATTCACACAGCGGGCGATGCTTCCAGCCCCGAATATACCTGCTCTAGTTAGCCCTCCATGTCCGAGTCTGCCTCATACATTTCCTTCTGCAACTGCAAAGCAATGGCACAAGAGATATCATCTCCTCCTGGGTAATGTTTAACTATACCTTTCCCTTCACCGTTTGCCTTCCCCTTCCCCTTCCCTTCCTCCGTTGCCTTCCCCTTCCCTTTCCCCTTGCGCTCTGTTGTACCCTTCCCTTTCCCGGATTCTTTCTCACCACCCTGCTTGTCCTCCTCACCCTGGCCGTCATGATTGTCATTGTCATCGCTACGGCGGATCCTTCCACCGCTTGGCGTTCCGGGATCCGCCCAGCTCTCATCATCATCCTCCTCATTGAATATCTCATCCCAATACAGTGATCTAACAGCCAGGAAGTCGCCTGGCTTGTACTGCTGGCAGTTCGGTGGCTCAATCTTTGCACTAAGATCATCTCTACAGTACCAAGAGAAACACTCGCCGGTGAGTTGGACCTTCCCTGAGCTGGTTGTCTGCAGATAGGAGTGATGGCCTTGATCCCCGAAACCACCGGAGTTGCCCCACCTCCAATTGTTCATGTTGTCGCAGATTTTGTCAAACATTTGCCCCAGACATGAGCGGATGGCTGCCCACCACTCCCGGGAAGGCGAACACCAGCTCCTGCAGTGCGGCCACATTAGGTGGAATTGTGAAAAGAGGCAAGTTGTAACTGGATCAAGACAGATTATATCATAAAAGAGGTCCCATGGCCTCTCGTCCTTGACACCGCGAACATTTTATATCTGTATGCCTCCACAGATGTGTTCCATGATGAATCTCTTTATACGATCCCGATCGAATGACAGGCGTGAGATTATAACAGATGACAGCATTTTCGCCCTAGCAGTTGCCTTCCCCTTTTCATTGCAGCTGTCTTTTGGTGCCATCGCTGTGAGTTGAAAATGAATCTACACCCAAGGCAGTAGCATTATGATACAGTTGCATGCAGCGGATGGAACCCCAGAGGGAACATACAAAGTTATGTAGCTTATCAGGTGTGTTTTGGAACGGGAGGCATTGTTTTGTGCAAGTCACGTGATGTCGAGAGACTTCAGGATTCTGGCGGTGAGTTTAATACTGGAGGAAAATAGAATGGAGGTGAAGGCGGGAAGATGGGATATATATACTCAAGTTCCTCTGATTTCTTGGTTCAACTTGTTTTGTTGGTTAATAAACACAAAACGGCCCAGCCTGCATCTTGCACAACCAGCAGGCACCTCGGGAATGAGGGGCCGCGAGATGAGAGTTAATACTCGCGGTGAGGACAGTGTACGACGCCGGGCATTATTTCGGCATCACGCACCACTTGTACCGCTCAGACTTGTTGCATCTCAGAGCACACTGAGCAGTTGTCAGGTTGTCCCGGCTGTGCAAACATCCAACAAGTCTACCAATGCCTAGTGGTGGAAACAGCTCACACAACTGATGTCCTACGATAGAGAATACGTCATTGTTCGCTGTGCGATGCTTATAATGCTGCCAAAGGGGGAGTTCCACCGGGAAGCTGAAGATATACCCAATCGATGGTTTGAAGTATTGTGCCAGGAACGAGTGCAATACTATGATAATTGTGCCAAGATGGCATCAAAACCCTTCTAGCGGTGCAAATAGACCTTCAGACCTTGCTGTAACAGTGAATATCAATGCTGAGTTTAATCTGATAGCAGTTAACCCCTTATTTCAATGCTTTTGAAGGGATCTCGTCCCTGAGTATTGTCAGGGTTTAGAGTCTAGCGCAGTTTACACTGCTTCTCCCTTTTTGTTGAATTCCTCCATTGTTGTTCAAACAAGAGTCTACCTCGCCTGTCATTGCATATGGATGCAGAGGAAATTATTTCCTATGTTCTTAACGTCGAACATCTCTATTGGATTATGCCTTCCCACAGCAATCACCCTGAAACGACTCCGGTCATACAATATGTTAGCAGTCTTGCTAATCGTCTGAATCAACAAAAGCGTGGGCCCTCAGGGAATTCTCAACTTCCGCCTGGTGAGAGACGTATTTCCGTACCAGCTGGCAAGAGCTATTCCTCTCAAGGAGAGAGTTCCATATGGCATCTACAATCCAAGGTCAGAACTCCACCCCCTCATCTTCGCTGAACAATTCTCGCGTTGCAGATGACACTCAACGCGTGACTTCCACCCCGTCCGCTACACTTTGACGGTCAATATATACTCCAACTGCCACACCTGGTACAACCTGTTGTAGCACACCACCACCCAGAGGAACATTACAGACAGACTCAATGCATTGTGTTGTATCCAGCCCCACATCCGGCATTGTTAGCACTCCCACTCCTCTCAGTGGTCTTGAAAACCTACCTACCCCCATCACTATTCCAGAAGCCCGCCCTTTCATTACAAATCCACTGCAAATGTAAACTACAGAAACGAATCAGAGACAGAGGCAGTGGCAATTCGAACCACCGGCGGTGTCTACACGCCACTCTATGGTCTCTGGGAATCGCAGCATCAATCAATTTGGTTACTCAGACATGACTTGTCCCGTATTTGCAACGCGCAGACTCCTGGAGCTCTACATGTGGAATAGGCGGCCGTTTATGATTGCAAGCGACATTAAGATTGTAATTTATGCAATGCAGCACATTGCGGAAGCATTAGCTGAAGCCCCACACTGGCAGATAATACAGACATACTGGAACACCAATATGCAGGAGATCAACATTTCGTCCATAGCATTCGAGGCATGCACAAAAGAGAACTTGAAAGAGGAATGATGAAGCAACGGCCCACAGTGGATATTACATGCTCAAACTGGTACCAGGTTCGAGCACAAGTCGATAAGGTTAAATCCCATTTCATTCATTCAGCAAGGGACAACATAGCAGAGCTTTATAATCTCCTCTGCTTTGAATCCGCCACAGAGCATTTGGAATTCATTGATTACCTTCTCGCAGACAATAAGTATCTTTTTCCTGTAGCAGAGCGTGTGGAAGGTGGTGTACGCTGTCCAAATCCAACGCAGAGAGAGTCGAAAGCTGCTAGCAAATGGCTAGCGTCCACTTCAGTTCCTGGCGCAAGGTATCCCGGGGTTTATCTACATCAAATTTCATCATCGGGCGAATAACCGAGGTAAGTATGCTGATGGATTGTATTATCCCATGGTTGATGACAAGGACGGTCATATACCCTCGCTACTGATCATGTTTACCAGCACCGCGTTGCGCCACGCTCCCTTCGAGTGGCAAATGAACAAAGGTGTTCATCCGAAAGCTTCCAAGTCAAAGCTGAAAGTCGACAGACCTGATCGCTCGAACTACTTCAACTATAAGAATGACAGTGGTAAGATCATGTCCTGCTGCGCTGTAACGGGGTGCAAGTTGTTAACCTCACCTGGGATTGCACACACGTATACAGTCTTGATGAATACCTGGAACACCCTACCGGAGAGCTACCAACAGAGGGTGTATAAAAACACTCTTGGTACAGTCAAGCATCAGATCCAACAGGAGTAGAACCCAACGCCTGCCGTGGTGATCAGCATGGAAGCAGCGCATGATGACAATCCTATTCTTCTTGACTATGTGACCTCCAAAGTGGTGCTTGAGGAACCTTAGATCCGAAGCACTGACCCAAAACATCCCGATAGACAACAATTGCACCGATGACGAACTGCATGTCGTGATGCCACAGGGCAGCTGAGATTCTGATGATGAAGGTATCAAAAGCGACGACCACGATGCCATCCCCACCACCAGCTGGCAATAACGGGCCGTGACTAAACCTGAATGGTTTGACCTGGGACCGTGTGATGTTGACAGGTATGAGGGGAAGAATGGGGACGATGCGAATGCGGCTGAGGAGGAAGAACCATCTCAAGCCGATGATGAATCAATGCCTAATATAGAGGACTCAGGGCATAGTAGGTTTGCCCTGCAAACCAGTAATATTGCCGGGTATGAGGGTGAGGATGCCAATTATGCGGATGAGGAGGAGGAAGATGCATCGCAAACCGACGATGGATCAACGCAGAATGTGAAGGACTGAGGGCATAGTACTACAGAGTGTAAAGATTGAACAGTATTTTCCAGACCAGTAAAATACAATAAAGGTGAAACAAATGCAACGGCAAGCGATGTATCCGAAGCGAAGACTGTATTGTAATAAGTGACAACATCTCGAAGCTGAACATATATGGGAAAAGTACGGCATCTGATATACCGCAATAGTGAAGAGGTAAAATGTGGCACTCAGCCAGAGAACTGAATAAACATCGCTAGGTGGTGTGTAACCGGCTACAGCATAACTGCAGCCCATGCGACGAGTTTAACAGACGTGTCATTCTGATGGTAGGTATACGTCAACACCTTCCAGGTTCAAAGTAAAGAAGGTAGGTATGCAACGCGACCTGTCGCCTGGGCGACTGGAACCGTGTATTTCTCCGTCAGAGGGTACGAGGTTCCATCAGGGCTGTCAGAGTCAACCGGAACACCCGGGTGTTTCTGACGGAAAGTATGGTTGTTGCTGATGTCATACAAACTGGGAGGCCATAATGGAGCGAGGTTGGAGATACACTTGGAGGCTGTAACCATGCGAGTTTGGACATACACCTCGAGGCTACAATCGAGCCAATTTGGTGCTGCAATTGGAGGCCATAATCGAGCGAGATTGGAACTGGAATTGGACGCAGTCAATGTGGTTGCGGTAGTTCGGGAGGAAGGCGCGAAAGGAGCTGAGACTCTCTTCATTAGTTAAGTCGTAATTGGGGGAATATAGAGAATTGAGTACATCATGGTCCACCGGGAGATGAGAGAGTAGCTGAGAGCAGGAGACAGTTGATGTTGGGACAATGCAGTACACGTTATATGCAGTACTCAGTGTATACTGTCCTTGGTGTATGCTGTAATCAGGGTTAACTCTTGATCATAGCATGGAGGGATAGAGAGGGATGAATTAACTTCGTGTTCTTCGGTGATGGTAGAGTTGAGGATGAGAAAGAGAGAAATGATAGGAAATGGTACAAATTATCATGAGAAACTGGTACTTACGAGCATTTCAGGTGGGAGTCAATTTACCATCCCCTGTAGGCAGGCGCGAGTCACAGACCAGAATGTATTACGACCGATACGAGGTATTTCCAACCCAATCAGGCAAGCCATACCCCTAATTTCTCATATCCGATTGTATCCTCCACATCGTTTTCATCTTCCTCCCCATCTCACTATTTCTTGTCCACGACTCTACCATCATCGTAGAATACACAGTTATGTGATTCCTCTTTTTGTCTCCTTTGCATGATCATTAGTTGACACCGGGTACAGTATACACTGAGTACAGCATACAGCAAGTACAGGATACACTGAGTACAGCATACACCGAGTACAGCATACTGTAAGGACTTGTACGCCAGCGTCCGGCGATATAAGGATACGATTTCACCCGTGCATCAGAGTGATCTTCAATGTAAGTTCAAAGGGAAGATTCTCAATAGTGATCATACATCTGTGCCGAAGGTCTAAGTAAGGTTACGCTTACCCGACCTATGATGTAACCGCTGCAACCCTACCCACTAGTACAAGACCTCCGCTGTTGCATCATTCCCCTCGTTTGGTGCAGAACTCCTGGGCTGCATGATCCCATACATGGAGAAACAAAATGAACGCAAACAAACAAACAACCAAACAGCCAAGAAGATCAAGCAGACTAATCCCACAACTGAGATAAACAAAGCACGCTAGTCCCACAACCGATTGGTACCTGTTAGGACGTGCTTTCGGCGGATCCGGCGCACGGGGAAAGCCCACCTCCAATTGATCATGAATTCGCGGTGGTACAACCCATGCCGACACCATTTGTACTGGACCTGTATCCAATAGGAGGAAAAGACAAGGAAATGAAGTAGTCCAATTGGTCCCGTCACAACGTGGCTTCCTCGGGTGCTTTCGGTGAAACTCCTCGACTCGCTCCCCAGTAACTTCAAGAGTCACCGCTGGTTCGCAACTCGTACTTAGGTGGCTGTAGCCAGCCCACTGGATGAGATAGTGTAACTTCCGGTAGCGTCGTTTGGAGTCGAGAATCCGATCGAGTTCCCACTCTTCCCAATTGTCCACGATGACTGGGTGTGGCTCCGTTGAGGGTTGGCCTATGGTCGGGGGTGTATAACGATCGAGTAGTGACATGTGGAACACGTTGTGATTGCGCATTGTCTTCGGCAAGTCTAATGTGTAAGCGTTCTTATTGATGGTCTTCCTTGCCGTATAAGGTCCAGCAGGGTTGTAGTGGAGTTGCATCGAAGGCCTGGTGGTGCGGAGGTGTCTGGTCGAGAGCCAGACTCTATCTGTGACTTCGAAATTGATCTCCTTCCGGCCAGCGTACTTCTTCTGTCATTCTTAAGCTGCGATCATGTTTCCTCGGAGTACCCGGTGAGTTTCCTCTAGTCCTTCGGAAAAAACGTCCACTTGAGTCTCCCACTTGAGCTTGGTTGTCTTCAGTGTCTTAAACTGCATCTCGGGGTGTCGATGATACACTGCCCAGAATGGGGTCACCCATGTGGAAGCGTGCACGGAGTTGTTGTACGCGGATTCTGCCAAAGGTTGAAATTCAACCCAGTTATCTTGCTCGTAGTTGCAGAAGGCTCGTAGGTATTGTTCCATGGTCTGGTTCTGCCGCTCCATTTGGCTGTCTGTTTGGGGGTGAAAGGCGGTCGAAAGGCAGTGATTGATGCTCATGTGAGAGGTAACTCAGTTCCAGAATCGGCAGGTGAACTGTGTGCTGCAGTCAGTGATGATATTATCCGGTGCACCATGCTTGAAGATCATGTGTTCAGAAAACATTCGTGGCAGTTCCCGCGAGTCAATGTCCTTCTGGCAGGGGAGGTAGATCGCCATGTTAGTCAATCTGTCGACGATTACCAAAATCCCAATGTATGCCGATACCATTGGCTTGGGAAGGTTAGTGACGATATCCATGAGGACTCCTTCCCAAGGTCAATCGGGTGGTGGCAGTGGGTTATAGGTTCAGTGGCGTGCATGGTGCGGTGCTTTGATTTGGTGGCATACCTGGCATCCGGCAAAGCACTTTCATACCGTTGCATTCATCGCAGGACAGTAGAAATATCTAGATACGAGTTCAGCATTTCTAAGGACTTCAAAGTGGCCAGATTCGGGATTGTCATAGACAATACTTATCACTTTGTTTCGGAAAGGTTCTGGTACGTGTATCCTTCCTTTGAAGGTCAGGGCGCCTGAGACGACTCTCCAATTCTTATGCAAGTCCGTTGTACCCTCCGCTCTACCATTCTCTGTCAGGTCATTGTAGCTGTCCATTGGCAATCGACGATTTCCTTGTGTACTTTGGTTTCCAGTGTGTCGGGATCCTGGGTTGTCTTGATATTCGGTAGAAGATCATCGTGAGGTTCACCGGCTGCTAATGTTGCTATATGTCGTGCAGTAGGTCTCTCATATCCGATCTCGTAATCCGGTCGCCTAGAGGGTCCAACTGCCTGGTTCCTGTCTCCTGCCCGATGCTCAATGAAAAAGTCTTATGAAGAAACAATCTCCACGCATCTAGCCTGTCTTCGGGAGAGCACTTTTGAAGTTTGGAAATACATGATATTTTTGTGGTTTCGTTGTATCAGGATGCTGTAATTTGCCCCCATGAGGTAGTGTTGCCATTGCTTCATCATTTCCACGAACGTGAGGAGTTCCCAATCGTAGGTGTCGTAGTTCTGTTCGGCAGCAGAGGATGTTCGAGAGTAGAAATTCACCGGTTGTAGAGTTCCGAACGCATCATACTGATCAAGGATGCCGGCGATTGCGAAGCCGTTTGCATCGGTCTGGAGAATTATCGGCTTTGCAGGAACGAAATACTGGAGAATCGGAGCATCAGTACAGGCCTTCATGAGGTTCCGAAACGCTAGTTCAGCCTCCCGAGTCCATTCCCCTTTCGCTAGAGGTATATTCCGCTTCCCTGGACCTGTTCCAAGGGCTTTCATAGTGCGTACTATTTCTGTCGTCCTCAGTAGCTCTGTTAAGGGTAGCGTTACCTTCACATATTTCCTAATGAATCGCAGGTAGAAATTGGCAAACCCAAGGAGCACCTGTACATCTCGAATTGATTTTGTCGTCGGCCAGTCCTATATTGTTGCGATTCTGTCCAGTTCCATGCCAATCCCCTCCGAGTTGATGACAAACCCTAGGAAGCAGACCTCCGAGACCCCACATTGACACTGCTCCGCTTTGCAGTAGACACTGAATTCCCTTAGTCGCTCCAGCACCTTTCGTATGTGTGCTGCTTACTCCTTCTCATTGGTCGAGTAAATTACGATATCGTCAAGGTAGTACACAGGGACGTTGTAATTATAAGGCCGTAAGCAATCATAAATGTAGGACTGGAAAGTAGTGAGTGCGTTTTTCAAGACCAAAGGGATAACACGGTATTTGAACTGACCTCACCGAGTTCGGAGAGCCGTCTTGTGTTTGACGCCTTCCTTTATTCGGATGAGGTGATCGGCATTGCGAAGGTTGAGCGTTGTGAACATACACGCTCCACATAGTCGGTCCAGCATATCCGAGATCAAGGGTAGATGGTGCAAGTTTTTTACCATGGCCTTGTTGAGTGCCCGGTAGTCAATGCAGAGTCTTAGGCGGCCATTGTTCTTCGTCGCGAATAAGATTGGAGCTGCAGCCGGTGATGACAATGGCTGGATGAATCACTTGGCTAAGTTTGTTTCGATGAAGGCTTTGAGCATTCTAAGTTAGATTTCTGAGAGATTGTCGATCCGGCCATAGGGTGTTTGGTAGCCCGGTTCCATGTTAATCGTGTGGTCTATAGGTCGGTGTGGTGCCAGTGGTTCTGCCTTCATCTTGCTAAAGACCTCCCCAAATTCTTAGTACTTGGCGGGGATGTAACCTCCATCATCTGTAGATACCTTCTCCAAATGTGCTCCATCTGTCAATGTTAGCCCATGCTTGTCTCACGGGAATAGGAGCGGAGGAAGCGGTCTTATCCAGGAGGCCTTGGAGTGAGCGGTTCGCTCCCGAAGGAACCAAGCCCAGCCGTGCAGTCACTCCCTTCGGGTTTCGGCAAGCCAATAGCAGTCATTCAAGCATCCCATGTAGATGCTCTTCTGCCCCAACTATCGCTGCTGCTCCTTTCTCGCCTGTTCAGCCTACGAGGGTATTCAGCTTGTTTATGAGGCCGCTTTTCCAATGCTCCCGGCGATTCTATACAGTACGCTATCTTCAATTTGAAGGCCGCGGTAACTTACTCGCCAGCAAGTAGGTCATCAAAAGCTGTGGCTGAACGCAGTTCAATGCTAACTCCACTTTCCTCCTGCTTGTTTGCCAGGGTATCTTGGGTGTCTGAACTGGTTGGGTTCCTCAATGACAGGAGTAATATCTTCGACCAGTCCATCTCCGAATTTCGAGTTCGGAACCACGGGAGCTTGAGATCCAGGTCATATGCTTTGATCAGTACCACTAGCACCTCTGATTCGGCAACCAGTGCTAGGTGCTTCAAATACTGGACTGAAATAGTAGTTTTTCGGCAGTCATTTGGGTGCTCAATTTCATGGCCGTTGAGGCCAATGGTCACAGTATGAGCCTCCTTGTGTCACAGTGCGAGCCTCCAATGGAGGTTTAGAGGCATGAAGACGCTAGTTGCGCTGTGGTCGATAAGACATCAGCAACAACTCAAGTATGGGTCAGAAACACCCGGATGTTCCGGTCGGCTCTGATGCTTCTGAAGGCACCTCGTACCCACTGACGGAGAAATAAATGCTTCCTGTCTCCCAGGCTACGGGTCGCGACCTGCGTTGGATACATATCTCTCCCAGAGCTCACTGTACTGATATAGTGGCCTTCAGGTGCACCTGGGAGCACCTGGGAGCACCTTGAATCACTGTAGAGCAGTGTGGGAAAAACATATTCTTTGGGAATGCTCCTGGTGCGCCTGGAAATCATAGCTACTACTTATTGTTCAACAATTTTCAAAACTTATGCATTCAGTTTGTATTCTCATCTATGTATCTAGGTATCTATAGAGCTACCAATCTACACACGGTATATCTGGACTGAAAGCATGCGGTGATTGAGAGCAATTCGAGGTGTGCCTGAAGATCACAATCGAGTGAACTCAGCGTTACACTCCTGGGCCGTAATCAAGCGATTTTGGAGATGCACGTGGAGGCCATGTTTGTGCGAACTTGCTGGCCGTAATCGGGCGAGGTTAGAGATACACTTGAAGGCTTTGATCGACCGAGTTTGGAGATGCACTTGAAGGCCATGATCCAGTGTGTTTGGAGATGCACTTGGAGACTGAGATTGAGTGAACTCAGTGATGCACTGGGAGGCCGTGATCGAGCGAGTTTGGACATGCACTTGGAGGCCGTGATCGAGTGGGCTCAGGGATGCACTCCGAGCTGTGATCTAGCGAGTTTAAAGTTTCACTTGCAGCAGGCTTTGATCGAGGGAGATTGGAGGAATACTTGGAGGTAGTCGATCTGGAGGCAGTCGATGGGAGGAGCACCACGTGGTGAGACTCTATTCATCGGTTAGTTAACTCGAAACCGTGGGAATGTGACCAGGTGACTTTACCTTTGAAGCTCTGATGAAATCGTGAGAATGAAGGGACGACAGACAATCATAGGTGTCTGCTGTACTCAGTATATGCTGCACTCGGCGTATACTGCACTCGGTGTTAACTCATGATGATGGCATGGAGAGATAGAGAGGGATGACTTAACTCTGTGTTCTTGCAATGATGGTAGAGTTGTGGACGATAAAGAGAGAAATGTGGGATGGAGATGAGCACGATATGGACGATACGAGTGGACCTGAGAAATCTGGGGTACATCTTGCCTGATGCGGGTTAGAAGACCTCCTATTGGTGTTACTTCCCGCACGATCGGGACTCGTACCTGCCGCATCGGGGATGGTAAATTGACTTGCACACGAACTTCTTTTAAGTCCCAGTCTCCCATGATGATTTCCCCCATCTCCTCTGATCTCTCTCTGTCTTGTGCTCAACTCTACCATCACCTAAGAACACAAAGTCAAGTCATCGCACTCTGTCTCTCCATGCGATGATCATGACTTAACACCGAGTACAGCATACATCAAGTACAGCATCATCCCAAGATCAACAGTCTCCCGCAACCTGCCAGTTTCCCATCTCTCGGCGGTTGTTGTTGTACTCAACTCTCTACATTCCCACATTTACAAGTTCACCAATAAATACAGTCTCAGGTGCCGTCGCGCCTCCCTCCAAATAGACCGCTTCTAAGTACTCCTCGAATCTCACTCGATCATAGCCTGCAAGTGCATCTCCAAACTCGCCCAATCACGGCCTCCCAGTGCATCTGTGAGTTCACTCAATCTCGGTCTTCAAGTGCATCTCTGAGTTCACTCGAACCTGGCCTCCAAGTGTATCTCTGAGTTCGCTCAATCTTGCCCTCCAAGTGCATCTCTGAGTTCACTCAATCTCGGCCTCCAAGTGCATCTCGGAGTTCACTCAATCTCAGCCTCCAAGTGCATCTCTCAACTCGCTCGATCACGGCCTCCAGGTTCATTGTTCATGAGCGACGGCGGGTGTATGGAGATACAGGGGTAATGGAGGTGGACTGAGCGACGGGGAGTACATATTCCAGAGACCCTGGGGTAGATAGATACCATCTCATTTTCATCTCATCTTCTCATACAAAGAAAATACACACTCAATCTTTCCCAACCTGTGATCTCACTCGCTCTTTCCGGGATGTCGTGGATCCACACAATTGCGTGAATTATCACGGCAGGGTAGTATCATATCATCTCACTTTCTTCCTAGGCTCCTCGAGCTAGAACCTCTGATTATGCTCCACTACCCTCTGTTGTCAGATCGACCATATGTATAAATATAGAGATACTTAAATAATGCATGCCATATTATGAGGTGGCAAATCTTGTCACTATAACAAAGACAAATATGATACACGAAATGCCTTGCGCTTATGGAACCCTGAGTGTGGCTTCCGGACCGATTTACATGAGGCTGATGTACACAATAGACCCATTCCGATGTATCATCACAGTTGGCCACAACGCCACAGTGTGCGTTTATAATAGGTTACCGACAGAGCAAGAAGACACGGCGAAACTGGGATCGGAGGGCGATATGCAATTCAACTCGTCGCTTTGGTGCCGGGTTGGGAGTAGTCGGCCACCCGGGTGTCGCTGATGGCTCTGCCGGAGAGAGTCCACTCTGATGGAGCCATTCCGCCCGGACCGAATGATTCTTTACTGATGGAGCTCGTACGTGCTCCATCTCGCCATGTCGGTCTTGTATCTGAACTTCATGAATAGTGTGCGCTGAATCTGGGGTCTCCGTTCCGCAGAGATATTGACTAAACATGTGAGACCACGGGCTCTGTAAAACATCATGGGGTCTTAATGATATCCGATGCCGTTGAACCTTGGCCAAAGTGGCCATCAACACCCTCAGCGACACCATCTGCATTCCCAGCTCCATCTCGTGCAACCTATCTCGCCGAGCCAGATACCGGGAGAGATAGAGAAGTTATATTGTTACTACGTATCGCACGATTGTTGGCGTTTGACGTGGCATACCCCCTTATTTTTGACGAGGAAGTTTGGTGTTGACTTTTGTTCGGGCTTCTCCGTGGGTGAGTAATTTGGGCATCCCCGAGATTGATGGCCTTTCACTTCAGATCTCAAGCACGCTCTCGCTGTGAATCCTTGCTGACGCTGAATCCTGGTTTCCTAAGTCGCATGTGGGAGTGTCGATTTTGAGCCAGGTTGTGTTCGCGAGACCACTCCCAATGTTGAGCTGCCTCCCCCCAGAGTCGATGTCGATGGTTGATGTTGTCTCTGCTTTCCCTTCTGATTACCACTTCCACTGTCAGTTGGTCATTGCTCCTGATCATACTTCCGTAGCGGTGGTTCAACAACTACCACTTTGTCGAAAAGCCTGTGGATGGTGTTGAATCTCCCATTTGCCTTGGTACATGGCCTTTGCTTCGGGTGAATATAAGGTTTCAGCCCACCCCAGATCATATCGTGAAGCATGATCTTATGCAGCTCCTTGTCCCACCCGGCTTCACTCCAGTTTCATGGAAGTTGATTTGCGTATGCACCTACATTGTCATGTGAGTTGTGGTAACCTGGCACCATGTCGTGGTATCCTCGGGTGCATGACATCTGCTTCCGATTTTGGTCTCTTTACTGCTTCCGGAGTTGGGTAACGAAACGGTGTTAGTTGTGTAGCATGTGTGGTGATTGGCGAGTAGGTCATTGCCCCAGGTTACATTGGTTGGTCACGCTCTCCTTGTGTTGGGCATGGTCCAGATGATTAACCCAGCTTCCAAGGTGATCGAGCGCATACTGAGCTTTGTCGGTATCCCCTCCTGGGAAGAGGTGGTTGTGAGTTCCGAAATTAGAGCGAAGAGTGCCGAGAAAGGTCTCCAATTAACGTGGGCCTCCACAGTAGCGTTTTGGGTGTGTGATCACGAACTTGTCTTGTGATTTCCCACTTGATGGTGGTGGCTTCATTTTGGTGGTCAGGAAGAATATCGCGATGAGTTTCCGCTGCTGCCCCAGCATATCTCGCATGTCGGCCATGGTGACCTCAGATTGAATCGGATCCCCGCAATCATCATCGTTGTCTCCGTGACTAGTGGGTACAGGCTCTTCATCATTGTCATCAGAATTGTAATCTTCATGCTCACTTTCGTCAATCTTGTCCTCTCATAGGACTTGTGGACTGACGCATTCAATAGGGGTGGTGATTCGACTGGCTGGGCTGGGAGTCCCATGACCAATTGATGACCGAATTGCCTTTGCGCTGCCACGCTCATTAGCATTGCGCAACAGAAGTCCATTCGTTTGTTTTGGAGGCAGTGGAAGGGTAATGTTGTATCGTGTCGTGACGGGTCAAAATAGTGGTTAATTGTCCGAATCCCCTGAGCAAAACAGATCTAATTCCTGAGGAATTGAGAATAGTGTAGGGACGAATCCGCCAGCGTCCAGTGATATAAGGATATGGTTGCACACCTGGATCAGAGTGATCTTACATGTAGGTTCAATGGAAAGATTCTCAATAGTAATCGAAGATCCATGGCGAGGCCTAAGTAAGGTTGCGCTTACCGAGCCTATGACGTGACCGCTGCAACCCTAGCCACTAGTACAAGACCTCCGCCATTACACATCCACCGGGTACAGCAGACACCGAGTACAGCATACACCGAGTACAGCATACACTGAGTAGAGCATACACCGAGTACAGCATACACCGAGTACAGCATACACCGAGTACAGCATCCACCGAGTACAGCATCCACCGAGTACAGTATCCACTGAGTACAGCATCTACCCACCATTGTTTTTTGTTCATTCATTCTCATGATTTCGAGTTGACCCCTGAATGTAGCTTCAGGTTTCGGCCTGCCTCCCTATACAATCAACTGCCATTAGCTAGCTCTCCATGAGAACTCAAAGGTAAGGTCACCTTGTCACATTCCCATAGTTGCAAGTTAACTGACTGATGAATAGAGTCTCAGCACCTGGTGCGCTGTCCAGTGGCCGCCTCCAAATACTCGTCCAATGTTGCTCGATCACGGCCACCAAGTGTATCTCCAGACTCACTCAATTGTGGCCTGCAAGTCTGCCTGATTACGGCCACTAAGTGCATCTCCAAACTCGCTCGACCACAGCCTCCAAGTGTATCTCATATCTTGGTTGATCACACCCTCAAAGTGTATCTCCCAACGTGCTTCATTACGGCCTCCAAGTTCGCACAATCATGGCCTACAGGTGTATCTCCAAACTGGCTTGATTACGGCCTGCAACTGTAACTCAAAGCTCCCTCAATCACACCATCGAAGTGCATCTCCAAACTCGCTTGTTTTGGCCTCCAAATTCACACAATTACAGCCTTTAACTGTGTCTGCCAACTTGCTCGATCACGGCCTCCAATTGTATCTCCAAACATGCTCTATAACTGCCTCCAAGTGCATCACCAAACACGGTTGATCACGGCATCGGAATGTATCTCTGAGTTCACTCGATCGTAATTTTCAGGCGAACTTCAAATTGGCCGCAAGCACCGCCTGCAGCCAGGCCAGATATACCCTGTGTAGATGGGTAGCTATATAGATACATCGATGATAATACAAACTGAATACTTGAGTTTTAACAATTGTTGAACGATAAGTAGTAGCTAGGATTTCCAGGTGCACCCAAAGTTCTCTCTGGTGTTCCGAGGTGTTTTCAAACGTATCACAATTACTCCCATGGTACTGCTGTACCATTCATCAGAGATCCCAGTTACTCTGAAGGCTGGCCGGAATGCCCTCCAAGGGTGTCATACTCCCCTGAAATTGATGCTTCTAAGTTTACACTCCACATCCTCTCAGACACTCCTGGATGCTTCCTGAGACTAAAATACATTTTGCTGATGAAAACCACATCGCATGTACACTATAACCTAAGTGATATGTGGCAATTTATTCCAGGGTGCATTAGAAAGAATGCTAGTCGCAACCGCAATAAGTGCAATGATAAGCAGCAGAACCGTAGGATCAGAGTCTGGGCATACACAACCTCGAAAACTACTATAAAGAGATCACATTGTGCCAGCAATGTGAGGAACAAGCCCTCGTAGTGAACAGTCAGAAATAGCTACCTGCAAAAGACGAATCTGAAATATTATTTTGTTTTTATGATCCCTATATCTCTTATTATATATACTTACAATCGATTTGCTTTTTGAAGCAGCAACTCTGCACGCAAATCAGTATTGCCTTTGAATAGTAAGCAGACATATTGTTACAGGTATTCGGAAAGTTGATTTATTCATTGCACAAGAGGCAATATCTATTCGCACCTCAGTCTATTTGGTAGATTGCTGCATTGGTAGGATTACAACTTGTGCTAGTCTATCACTTAGACAATCAAAGGTTCCCATCTGCCGTCAGAAAAGATTCAACAGATGCTATCGGTTCGGCAAGTGAGATATTGTCAACTTCTGTAGATATTTCACAGCACTGCCACGACCCTGATCATGAGACACAGGGTCTCATGGTTGGAAACACAGATGTCCTCCTTCGACAATCAGAGCAAGTATGTCACGAATACATCAGCAATCCATTGCATCGTACTCAGAAAGAAAGAGTCAACCTGTGACCACAGACCAAGGTATAGCTCAAGACGGCTCTAGGACAGGCAAAAAAGCAACCGGAGCATTAGATGCAATTTGAGGAATCAAGGACGATCGTCATAGCAAATCTTCTTAATAAATAGTATTAGCTGGAACGAAGATGATACAGGATAATTGCATGATATGGATCTATGGCCATGTTAAGTACCAATGCTTGATACCTATGCACCACAGTAACACCACCTCTGAATGCAAGCATACTGCCATTGTACTACGGCCTGGGACACCATTACCAATAGTATCAACTGTATTGGTTCAGACTCTGTATCTATTCTGATGGGCTATAACACATCCACACATTGTGTTCCAATGTGCGTACCGATTCGGAATAGGCTATAGTTCATCTCACTGATGCTGGAAGAAAACCCTTACAACAAGGAGGATAAAATGGACGAGATATATTTGGATTTGAACTGGAAAGCTGGATTTTATTAATGCTGGAGTATGTCAGAGAAGAAGCTGGACAAGGGCAGTAGGGAGGGGGAGTAGCAACAACAGCTAAACTATGCCAGATGTTAGCTATTGCAGAGGGGCAGTGTTGATGTGACTGCCTAATGCCCACGGATTGCTTGACTGCTGTTGGAACTCAATGGGTACTACAATTGGCAGTCTGGATGTACGGCAAATGATATGGAAGAAGGTAAGAGAGACCATACTGTGGAATTGAGTGACCAGGATGAAGGGCATGATGCTGGGCAATGTGAATACAGTATAGAGGAAAATCTGGAATTTGAGATGGAGGAAGAGAGAGGCTTACGTTTAGAATAAGAAGCAAATGATGAAAGGTCTGCAGATGATGGTATGAAAACGGGATATGCCATCATAGAAAAGAAAAGGAACAGAACTGATGAGGTTACAATGGGTGATGATAAGCGATATGGTGAAACGGCGGAGCTAGAGGACAGAGAGCCCATTGTTGACACTCTGCTGCACCTCTCGCGGCATCCAAAAGAAATTCATGAGAAAGAGCGGTTCTGGCTTTTGGAGCGTAGGAAGAGGGTGAGAAGGTATGATACGACCAAGCTGTGAGGATCCAGGCAATTGTGTGGATCCACATCGAGTCTCGGAAGGCGTAAATGAGATCAAATGATGGGAAAGATAGAGTGTCTCATTCATTGGGTAATGAGATGAGATGATATGAGATACCCTGGGGTCCTCCGAATAGATACTCCGTGTCACACCGTCCTTCTCCGCTACCCCTGTATCCCCGTACGCCTTCGTCACCCTATCTGTCTCCATCTTCCCTGTATCTCTTTACACCCGCTGTAGCTCACTCCTCTGCCAAGATGAGTGGCGGTGGTGATGAGTAAAGGGTTTTCCCGCCCCAGTGGGCATGAATTGATAAAGAAGTTTCAGAGCTTTCAACAACTGCTACTAATCAGGAACAGCAATCAATCAGGAAAGCTGTTGCATTTGCCAAACACCTGGCGAAAGCAGATTCCACCAAAACCACAACTCTGCAGAGCCCAAAGCCTTCCATACCACCATAACCAAAACCACTGGTGCTGTACACTCCCCAATACGCAGTTTTCGGAAGCCGACAACTCAATAATTCCATCATAGCCTGTCAGGAGCAAGTAACCAATGGATTGAACTTTTGATAAATACCAGCAACCTGAATGGTCAGATTTCCAAAAGACAAATGAGTTGCAGCCAGGACCCTGGCATCACCAAAGAATATTGGAATCATTTACATTTCTCCCGTCTCTGGCCTGAAGGATCACCTCAAATCCTCTGAATTCAGATGTTCCAGGGGCTTTCTAACTATTCTCAGAGAGATTCAGTGCCATGAACACCACCAGCTCATAGATGGAACATCTGCAATCTGTGGGTTTTGTGAAGAAGTTAACTTGGAACTAAATATTGGGTGGAAACTTGCCGACTGATATGTGATTACTGCCATTGGTAATAGGTCTGACTTGTACTTGTCTATTATGTAGACAATTAAACATTTTTTTCTAAAACCATTACCAGGGAAATATCAACTGCACATTGAGATATCCAAAGATTGTTCTTCTTTCCCAAATTGGAATCAGAATTTGCAATAGTACAATCATATACTGACATCAAGCATAATTACAATAGATATATTGGGGATGTGTGCAAAAGAAGTAGAAGAGTAGAATAGAAATCTCAATCTGAAATGAAGACATGTTTCAGAATCAAATGGCGGAAGGTTATTCGACAACCAAAAATCAATATTATTCCAAACCTAACTGCCATGCATTATACAAGGTGATTCACCTGGAAGGTAATAATTGAGCAATTGGGAACTCAGATGTAGGATCTGAGATATAGTCTCCAAATATATCAACCAATTTGAATTGAGTGTAGTTATACATAAGATGTATTCTTGCCAATAATATCTGGACCATAGCCTGCATTATTATGCACTATTGGATTCAGACATAGAAACAAAGTTTTCAATCATATGAAATAAAGCATCTAGGGTCATGATTAGTATTAATATCTAATACCAAGCACCCCACTAACAGCAAGAACTTCATGGTTACTTTAAAATGCATTGAAATGTTCCAGTTTGAAGATCAGACAATAGGTTCAGGCAAGATCAAAATATTTATATTGTCGGTTGCGGTTAGGCTGGAAAGTAGATGGCCAGATATGATAACCAATGTGGCTACTGATCAATATCCAATCTGCAAAATCACAACAGAAAGTGAAATCAATACCTTCAAATATAAATTTAAATGCTAAATAGTCCTTAGTAAATTGACTACAAGAAAGATCAACATTTTCAAGATTACCATCATCCACACAATTGATACAAGCAGGTTTAATATTCAAAGCATGTTAGTGTGACAAATTCATATATAATGGACAAGGTCAAACTCATACGTCGGGAAAACCTTCGGTGCAACCGTAACCGACATATATTATCCCTGTTACCACTGTGATACGGTTGCATCCTATAGATTATGACTACCTACTTTGGACTTTGGCCATTAGAGAGGAGTTATGAGAATGTTATGCGAGTGTTACCATATGTAATATCGAATTACAGAATGAAGCAGAGGGGATTATCAGGGTCCTGTCATACTCTAATTAGAGTCAATACAGTATGATTAAACAACAACAACAACAGAATGAAGCAAATTTCTCATACTGCATGCATTCCATCACCCCCCTTTTTTCAATCGTCATCTCCACCACCATCACCATCACCGCCATCACCATCACCGCCATCACCATCACCACCATCACCATCACCACCATCACAATCACCACCATCGCCATCACCACCATCACAATCACCACCATCGCCATCACCACCATCACAATCACCACCATCGCCATCACCACCATCACCATCACCACCATCACAATCACCAGCATCACAATCACCAGCATCGGTTATTTTACTCTTCGATTAGTCATCCACAAACTTTATGTAACATCCCCTTACCAGCGAAGCCCGATCCACCGCTACCAGCTTGCTCCCAGCGAAGCCACTTTCACCCCTACCAGCGAAGCCCGTTTCACCGCTTCCAGCGAAGCCCGATCCACCGCTACCAGCGAAGCCAGATCCACCGCTACCAGCTTGCTCCCAGCGAAGCCAGATTGTCAGAGAGGTGAGAGTAAGCATTCCACCGCTACCAGCTTGCTCACAGCAAAGCCAGAGATCCACTGTTCCCAGCGATGCCAGATCCACTGCTACCAGCGATGCCAGATCCACCGCTACCAGCTTGCTCCCAGCGAAGCCAGATTGTCAGAGAGGTGAGAGTGAGCATTCCACCGCTACCAGCTTGCTCACAGCGAAGCCAGAGATCCACTGCTCCCAGCGAAGTCAGATCCACTGCTACCAGCGAAGCCAGATCCACCGCTACCAGCTTGCTCCCAGTGAAGCCAGATTGTCAGAGAGGTGAGAGTGCGAATTCCACCGCTACCAGCTTACTCCCAGCGAAGCCATATTGTCAGAGAGGTGAGAGTAAGCATTCCACCGCTACCAGCTTGCTCACAGCGAAGCCAGAGATCCACTGCTCCCAGCGAAGCCAGATCCACTGCTACCAGCGAAGCTAGTTTCACCCCTACCAGCGAAGCCAGATTGTCAGTGAGGTGAGAGTGATCATTCCACCGCTACCAGCTTGCTCCCAGCGAAGCCAGATTGTCAGAGAGGTGAGAGTGAGCATTCCACCGCTACCAGCTTGCTCCCGGCGAAGCCAGATTGTCAGTGAGGTGAGAGTGATCATTCCACCGCTACCAGCTTCCTCCCAGCGAAGCCATATCCACTGCTACCAGCGAAGCTAGTTTCACCCCTACCTGCAAAGCTGGATCTACTGCTACCAGCTTGCTCCCAGTGAAGCCAGATCCACCACTACCACCTTGCTCCCAGCGAAGCCTGATTGTCAGAGAGGTGAGAGTGAGCATGTCAGAGCAGTGAGACAAAGCATATCAGAGGTTGGAAAGTGAATATGTCAGAGTTGTGTGAGCGAGCAGATCAGTGGTGAAATTGAGTATGTCAAAGTTGGAGTGGGAGCAAGAATGTCAGAGTTGGAGTGGGAGCGAGCATGTCAGAGTTGTTAGAGTGAGCATGTCAGTTGTGAGAGTGAGCTTGTTGGAGTTGTGAGAGTCAGAGTGTATGCTTGTCAGAGTAGTAAATAAATAAGTAACACTTGAATATATAGTATAATTCATACATTGTAGTATATAATATATGTGCTACAGTTGCATTACAGTAATAATTCAGGTATGCTATCGGTAAGTTACAGGTGTATTATCATGAGTTACCGAAAACAGCTCTGGGTTGTTTTGTATTACTTGGTGATATCGGTGTTACAGGAGGTTACGGTAGGCCATGTAGCCTATGGTAGATTACATGTAATAGAATATCTTTTTCCTGACATATGTTATTAGTAACCAAATATAATCACATTTTATTTTAAACTTAAACTTCACATTGGAAAACAATACCTAATGGTTAAAGTTATTTTCTAAAGTTATCTATTGGGTTTATTTTAAAGAGATCATGTAAAGAGAGGAGAAAAGGATATTATTCAAAACCAAAAAATCTTTCTGTATATACAATTCTATCATCACCTCTGAATCATCTATTATATATTATTGTTCTATCTAAATCATCGATTGTAATCTCACACATCATCAACTAAAGTCTGTATCAAAACAACTACACCAAACATCCAACTTTACAATATATCAACTCATGTCATTAATATAATATATAATCCCACCAGTACTCTTTGATTATACAATACCTTTCATGCTCTTTGTAATGTTGATACATCTTTACAATTCCCTCAGTTCCACATTACAGATAAGTCCCCACTGCAATAGCATGAAAATGTGGAGATAAAGGTCAAATCATCAAATATATTATGATTTATCAGATATAAATTATACCAGTTATTCAGTATCTTGGAATGAACAATAGATAAAATCCCCAACACTTGTTTGTACAGATCTCAGTTTATATATAAACTAGAAATCTTGTAAGTACACATACCAGCCACATTCTGATATTGGAATGAATACTCTCTGCCGGTAGAAGCTGGTGAACTAAGTAGTCAGTGATACGATAAGGTTCAGAGAAATAATGAGCTTCCAAGCTCAACATTCTGAATCGAAAACAATTTTTGGCCACAGCATATGTATATAATAATTGCTCTGGTAGTCGGCATGCACTTCACCAAAACAGTTTGTGCATGATGTATGTACCCTCAGTTCTGGCTGATGCTGTACTCAGATATTGGCTGAACTAGGGTCCATCCTGCAGGACATTGGGGGATATACTGGAGTACCTCCACCACACACAAACAATTTCATTCAAGTGCAAGCAGACTACTAGAACAGTCACTGTTATGTACATAGGCTGTGACCGAGAACTTGTTGGGCGGATTTCGAGTCCGGTCATCATGGGGCATTGGGTTAGAGTTGAGCGGCGCAGCTTCATTTACTTTACTTCTTGTGTATGTGTCAATTGGATGAATAGATAAGTCAATAAATGCATGGTCAATTTGGCAGCTGCACCATATGTTGAGGTACGCTTCCCTCTGGCCCAGGATTGGTCCAAAAGGTTATGAGCCCGGTCGCATCGTATTGTTGGTAATTATGAATCACGACTTAAGGAGGAACGCAACTTTTGGAGGAGATGTGTCTTGATGAGCAGCTGAGTATAATTGACGACTTTGACACTGACTTGCTCACGATTACCTCTACCACCATAATGATTGCGAAGTTCGATGGGTCAAACTACAAGAAATGGTCAGGGGATATGGCGCTTCGGTTGGAGTAGAAGCAGGTCTACGGTATTATCATAGGGGAGGATGAACGGCCCCAGAATCTGGTAGAGGATGCTACCGCAATGGAGAAATTAGCACATCATGCTGCAGTCAAACATAGCATAAAACAACATGGTACTGTGCGATCGACGATCCTGCTTGGCACGGAGCCGCAGCTACAGGCATCGTACATGTAGATTACAGACGCACAGACACTTTGGGAGAAGCTGGCAAAGGTGTACAAAGCAAAGTTGAAGTTCAACGTGTTTCAGATCTGGCAGAAGCTTTCAGGTATAGGACTTGAGGAATGTGACGATGTCGAAACTTACGCTTTACAAATCGACCAGACGGTGACAGACTACAGTCTCTGTTCTGAACCATCGTCATCGGATGCGACAAGGACTTTGGTGGAGATAAGCGATGAGGCGCACGTGTTTTACCTCCTGCGCGGGATTCCAAGGAATGACAATTGGGAGATCTTTCTCGAATTAATAATGGACCAGAATGCGATGGCAATGCTGACGCCCAATGACATTGTGATGAAGTTGGTCAAGAAGGAAGCCACGATCAAGCGTGAGAATGGCCTTGGTCAGGAAGCCCTACTGTTCACGAAAAGAAACGCCAAAGGCAAAGGCAGGAAGAGCGGGAAAGGTGATGAGAGTGATGAGGATCAGGGCGATATGAAGAGTCAACCGACGTGATTTTATCGCCACAAGAAAGGGCTTAAGGATTGGAACTGCCGGAGCATGAAACGTGGTGATCCTTCCGTCAAGAAGGAAAGCACTGACACGGCAGCCAAGGATGATACTATTACTGCTGCCAGAGTGTTGGCAGAAATGACAACAATTGAAAACTACTGGGTGACAGATACCGGCAGAAAAACAGCACCATCGAAGAAGAGTTGGTACTTGGATTGTGCCTCCACCTCTCACATTTGTGGAAATCGAAGGAAGTTCTTTCGGTGTACGGGATTCCCCAAGAACAACGAGCGGGAGATGCGCGATTTCGCTGGGAGGGTAGCGGGCAAAGGCTATCGGGCATGGAGATGTTCCACTGAAGTTTCACCTACCTGGAAATCGTGAGCATGTGGTTGTCATGAGAGATGTCTTGCATGTGGCAGGAGCACACAACTCGCTCTCAATCAAGGCTTATGGATTGGGGATCACGGATTGTCCCTGTCAATGGCTACAGAATCAAGATATACGACAACGCAAATACTGGTCGCGGAGGTCACGGAAACCTTGTTGCCGTGGCACTACAGGTTGGAGGTTTATTCCGGTTCGATGTGGATGCTGGAGGAAATGGTCGTCGGTCGAGAGAGGTATTTAGGGACAAGCGATACACAGCACCGAATGCGTTTCCGAATGAGCACACCTATACGGACATCTTGGAGCCGGTGGAGCTGAAGACACGGGAAATATCGGTACCAATCGCATTGACTCCCGCGATCAACCGACCAGCAGCCGGTGGTAATTCCGGTGGTAATTTTGCAGGTCAATTGAACGATCGCGCGGGTTCTGGCGATGAGGATGAGAATGAGGATGACGATGAGAAAGATCTACCGGTAGTGATCGACAAATCCAAGAAATCCACTTTCTCACGGGAATTGGCAGGCCTCGACGGGAATCTCGGGAGTGCATTGGAAGCACCTGCGGGCTCTCATCGGAGGAGGAGCCGGACTGATCATAGCCGTCGGAGGAGCGGTCGACTGGAGATTGAGAGTGCAGAAGCCGACTGACCAGTCCAGGCCGAAGCCCTCGATAGTGCTGCGGTGGAATTGGGATCTTGAGTTTTTTTCGTTTCTTGGGAGAATAATCGTTTCAGAGGAGCTCCGGGCTTGGCTGGTTGCTTGGGAGGAGCTCGGCACGGTTTATCTTTGGTTTCTGTTTATGGTTTAGACTTACGGTCGTGATACCGCCCTGGAGGAGTGTTGGGCGGATTTCGAGTGCGGTCATCACGTGGCGTTGGGTTAGGGTTGAGCGGCGGAGCCACATTTACTTTACTTCTTGTGTACGTGTCAATTAGATGAATAGACAAGTCAATATACGCATCACCAATTTGGCAGCTGCATCATAAGTCGACGTACGCTTCCCTCTGCGCCAGGATTGGTCCAACAAAACTTCTTTTTAGATTTTCGGTGTTGAATTTGGGTGTTCAACCCTCGGAGTTGCACCGTAAAACTGATATTCGGGGACGTAAATCGTCCAGCCCCCCCTTGGATCGGGCGGGGGCTGGTATACGAGCTTAGAAAACATGCATAGTCGAGGTAACTACCACGACTTATTGTTACAATGAGAAGATACAATTCGTATTAGAAGTGGAGCAAGATTAGACCAAGATTAGATTAAATCAGACTTGCACAATCCTTCTCAACCTTCATTACATGAATCAAGTGTCATCTCCCAGTACGACCAACATCTCTCACCACCGTGGCAGTTGCAAGCTTAGTGCACTCAAGTCGGCGCCTGCATTTGCCCTGTCTGCTGAACTGGCGAGGTGACTGTATTTCACTGATGATCAGCATATTTCGCAGAGACTAATTCTAACACTCCTTGTTATCGCTGAACAGACCCTGTGCGACCTGCCTCGCTCGCATTTTTATCCCTCTGACATCCCACGTTTCAGGCTAACACGTTCCGATCCATGTGCAACCGCGAAACAAGCTGAGAGAAGAACACGAAAAGCACGTACCGTGTTGCCCAACCTCCTCCGCTTCCGTGCTTGCAGGCTGTATAGTAATGTAGTCCCATACTTCGTGTTCCTGAGGTGGAGAGAGCGATAGTTTAGCGCTCCAGTGCTTACGATATATCTCACGAATGCGTTCTCGAAAGGCTGGAGGACACTTCCAGAAGGCTTCTATGAAACCCTCAACTTTCGCCTCGAGGGCATTTTGCGGGAAGGTGAAATATCCTCCAATACGTGTTGGCGTAGCTCGTCGTTCAGCCTCGTACTTATCACTAAACGTGACACGTGTCAACGAATCATATCGAACAACACATCCATTCCCTTAAGGGCGGCTTACTAGTCGTATAAGAGTCTCCGTATCCCATTAAGTGTCTGGATCCTATCTTCCGGTTTCATTCGAAGAGTTATTGGAGCAATTTCCGCAATTTTACTCCATCGTGTATCAACTAGAGGCTGAGAGTAGTATGCTGCAAGGAGTTGCATCGTAGTCTCGACCATTGAATCCGATAGCTTAACGTGTATAAGATCTTTGGCGTAGGTGTTAGGATGGCGGCCACGCAGAGCGATATAGGTCGCGAGGAGACCAAAGCTGTAGATATCACGGGATGATTGACTCTGATAATCGTCGGTAGTCTCCAGGCACTCAGGAGCTAACCAAACCGAAGTTCCGCCGCGCGTTCCGGAGCCCGGCATTCGCTTGGTCCTATTCGTACCGGTCTTAAACGGTAACAGGACGTCACAACCGGAAAGCCCGAAGTCAGCGATCTTCGCGACAATCCCCGTAGGTGAAGCTGGGTCCGGAAAAATCAAGACATTTTCGGGCTTCAAATCTGCATGAGTAATGTGAAACGAATGCAATGCAGCTACCCCATCTGCAATATCAGCAATCAGGCTACTTGCAAGATCGAAAGGCATTGGGTTGGGAAGAGATTTGTTATTGTCCGGGTCGAAGAATAATCCCAAGTCCGCAAAGGATTCATGTGCAAGCTCTACCACGAGGATTGGCCGGATCAATGCCTCTGTAACCTTGCCTTGCTGAGAGTCTCTTTCAGGTGCCTGTTCTGCAGAATCGAACGAGATCGCCAGAAGCTTTGTAATGTTCCGGTGCTGGCACAGTGGTTTGTAGCTCATCAGTTCCACTTCATGATTAATGTTATGAATATCCTTTTGGTACTCCAGTACCGCTTCCTCTGTGGTGATTCTGTCTTCTCCAGTAAAAGCCTCGGTTCTCATATATTTGAGAGCAACCTTGCAACCATTCCACAGGCCTCGATAAACCTGCATGCTGGCGCCACTGCGCGGGCTGCTTCCTCGGCCTGGGTTATCGATATTGAGGTCCGGGAAGACATAAATTTCGGCAAATGGAACAACTGGAATTCGGTGTCGTCCCATAATGCGAACTAACGAAACTTCGGCGCTATCATAGATCACCGACTGCGGTTTTCGTACCTGTGCGGATAGAAATTTGCCCTTCTTTTTGACTGCGACCGATTTGCGACTAATTTGATCTTGCACGCTGGGGTCGTCCCCTAAGTACGCCAGTATAGTCTGATCCCCAGAGGTTGAAGAAGAGGATGACGAATCCATGTGTCGTGCGACTGCTATCTACAGCGAAGATCGAGCAGTCTAGCCTTTGACCGAAGCGGTATAGAAGAGTGCGATGGGCGGTGTGAGGGAGGTAAGCGAAGTTGAGTTTACCACACAATTTATCTCGTGCGGAAGCTTCAAGGTGAAGTATGGTGTAGAACGGCCCGTACAGGAGTCGTTCGTATTGGTAGGAAGCAGATCTAAGTTCACGAGAAACGGGAATGGGTGTTGAGGACGGTAGTGACAACGGCGTTTGTGTGTGCGGGGAATCTTACTAGATTATGAAGACTCTAGAATGCGGCTTAGCTTTTATAAGCAGATTAAGGCGCCAAACTACCCCGCTCACCGCAAGTCTAATTCATCTACACTCAATTGATCAACCTCATCGCCATTCACACCATCGTCTTTTGATACGCATAGCACATGCCCGAGTGTTCCCGCGAGCAAACAAGATCGCTATCCCCTGCACAACGGTCAACGCCGACCATTGGGAATTCCCTAGCTCAACATTCCAGTTAGTATACTCTCGGTCTAAGCTTCTGGTATGCTGACAGCGCAGCGATGCAAAATCCATCCGTCATAGTAATAGGTGGATATTCGCCCGACACCTTACTCAAGCTGTCAACGGCTTGCCTTGGAGTTGGCCGGAATATTATGGCCACCTTGGAAGGGCTCAACGATACATTAACCGATGAAATGTCTCTACTGCCGCATCACGAGCTGAAGGCAACGTTGGCGGATTTGGCTGGCATATATGCCGAGGTGGAAGAAGTTATTCCCCATCTGCGGATTACGGATAGACGTTCTGCCGCGACAATGCGCATCGGACGATTGTTACAATCGTTGCACACGAGGCTGGAAAAGGATTTGAGGGAAGTTCGCTCAGTCGTCAGTATTTGCAACAACATGGGAGATAATTCCGGCGAGCGTGGAAGGATGGCAGAAATCGTTAGGGAGATCATCACAGAAAGTATTGGCGTGCTGGGAGGCTTGGGAGATTCTATTACGCACACTCTGGTCGCTGCTACTCCGGCTGTAACCATGCCGTCTGTTCTTGAGAACGAAAGCCCTCCTGCTCGGCAACAAAGTAATGTCCGTCGGGATATATACAACATCCGAGCGGCTAAACTAAGGCCCGATCAACCTGACGACGACATTATTGTACGACCCAGTATATCTCCACTAGTGGCCGGAAGAAACATCGCTTCGGTTTCTCGGGACCGGCTTGAAGATTCGGATTTATTTCTTCCAACCACCCAAGATCTTGACTCTCCATTCATCATCGAATCCAAAGCCGTAGATCTCAGCAACACCTCGCTGGTTGACCTTAAGAGAGAAGTTCAAAACTTGAAAAAAATGCTATCTATAATCGATCCTGAAGAATGGGGTATCCTTCGTATGCGACAAATTCATTTCCGGGAGACAGACCAGTGTTTCGATCTCATATACGATTTGCCACCGAAGTGCGGAAGGCCCAGGACGTTAAGGAACATTCTCCTTGACGAACGCAACAAGAGAGGCTCTATTCATTCTCTATCCGAACGATTTAAGCTAGCCAGACGACTGGCGAATGCGGTTTTAAAAGTTCACAATGCCGGTATGGTACACAAAAACATCCGTCCTGACACAATCGTCATATGCGAGGATAGTGATGCCGATAAATATAATCGATACCCTCGCAAGTTAGGAACGCCGTACCTAGCCGGTTTCGAAAATGCCCGTAAGGATGGACCGTGGTCCCGAAGGATAGGTGATGGCTCTTGGGAAAAGGACATTTACTTACATCCGCAGAGGCAGGGTTTGTGCCCGTCGCATACCTATTCCCTGCTGCATGATATCTACTCCCTAGGGGTGGTACTACTAGAAATTGCATACTGGCAATCATTCGTTCTCCAGAATGCCAGATGCAATACTGACTTGTTGCGGATATTTCCTACTAGTGGGGGTAGATTGACGGCGGTTGAGATTAGAGAGCAACTTGTCAGGAAGGCCACCATGGTAGTACCTAGGGCGATGGGGGATAAGTTTTCGGCAGTGGTTTTGTCTTGTCTTAACTGCTTGGATGGTGCCTTTGGGAAATTAAATGAGCTAGACGAAGATATAAATGACGATGGGGATGTGATTGGGATCTTATACATTGAGAAAGTGGTGGAGGCTCTGGATCAGATCTCATTGTGACTTACTGGATATCTGACAACTTCAGTATAGGTCAGCCTAACAATCAATAGATAGAGCCCTCTGTTGGGTAGTGATAGTGGATTAGGTGGTCACGATTTAGACTAGTCTCCGGGCTGGTGATGGCTAGAAATTAGGAAATGTATTAAAGACATGGTCATAAGCGACCGAATAAGGCATACTATTTTATTCCTCAATTACCACAACATTCACACACCTCTCCAGATTGCAGCTTGGGCGCAATACGTTGAAACAAACGCTCAGCTTCCAAAGAGCTCGGACGACTATCTGGGTCAAGGTTCATCATTCGAACGATGATCTTCACCATATCCCTCCCAACTTCGTCCTTATCATACGCCTGTCTTTGATCCAGTTCTTCCAACCATAACTCCACCACATCCATATTATTATGAAAAGACTTATCTTCACTCCCGTGGTCCTCGGAAGTAGAAAAAAGGTGTTTGCGTGGCCCATCCTTACGCCACTGAGAAAATCGCTCCACCCCACCACCATGCAATCCATGACTAACGAATGACATGATTTCCAGAAACACGCAAGCCATAGACCAAATATCTGCTTTCCTTCCGAATTTTACCGGTGGCTTCCCAAACAATTCCGGTGGCCCATAAGTGTACGTCGTGCCTTGGAGTTCGGTCTTCGTATAATCTACCGGGTTGAGAGAAGACAGGCCGAAGTCGGCTATGACGATTCGATCCTCGAATACCAATAAATTCTGGGGCTTTAGGTCGTGGTGACTTAGCGCTTGGATTGATTCTGTCGCTAGGCCTCTCTTTACCGGGAGGTTGTGCAAGAAGGCCAATGCTGAGATAAGACAACAGATGGATGTATACATAGCATCTTTTAGGCCATGGGTACGAAGCGGTGTGTACCAGTCGGCAGTAGTTTTGCCGTCGAAGAACTGCCAAAGATTCATTCTGGCCCTGGGCATCAACATGCAGTAGTTATTTCTGTGGGTGTATGACGCCAAAAGAGGAATGATATGGTGATGTCTCGATGATAATAGTCTCTCCAATGCTATTCGCTCTCGTTCGATGAGATTTGCTTTAAAATCTTCCTGCTCATTGAGAATGGCAACCGTCTTTCGTGCGACGACGATCGGCATATCCTAAACCAAGGTCATAAGTTTCCAGAGAAGTATAGAGCAGAGTCATATATGGTACCTTTTGCGGGTATGTAGCTATATAGCCGGGCGCAATTGTTACCTCGTGAACGAAACCAGACATGCCTCCGCCAATGATCTTCGCACTCAGAATCGGAAGTATTCTATCGTTTTCAAATTGCTCCCGAGTAAGCTTAAAAGTGGGCGCAAGGAACTTCCATTGTGTCGCCAAGAAGTTGGAACTTCGCGACTCTGACAGTCGCGAACGCATATACGGAGGCAGATCGTTATTGCTGAGGTAAGGGAGAGAGTTGTCGGAGACCCCCGATTCGATCAAGCCGAATACAAGGTGTTCCAGCCCGCAATACAATAGAATCGAGAAAAGCCTACTCGCTTTTTGGACAATCGTATTAAGATTGTCGTCAGTCTGAAGCTGGTACGACGGAAACTTAACCGTAATATGGGCTCTGACTGTTTCATGGGTGATATATTGATCAATACTATGGTTTGGCACGAACTCTTCATTGTTGGCGTTTCGTGTCATACAGCCCGCAAGAAACCGTGTCAAAGGTGGCTGTCGAGATTGCGTCATGCCTAGAGTAGAGTGGAGTGTTGGTGGTGTTCGGTTGGGTGCCTCTTAGGAGCAGATAAGAAGTTTGTACGCAGATTCCGAACCCTTGGTCACATCAAGAACAGATTCTGAGTAACCTGACAGCATTGGTTAGTTCTTCCTACTGTCCCGCTGTGACAAAATTAGACGTTCTATTCTTAGTCAAGCTCAAACCCCTCAGATTGAGTCCTTAAATTCACAAGCAACTACTCAGAGAGTAGCTAGAAGCAACAGATTTCTCAAGCTGCAACGTTACTTTAATGTAAGTCTGAATTTTTATAAAATGGGACTTTTTCAGTTGACTAGTCTGATTAGATATCAGGATATTAATAGTCCCAACAATATCTACGACTCAGCGGAGCGAAGCGCCTTGAGCTTTGTAAGTTTTCGAAACATGAAGCGCCTAAGAGCGTGAGCGACTAAGACACATAGTGCTACAAATAAGAAGAATGTGCTTGAAAATTCAGGTCAACATTAGATATTCCTGCGGGAAGAGCGACTTTACTGTCAACTATGCATATTGTGAGAAAGCACAGCAGCGGGCTGGTAGCGGGGAATGCGGAAGAAGTCATCTTTGCGAGAAGTTAGAAGAGGAGGTGGAGTCGACTGACACGATGCGGATGTGCAGGTTGGGATGTGATGGAAAGAATCATTAGCAGAGAGGGCATTGTTGAGATCAATCGAGTACGAATAGAGATATTGAATTGACTATCGTACAAAAGTGATTGTCTGTAGAACAAAGAGAGAAAGACAGGCATGTATACATAGGAAAGAGACTATACCATCCCCTATGCCCCGAAGCTAGACCTCCTCCTCGGCGTGGGAGTTGGTGGGGTCCATGGGGGCCACAAGCCACCGGTCCAAATCCCGTGCCAACAGGCTTCATTTTGTGTAGTCGACTTACGATCATCCTGTTTTTACAGTTGGAATGATGAATTCAGCTTCCTATCCTGATTAATCTGTTTGCAGGTTGCGCCTTCCTGATAGGGTTATGGTAAGCTGCAGATCCCCGCTTCTCATCGTTCCATTACCCGTGCCACGGAATAAGCTGGACTCTGCTGAAGCTTGAATCACCAGCGCTATCGGTCATGTCTCCATCAACCACCACGTAATCACTGCTCACATTCGTCCCTTCGCAGCGCCAAAACAGCGCACGTCGAACCTATTCTGCGCTTCCTCCACATTCATTACAAGCGTTGAGAAATTTTCCAAGGCCATCGACACATTCGCGCAATGCCCTTCACTCGTGGGGGAGTTTGAGGATACTGCTATATGTATGTGTGCACCTATGGGGGGGGGGGGGAGCTAATGGGATAGT
>Ga0307512_10000301_pt1 | contig 71583 bp, 59 predicted proteins | sample 14_EM_MG_FD_200267 | JGI IMG/M metagenome (GOLD analysis project Ga0307512, IMG submission 200267) | Populus trichocarpa ectomycorrhiza microbial communities from riparian zone in the Pacific Northwest, United States - 14_EM | ecosystem: Host-associated > Plants > Roots > Unclassified | place... | reverse complement strand
TATATAATAGAAATAAATTATTTTTTATATGGATATATTATTAATAATATTATTCAGCATAAGTAGTAGAGTAATATTGCAATTGTGTTATTTGCTTTTTTCATGCAGTATTTGCAAGGATTCTACAAATTTATAATAATACAGAATGCAGCTAATATACAATAATACAGGATGTAGCTAAAATATCAACTCTAGCTATGTATAGTATTCAAAATGGTATTATTATCCATTATGGATTTATCATGTACCATAGAAAATATACTGGGATATTGACTTGAACAATGCAGTGCTACATTCTTATTACATTCAATATATGCATTCTATGCAATATGCTGAAGTAAGGTATAATAACCTATAGTATTAAATGTATTTAAACTAATGCAAACCTGCAATAGAATGAAGAAACAAATAATAAAGAAGGAAGTTGGAACTCAAATACTATCAACACTTTATGGATTCATAACAACTAGTATATCCCCCACTGGGGAATACAGAGCTAGAACAATCTCCAATTCAAATTTACCATAACATAAGAAGCTCCAAACTATACCAAGTAACCAGTAAGGGAAAGTATTCATGAAATCTCCACTTGAAGTTGATTTCCATTATTGTACATTACAACTGCATTAGTAAACAAACCAAGAACAATGGAGATGATTTGAAACGAAGAAACAACAATATTTCTTGATCCTTATGATAGCACATGTGGAATCATTAGAGATATCTTAGATTGTTAAAGTATATAATAAAACATTGATTAATTTTTAAGCTGTTTGGTATTGACTGAAGAATACAAAGTTTCATTTCATCAAAGCTTATTGCAATACAATTTTGTGCTTCACAATGACAAACTATTTACAAATTTTAACCGAACCTGATATAGATTGAATAAGTTAATGAGACTCAAATAAAACCACAATATACTAATATTCAGATTAATGGAGATATATGTAACACATATGAGACAAGCAAATTGCACTATTATATACTAAGTATCGGACGGGAACAATATACTTCAATAAATTAAAGAAATTTCATCAGAGATGATGTTTGCAACACTACCATTAGAGAATAATAACTTCCATCTATGGTTGTTACTTTGAATCAAAAAGTAGCTAGCTAGAATTTTGACAATAATAATAGATATAAATCTAGATTTATATTTGGTATATTGTCACTAATAATGTCATGTCAATTTACAGTATACTGTTACTGTATTGTGTTTTAATATAATAATATCAGATATTACAAATTCTAATATTTTAAACTTAATAAATATAGTACTTGGAAGTATTATTGTTACAAATTCCAAATGAGTATCAATTGAAGTATATAAACAACTAGATATTGTGAAGCTTATAATGAGACAAATTTCCACTTCTTATATTTCGTTATTAGATAAAGTGAACTTCCAGGTAGTATCATTATAAATTATATCATATACCAGATTCAATGAAAATAATCAATTATCAAGCTGTTCTCATCAGCATCAAAAGTACTTTAAATCATCTCCACCGATCTTGGTTACTACTAAATAAGTTAGCTACTTTGGTATTACCAACTGTATAAAAGTAATAGTATTTCCACTTACAATACCTTATTTACCATCAGTATGACTTTCACTGACTTAATTATCTGCCATATCATACGAATAAACAATTACAACATACATATCATTTTAAATGAAAGAAAGGAAGTGATCAGAATATTTGGGCAGAATCTTATTGAGCAATAAGAATGGCAATTCAATATTATAAGTAAATCAATCAAACTGTTACTTATAATTACAATTGATTGGAAATATGAAAACTGAATGATACATAGTATAAGTTGGGTGTAAGATTAATAACAAATATCCATCAAATTGTTTCGATTGCATAGACCAGATCAGCTTTCAATCATCTGGACCAACAATCATTTGGATATATTCCTGCTGTAAATAAGTATATTTAAATTTAACTGTTATTGTATATTCAAATATTAGCTCAGACATATATTTTAAAGCAAATTCACAATTGATGAAAATAATTTGTCTTTTGCAATCTTCTCAGCTATATGTTATATGCAGTGTAATTGTTTACTTCATATATAATGAAATATATATAAACACTCAACAATATAATAGCTCAATACTACAATTTGTTCACTGCTGTACATCTTAATAATATCAGTATGAAATATTTGCAATTTTAATACATTAAGTGAATATTTCCATTTCTAACAGTTGGGTCACTGGTTGGGTGTTCTTATTATCCTCGTATTGGTATATTATACTTTATAATACTACTCATAGTTAGAGTATATACTTTACCTACCCATTCAACAGTTGTTGATGATAATCCAAATGCATATCCTATATAGTTAGTTTTTATATTATTTCTCAGAAATCTAGTAATACATTTGTCTGTATTGCTTTTCTTGGAAAAGTGCACACCTTTATTAGTTGATATATCATGTCTCCCACTTACATTATCTAATTATTTTTGGCTTGTACAATCGTTACTGTTGTGTTGTCTATTAATTAGTACTCAGTTTAGTTAAATTGGAATTTGTGACTATTATGGATGACATCAGTTTTGCTGATTTCATAGTCCTAGGGTAAGAAAGTAATTATTGTAAATTATGTAGTTGAGAAAGAAGAAATATAGTTGATATTACAATTAGTTTCTCACGTACCATAAATGGAAATCTAAATGAATTACTGCAAACTGTGAAGCATTTATAATGAACAACTTGAATTATTCGGAATTTGAAATATATAGTATAGGTATATATTCCAGAGATTTACTATCTGCACAGAAGAATTGAAATATTAAAGTCCAAATTTTATCAACTTGATGATATCAATTTAGTGAAATTGTCAATTGTATAATAACTTTTGATTTAATATATTGAATTGTTGCTGTAATATATTGCTTAGTACTGTGAATGATGAAATGTATAGTTTGTGAATGAATTAGATTACTTGCGTATATAAATAATATTTGACTGTTTACAATTTCAGTAAATTTATATTTTGATACATAAGAATTATACTTCAAATATCCAAATCTAGATAGGTAGCAATATGCTTTGTTTGACTAATAACGAATAATTTACAATCTGTAGGTTTAATTACCTCTTCAGATCAAAATAACTGCCAACAATTAGCAATTTAGATATGTTTTCTCAAAATACCAGTATACTCTAGTAGAACGCAGCTGCAGTTGAGCAAGTATCTACAGAAATGGGTCTACCAACTATCAATATATCGAATTAATATCTATCACTATAATATTTTACTATTTTTTTATATCTTCAAGTATTCACTATATACTTCACCAAAAATTGATATAACTGGATCAAGAAATATCGATACTTGTTAAATGAAATAGACATTACATATATGTAGATTTTAGGAATAGATTCAAATATTATATACTGTTTACTGTATATAATGAAGTAATAAATTGCAATTCTTCATATTGGTGCAAAATATAAAGTAAAGTATTATTTACACTCTTTTTAGATGAATAAGTAGTAAAGTTGGGCTCAGAAATATATAGTACATTAAATAAAATAGGATTTTGTACTTTAGAGTTCTTCTGAAACTATATATATACTAGCTTGGAAATCTGATTATCAAACAGTTATGTCCTAGTATCTATATAACATGTTCAGTGTAAGTCAGCTTGCAAATACTACATCCTATACTTTATTCCATACTGATATATTCTACCAAAGATGTTCACCATATATACCATCTGAATCCTAAATATAGAACAAAACTGTATGTAAAATGTGCAGCTAAAGGTCCGAGATTTAAGTTCTATATATTCCAAAGTTACTAAGGCTATAAAACCTCTTATATCATTACTTAAGACTATTACTGTCATAAGTGAAGTCCCTAGTGGAGCTTTGGGGACTTTCCGTTCAAGGCATGTCTGTGTACTGGCCAAGACGCTGCGGCAGCTCAAATTAAGGATTAAATATTTGCACTTTCAGAAATCAACTTATTATACTGGCACTTAAAGTGGGTTAGCGCTAAGGCTGCTCTGCGTATCGCAACAACTTGGTGGCTTGCACTCTCAACCAACATGGCCTCTCTGTCTTCACCAGTACCAAACCTTACGACCTGCACGCCCTACTGCTCTACAGATCCAGTTCTGGGCCAAATCATAGTCTTCTACAGTTCACAGGCGCTATCGTCGATTTCCTTCACCTCTCGAATTGAGGCACATATCTTCAGTTGTGCTGGATTCCAGTCTTACCCGAAGCTCGCCCTTACGCAATCGTCACCGCTCTATGCAGCTGTCAATCACCTTCCGCCGCAGAAGCAGACCTCAGAACTGCATAGAGGACTCGCGGTTGCAGTACTTAAGTACTTTTCTGAGCTTCCAAAGACAGTCAAGGAGGCGATTCTGAGTAGTAAGAGTAATGCTGCGCCTGTGGGAGAACTACAGGCTGTTGCCTTCGACGAGATGCATGCAGGCGACCTGGCAGCAAGGTTAAAGGAAGTGGAGTCGGAAACCGTGGCTGATGATTTGATATGGGCCCTCTCCGAACGTTTCGTGGGTATATTGGACATAGACATTGTTGTACGATCATCAAACAATACAGCGACGGAATTTACTTCCGAATCAGGTCCGGAAGAGCTGCAGCGTATTTTGAATTCTTTTGGAGAGCCTGCATATATCCCGTTCACGAAGCTCAAACGCAGTGTGAGCAAACCTGCATCGGCAGCTACGCGACCAAAATCCTCAAATGAAGCAGCCGAAGCTCTGGACCGGGAACTCGAGGAGTTGAGGTACACGGAGGAAAATTACCTTGCTAAATTGCAGGATTTATCAGAAGATATTGTTAAGCCGTTGAAACGGCGACCATCATCAAAGAAAGGAGAGAGCGGATCACTTTTGCTGAAAGAGCTGGATACTTTATTCCCACCGTGTTTAGAAACGATAATCGAAGTTAATTCACGGTTCTTGCAAGGTATTAGGATTGGTGGAATTGAGGAAGTAAGCAGATGTTGCTTGGAAGTTTTCCCCACATTCAAGCAGCCATATGAAGAGTATATTCGAGCCAGTGCGGAGTTTCCTCACCTTATCTCCAAGTTTACGAAAAATAAAGACTCCTCGTTTTCGAAAAAGATTCAGCAAACTGGGGAACAAAAACTGCGATCGCTTATCATTGAGCCGGTGCAGAGGCTGCCTAGATATTCGCTGCTGATTGATAATATAGTTAATCTTTTACCGCCGGAACACCTCTCATTAAAATCGCTATATGATGCGCGGAGCACAGTGGCCGACATTTGTTCACTGCAATCGTCAGAAACGTGTGAACGCACAATCACCGTCAAACGATTGCAGAATATCATTGCGTCGTGGCCGCTGTCGTTACAACCGACGGGACGACTGATAATAGCAGTAGATTTCTTGGAGGTTCTACCTCCTTTCAATGACAGTACTTCCGAAACCATACAGTCCATTCTACTTCTCTTTCCCAACTGTCTGGCTATCCTTCGGAGATTGAGTTCAAAATCGTTGCTAGCCAGGGGGGTTATGGCAGAAGTTGACCGACCGGGCGGTGGTGTGTCCGCTAACGCTGCTAGCGGAAGCAGAAGGGATGGCGGAGGACATGACTTGCAATTTACCGGATGGATCGATATTGCTGATGTCAAGTTGGCCCGGAGTGATGTTGGCACGGTATTGTGGCTGACTTTGGCCAGTAATCTGAAAGATGGATGGGATAGTAGAGCCAGTGGGACGAGTTTGCGCAAAATGCGACTCCTTAATCAATATGAGGGTCGGGCTCACAAAATAGAGGAGGAATTCGCCAAGGCTAGGCTCGAACGTCGACTTTGCCACAAAGCCAAGAGCATCATTGGAATTCGAGAGGCAAAGTACGAGGGTCTTGCGCTCTGGAGTTGCATTTGGGGAAGCCAGACTGGATACATCGAACAAAAGCGGAAAGGTTCGATAGCTGTGTATTTGGATATAGGATACACCTGTTCAGCGGCAGAGAGATCTTTGTTGATGGGTGATGTGGGCAAAGATGGCGTCGATATTGTCTTTACATTAGAGGAATCAAAGGGGAAACAGCTGAGACTTGAATGCAGAAGCTGGAACGACTATTATTCCACAGATACGATACCTTACGAAGATCTTCTCCCTGCATTCACTACACGGATATCTTCGTTGCTCCGGCTTCATTCGTCGCCTCAGTATCCTCCTTTGACAGCTGCGCTCATCTCCGCAAATAAAAAGCTACTTCGATCCCTTGGCATACCATACGAGGGTGAGAGTAGATTCAGCAAGTTACGACCGCCTAGTCCAGTGAAGCTGATTTCATCAATACTGAGTACTCCAAATAGCCCATCAAAATCAAGAGTGGCACTACTCGAGCGAACCCAAAGCCAAACGCTCACTCCTAAAGAGCGTCCGCAAAGCATGTTCCAAAGAGGTGCTACGCTTCTGGGATTGGTGGATGACCACGAGCCAGAAAATGAAGAAAGTCGACATCGAATCACAATGGCTAGCGAAAGCCCGCTTAAAAAGCTTGAGGACACATTCGAGGCATTTATCGCTGCTCTCAGGGTAGTAGGAAGCTCTGGCGTCAAACTTAGACCATTGTTCGAGCTTCACAAAGTGGATGATGATGCCGCAAAAGTACTCTCAGGACAATTGGTGGCTCATCCTACAATCTGTTGTCTAGAACGAGTTGTGAGTATCGACGTTTTGTTTGTTGCATTCGCGAAGTTTTTGAATAGCCAATGGAAGGAAGGAATGGGTCTAGTCGTCAGTGGGAATGCATTAGAAGAGCTGCACCGTAAGAGTGAAGCCCTACACCCCAGCGACTTTGAGGACTTCTTTAGGATATTTATCCTCGATTGGACGCCGCAGAATAAAAGGGCTTTCCGGACTATAATCGTTCTTTTGAAGGAGATGCGGGACAAGGTCGTTGGAGGAGCTGATAAGAACATGCTTACAAAGGTTTTTACTGAGCTAATTGTTGGTACGGACGTGAATGCGTTGGATTATATGGGTTTGATCGATTTGTTAGTTGAATACATGCATACATTATTCGGTGGTCAGCTCACCAGCCCGTTTCGTCTAAATACAGAACACTAACGACTCAAACAGAGGCACCTCCTGCGCTCCTCGAAAATGGCAATATTAAACGAGCCAAATCTGTGAATATTGGATCAGCACCCTCTCTCCGGAAGCGGCTAGGGTTAGCACATACTTCATCAACGCGTGAGAATAAAGTCGACAAGTCTTATTCCATGTGGCGGACCTTGAGCAAAAGAGACAAAGATGGCATCAAAACCCGCGCTGGACAATCTAAGTTTAGCGACCACGACGACCGCACCCTAGAGCTCCCAAAACCAACGGCACCCCTGTCTCGAGACTACACTGCCATATTGGGAGCCGGAGAAGCCGCAGCTAACTATTCCGGAACATCACCCGCTTCCAGCGGCCCCGCCGCATACACCCAAATTACGGTTGCGGAAGCTGAGCCATTACCCTCAATCCTTGCGTCTGCGATCCAGCTACAGCCTCCAAAACACTCTACACTATGCCCAAGACGCAAGAGAAGAAGCAGTCTAAGTGACCTTACCAGTAATGATGAGTATAATCAGCTTGGCACATTTCGAGTAAATCTACATCTGAGGAGTAAGTCTGAACTGGCAGCCGAGTTGCATGAGCCCATCAGAACGCCTTCGCCAGGTTCAACTCTACCCAGTGAAGAATGTAAGTCGAGCGGCAAGAGCGTGAAATCACCATCGGCGATTCCAAGGCGAAAGCTTTCACCACGAAAGTCATTTGGAGTAGCAACTGTGGTTCCAGTGAATCGGAGGCTGAAGATGCAAAGTCCACAGAAGGTTTTTCCAATCACTCATGATGGAAATTTCTACTGATAATTTTTAGCTTCGCGAACGTTTACTGAACGAAAAGAAGGCCATTGGGACTGCTGACTCAAATCTCCAGCAAGAGATAGACTTGATAGGTGCCGAACTCAATTCTACGATGAATTTCAATCCCTGTCTACACATATCTGCCCAGCAACCTGATAACGATGTACAATTACATCAGCTAGCCTCGCGCCTCAGTGAGATACAAGCGCGCATCTCCGCTTCCCATCCCTCCTCGGAGGTCCAAGAATTGAAGCAACACCTGTCGCGGAAGGAAAGCGAGGTCCAAGACCTGGATAAATTGCTGAACGATTGTGTAGCAGAAAACGATGTAATGTTTGAACAATTCAATGAGGAGATTGTGAAGATGTCGGACGGGTTCAAGGTCAATAAAGGAGAGGCGGAGTTATTGGAGATGCTGGGACAGATCCGGGAAGAGCAGGGGCAATTGCAACGAGAAAATATGTGCGCTTTCGCTCAGGAGTGGTGAATGTGGACAAGGGAGCTAATCAGTATACAAAGGAAACTTCGAAGGGAAAACATTGCACTGAAATGTGCGCCCTTACCACCACCACCACCACCACCACCACCACCACCACAATCACTTCCTCCTCTCCCACCGCAGACACAGGGACACAATTATGCATTGAGTTTGTAGTAAGGAGCTGACCGAATTTTGGATGACCTATCTATGCGGTAGGAAATATATAGACAATAGTGTTCGAGGCTGTGTGGAAGGCGTTGTATTTAACTTGGGATTGCATTTGGGAAAACGTTATGCGGTGTTGTCCAGGGTTATTTGAGATCTTGCAGAACTATTCTAACGTTGTAAACTTGAAGTTCATGAGTTTATCCCTTTTTTATTTGACCGGTGGTGGGTGTATCAGGCAGTTGTCTGTACGAATGTTGGAGTAGTCGAGTATGCCATCAGATATAGAGATCTTTGTGGTTCTAAGTCAAAATATTTTATCGTAATTCTAGTAATATAGATGACACCAACCTAATGATCACTAAATCTTGGCCTTTATGCTATGTCATCACCGTTGTGGTGGCAATTGTAGATATCCTCTCAGAGTTGGGGCAACAATTGAGCCTTTCAGAAGGCTTTGATGTATGCCACATATGTTGACTTTGCAATGAGAACTTGCTATTTGTGATTACCCAGATAAGGAACCACCCAGCTTTACATGTAAAAATGATTGTAACGGCATCGTCAAGTACCAATGACCAGGGTTGCCGGAGGGGGTATATGAGATGTCGAATGTCGAGTAACCGTTTCCTTAATATGGTCAACGCTATGGGACTTAACTCTAGGAGGTGGTGCACTAATATGACAAATTTGAATGTGCCAGCTCACAAGCTCGCTATGGAGGACACCTTAAATGTGCCGCTCACGAACAGAATTATTCCACCACTCCACCCGTGTATCTATACAACCACAACAATGCAAATGATAAAGCCGCGAGTGTAGAATTTAATTTAACTTGGTGAAGAATAGTTCTACGCTGACAAAAATTAATTTGAGGAAAAGATGGGTTTGCAGATAGGTGTTAAAAACTCGGTATTTTGGATGGGCGGAAAAAAAAAGTAGATGTACTTGGCATGTCTTGGCATGCCAAGCTGCAACATGAAATCACTTTTGATTGGCTACATACACTGACTAAGCGGCTGACACTATACAAGATCCTCTCCAATTCTCCTGCGATGTGATGCTTCCGCAGCCTCCACATATTCCCTCTGCCATTCATTGAGACCAGAAATATATGAACCAATCCATCCACAAGATTGATTTGCAAAGCGGCAAATGGCATCCAGGGAAACAGAATCTAGACCACGCCACACAGTACCCTCAAGTTCCACAAATGACTCATAGTGTTAGCAACGGGTCCGGGTAACCCGCCAGCGGTCCGGGTTCGGACCGCAAAAACGGTTCGGTTCGGTTCCAGAACCCTTCCAAAAATCCGACCTGCTGTGTCTTGGCGGGGTTGTAACCTGGACAGGACATAAAACAATGGTTGTTTGGCCGAGTTGGGACTGGACCCCGGTTTGATTTTGCAGTTACTACAATTTCGGCTGCGATTAAGTTTTTGAGTTCTTATTGTATAACGACATGGTATATATGTAAACAACACCGGCAAAAATGACCTTACTCAACGCGTAACTCATAGAGAAGCTGTTTAAGGGCCGGTAATCCATAGCCTATTTGACGCGTGCCACTATGAGGCCCTATGGACCTGCAAGTTGACTAGATTACTATGATACGCATGTGATTATGAGCGCTTGATACTATACATCATACTGCATTCAATAAAACTGCCAAATGCACTGTATTGCACACTTCCAAGTATGCTCTGCACTACACTCTTGATTGCACTCGATTGTACACTCCCAGCCTGCTTGACTTACGCTCCCAAGTAAGCTCCCAAGATGCTCCCAAGAACACTCAGAGTACACTCCCAAGTACACCTCTGAGTACGTTCTCAAGTACACTGCCGGGCATGCTCCCAAGGACACTCCTACTTGCACTTGATGGCACACACCCAGCCTGCTCGACTGTACGCTCCCAAGTAAGCTCTCAAGACACTCTCAAGCACACTCCCGAGGACGCTCTTAAGGATGCTCCCAGTTGCACTTGATAGCCCACTCCCAGCCTGCTTGACTGTACACTTCTGAGTAAGCTTTCAAGACACTCTCAAGGACACTCCCGAGCACACTCTTTGGTACACTCCCAATCGCTTTGATCACACACTCCCAGCCTGTTTGCTTATATGATCCCAAGTACGCTCTCAAGACACTCCCAAGTAGACTCCGAGTACGCTCCCATGTACACCTCCGAGTCACTCTCAAGTACGCTCCCAATAGCAGTCGATGGTATACTTGCAGCCTACTTGGCTCTACACTCCCAAGTACACTCTCAAGAGGGAAGACACTTCCAATCTCACTTGACTATTGCTCCCACATATACCCCTGCATGCTCGTTTCGGAGACTTGCTGCGTTGTAGGCACTGGGAGGTGGGAAGGTGGTGGTGTATGGCGGGCGGGCGGCAGCCGGCGGCGGTGTGGTGAAACGGCGGCACTAGAAGGCAGAGAGCCCATCATCAACGCTCCGCCGCACGTCTCGCGGCATTCCAAAGGCAATTCGTGAGAAAGAGCGGTTCTGGCTCGAGGAGCATAGGAAGAGGGTGAGAAGATATGATACTAGTACCCGGCCATGAGGATCCACACAATTGCCTGGATCCACAAAATCTCGGAAAGAGCGAGTGAGACCACAAGATGGGAAAGATTGATTGTGTAATTCATTGTATGATAAGATGATATGAGATGAGATCGATCTACCCTGGGGTCTCATGAATATATACTCCCCGTTGCTAGAGCCTTCTACTAGCCAAAGCTGCCACAGACCTAGAGCCTTCTATTAGCCAAAACTTCCACAAACTCAGAGTTTTCCATCGGCCAAAGCTTCCCGTAGAAAACTCTACTCCTTCCGAATATGCACCTTCATGCTCGATCCAGACACTTACTGAGTTGCAGACACCAGGCACCGGGAGGTGTGACCCAGATGGCGTGTGGCTACCAGTGTTTGGTCGGTGTTGGAAATGGTAGCGGGCGCTGTGAGAAAGTCCAAAAGTGACGTCGTTCTCTCACCTCTTGTGGTCTCCCTCTATACGGAATGACAGGGCCACATTGGCCGCTCCGCCATCGGGCGGACTCGGGTGCGGGGTCGAGCGGATTTCGAATAGTGGGTGGCGTGTGGCATGTGGCATGTGGCAGGTGGCGGGTGGTGGGCAGCAGGCGGTGTATGGTGGCCAAATCATGACGTCGGTTGATATCATAGTCTGAACCTTATCTTTAGTGCGCCCACTGCGACAGGATCTCACGATGTCTCACGGTCATGGTGTTGACAACTGCAGCCGTAGATTCTGCAGGAAAGGTAGGCAATTGGATCTTGGGGAGAGCAGATCTCCGACTCAGATTTTCCAGCGGAATCTGCTGCCCGCTTCCCACCGATTGTGGGGGTATGTGTGCACATTCCGTCCAGGGCAGATGGTGATGATGGCGATGCCGATGGAGATGGACATGGTGTTGGCGAAGGTGATCATAGTACCAGAAGCACTTACCCAAGTAGGTTGGCTACGTCAACGTTAGTAGCATCAAAGCTTCCACAGACTTAGAGCCTTCTACTAGCCAAAGCTTCCACAGACTTAGAGCCTTCTATTAACCACGAGCTCAGGGTTTTCCATCGGCCAAAAGCTTCCCATGGAAAACTTTACTCCTCCCGATGCGAGGCTCTCTCAAGAAGGCTCTCAAGCAGGCTTTCAAAGTGGCTTTCAAGCAGGCTTTCAAAGAGGCTTTCAAGCAGGCTTTCAAGCAGGCTCTCAAGCGGACTCCCAGCGACAGTGTACAGTACCGGTATAGCAGCGAAGACTGCCAGTAGTGAAGACTGGTATAGGTCCATCTCCGGCCGCCAGCTGTATATAGTTCCATAGGCCTCCGTGCACATCTCTATAAATCAACCATAGATAACTATAGGCTGCGCGTTGCGCATGGGTCCACGGGAAGCTTGCTATGAGCTGCGCGATTGCACGTGTGCGCGTAGCGCAGTCTATCGTCGATTCGCACTTTTGCCGATGAATGCAGTTATAGAAGCTCTTTCATGCCCAGGTCTCCAATGTACAATCTGATCAATAATCATTGGGTTGCTATGAAATAACACTCAAAATCACACACAATTTGCCGGTTTTCAACAGTGACTCAACGAATATTGCTCAGTTTCCGAATTAGGGACCAGCAGGTGAAAGAGCACATAAAACTGCATAATCCACGTATAGATCATGTCGCGATACGATCAGAACTCAAGAACTTAATTGGAGCGAAGAATCTGGGCTTGCAAGGGCCGGGTTTTTAGGTTGAAACCAGCTCAAATACAACTGCCCGGGTTTTTCATGTGGTAAAACCGTTGCAACGGTTCGGTTCTGGTTCCAACCCTAACCCGGAATCATTCTAGTGGGTTGGAACCATTTCTAACAATACATCTGAGTAGTTGCAGTTCTCTCGAGTATATCCTCTCACCGCACCCCAGTAGAACCCAATATAATTGTTTTCACAGTGAAATATAGGGTAGAATCATCACTCAAGGCCGTTTTTTGTGATTTCAATCTGAAGAAGAGATTTCTCAGCAAGAAAGTCTAGTTGCAATTCAATTACCCTGAAGGCACAACAGGAACCACCTTTTAAGCAGAACTGAAAACCTGATGCACGGGCCATGTACTGTTCTTCAGTCTCGGCCAATTGTCTCTTCTTCCAACTTGGCCACCGAGCATTCAGCCCTTCAATCCACAAACCCCGCTCTTGTAAGAGACGCTTCATTCCCTTTGATTCACCAAGCAGATGAGGAGGGACATTATAATTCCCTGGCTGAAAAACCATACGCTGTGTGACAGGGGACCTGAGAGGATAGCCAGGACCAGTAAAAGTAAAGGTGGTATCTCGTATGAGTGGTTGTTTTCCACCAGGGTTGAGATTCATTCTGCTTGCGACAAGTGCAACTTCCGCTTTGCAAGCATAACCACTGGAATTATCAAAAGGAAATACTGCAATGTGATCCAGATAGGCCTTCTCAAAAATAGGACACGCCTTATTAATTACTTGGGCTAGCATCAGCTCTGAGTTCCAGTATCCATTATTAGATGCGGAGCTCCCATCCTGGATATTTTCCATTGCGTATACCCTTCTTCCTGTCTGAATGTCAAGGTGAGAGAGTCTACCGCATGCTGCAGATGAGAACTCCGATACCATACAGCCGTTTCCCCGCACTTTCTTCTTGAATGGTTGCGTGCCTTTTTTCTCCAGGGATAGGAATTGTCATCATTAGCATTGAAGGTGGATTTATCATGTGTGATGACGATTCTCCTCTTCATTCCCAATGGTAGCAGAGCCTTTAGAATTTCCTCACCATCAATTCATTCACACAAGGAGGACCTGATTGCAAGCCAAGCAGGAAGGCACACCTTCTCACAATACTCCACAACATCCTCTCACACATGACCATGAATATATCCTTTGCGATCTCTGCTCCAGATCCAGCCCAGCTTGTGTGACCAGCGATGTGCAGTACGCAATGAGACTCCCCTTGAAATTCCAGCCTTGGGTCTGTCCTCAAGGATACAGTCCAAACTCATTGCATTTGCAGCAACCTTACTTTGCAGCACTAAGCGCACCACGTCACAAATTCCCTTCGGTGTAACATTCCAGGAAGCGGTGTTCCGGTATTCCCTCACACTAACTGTAACACCTTCATCATTAATGAGAGTGTCACATTTGACATGTTGTCTCCACATACTTTTAGGAGGTAGCATGTCTGACTGGCTCCACTCTCTCTTCGAACGCCTCAGGTGTTTTGCAAAGAGGTGCCCCCGATCAATTTCAATTGCAAATGATGAACAATCCTCCATACAAGTTTGTTCAGGTCGCAAGAGAGTGTGAGGAGGAACACTTGAAGAAGGATCAACTCACTTAGCCCATCTCTTAAGTAATCGTAGCAAGCAATCAATAAGCTGTCCCCAGGGAGTGTCATGGTTGGGTTGGTGTTTCTTAATCCAGATCACAAGATGCTTCACTTCCTTGCGTAGAGTTTCCTCAAGGCTGCAAGTGGTACTAGTAGGGTTACGGAGATCAAAATCTGGAGTGAAGTATGGATTGTTGACAGGAAGAATGAATTTAAATCCCAGGGGAACCTGAGGATAAGGTCCTGTTGCTGTAAAAAAAAAAAGCGGGCAATAGTCACATAAGTACTTGCTAGATATACAGCTTTCTCTTCCTGTTCCAGCTGTTTGATCTTGTTGTGGTTCTTGTGAGCCCTTCTTGCACCTGTAATTGAATGTGTTAGTAACAGTACAGGATACTCTCCAACATAGTACCCCTGGGAAGTAAAAACCTACCAGGTGTCTGTAATGGTAACAGTCTGCTATTTCCAGGCAGTGCACTTTCAGCAGCCTTCCATAAACTGCCTTCAACTAGCCTTAAGGAGAGACTTGTAGACCACACCTCTGCCTCACTCCAACAGTCCACATCCACCCCATCAGGCCAGGAACCAGGTAGACTGTCCCCGCTGTCTGAAGTACTCTCGCTGTCATTGAAATGTCGGTCAACTCGGCACTCTGCTTCCACATCTGACACAGCATCCTCATCTCTCCATTGTGCTGCTACCTCCTCTTCAGCAGCATTGATCCTGAGTGGCTCAAATTCTTTATCACAAAAATATTCCGGTTCACCACTAGGTAGTTCATTGCCTCTAGGCCAGCTGGTGAAGCGACGCTTTGCAGCTGCTTCTACAGCAGCTTACCAGCTCTGCTGGGTTCTCTTGTTCTGAGGTGGCATCTCAGCCTGTAAACTGCAGTCACTAGATTAGCATCTGAATTGCATACAGAGGGGTCGCTTACTGGCAAGTTACTGCTGACACACCGCCGCTCTTCAGATATCTGTTGCATTGAGGGGTGGGGCCCGATGGTGGTGAAGAGTAGGCGACAGCACCGCAAACAAGGAAAAAATACTTGCAATCACAGAATATCACACGAATTACATTTAATCCCTGTCGCTACCCCTGCCATGGCCACAAAAAAGCGTAGATTGCGCAGCCTACCGGCCCATTTGAGGTGTCCTCCACCACAGCATGGTAGGAGCTTGCAAGTTTACATGAGACTCCAAGACTCGTCAAAGCCTACATTCTGTGCAGCCGTGACCAGGAGCTGTATTACATAGTGCGACCTGCACAGCTAAAGTGTTCACATAGTCAATACCTCGAGTGAATGAAGAGTGTACCAGCTGCAGCTGAAAGAGAAAGAGAGCAGCCCAATGTGGGGACGGATTTGAGTGCAGTTATCACTTAGGTTGCTTAAGGGTTGAGTGCGGCGGAGCCGCATGCATCTTAGTTCTTGTGTATGTATCAATTACACATAGTGTCAGTCAGTGAGCTTAAGTCAATGGAGAGATTCAGCACAGCGGATATGGTACAACAGGTGATAAGCCCAGGCACTTCACTGATTTGATTAACTCGACTCGGATTGAGATATCAAATTGCGGCATCATCAGCACAGCCTACGAGGAGTCCTGATTGACACAACGCGCATATGGCTGACAAAATAGCTAAATCAACAGCGATCTCAATCAAGAAGTTTGATGGTATGGACTATCAGAGTTGGAGATTGGAAATGGATATACTCTAGGAACAGAAGCAGGTTCTTGGCATTGTCGATGGCATAGATGTAGCACCAGAAGACATAACAGAGTTGAAATGATGGAAGATGCAGCATGGAATTGCACGATTGATCATTCGCCTCGTAATGGAAAGGTCTTTGCCGAAGCAGCAGTCCAGTGTTAAGACAGATACAAAGTTACTGTGGGATCACCTGAAGGAGAACAACAAATCGAATCTGAAGGTTAATGTGTGGGCAGTGCACAATCAGTTTTCAACGGTATGGTTGAGTGACTGCGACGGTAAACAGCAGTACTTATGAATGATTCATAGTCATATGAAAGACATTGATCTTTGCGCTGAGACCAATTGGCTAAATAGTAGCAGTGGAATTATGACAAAAAGTGAACAGATTAATTATTTGATAAAGGGTGCACCAAAGGATAATTATTGGATGTTCAGTACAAAGTTGGTATATGACAAGATTGTCCCCTTGGCTGACAACCTTGAGAAGGCTGTTCAAGAATAAGTGCACCTAATATATTGTAACAGCAGGAACACATTTTGGAGGTGGCAGCCATAGTCTCCAAGTTTCTAATAAAGATCACTACATTCAAACACACTCAAGCATCTCAGAAGATGAATGATAGCGTCATGGAGTGTAAGAGTAGTATTTGAGACAATGAGAAGAACTATTGCTATACATATTGGAAGGATACTCAGGAATGATAGAAATTCTATTGGGTAGGGTATAATAAACAGTATTGTTCAAGCATTGCTCCAATGGAGAGCACTGCAGCATCACTATCAGCTGTAGCAGCAATGATGATCACAATGACATTGATTGGCAACTCATGGATTACAGTAAGCAATAGAGAAAGCCCATTGAAGAAGTGCTGGTAGTTGAATTATTTTACAAAATATCACATTTGTGCAGGTTGGTGAAAGTTTGAAGGGTATATACTGCATACCAAATGAGCAGATTGGGAGATTAATTACTGTGCTGGCAGGGTTGAAGGCAACGCCATCAGATATATAGATATACCATTGTGGCTTCTGCTACCAGGGGGCCTTCATCGTATACATGAAGCTGTAGCAGAAAATGTCTTTGATAATAATGCTGCATCCAATTCTCTCTCTCAATTATTGTTTATATATTGGAAATCCCAGATATTCCCTGTCCATGTAAATGTGATCAAGATTTACAACAGAGAGCTGACAAAGAGTAATACCCAAGGCCGAGGGAGTCTTGTGGGCATAGCTCGCCAGACAGCAGGGGTATTCCACATGGGCGTAAACTGGGTGAGTGTGAAGGTTGCAGGAAAGTGGTATCAAGTGAGTGGATTAGAGTTTCAGATAACCTCCAGACCAAGTAGATTGTGTTGGAGGAGCTCCACACATGGTTGATTGTTTGGGAGGAGCTTTGGGCCATACCCAACATATACTCTGTTTACTGGTTAGTATGGCAAACTGTTTCACCGCCATGGAGGAGTGTAAAGAACAATTGGAGTGTTGCTATCATGTGGGTTGATTTATAGTTGAGTGTGGTGGAGGCACATATATTTTAGTTCTTGTATTTATGTCCACTAGACTTAGCAACAGTTAGTAAGTTTATATCAAGACAGATATTCCGCACAGTGGAACTAATAAAACACCCAAGAGGAGTATGCTAAATATCAGTACAGGCAATATTGCTGTTTGCTTGAATGGTTAAGTTGTTCATCTGGAATCGAACTCTTCCATTTGCAGTATTGTGTTAAAAAATGAATGAAATGACAGAGTGCAGTACTGCCCACTGATGAGGGTGACAAAGCAGAAGCATATTCTTCCAAACATCATTATTCCTTAAAGCAATACCAAATAATATATCTTAATTCTGAAAAATATAGTATACAAAACTTACTTAAGTTACTTATTTCTAAGACTAGATATACTATAATTATAAACCACATTGGATTTATAAAAATTGGCTGTAGTTCTGATTCAAAACAACAATTTATCATCAATATTGAGACAAATAAATATAGAAAGAAAATAAATACCACATATCAAATTATGGGTTTTGCTGTTACTGAAAGTTCATATCATGTCAGAAGTATTAAATGTTAAAATTGTAAATTTAGCTATTAGGTTGAACATGAATTTCAGTCAGTATTTACAATAATAAGATAACTTTATTATATAGAATAAAGATCTTGTTATGTTGAATTAAAGAGGTTTATATACCAATAGAAGAAAAGCGAAGTATACTATAAGTTCTACTAAGGTTTTTAAAATTGTTCTCTTTTTAGATATTAAGCAGAATCCTCCATTAATTTATATATAATTTTACAAAGAACTTATAGAATTGTTGGAAAATTGATTGATACAAAAGAATACCAGATATGTAGAGGATTACATAAATTTCTTAATATTAAAGTCTCTGTAAATAATAGTTTACTCTTGACCATGTAGAAATTAATTCAGAAAATTAATATAGTAATCTATTGCAGATTTGAGCATTATGACGTAAATTCGATAAGTATAGGAAAATATATTGTTGTGGTAGTATATTTTCCTCCAAATACTGGACTACAAGAATCATTATACATTAGCATTTTGTACTATTATTGATATATTAAAGGGATAAGACCATTGTGTTATTATTAAGAAGATGAAACAATATAAATAAAAGTAACCTTAGTTGGATATCGATTAACAACAATATTAGTATATAAAGAAACAGTTGTACATTGTGCTATTCAATATCTTTGGCAAGGTATTAAATTGAAAAATTTGTAGAAATTATTGAACGCTTCATTCATAGTGAAAGAGAAGCTGTATCCAAGCAATCAATAAGTATTACATACTAGAAATCAAATCAGGGATGGTTATAGTATCATATTTCTGATTGTAATAAGCTTCAATTGTGCATCTGTAGGTATCATAAATTTTCCGGGAATACTGTGGAGTAGTGAAAGGCAAAACTGTAAAGATATTTAAGAAGCAGAATATATACAATAGTTTCTTGATATGAGTGATATCTTTCAAAACAGACTATGTAAATATCCAAATTACTTTTGAAAAGTATCGATGACATGATATTTAGTGCTAATAATAATTATCTTGAAAGTTACCACCTGTGTAGTCCAAATTGCAACAATTAAATATTATCACTTGTAAAGATAGTATTATATAGTTTTCCAACTAGAAAAGTCTGAACACCAGTAAAGCATTTTAAGATCTCTGATATACATATAGAGCAATAGAGTAAAAGTTTCCTCTTAAGAATTACATTGTAAATAAAAATACTGATACTATGACACTTTGGAATATAACATACTATTCTCCATCCTTCAGTATTTAGTATTGCTTGAATGTATACACACAAAAATCCATGATGTACTCCTGTAAGGTTATCTGCCTTGAACATGACTTGGAGTGATAGATATATTGAATTAATTTGGTGTGGATAGTGTTAGCAATGGTTCCAAATCCGCAGTGTAATTCCGGGGCCAGGCTGGAACCAAACTGGAACCGTTGCAATGGGTATTACCCCATCGAAAAATCTAACCACACAGAACCTGCGGTTTTTTGCCCGATCACACAATTTGGCGAACTCAGAACCTTGGCTCGAAATAAATATTTGAGTTCTGATCGTATTACAATATGTTATATACCTAAAAGATGGAGTTTTGCATGCTCTTTCACCTCCTGCTCTCCAATGTGCGATCTGATCAATATTCTTGAGTCACCTTGAAAAACGCCCAATTTTCGGTGTCATTTCACAACAACTCAAGGAATATTGATAGGATTGTAAATTGGGGAGCGGGAGGTGAAAGAGCATGCAAAACTCCTTGTGTTACATTTATATCATATTGTGATATGATCAGAACTCAAATACTTTATTAGAGCAAAAGTTCAGACTTCGAGAGAATGAGGTGGTGGTGTATATGAAACCCAGCGAAAAAACTGCGCTTTAAGGTGATGTTCGGGTTTGGAACCGCTTGTCATTGGGCAGTCCGGCGCATTGGCGGTTGCAGCACCGAACTGGGGCCACTGTTTGGGTTCCAACCCGGACGGCGGCCGGGAAACCCAGGAACCATTGGTAACACTAGGTTTGGATAACCTCACTATCTATTACCGAAATGATAATATGTCTCTTATAGACTCTGGGAATATCTCAGAGTTGTCAATACATAATCTTACACTAGAAAATCATTTGAGCTGTGTAAACCCTTGTAGTGGCCATAAGAAGCCCCTGGGAGCATGTATGCATACAGGTGAGAAGTTTGTAAGAATGAAAAAGCTTAGGTGTCAAGTCAAGTAAGTAGCTGTAAGAGTGAGTGGTGAATCTGTAACAACATAAAAGTATGAGTGACAAGTCACGGAGTATCTCAAAGCATAGTAGATGTTCTAAGGAGTAGAGATTTATTCTGCTGGAATATTTCAGATAAACCCGGAAATCACTTGAACAAGAAAGCTTAGTTTCTACCCTGAGTTGAATGATTGTAGAACTCCTTTATTTAGTTTGTATTCTCTCTATCTGTATATCTATATATCTATCTATCTATCTATCTATCTGTCTATCTATCTATCTATCTGTCTATCTAACCATCTATGTATACAAAGTCTAAATAGACTGGCAATTGACAGGACTATAGCTTACTTGGAGGTGTACGAGCAGGACAATATCTCAGTAGGTATAGAGATGTAACATAAAGACAGACTTGGTGGTGAGGTTTACAATGCTACTTACTACATATGGAGGCTGTGACTGAGCGAACATGGTGATCGAGAGAGATGGCAAACTTGGAGATAATCAACAGTGAATTGGAGTAGGTCAACCAGCGCTGGCTGCAGATGATATATTTCAAAGAAGGCGCAATGAGTGATGAGACCAGGTGCATAGTGTAGCTTGTAGTTGAGGAATTGGAACAAGTATACAGGATACCTTTTTTGACCCTGGAGAGCTGCCTAGGGATGGGTAATCTGAAGGGTAATCTATTGGAAGATGATGCTACAATCAGGAGTTACCTCCTCATAGAGATGTATGTAGATGTGACATTATCTTCTCATTAGAGATGATTGTGCTGGGTACTTATTGGTAACTCAATATCATGACATAATCAGACAGTAATGCATAACTTAACCTCAAATCGTTATGTGAGAGTTGGGTCTGGGTAAATGAAAGCCAGAGGGATGGAAGATGGAGAAGGAGGATGACATAGAAGTATATAAACAGATGGCAGAAAAACGGGAGACAACTTACCTAGTCAGATTTCATTTGGCTGGTCCAGGGAATGAAACCTTTCAAATTCATGATTATTTCCATCAGATCCGATTTTTTAAAATGACTTGGCCATATAACAATTTCTCACTCACTTCTTTTCATAATAACTTCCCTATCTGTATGAATCTCTATTCCCCTGCTGTTTTCATTACGTCTTCAACTTTGACACTATTTGATAAATCAATATTTTCTGATCTATTTCTATCATTACAAACCATAATAGTGCATGCACACTGAATACACGGATTGACAGTCAGCAATCAGGAAATTATCGTTTGCTTCTCCGCATTCTGATTATTATGTAATTAATCAACACATCCACAGCTTCCATTCTACTTCCAATCTGATATATCTTTTCCTGGAAGTGCTGAATCAGGATATTGTAAATTGGTCCGGAAGCAATACGCAATCCTCTCAGACATTACGCTTGACCTCACCAGTGCTCTCAAGTACTTCGAGATGCTTCCATGCCGTCCTGGAGCTAAGTAAATTCTCAGAGACTCTGCAAGAGCATTCTCAGGTGCTCCTGAAAGCACCTGAAGGTATGGAGGTGCATTCTGGATGCTTCGATATTTGACTTATAGGATAGTCACATTTTGGCGCAGCTGAGACCTCTGCACAGCTCTGGGGGAGACTTCAAGAGCAGCGGAGACCTCAGGGCATTTCTGTGGGAGACTTGGTGCCATATTCTCACAGAAGTGGTTTGCAGGGTTCCATAATCACAAGGTATTTCATGTATTATATTCGTCTTTGTTACTGTCCCAAGAGTCACTATATCATCATATGGCATGTATTTTCTAAACCTCTCTATATGTACATACGGTCAATCAGGCTGCAGACAGTGCTCGAGCGTAATCGGAGGAGCACCTGGAGATGCTGATTGAGAGAACATAATGATGCACTTGGAGGCCATTGTGGAGGGGAAAATCTGTGTCTTGGCACCACCGCAAATGAGGTATGCAGGAGGAAGCTTGCGGGTGGTGTATGGAGATTGAGGGATAATGGAGACAGATGGGGAGCAGACTGAGTGACAGGGAGTAGATATTTTGCAGACCCTGGGGTAGATAGACATCATCTCATTATACAATTCACACACTATATCTTTCCCAGCACTTCATCCCACACAGTCTTCCCGAGTTTTCATAGATCCGCGCAAATTTATGTGGTTTCTCATGGCTGTGTACACCGTCATATCCTCTTGCCCTCTGCCTACACTTCTCGAGCCAGAGGCGCTCTGTCTCGTGCATTCTCTTCGGATGCTGTGAGAGCTCTGCTCTTCAACCACACCATGAAACTGTGAACTTAGAGATGTTCTTGGAGGCGGAGATTGAGCGAGTTTTGGAGATGCACTTGGAGGCCCAGAGTGAGTGAACTCAGAGATTCACCTGGACACCATAATCAAGCGAGAGTGGAGATGCAGTTGGAGGCTGTAAGCAACTGAACTCAGAGGCTCACTTTGAGGCTGTAATCAAGCGCGATTGGAGATGCACATGGAGGTCGAGAGAGTGTGAACACAGGGATGCACTCACCGTCCATAATGGAGCGTGTTTGGAGATGCACCTGCAGGCAATGATCGTGTGAACTTGGAGGTTGTGAGTAGTGTTAGCGATGGTTCCGGGTTGCCTGGATGTGGTTCGGGTTTGGAACCGGACCGTAGGCCCAGGTCTAAGTGCTTATGATAGTTGCACCTCAAACAGCCAGGTTTGGGGCCAGGTTGGAACTGGACCACTGTTCCATTTTGTGGGTTCTACAACTTTCACTAAAATTGAGTATTTGGATTGTCATCCTATTGCAACATAATCTATGAGTGGAATATGCAGTTTGGTGCCCTCTTACATCTCCCGTTCCCTGATTTGTGATCGGATTAATATTCATTGAGTCGCTGTGAAATACAGCCGACAATCACCCCAACATGACTGGATTTTGATAGCAACCCAACGAATATTCATCCAATCACAAATCGGAGAACGGGATATGAAAGAGGGCATCAACATGGATATTTCACCTATATATTATGTCGCGATATGATGAGAACCCAAATACTTAATTGCAGTGAGATATGTTGCCATTTGAGGAGCGGGTTTTGCATGGGAACCAGTTGCAACAGTCAGGGTTCGGTCCCAACACAGAAGCGGAACAGAACCCAGAATTCGGAACTGTTGCTTACACTAGCTGGGATCGAGGAAGAATAATGATAGTTTCAGAGGTCATAATTGATCACGATTGCAGCAGTACGAGGTGGTCGATTTTCTGGCGGTTGATCTGGAGGCGGTTGATATGGAGGCGGTTCATCTGGAGGTGGTTGATCTGGAGGCAGCTGATCAGGAGGCAGTCAATCTGGAGGCGGTCAATCTGGAGGCGGTCAATCTGGAGGCGGTCAATCTGGAGGTGGTCAATCTGGAGGCGGTCAATCTGGAGGCAATCAAGTCCATGGCAGTAAATCGGGTGGCAGTCAACTAGGAGGTGGGTGATTGGGAGAGAGGCACAATGGGAGCTGAGACTATATTCAGTGGTTAACTTGTCATTGTGGGAATGTAGAGAATTGAGTACAACAAGGCCTACTGAGAGCTGAGAGATGAGAGACTGGCTGGGAGCGGGAGACTGTCGATCTTGGGATGCTGTACATGGTGTTAACTCATGACCTTGGCATGGAGAGATAGAGAAGGATGACTTAACATCATGTTCTTAGGTGATGGTAGAGTTGAGGTCGAGAATAATAGAGTTGAGAGGAGATGGGAAATCATCATGAGAAACTGGGACTGAAGAGAATTTCGTGTGCAAGTCAATTTACCAATCCAGATACTACAGGTATTACTCCGGATCTGGCGTGTAATAACACTGATGCAAGGCCTTCAAACCCCAATCGGGCAAGTCATACCCCTGTCTTCGCATATCGGCTCATATCCTCCATATCAAATCAATCTTAATCCCCCATTTCTCATCCTCGTCCACAACTCTATCATCATCACAGAACACAAAGTCAAGTCATCAATCTCTATCTCTGCATGCCATGATCATAAGTTAATGCCGAGTACTGCATACAGCGAGTACTGTAGAGTCCACCCAAGATTGTCTGTCTTCCGTTCATTCTGACGATTAGGAGCTAACCCCAAAATGTAGAATCAGCTTCTGGCGTGCCTCCCTACAAGATCGACTGCCACTTGCCAGCTGTCCATGAGAGCTCAAAGGTAAAGTCACCTCATCACATTCCCACAGTTGCGAGTCAACTCACTGATGAATAGAGTCTCAAGCACCTGGCGCACCTCCAATCAACTGCCTCCAAGTACTTCTCCAATCTGTACTTGATGAAGACCTCCAAAGTTTATCTCCAAACCCGCTCGATGCTGGCCTCCAAGTGTATCTCTAATAATCCTCAATCGTGGCCTCCAAGTTTGCACGATCCTGGCCTCTCCAAGTGTATCTCCAAAGTCGCTCAATCATGGCCTCAGATTGTAACTCTAAGTTCATTTGATCATCATCTTCAGGCATACCTTGAATTGCTCTCAAGCACCACCTGCAGCCAGTTCAGATATACTGTGTAGATGTGTAGCTATGTAGATTCATAGATACATAGATGAGAATACAAACTGAATACATAAGTTTGAAAAAGTGTTGAATGATAAGTAGTAGCTATGATTACCAGGCGCAGCTCCAGCGTTCGCAACGAAGATGATGTTTTTCCCAGACTGCCCAACAGTAATTTGGCATGCACTGAGGCAGGTGATCAGCGCTCCCAGGCTAGTCACCAGTGCTCCCACGTGCTCCCAGTCTTGTCGTGGGCACTCTCACACCTGTCACTGGCGCTCCACAGTGCTGCAAGTGTTGGGGTCAGCACTTCCGGAGTTGTCGCCAGCACTCGCATGTGCTTCTAGGTGCACGTGAAGGCCAATGCATCAGTCCAGTGAACTCTGGGATTGAACCACCCTGGGATTCTGGTCTGACAACTCTCAGACACTCACAGAGGTACTCAGTGATCAAAATACATTTTGCTGATATGATTAACCTACCCCAATTCAATTGTTTACCTGCCAATGTATTTTCAAGCTCATTCTATTTTACTCTTCCAGTGTAGCTGCATAATTCATTCTAGCTAGACCTCTATGTGTATCTCAAAGTTGGCTTAATATCTCTCTCCAAGTTCACTACATTACAGTGTGCCAGTATATCTGTAGATTAACTGTTCCTTACCCTCTAAGTGAATTTCCAAGTTCACTCTATGTTTGCCTCCAAGGGCATCCCAAAGTTGGCTTTATCTCCCTCTCCAAGTTTACTCAATCAAGGCCTGCAAGTGAATCCCAGAGATTAGTGTATCTTGTCCTCTTACTACATCTTCAAGTTTACTCTATTTTACCCACTGAGTGTATCACCAAGTTCAACTCTATTTGGACCAACATGTACCTCTCCAAATTTCACTTATGTTTACCTTCCAAAGCTGCCTCCAAACTTGCTCCATCTCTATCTCCAAGTTTCCTTCACGATAGCCTTTAAATGCATCACTAATTTGGCATAGTAGATATCTCCAAGTATATCTCCAGGTATTCTCAGTGGTTATCTCCTTATACTCACCTCGAAGTGCTGCAAAAATATCTCCCATCAGCATAATGACTTTTTGTCTCCAGGAGGCTCAGGCAGTATGTGGAAGTTGGCAGATGAGATTTCTAGGACAGTTAATTCTCAAAATTGACTGGAGTGATGCAGTTGTCTTTAGATTCTGCTGGAAACACTGGTAACACAATTCAAAGGTGACTGTACCAATACAGTGGGCTTTTAGTTGACCTTGGAGTGCAAGTGACCATGCTTTGAGCATCCAGGAAGAGTAGCCACAATTTCATGAGCAGTTGGGAATGTAGTCAACAGGTGTGGAAGTATAGTGAATGCCAGCCACTGAACCTGGACATCATAGTAACTACCAATTGTTAAATCATTTTAAACTTATCCCCTTGGTTTGTATTCTCATTCATGTACCTATGGATCTATGTACCTATGACCTATGTATCTATGTATTTGTGTATCTATGTATCTATGCATCTATATATTTATATATTTATATATCCATGTGGTTATACATCTATCAATTCATGTATTGCTCCATCTACTGAGGATCTAGCTGAACTTTCTGTGGGTGAGTCTGGAGAGCATTTAGAGGCATGGCCAGAAATGGGGATCAAGTGATATTTGGGATGCACTTGGATGGCATTATCGTGTAAACATACAGATTCACTTCGAGGATATAATCATGTACACTTGGATGGGGTGCTTGAGTGACCTCAGTACCATGCTTGGACAGAGTGTTCAAGAGAACTTGAATGTGTACTTTGAAGTGTAGTTAGTGGTGATTAGAGAGGTAGTCCATCTGTAGGTAGTTAATTGAGAGGGAGGTGCAATCAGAGTTGAGAATTATATTATTGGTCAGCTTCCAATCATGGGAATGTGACAACAGTTAAGTTTATATATCAGCCCAAGCAGAGGCTAGTCATTGAAGATCTAGCAGCAGTTGGTCTAGAAGGAGGAATGATGGGAGTTAAAACTCTATTGATTTATTAACACACAATCATGGGGATGGTTTCAGTGAAGACATTACCTGTGGGCTTATAGATACAGAGTTGGCTGGAGTGAGTCGATCTGTTGGGACACATGCCTGCCAGTCAGGCTACATTCTGCAGTAAACCCATAATTGTGCAATCCAAGGGAGACTGGCTGGGAGTTAGTCAATTTTTGATTGGATGCTGTAATTGGTGTTATCTCATAATTATTCAATGGACTAATTGAGATGGATGAATTAAATTCATATTCTCTGGTAATGGTATAGTTGTAGATAAGGAAGAGAGAGATGAAGAATGAAGATTAATATAATATGTAAAGATATATATGGATGTTTGGAAATCAGTGGTACAACCTGTCTGAGTGGGTTTAGAATACATCATATCAGTATTTATATCTGGCAGATTGGATATTGTACAGGACATAGGGATATGGTCAACCGACTCAGACATGGAATTATTCAACTTACAGTACATTATGATTATATTTCCAATTCCCTTCTATCTCTCCCTTTTTCTGCCACAACTGTACCATCATCTGAGAACACATAGTTAAGCCATACCTCTCTCTCTCTCTATGCCATAATGGTGAGTTAATACTGAATCCAGCATCCATCAAGATTAGACTGTATTCCTCTTTCAGCCAGTTACTTATCTTGCCTCTCTCATCTCCCACCTCTTATCTTCCATCTCTGTGCATGTCTTCTAATCCTCTACTATCTATATTCTTCTGATTTTGAGTGAACCGATCAATTGAGTTTTCACTCCCATTACTACTCCTTTCAGATCAGCCACTTTCAGATTGACCACAACTATCTTTTGGGGATGTGCAAATGTTAAGTTATCTCTCATTACATCGTGAAGGCACATACATCCAGATTTGCCAATGTCTAGGAATAGATAGTATACAGTTGCAAACATGGACTTGAGTGATTTTGAAGGTAAATTGAATACTAAGGATTTCGGTACAGATCTAAGTGCCATTGTGGCAACCTATATTCACTGGCACTTACCTGACGTTGGATCATGTGTCGCTGTTATATCATCCACATCTTGTGGTGCAGACCTCCCAGGATCCCAAAGCTAGTAGAAAAGAATGGAAGGCGAGGGAAACAAAGAATGAAACAAACATCCAATGTACGCGATTGTATGAACCAATATGTCCCGTACCCAATTTGTCAAGCTCAATGGCAACCTTCTGGCTGATACAGCGCATAGGGCCACTCCACCTCAAGTGGCAGGTGGTTACAACCTATGCAGACGCTATTTGTAGTGGGCCGCAATCAACAGAAGAGAGGAAGAGAAGAGGAGAGAAACAAGACAACATCCAAAAGTGATTTTGTCTCCATATCTTGACTTCCTAACCCATGCTCCAATGAGCATCATTCCCATAGGTCGTATCTCGGCATTGCACTGTGTCTGAATCGTCAGAGTGAGAAATCTTCCGCTCATCACTCGGCATTGATGGGAGATTCTGCACCCACCATCAGTTGTCACAGTTGATGATATACATCAATTGCATCATATTGGTCGATATTTTACATGTAAGCTTCTCTATACTGGTTATACTTACCGAGTAAAATTATGCTAGCACTTTCTGAGCTATCGTACAGTGCTTTGCCATGCTCTGTAGAGTGTATGTTGCAGCCAGTAGTGGCATTGATTCATTGATCCCGCTTGGGTAGGTAATGGTCTTTGGAAGACCACATTGGTGACCATCTGGTCAACTTCAAAGATGCGCTCTCGCAAGGCAGCTTGAGCAGAGTCCTGGTCCACCTTTTTTGAGTTGACATTATTGTATGGACACAGCTATCTCCCCCTGTATGAAGTTCGTTGGTCTGCTGACGACTGAGACTCAAATTGGCTGCACACTGCCATCATGGCTTGGTAGTCTTATGTACTTCGCTAGACTGTGGGTGATCCGCTTTCGCACGTATGATTGTTGCCTGACAAGTCATTCAGCAGCCTTTGTCTCTGGACTTCGGAGGTCTTCAACTTTTCTGTTCTTTTGGCTGGTCTTGGTCGACTGGTTTCGTCTCTCTTGACTTGCTTCATCTCATTTTTCCACTTGCTTTGTCCTTTTTTTGTAACTCACTTTGGTCATCAACTTGCTTAGTGTTTTGATTTGCTTCATCCTTGACCCTTCAACCTCTGATTGCCATTTTTGACTTCACTTGGTCTGTTCCTGTCGTCTCTGATGTCAGATATTCACTGTGAAATGACTGACCCATTTAATGATATGGTGATCGTGTAGCCTCTGACACTGGCTGGACATCTTAGCTTCCAGAATTTGGATACGTCTCAATCGACAGTGGACACTGTTTGTACGACTCTAAGTGGAATTAGGAGTCATTTCTGGCAGAGTGGGATGCGACGAGTCAAATACAGGTAAAACTCCTATTGCCATAAGAAACACGTATTTGGTCTCTCACAGACCGAAAACAGTGTACAGGCATGTACGCCATAGTGTTCCAAAGCATTGGAATAGAAGGTATATGGTTGCAAATGTGGACTGGGCTGATCTTTCAGGTATGCTGAATAGTGATGTTTTCGGAACTGATCTAAGTGCCGTAGCGGCGACCAATCTACACTGCTGCTAACCGGGCCTCAGGTCACATGTTGCTGTTATACACATTCCCAAGATTCAGAGTTCACCAGGAATGGTAATTGCTGTTCCTGTCATGCCTTCGTTTCAATCAACTGCCTGCAGTGTAACCTCCTCCATGAACACCTTCTATTTTGCTTGATCACTACCATCAAGAGAATCTCAAAGTTCATCCAATCACCCCTGTCTAGGGTGTCGCTGAACTTCCTTGATCAAAAACTTCAATTCCAGCCGCAACATGCTCAACCACAGACTGCATCTTGACTACAATCGTTTCATCATGGCCTCCATGTGCATCTTCAAACACTTCAATTCATGGCCTCCAAGTTCATATACCAGTAAATTGATTGTGACCTCCAAGAGTATCTCTGAACCCGTTTGACCAACAGGAGTCCTAGCGTATCTAGAAACTAACTCAATCACCACTTCCAAGTGCATCGCTATACTTGCTCGATTACACCCTCACAGTTGATCTCCAAGTATTCTTCAATACCACCTACAAGTTCATCACCAAGATTGCTTGAACAATACCTTTAAGCTGTATTTCTAAGTTGACTAAATCATGGACTGCAACTGCTTTGCCAAGTTCACCCAGCCAGTGTCACCAGAGGCTCCTCCACTTCTGCGCAAGCACTATCTGCTGCGAGATTGACTGTATGTACTTATATAGACAGATTTGAACTGGCAATATGTATCACATGATAATATAGTGTATCATTGTGTGATTGTGAAATACAAATAGGTAACAAAGATAATTATGTTCCATGAAAATACTTGTGGTTATTGTTCCTGGAATCTCAAGAACCACCTCTGTGAGTGTAGAGCACCAAGATTAAAGTCTGATACAGATCTGCACTGAGGTTTCAACTGCTCTTAACGTTTCCCACATGTCATTGCACATGTCATAGCTGCTAGAAGATTTGACTATTCAATAAACCATATTATGCAGCATCTTGAATATGCCTCTGAAACTGCAAGACCTTTCAGGAGCACCTGCATCAGCAAAAAGTGGAAAAGGTATTCTGAGCATTCTGAGCATTTTGAAGGTTTTTGAAAGTCAAGTTCGCATTTAGTCGATTTTGTCGGGTGCAGCTATATGAATCAAACTCAGCAATATTGCATCCACAACATGACGAGATTTTCCAACTTGGTATAGTGTTCCAAAATTGGTATAGCCTAGTTGGATACATTTCTTAATTGATTAAAGTCAGCTACTTTTATTTTTGAAAAATGTAATGACCATAGAATACTTTGCTGAGTCATGACATGAAACTTGACATTACTATTTCGAAATGACAAATCAAAACAAACTAACTCAAATAGGAAATATTATTAAAGATATTCAGTTATTTGTTGATTATAGCTGGAGGTATTCCAAATATGGTTAGTTTCATTATGATTTGTCATGAAGATATATAAACCAACAGTTTCATAATATTACTAAGCAAGCAATAGTACGTCGATTACATATTTTATTTTTAACAATAGACTAACTTTCAACTATAAAACAATGTAATAGACTAAGCTATACCCCTTTGGGAATACTATACCAAGTTTGAAAATCCCGCAAAGATATGAAAACAATTTTACTGAGTATATTTCCAGCCAGAGTACACTGCATAATTGAGAAAAGGCGAACTTGAATTTCAAAATGCTCAGAATACTGAGAATGCCATTTCATTTTTTGCTGATGTGAGAATGGTCTTAAAGCATCTGAGAGGACTTACGTTGACTTTAAGAGGGCTGGAATGATGTGGATTAACTTAGAAGCCATAGTGAGGATGCCAGGAGTATCTGGGTGGTTTCCAATTGTCTTCTGCACTGGTTTACATTATACTTATACTGTATGTACAGCCGAGTAGACTCCAGTTCCATGTGTACTGTGGTTGACCATACTCGCTTATATAGAGTGAGAGTGACAATGAATTTACACTATAGCATATTGCAGAATATTATGCCATGATTGTGAAACCCGAATGCCTAAATGGAGACTGATCCAATGATGATAACATATATTGTAATGGGTATGAACACCCAGTTCGGAGAAGCGGTATGAATTGCTGTGTGCTCCTGATGATTCTGATAGAGATTTCAACAGCATTGAATGTTGACTATGCTCAGAGCCAAACTTTGTAATCCCCTAAGGAGACAACTATACCTGGAGAAGCGTTTAGAAGCACATGCACATAGTCTGAAAGAATCTGCTCATATTATAACTACCATTAGAATAGCCTGGAAGCCTCTGTACGTGATACGGTGTACTACTTACATTGAAAAGAGTATCCATGAGGTTCGCATAGTGCTTACAGACTATTTTGCAATTTGCATACATTTGAATTTACTAAAGCCTATAATAGAACAATTGGTGCAGAAGTCAAATACAGATTCTTGGCTGGTAAAGTTATTCAAGTACTAAGTTTTGTTCTTTTCATTATATATCAAATATACTCAGGATTATTTTCTACAACATTGGACATTCAGTTAGCAGTGGCAAAAAATACTTCATTTTTGTTTAATATATTTTACCCACTCAAATTATTCAATAGGATATATCAAGTTCAATATTAGGATATCTACAATACAAATAAATAATTATTCATAATGAGATATTTATTGAAAGAAAAAGAAATTTGTAAAAATGACAAATATCCACCAGAAGGTCTATAGATTGTAATAAAAGAAATACTAATGATAATTGAATATTAAAGTTACACATATAGTATTTCTCTTATCTTACAATTAATATGAATCTAGATCAGTCCATTGACTAGTATTCTGACATATCTAATTACCAAATGGTATACAAATCATCTTCTAGTATTTAGCCTATTGATATACTATCAGTTAAGTAAACTAACTATAATATAAGCAGATATAAGATTTGACTTATTTCTAACAGCTTTTTTATATTCAATATTAGCATTACCTTTCAAATTATTCTTATTAATATATATTATAGTCCACTACCATTTTGCTGTATTTCTGGCTCATTGTTAGGCTGTGTATTTGTATATGGCCACGTATGAGAGTATATGAGAAGATACGGTTGCACAAGTGGATATGGTAATATAATACAGTAGTACGTAGGAAAGTTAAGGTAAGGTAAGGTAAGGTAAGGTAAGGTAAGCTAAGGTAAGCTAACGTAAGGTAAGTTAAGGTAAGGTGAGATTATCGCTAGCGATCTAAGGCTCATGGTGAGCCAACTATATATATTGAGGGTGTTACCTGGCCCTGGACACGTCACATGCAGCAATGCCGTTACATTATCCCCCTCTTTCGGTGCAGACTCCCTGGGCTGCATAAACCCGTACAAGAGTAGAAAAGAAAAGGAATCAATCAAACAACAGTTCAATGTATGCAAACATATGAACCCATAAGTACCACAACCGATTAGTACCAATCTGGGCCACCTTTCAGCGCATTCGGTGCACAGCGAAACTACACCTCCACTTGACTTGTCTCCGGAGGTGGTAAAGAGCCGTGCCGATGCGATTTGTACTGGGCCGAGATTCAAAGAAGCAACGAAGTCGAGATGTAAACAGAGGAGAAGAACAGCGAACGAAGGAACATCCACAGTGACACCGTCCTCCATATTTCCACTTCCGGAATGTCCTGTATCCCAAGATCCAATCTTGCTCTCAGAACTCGTACCAAGTGTAGGTCATTGTTGGAATTAGACACAGTAATGTCGGTGAAATCTCCAATCATAGTGTGAACTTTGTCTTGACTCGGTGGCATCGATGACGGCTTCCCCCGGTGCTCATTATCATCGCCATCGCCATTGGTATATCTAACTTGTAAGCATCCCAGTAACCAGTAGTACTCACTATACTTCCAAGTGCACTAGCACTTGAGCTTTCCCAATTCCTTGTAAACAACACCATAGGCCCAGCCCATCAGTGATCATTGTTGCTGTGTTGGAAGCTGCTGTGGTAGTCATTTGCGCTTGGTCTGCACGGATGAAGGGTGCTTGCCTTCCCAGAGTGGATTCTAGCTTCTGCTCTCGGTAATATAGCCGTCGGTGATGGTCAATCTTCTATGACCACGTATCTATCTTATAAGTTTCTCATGAAATGGTCATTCATAGAATATATATTCAGGCGCATTTGTGCTATCCCAGGCCTTTGTGCATAGACGGTGCCCATCAGTAGTTATATTTATCCTCGTTCAGGATAAGCCAAGCAGGTTTATTCGCCTCCAGTATGGTCATTGGGCATTTATTTCGGTAAGCCATTGGGTAAACATCCCAGTGGGTGCCGTTGGTACAGGGCTCCCGATGATCCTTGTATTCAATCACAATTTGGTGTCATTCGGCCATTATCTTGGCCGCAATGCCCAGTCATCATCTCTCAGTAGTTGTCTCAACTGTCACTCATGATGCTTTTGAATGGCTGATTCTAGCGATGCCGTTTGGTGACTGTCACTCGCAATGCCATTTGGTAGACTACTTGGTATAGTCTGAGTACATTTTCGGTCTCGTTCGGAACTGCTTCCATAGAAATCATTGACCTCGTTCGGCATAGATCATCTTCTGATCATTTCCCCAGTGCTCTTGCAATCTCACTGATCATTCCACTACTCGGTGCAATTGTTGGTGCTCTTGACATCCATCCTGCGCTTGGTGGACTGATCATCTCCAATCTCTTGCTGGCTGTGCTCCGGGTATCCATTCCGCTGATTCTCGAAGTGTGTTTGTTGTCACTTGTCATGGTAACCACATCGTCGTTTTCTCAGTTTGTTTGTCGTTTCCTCTCCAGGTGCACTGGTTGACCCTTCTCCATGTGTTGTTGACTGTGCTAGTGATCTCTTCTATGGTCCTCTCATCAACAATTATCCCGCTGCGATTCTGTACCGGTAAGTGCGCTCCAAGGTGCTTCCTCCCAGCACTTCCGGAATAGTGATTGCTTGCAGGAAGGGTGATTTTCGATTGCGGTACGGTCAGTCCCATGTTGTACGTCATACCTCCGCCAATGACTAATCGATAGTAGCCATGTATCTCGTGATTGCCAAGACTGAGTCAAGTTCTCATTCGGGATTGTAACTTGGGCATGTAGCTGTTTGATTCACCATCTCACCGGCAGGACATCCTGTATCTGCATATCTGCACTGGATTGTAGCTTCGTAGCTTGAAACCAAAGAAAGTAATTTCGTGAAGGCTATAACTTCACACAACCTCACTATCTTCATATGACAGGAGATTGAACGTCATCCGTTTCCCGTGATCCATCTCCTGAGATCTATCACCTCTCATCCACCTTGTGTTATCGATCTATATCCGGTCGCGATACATATCCAGCCCAATCCATCTCCGGATGGGATCCATCTCTGGTCATCAATCTCTGGCCGCAATCCCTCACTGTCCATGATCCATCTCTGGCCATGATCCGTCTCCAGCTGCGATCCAGTTGGTTTGGGCCATTCGTTTCCTCTTTCTTTGTAAATCCGCTCCTATGGGCCACATTCTATGATTTCTCCTGTAGCTCTGTAAGTTTTTTAAAGTTCGTTGTTCGTGACCTCCATAATGTCGGTCTTCCCTTGATTGTTCATCGCAGTCCCATAATCCATCTGGTGACATATCATCCATCATAAGAAAATACCCAATCATCAATCCGTCCTTTGGGCATGGGATCTGTAGGTCCAAATCCAAATGTATGATCTGGCCTCTCGAGCACATGATCTTATACCACGCAATTGCAGCAATACCGCTCAACTCAACTCAACTCAACTGAAGACTCCGATAAATGTTAATTCTGCCAATATGGCAAATTGTAGCCGGGCTCCCTGTTTATTGCATGGTCAATCGACCGATGTAGCAGGAGTGTCTCCGCCTTGGTTGCTGAAAACCTCCACAAAATCTCCGTATATTGCTGTGATAAGGATAAGTGCTACATCATCTGTAGGCACCATCTTTGTCGCTGTGCCGGCCCCATCTGCAAACATTAGTTCTCAATTCATAATGGATACTGACAGGTGTGAAGGAATATCCAGGAGCCTGGATATGAAACAGTTCGTGTCAAAGTAGGCCAAACCCCGCCGTCCAGTACTCCCTTCGTGTTTCGGCTGGCCGGTAGCTGTCATTCAACGTCCTCATCGTTGGTGCACTCTTCTGCCCCAACTACGGCCGTGGCACCGTGCTCGGCTGTCCAGCGCCTGAGGCCTATCTCACACACCATCCATGATGCCTTCCATGGTCGCTCCCAGCAGCCCTGTACAATCTCCCACTCTTAGCATGAAGGACCAAACAACCTGCTCACTGGCCAGTAGATCTTCAATATCAGTAGATCCAAGTATTTGAATAGATGAAGTACAGCCACCTTCAGAACACGCCTCCTCCGTAGCCATGATCCAGGTACATTCCCGGGGCATACCAGATGGTCTGCCCGGTCCACTGTCACCTCTTCCGCTCACCCTGGCGTTTCAGAGCCAAATGTCAAATGCTGTGCAAGTCGATGCTAGGATTCCTGGACTGGTAGCAAGGTAACTCCTATCAGTCTCCAGCTGACAGTGTGTCCACTGAAGCTGCCACTGCGTTGTACAAATAAGCTCACTGAGCGAATCACATCCTTGTCACACCAGTTTGGGACTATCTGACAACGAAATAACCATCCTCTCCTATGTGGGGACACATCACATCAATTGAACCTCCATACACCTTAAATACATGCTGAATCCGCTGGTCTCCTGAGAGTACCCTGATGGTCCATCCGGTAGCCCTGTGGATCCTGAGAATCCTGGCTACAAATAAACATCACCAATAAACATCACCACTGCAATCTGAAAAACACTCTTGGAATGCCCTAGTATGGGCACATCCATATTCGAACGATCCAAATCAGTCACCCAATCACGTGACGATTGTGATAATTGAGAATGGTTGTCAAGAATTGTACCTGCTAGCCACTGTAGAATGTGCGGGGGTTATTATACTGCCCTTACAGAGCTCCCACACATTCTCTGATCGCAGCACAACTATGTTGAACTCTGCCCATCGGTAGACCAATGATACCGGTCATCATCTCGGCAATCATTGTTGCATAGCCACCGCTCGAACTCCTCGCGGCATCAGTAATGTAGATAATTCCTTTGAGTCTTGAAGAAGGTAATTGCGATTGGAACTGCCACCGGTGGCATCGGTAGATGTGAATTGTGCCTATCATGTAAATCCACCCTTGTCCGTCGCAGGTGCACTTCATTTGAGGTATGTGCCCATGTACTCTTTTCGCAGCTTCTGTAACGTGGATGACTCCATCAAGCAGTTTAGTGGGTAAGCACGATATCAACTGCCATCTGCCATGTGGATCGAGTTGAATCGCGTGTAATTTGTAAACTTCCTCTGGAGAATTCCCAGTTTTGGCATTGCTGGTGACGCGACTCTTATGGAGATATGGGTTTTGGCATCATCCCTGTTATCGTCAATTGACTCAATTGCAAGGTAATCTATTGGATGTCATTGATGCCGTAATTGATAGCTTTTGAGATCTTCTATGAATCCGTTGAAATGAACTTCGATTGACTCGATTGTTGACACCTCTCTGGGCCAATTGGCATCTGGAATCAACTCAGAATTGTCTCTGCTACTGTTAACAACCAGTTGGTGTACTGCCCAAGCCTAGTTGCGTCTGCAATCTGTCACTGTTGATTCCAGCCAATTTCTCATTCTTAGGTGTCACGACAGATCTCTGGGCCATTAGCATCTGGAATCCGCACAAAATTGTCTGTTACCTATAACCTCAATTCAATAGACATATGAAGACACTTCGCTGCTGCGATGAGTGCTCCGAAATCTGTATCATAAATCGCCGGTATCGTGACAGGTCCGAAAACGGTAATTATGAAATCCCGTATGCGAAATGTATCTAAAATTGTAAGAGTGGTAATAGTATAATGCTGTGTATTCATATATAGCCGCATATGAGAGTACATGAGAAGATACGGTTGCACATGTGGATATGGTAATATAATAGAGTAGCAGTTAAGTAAGTTAAGGTAAGGTAATGTAAGGTAAGGTAATGTAAGGTAAGGTAATGTAAGGTAAGGTAAGGTAAGATACGCTAAGATGAGATTATCACTGGCAATCTAAGGCTCATGGCGAGCTGACTATATATACAGTGGGTGTTACCTGGCTCTGGACACTTCATGTGCAGCCGTGCCATTACACCCACCAATTGTATCTGTATTCACCTCATGGGCAAGAATTCATCTGATTATGGTAATATTTGTATGAAACAGTAGTACATCACAATCTGCAAAAAGAAGAAATGGAATACCCGTTAGTACTCGGTGGAATATCTGGACAGTAGTGATTTCAGTAATATATACTATATAAAATATCATATAAGTATGTTACAGGACTGCAATATCTTTTTCAACTCTAATTCAGTTTTAGTTTAATTTTATAGTCAAGTTATTCATATATGTACAATTGTTAACAAATTGAAAATATTTAAACGTAATGGGAAGTTATGGAGTAGGTAAAACTTGCAGTTCAATATATCAACACCAGCAATTCAGGTAATACATGGGCAATTACAATATATCACTGCTTGTTGTACACAAGGTAGACTGTATGCTATAATAATAAGTAAAAGGCTGTGGAAGCTAAAGATATTAAGAAGTTGTATAAAGGCAAAACAGACTCCAAAGTAACTTGCAAGTAATTTAACAACTTTAAACATTTATGCTGGAATGTGAAATACACATTTCATCAGTGTTGAATAAACTGACTGGATTGAAGATTCACTGACCACAATATATGGAGGAAACAATCTTGACTGTAATAAGAAGTAATCTAAAAGCAAAATAGCTTAGATATAAATTGCAATTTACGAATAATAAATATTGATACATTAAAGGATAAAATTAGTTATCGTTGCAATATCCAATTGCTGAAAACTGGTTACAGAGAATTTACCTCTGCATTGGAGACTAATATAAATGGCAACAATTGTCTTTAATTATACCACCTGCAAATATCACCAGTTAATGCCAGTTGTATATCCATTTCAATACTTATGAATAGAGTATTTAAAATTGTATTTTGTGAATAGCAGATGAGGGTGCCAGTAGAGTGTATAGCAGATTGAAACGAGGACAAAATAGCAAGTTAAATATAAATCGTAGGAGGTATATAAGGATATAAGTATCAACTAATATAATTATTAATACTGAATAATTTATAATCTTTGAGTTGTACAGTACGGCAATTATTTACAATTGGTCGTCATACACTAATAGATATTGAATATTTGTTATATATAGAACACCAATTCTTGTATGTATGTAAACATCTACAGCCCAGATATATATACTTGTAAACCACAGTGTAATTAATATGATATATACAAATTCATCAATTTAAGAAGTATACAGTGTATTGAATATTCCAGAACATTCTGCAGTGCACCATCCCAGCATTGAATACAGTATGCAATATGGGCAAAATGTATGACTGTCCAGAACCTATTTTCAAACTCTGGTTAATGTCACCAGTACTTCTCAGCAATTCAAGATGATACTAGGTCCTGCTGAAGGTATGCACACTCCTCTCAGATAACGCAGGAGCATTTTCAGATAATACAAAAGCTGGATTACAGGATAGTCAAATATTGCAATAGCTAAGACCACTGCACAGGTCTTTTGGAAAGTTTGAACTTTGATGTACTGTATTTTCAAAGTAGACATTCTTATGGTCACAGGTCCCATAACTACAACCCATTTCATTGTATATATTTATCTTTGTTTGACATTTGTATTTCACAATTACAAGAATATTTACACAATTTTAATATGGTATATATTGTCAATCAAAGTTTATATATATACATGTATATGGTCGATCTGATAGTAAACAATGGTGGAGTGCAATCAGTGGAGTACCTGGAGGCAGCAATTAATGAGACTGAGATATACCCTTGGAGATGATGATTTTGTAAACTGAGTGTTATGGGGATACTAATATCCCAATAACTCATACAATATTTATTATGTCTAACTACAGCTGCGAATTCAAATTCTAGTGTACCCCAAAACTGAATTCATCTCTCCTACAAAAAGTGAGAATACTCTAACAATCGTATGAATCAGCAGCAGAATATACTTGTTCAATTACATCTGCACCATGAATATTGCAGACAAGGTTGCGTCTATAACACCAATGATGATTATATTTGATGCCTGCAATCAATGCAAATGGAAGATCGATCCTGTCACTGTGATCATCTGGGAGTGTGCAGTAGTCAGACCAGAATCTCAGGATGGTCAAATCTCAAAGTTCACTGGACAGAAGCAGTGGCCATCTGGTAAACCTGGGGGCACTGTTGACAAATCTGTAAAGACACAGAAGAAGAGGCAACAATTCTGGGTAGACACAGAATAACTGGTGACAATGTTGGGAGCAGCTGTGTAAGCAGGCCACAAGATTGGGAGCATGTTAGATTGGTAGCATGTTAGATTGCTGTATAGGAAAGAAGAAACAAAGATATTCTATTTTGGAATGGTGCTGGTACAACTTGGAATTATAGTTGCTGCATACTATCAAATGATTTTTAAACATGTATTGAATCTGAAATTCTGTTTATGTCTCTATATATGAATGGATTTATTGATGTACATATAGTCTTCTGGATGGGCTGTGGGTGGTACATCAGTATAATCACAGGTGGTCACTGAGATGGTGAACAAGTAAATCCTGAAATACACCTGGAGGCCATGATTGTGTGAATGTAGAGATACCCTTGGAGCACATTGTGTGAGCACTAAGGTGTGCTTGGAGGCTGTGATGAAGTGACTTTAATATGCACATGCTGATAGTACTTGGATGAGTTTGGAGAAAAACATGAAGGCTCGAAAGGAGTGAATCTAGAGACACACTTTGAGAAGGTGGTTAAGGAAGTTTCAACATGCACTTGGAGGGTAGAATCATACAAACTTGGCGGTGGTGATCAAGTGAACTGGGCGATAAATGTTCAGGTGATAATTGGGCCAGTACGGTTTTGTACTGTGGAGGAAGTAATCTAGCAAATTTGAAGGTATACTGTAGATTGGTCAATCAGGAGACAGCTAATTGAGAGGGAGGTGTGACTTGTGCTTCATCTGCAGTTATTGGTTAACATTTAATGGTGGGAATATAATGAAGTGACATTATCTTTGAGCACATGGAGAGCTAGCTAGTAGCAGTCAGTCTGTAAGGATGCATTCAATAAGCAGAAACTACATTTACAAGTGAAATGATAGTTGTGAGAATGAAGTAAGAGTGGCTGAGTGACAGCCAATTATGGGTGGCTACTGTACATTATGATGTATTATGTTCATGGTGTGGGGAGATATAGTGGTGTAACAGAAGTTTGGGTTTGGATGTAATGGTAGAGTAATGGATGGGAATGAGAGAGATGGGAAATGAGGATGGTAACTATCTAGAAGGGGATGTGACAAATCAGGTATACAACCTGCCTGACTAGGTTTAGAATACCTTGAATTAGTGTTCTTACCTGAGAAATTGAAAGTCACAGGTGCCCTATCATTAGTGGGAAATTTACCCTTACCCCTTATTCTCTTATGTTCCAGTTCATCATGATGATTTCACCATCTCCCATCTATTTCTCTCCTGTTGACATCACTATCACCACTTGTAAGCAAAAAGTTTTGTACCAACTCTTGATCACACCTTGCTATAATTCTGTGTTAACACCAAGACCAGAATCAAGTCAAGATTAACTGCCTTCCACTAACAGCAATTCGTTCATCTGTCATCTCATATTTCTCTGTGCCCCTTTTTGCACACCACTATCTACATACCTATAATTGCAAGTTTACCAATGAATATTCTCAGCTACTGTGGTGTCTCCCTTTCAATCTACCGCATTCAGGTTGACTACCTCCAACTGCACCTGTCATTTTGCTTGATTACTGCCTCCAAAGTGCATCTCCACACTTGTTCCATTATGGCCTTCAGGAGTATTTGTAATATTGCTCAATCATGGCTGGTGAATCCATATCCAACCTCATTTGATTATGGCCTCTAAGTGTGTATCTAACATTGTATAAAAACTGCTTTCAAGTTCTTTCTAGAGTTCACTTGATCTTAGCATCCAAGTCTATACACAAACATATTTAATTATGGCCTTCAGGTTTATCTCTCTATTCACATAATAATGGCCACCAAGTGCATTGCTGAGTTAACTCGATCATGATCTCCAGGTTCATCTCCTTTCTCGCTGGTTCAATGTTTTCACATTGCACTTTTAGATCTAGATGGTATTGTTTATTCAGTTTATCTGTGAGTTTTTATAACTATTTCCTCCAAGTGTATTGCTCAGTTCTCTTGATAATGGCTTCCTAACGTAATCTATAAGCTTGTCCAATCATGGCCCCCATGTGCATATCTGAACTTGCTCAATCACTGCCTCCAGGTGCCTCTCTAAGTCGACTCAAGCATGTTCTCCAGGTTCACACAATCACTGCCTCCATGTGAATCTCTAAATTTCCTAAGCTGCAATCTCCAGGTGCTTCTCCAATTGTATTCTAGTACAGACTGCTTGCAGATTGATAGTATGTATATATAGATAGACTGAGAATGGATGAGACATACGATACTATATTATAGCAAATCTTTTCGCGATTGTGAAAGACAAGTAGCAAATCAAGATATATATGATAGACAAAATGGCTTGTAGTTATGAGACCTGCAACCCTAAGAACAACTGCTGTCTGAATACAGCACCAAGTTTAAGATCTTCAATCAACCTGTGCAGAGGTCTCTGCTGCTCCAAAATTTGACCATTCTATCAATCAAATATTGTAGCAACTGTAGTATATCTTCTTAACTGTATGGACTTTTAGGAGCCCTTGCAAATACTCTTGCAGCATTTGAGAGTACTTTGCTTAACTTCAGCTGGGTTTGAGTAAATCTGCACTTACTCATAAGCACTGCTGTCATTGATTAATGTGTCTAGGAGGTTCGGATGTAGCTTCCAGTCAATTTTACATTTTGCTGATGTATGGAGTATAAATTCTCCCAGGAATAGGAGAAAGGTCCCAAGTTTTGGATACAAAGATATAGTGTCCCAACTGTGGCAAAGGTAATATAGTATACAGTCTTTGATACTGTGTTTTGAGGAATATATTCAGGCATTATGTACATGAAAGTGTTGGTTTGGAATGGTTTAAACAGAATTCCTCCATATATTTTACTTTGATCGCTGCTGACAATGTATTGGCTGTCATATGCTGCTAGGCCTTGTCATTCTGGTTGCCTGAACAAGGTGATCTTGTGATAGTTGAATGCTGAGGATGAAACCCCTTTAGATATTGCTGTAAGACCATTACAATCTTACTGTAGTGGAACTGTGAGGAGTTTTTGCCATCACTGCAAATCCCATATTGAGATAGCCCTACTCTCACGAATAATATCTTGTTTATATTGGACTTGTTTCCAATAATTACCTTCACACCTTGGAGGCATCATCAGCAAGTTATTGTATGATGAAAAATGATAGATCATGACATTAGTGAAGACTTCATACACTCCATTCGTTCAGTATTGCCAAAATCATATGGAATGTACACTGATTGTTGTTCATTACAATTATAATGATGCTTCATATTGGATTAGATTGATAAGCAATTCTTCAAAGACATACTAAGGGACCAACCATCCATTGCCAATATCATTAATGATGTTTGAAACCATATTAGCTCAACTCAATGGCTAGGTATACTTCATACTATCTATCAACAGCCGATGTCATCACATCCTCACACACTGTGTGTTGTTGTCTTGACTATTTGACAACTTGAAGGTGCCCAGAAATGTTGCTACTACTGAGGATACTTGATCCTACTCTTGAAATATTCAAGCAATAGGCCATGTATAACCCTTACCCATACCAGAGTCATTATAATAGCTGGTTTAAGTCTTTTATAATTTCATTTTTGCCATGGGTTAGGGATGCAGGTGTTCCATTTCTTCAAAATCCAACAAGTAAGACTCTGCATACACACATATAGCATACAATCTAATGAAATCCGAGATCTTAGAAGAGAATAGACATAAGACAGGAATTTATCGTTGAACTAATGTATTAAATGGAAGATTTTATGTAGGGAGTAGTGTTAATCTAGGAAGAAGATTCAGAGATTATTATAATTATACCTTTTTAGAGTGAGAAATAAAGAAAAAATAGTGTATAAAACTCTACATATTTCCAACTGAAATCCGCTGTAGCCTACTAACTTTGTACAATAGTTGTGGTAGATTATTATTTGCACTGCTAATGATTTGTTAATTGAACATTCTAGCTATGGCAAGATAACCGCATTATCCAATTTGAATATGTTAGCATGCCATGCAAGCTACACTAATTAATCAACCTGTGGAATAAGTGTAATTCCTCTAATGGAAATATGGCTGGCCAATTAGTAAAATCACAAATAGGTGTTATGCACCAGGCAACAAAGTTGTGTAATTCAAATTTATTTGAATTAAAAGCTACGATTATTATTACCAATATTCAATGAGATGTCCTCATGCATGAAGCACAGAACTGAGTGACCATTGAGATGCTCCTATTGGCCATCATTAGTGTTAGCAACAGCTCCAGGAAACCTGCCAGCGGTGAGGGTTTGGACTGTGAAAATCGGTCGGTTCGATTCCAGACCTGTCCAAAAACCCGACCTGCTGCATCTGGGCAGGCCAAACCCGGACCTGTACACACCAACCTGCAGGTCTTGGCGGGTTCGGCTACACCCAACGGTTCCAATCTCCAGATCGGCAGTTCAGGTTTCACTATGCATCGTCGCATATAGATATGCTACTGCTAATTGCAAAACATTCACTTTGGTACAGTGCTGTCTGTTTTTGATGCATTGGCCGCCTCAATGATCAAAACAAATACAGGCACACTGCCTACCCCATTCTGAAAATGAGAGTCAACAGAGCATCAACAATTGTTGGTCATGTATCCTGGGTATTCTCAGGGGCGATTGGTTGCAGACAGCCATATACAAAGTATTGGCTGCCTGTATAGAAAAAAGAGAAAGCGAATGGTTCCCGGCCCCATCTTGATAATCAGCATTAACGGAGCGTCAACGACTGTTGGTCTTGCATCATGGTTAATCACAGCGTGATGCGGCTGTTATTGTTTATATACATCGTTTTGACTGTTTTGTATGCTGACAGGCTCATGAATACTTAGTGGTATCTTTGTAATTGAAATAGGTTGTTACTGTCCCAGAGGCTGTCGCGGGAATATCCTCTGCTCATCTGCCGATATAGACTGCCAACTACATGTTTATGGATGGTTGTGATCAAGCATCACTCATATTCCTGAAGATTCGAGACCAAAATTCATTGACACTCCGTTGATGCTCCATTGACGCACAGTTTGAAGATGGGGCAGGGAGGGTATCGCAATCTCTTTTGCCAATGAAGGTGGACAGTATCTCGTTTATGGCTTTCTGCAACCTATTGCCCATTAGATTACTCAAGATGCAAGACCAAAAATGGTTGATGCTCCGTTGACACTCAAATTCAGGATGGGGCAAGGAGCCTGTCACTTTAATTTTTGCCTATAAAGGCAGCCAATACTTCGATTATGTATAAACGCAACCGAATCAATTTTTATTTACCTGACTTATAAGATGTCAAGTTCTTGACGCTCCGTTGACTCTCATTTTGCAACGGGCGTATCCACAATATGTACTCCGTTGATCTGGGATGGAATATCATTCTCATTGATTTCACAGCCTTGGTATCGTTTTCGTTGATATTCTTCTTGATCACTACATTGTTCTTCAATAATAAGTACAAATATATCCTTTAAAATATACTTTATAGTGTGCGCTAATGGTAGATAATGATACATTCAAAAATCCCATTCCTTTCTATCAATGCTCGTCCTCACTGCCAGGTTCGCTCAATAGGCTGCTCTTGTCCGCAAAATGAATGTTAGCTGCATTACCACACAGCAGATACTGTACTAACCAGTGGATGATCCTTCATCAGTCAAGATATTTGGATTATAATCTGTATCAGGCTGGCTATCCTGGGCATATGCATCAAGATTGAAAAATTCAAATCTGGGAAGTGGAGCGTGTGTAAACACATATCCGGATGGCAAATTGTCGAATTGAGAACTTTCAGCTCCCTCATTGTCACCAGGTGGCACAGGTGGCGTTCCGGGCAGCGATGGCATCGGTTCTGGTGTCAGCTGTCTGTGTCAATAAAGTGGAGGTGCACCCATTCCGTTGGGCCTCCAGCGTGTCTGCGGATTCTTTCTGGTGCCATTGTTGCGAGGAAGGCATGCACTTGTATGGTTCTGACGAAGTGTAGTTGGGTGGCTTTCTATCCCAGCCTTCACCTTGTTATGCCCAGGAAACTCAACTCCCCGCTTCTTCTGTTCTCGGACTTCGTTGTGAAGTTTCTTGATCAGCTATTCTGTTTCCTCTAAAGCATTGCGCGAGAACCCTCCTTTGGCCATTCAATGCCAGGCACATGTCGGACTGTTCCAGCTGGACCTGACCTCCTTACTATGCCATAGTAGCAGACATGTTGAAAACCTACAAGAAATTACTTGTTGCCTCTGACAATGAGATTCGGCTACTACCTCAACAATATACGCTTCCATAGCCGCCTCTAAGGTGATTCAATCCCATATGGTCCACTCACGGGGACCCTTCACATGAAATTTGTCTGTGATAATATCAGTGCTGACAACATAATGATGTTCAATTTCGTGGACTGTGCGGACAAATGCCTTGAACAACCTTGGAGGTTTCCTGTTATGGGCAGCGATAAATTGGTCACGTAGCTCTCTACATATACCCTCTGTCCTTCACATGGATAGTTGACGGCCACTCACCTCGATATGGATATAGCAACATCCAATTGCATTCTGCTTCTAATTCTTGCTGTTTCTGGTTTTACGGATGATTTTTAAATGTGCATCCAGAGTGATATTTTCACTGGCTGCATTGGCAGCGTTGAGGTGGACTAACTGGTGTCTGCACTGTTGCTCTGTGCCAACGAGAGTTGCATTGGAAGAAGTGCCCATCGATCGGCTAGTTTCAGATCCACCCTCACCATGCTGAGGTGTTCCTGTAGCCATGATTTACCGGTGTGCAATACGAGAGGAAGATGATAATGAAAAGAAGTGGGAAGTACTGTGCCATATATTGTTAGCTTCAAGTCAACATGGAGTAAATAACAGCCAACTTGCACATTCTACTCATGATGAATCCTGCTGCGTATGGCTGCAGGTTGCAGGGGTTTCACACAGTCCAGCAATTTGCAGTAGATCAGAACTTATGTTATTTGTTTGTTTAAAGGGATACATAGAGGTTTTCGACTGCCGAAATCACCTGATTTAGAATAATTAACAGCTCATTCCTCGACGGAAAGGACTTCTGGTCATAGTTTTCTCAAGAAATCCCAGGTATCTTACATGAAACGGAGGCTCAATTTCCTGTCATCTTGTACTGTTAGCATCAGTATTCCAACTCTCGTGATGGTCAAACAGTGGACTTGGCTGTGTTAAAGTTGATCAAATGTACGAACCGTGACATAAAAGCCGCAGCTTGCCTCCATATCATCCATATCTTGCAACATCTAACATCTCGCACAACACCATAGTCAACACCAACTACAATGGTCAATGCTCCAAAAAAGCCCTTTTCACAGCATCCGATGGGAAAATATGGTATATCGCCAAAGTGTTCCCCATGATGACGTCATCAAGCATATCAAGGCAACAGCAGCTTGCAAGCGGGATATGTCCGAGCGCTTGGGGCATTGTGCACATTGCGATTGAGAAAGAAGCTTGCGGCGGAGAAAAGATAGGAAACGCACGTTCGAAGCAACCATGAGAAAGAGAAATGGATCGAGGCTGATGTTGATAGAGAAACCGCTGTGGCAAGCATGGGAGTTGATGACGCAGTGACAGAGAGTAAGTAGGAACAGGAGGAAATAAGAAATGCTGCAAACACAGGATTGACAACAAGAGAGCCTAAAACAACATTTGAGCAGATAATGTTTGCTATTGGAGACAGTCTGCGCGATCTTGCAAGTTCTGACGATCAGGACAACGGGGAAGATGAGGATGATGAAGATACAGCGGTGGGCAAGTTGCGCGAAGATGACGAACCTGGCTGGGTGGTGGGCACAATATCCAAAATTGTACAGCAGCACATGCCGAGATTTTGGCATATGCAGATGAAGCTTGACGAAATGACACAGCCGGGATGGTGGGACGCAGCTGACTTGTTCTGTGACAGAGACAAGAAGTACAGAACAACCAAATGGAAGGTTCTGGCAGTCATTAATCCGCAAATGGACGAAGCAGCAGCCACACTTGCCGCAACAGCATTAGGAGAGCAAATGTAGTGTCTTGATATCGTCCTGGGAAAATCGCAAATGCCACAAGGGTCTTGTCGACTAGGAAGTAGTCATATAACGCATGGTTGAAGGAAGCCACTGACAAACCAATGGATAGTGTCTCATTCCCCCGACACGAAGCGAGATTTGTCATTGTGTAAGTAACCAAACTATGTTCAACCCGTAAGCTTTGACCCCTGCATAGTGCCTCCTTAGCTAATCACCATATGGCAATCGGTTACATATGAAGCAATGGTGATGGGTTGAGTGTCACCTGGGGAATTGATACGTAAATAGTTATTTTTGACATCATATCGATTAGAAACGTTATTCCTGTACCAATTTTGCTACTTGTCAGCTATTTCATGATTTCAGAGACCACATTGTGAGACATGATAATTCGTTTGTGGATGTGCATGTGTCATTCACGCCATGCGAAAGTACGAGACTTCAAATTAGGCTGTAAGATGCCCAATTAACTCCATATCGTCTGGCCAATTAGTGTTAACCGAGGAAGCAACAACCAAATTAGTGATAAATTATACTCACAAAGTTCATGTCAGTGTTGTCACACGAGTCATAGAAGGAGCGGTAAGTGCTCAATCCGAATCTGTCTGAATGATGACCCTCATGCAGCATTCATCCATGTATCCAACTCCATAACTCTCTACCCAGACCTGCTTCACATGGTTGAGATTATCAAAATTGCTGATGCTACATCCTGGAAATCGAAGAGAAGGAGCTGGATATGGAAAGTTGAGGAAGTCGGGGTATATGAATCAATAACTAGTGGAAAGATCTACATGCTGTAAATTGCCAGCCGAATGCGGGGGAATGTGATAGGGCCTCATCATCCATCACTCGGATAACATAGATAGTAGTTGATCAGAATTTGAGCAACCTCAAAGCTTCTGCATGCAAACGATAATAAAGTGATATGCAATATTGGCTGTCGATTATCACTCTACGATTCGTAGCATACAATTACTGAGAGTAGAATCACTGTTTGGATGTGTTTAATGGGAGTGTCAATGGAGCGTCAATGATTGTTAGTCTTACACATTCGGCAATATATGGGCTGCATTGACACATCCTTTCACAGTAACTGCATTGGTCAGCGTTATAGCCCAAAAGGTAAGCGACACTCTGGTTGCCCCATCCTAAGAATGAGCGTCAACAGAGCGTCAACGATTTTGAGCATTGCGTCTTGGATAGTCCAAGGACTGTGCAACCACATTAACCCAGAATTGAACTATCAGCCGCATTTCTAGGCATAAATGCTTGTGACGACATCGCTGCTATGTCCTGAGAATAACTGTCAACACAACCTGCATGGAGCATCAACCGAGCGTGTACAATTTCTCGTCTTTCACCTTGCATTATCCAACGGCTGTGCATTGACATTAACCAATAATCAAAGGATTGGCTGCCTTTAGGGGCAAAAATGCTAGTAAAAATGCCACTACCGCATCCTGAAATTAAGTGTCACCGGAGTGGCTACGGTTCTTGTGGGGCTCAGAAAGCTTCACAGCAATGAACTGCCTTGCGTTGTTCCTCAATTGAGTTTTCAAAGGTCAGTGTTTTCAATATGTTCTTGTTTTCAACTTCTCAACGATGCATGCAATGTCTCACAGGTTGTACTTTTGTCTTGCATGTAGCTGTAGAGTTGATGTTTAGGAACCAGCATTCTACTTAATAATAATGTCACTTTTGAGAGCCTCTCAACTCAAATTATGCAACTGTCAAATTCCTACCAACAAGTCGGGTTCCCAATCTTTAAATGCCTCATTGCTAAAGGTTATGATCTGTTACAAAAATGAACATGTCTTTATTCGCGATTTGAGCGACCTTGGTTTTCACATCATATTCAATACATGGTCGGCTTCTATGAATATGGGCACGAAGCGCCCTATTTGTTGCAATAACTCTAGACATGTGCCTTTGTTGCAATTCTATTTGCACCGCGCAATTGAGGAGACCGGCTGCCATGGCGGCATGTGTATCCTTTGTCATTAAGTTCTTCGCCATCCATCACAAAATGGCACCACCTCAATCGGGAAGGACTTGCTGGCACAATCGCACATTGCAAAGTGAAATGAATTGACAGAGTCCCAAGTTTCTGAATTGACAAGTACAACTGTTGATGAAACGGCATTAGCTATACTGATTAGACAACGGAGTTCAGGAATTACAATAGTTAGTTCGCAGAGGAAATGCATATTCGTCAGTTTGATCTTAACTATATCAATCCAAATGGCAGACACAACGGTCCAAACTAGCAGCAACGGACTTCATTACTGCAGCATTTCACCAAGACACCTGGAATCGCTACCTCTTGTTAAGATGTGTTTCGGCTCATATTCCACGGAACGCTATAGGTAACCAAGATTCACGACGGTCATACAATCCATTATGCAGGGATTTGGTGCTTCCATCAGCTAATATCCTTAGCGACATTTGCCAGAGGGAATACTCACTGACAGTGGCTGCGCTTAAGAAACACTTGCCATCAAGAAGGAAAGTTGGAATAGCTGTGGCCGGGTGGACATCAACGAACAAATTAGCCATAATGTCGGTTGTAGCTTCCTATATGAATTGAAATTGGGCTTCGCAAGATGTGCAACAAGTTTTCGACATGGTTGATAGCCTGCTCTTTTCCTATTTCGAGAGCTGATGAATGATAATAGGTCAACATTCAACATACTGGAGCATGGCTAGCCATACATTTGAAGGATGTTCTCGATCGTTATGAGCATACCGATGGCTGTTTACTTGGGATTACGACTGATATTGCTTCCCCACATCACTCGATGACTGGGAAACTACAATCAACCCATGGGGCACCGGAATCGAGTGGCCTGCAATGAGGAACAACATACCATGTGTGGCCCACATCATTCAGCTTGGTTTGGGTGCGTTCATGTGCATTGATGGTGTAAACGGCCACACCACGTCATGGGAAGCCCATGAGCGCGATCTACCATTTGGAGAGAAAGAAACCACAGTCGTTGGGAAGAGTCAAAGACTGCGAAAAGAGGGCAATGCTAGAATCAACAATGTGTCGGCCATGAGACCAGGTTTAGCAGAGATAATTGAGAAAGTACGTAATTGAAGACATTTTGAAAAACCTGAAACTGCCTTTCATAGAGCAGAGAATGCTTGCTGTGTTCATTACTCTGACTCCTGGTTTTCGAAACGAGTTCATTGACTGTCAACAAGCCAACGTACAAATTGCAGTACTACCGATGCTGGATGTGAAAACACGGTTCAATATCACACTGGAGTTGCTTGAGTGAGCCTCCCAATTATGAGAATTCTCCCGCTAGCGGCTCAGAAATCCGACATAGAGTGATCACCAGCCACTCTTCACAACACAGGAGGAATGGACCACCGTCAAGTCCGTCATGGAAGAAATAAGGCCATTCCGATACTGTACCCTGTGGATATCGAAAAGGCATACAGTAACACTGCATCAGGTGATCACTGTCCACAATGACATCCTTGATGATATGGATGGTGCTATAAGAGCTTTGGCTGAGAAGAATAGTCAATGGAAGTAAGACTTATACTTCGCCGTGAAGTTTTGTGACAGAAGCTGTCTAAATATTATGCTGATGTAACTCCAATGACTGGAATGTGTCTCATTTCGGCCCATATTGTTGATCCATTCTGGAAGTTGCGATCACTTTGGAAGTAAGAAAAGGGAATGGATGTTAATCCTGAGGACGAGACTTCTTACAGTACCGAATACCGAAATGTGATTCTGAAGTATGTGGAGAACAAATACTGTGCCAAACATCGAGGAATGCCCATCATTATACCCGAAAAGGTCGCAGGCAGCAACATTGTTCCCTCTGCAAAGGCTTCTAGATTTGGTGAATCTTTTTATGATCCACATGATTTGTCTAGTGATGATGAAGAAGACTTAACGCCAAAAAGGATGGTTGAAACAACACCCTGATGAAGGGATCGCGCAGCACGCTTTTTGAGCACCGCAAGGCTCTATTTGAATTCACCGCATGAAGCACAAAGAACTGGGGGCAAGTTAATCCCAATCTTAATAATTACCACTCAGACCCTATGGAGAGGAGCAGTACATTTTGGTTACCAAATATCACCGATTGGTGGTGTCAATAAGAGGACACGCACCCAGAGTACGCTGATCGTTCCAATGTAGCATGTGACTTACTCTCGATCATACCACATGGTGTGGGAGTGAAGGACAGGTTTTTCCTTGGGCGAGAGGATATCAGCTGGTGACAGTCTAGAACCACTAGTGAGACCCTTCGGGAAAATGTCATAATTAGGTGGTTTGTTGGAGCCAACAATGGCATATTCGCAGGCGATTACTCAGGATTGGATACCATGGACACTGAAAACGACTTGGAATTGAAGCAAGAGGTGGAGGAAAAGAAATTTCACAGAATGGCTATGGTCCACAACTTTTTGGAGATATGGCAGGGCAGAAAAAAACTACATGCTACCAAGAAAGAATCGTGTGCCCAGATCAAGCAAATGACAGCTGTTGGAAACATTTCAGATACCGAAGAGATCGTGAGACCATCCTGGTCAAATTGTCAACATACTGGTGCAGCTGCATTCAAATTGTCAGAAAGATCACCATTGCCACCCACTTTGTCTGCAAAGAACCACCCTGGAGGATGATCTGAAGTATAAAATGTTCGCCGAATCAAACGAATCAACTGTCATCCAGCCAGAAGTGATAGAGATGGTGCACCTGAATGCATTTCCGGCAATGAACATTGGCTTCGCTGGGATGGTGATTTGGATAATCCGAACGCAAGCCATGATGACTGGGAGGCAGAGAGGAATCCGATATCGAGCTTGAGAATGGCATTGAGGCTCCGGAAAGCCTAGGGCACCAGGATGTGTGTGCCACCCCAAATGTTGCCAGATTGATTCAGCCAACACAGAGTTCAATCAAACAGGCTGAACCAGGGTTGATGATGGTCACTGCGATGGAAACAATGAGGAATAATGGAAAGAATAACAAGTAGGACCGAATGGGTCAATATGTCTTCACCAGGTTGTATATGTTGCTTGACCGAAAATTTCACTTAGAGAAATATTATGGGCAAAGATTGAGCAGTCGCATGAGGATATTTGTTCATAAACAGACGTATTGAGGGTGAAATGAATCATTTAGCTCGGTATCTCAATTTTGGTAGAATGAGTGTGACCTGTGCAAGAAGATTACTGGGCTCGGCTTTGCCAATGTTCTGAGTCTCAGCCTTTCTGAAAGGCAAGCAATAGGTTCAAATAATTAGTCATACAAATATCGATGGCCCCAGATTGTGTCTAGACAATTCATCAAAATGAGATCAACGTAGAGTCAACAATTATTGGTCTTGTAAGCAAGGTAATTGTAAAGTGAATTGGTCGTAGTTTAGCATAACCGACGTATTGGCTGCCTCTATAGGTAACACAGCAAGCGGCACAGTCACTGCCCCATTCTGAAAATGAGTATCAACCAAGTGTCAATGATTTTTGGCTTTGCATCTTGGGTTATCGAAGTGTTGATTTGTTGTAATAATTCATATATGATGTATTGGCAGCTGTTTCAGGCAAAACCATACGTGAAATCTTCATTACCTTATCTTGAAAATGAGCATCAACGGAGCCTCAACAATTTTCAATCTTTCAAGTCAGGTAATTGCAAAGTGATCTGGTAGTGGTTAGGCATAATGAATGTAATGGCAGTTTTTATAAGCAAAAGAGAAAGTGACACCATCATTGCCCCATTCTGAAAATGAGCGTCAATGGAACGTCAATGATTTTTGGCTTTGCATTTTGGGTTATCGAAGTGTTGATTTGTTGTAATACTTCATATATGATGTATTGGCAGCTGTTTCAGGCAAAACCATACGTGAAATCTTCATTACCTTATCTTGAAAATGAACATCAACGGAGCCTCAACAATTTTCAATCTTTTAAGTCAGGTAATTGCAAAGTGATCTGGTAGTGGTTAGGCATAATGAATATAATGGCAGTTTTTATAAGCAAAAGAGAAAGTGACACCGTCATTGCCCCAATCTGAAAATGAGCGTCAATGGAGTGTCAATGATTTTTGGCTTTGCATCTTGGGTTATCTAAGTGGCGATTGGTTGCAGACGTCCATAAATGACGCATTGGGTGCCTTTCGGAGTAAAAACAACACCGGTATGCTCCCCGCCCCATCTTGAAAATGAGCGTCAATGGAGCCTCAACAATTTTTGGTCTTGCATCTTTAGTAATCTAAATGTCGCTTTGTGGCAATAATTCACATAGACTGTACTGGCGGCCTTTGCAGCCAAAACAGTGCACAATATCTTTGTTACCCCATCTTGAAAATGACCATCAACTGAGTGTCAACGATGTTTGGTTTTGTATGTTGTGAATTCAAGGCATCACCTGGATATTTTAGCTCATAACTACGCTATTGACCGCCTTAGTAGTTAAAAATATAAATCACAAAGGGCAAAACATTGATTCCACAATACTTGATATCGCAACACGTAAAGCAATCAAAACGTAATCGCTGGATGTTGTATAAGCGATGTTGATTATATAGTATTATTGGACAGCAAAATCAAGAGCATTATATCAATCTACAGATGGACCAGCTGGACAACTGGCTCACAACCCACCCAATTGATGTGAGTTGAGAGATTTCCATCAAACCGTACCCCAAGTCACAGTTCGGGAGTATTGACGACCCAGACCGCCAATTTGGTGAAGGTTCAGAACTGTTGATAATGCTAGCCACCATCAACAGATTTCGAATAAGGACTAAAATGGATTGATTGACTGAGTATCAATATGGACTTGCAGGATGAGATTCATACAACCTTGGAGGTGGTAATTGAGTGATCATTTGAGATGCAGCTGGATTTGTTGATCAAGCAAGTTTCAGGGGGCCAGTTGAAGGCCATCATTGGGTGAACATGAAGATACCCCTGAACACGGTGATCGAGCAAGTCTGGATTTGTACATGGAGGTGCTGATATGGCCAGTTTGAAGATACACTTGGAGGCTGGGATCCAGCAAGTTGGGAGATATACTTGGGGAGGGTTTTTGAGCCACAATGGAAATGCACTTGAAGGGTGTGATGGAATAGACTGAGAGTTGCACTTGGAGATAATGATTGAGCAGGTTTGGAGTTGTACTTGGAGGCAGTAATCAAACAAGTTGTAAGATAATCTTGGAAGAGTTTAAATTATATGACTGTGGCTGCATCTGGGGACGGTGAATCATGCTAACCATTGACTTGTGAATACATCACCAAAATGTATTGTTGTCTCTGGGAGCCTCTGGGAGGATTGGGAAGATGTTGGATCAGAATCCCATGGTGGTCAAATCCCCAAGTTGACTGAACTGATGTAGAGGCCTTTGGTGAACCTGGGAGCACCTGGAAGCACCGGAGAGAAGGCTGGGAGTGTCAACAACATGCCTCAGAGCACCTGGGAGTGCCAGTGACAAGCCTGAGAGCACCGACAACAAGCATGGGAGCACTGAGGAAAAGCCTGAGAGCACTGACATCAAGCCTGGGAGCACTGATAAACAGCATGGGGGCAGGGACAATGAGCTTCGGAGCACCAACCAGATGCCTGGCAGCACTGACCGCAAGCCTGGTAGCACCGACAACATGCCTGGTAGCACCAATGCCAAGCCTGGCAGAACCAATGACAAGCCTGGCTGTGCCAACGCCAAGCCTGTGAGCACCTTGTATCACAGTAGAGCAGGCTGGAAATCACAACATCATTGCTGGGAACGCTGCTGGTGCGCCTGGGATTCATAGCTACTACGTATCATGTAGCAATTTTGAAAACTCATGTACTCAGTTTGTATTCTCATCGATGTATCTATGTATCTATGTACCTATATTGCAACCCATCTATACAGGGAATATATCGACTGGCTGCAGGCAGTGCTTGAGAGCGATTCGAGGAGCGCATCAAGATAATCGTTGAGTGGGCTCAGAAATGTGCTTGGAGGCTGTGATTGAGCAAGTTTGGACATGCACTTGGAGGCCCTGATGGTGCCAACTTGGAGGCCATAGTGAAAGAGTTTAGACATACACTTGAAGGTGATGATCGAGTGAACTTAGTCTTGCACACCAAAGCCATTAACCTGTGTGGTGGTAGATGCACTTTGAGGGCATGATTGAGGGAGTTTGGAGCTGCACTTGGAGGTGATGATTAAATAAGATTGTAGGAGAGCTTGGAGGCGGTCAATTGGAGGTGCGCTAGGTGCTGAGGCACTATTTATCAGTTACATTACTTGCAACTGTGCGAATATGACGAGGTCACATTACCTTTGACCAATCATAGGGAGCTGGCTGGTAGTGTGCAATATCGTATAGAGACGCACTGGCAGCTGAAGCTACATTCCAGCATCCGGATTATGTATTTTTGTCTCTGGGACTGTCTGGGAGTTGGCGGACCAGAATCTCATGGTGGTCAAATCCCAAAGTTTGCTGGACCAATGCAGTGGCCTTCAGGTGTACGTGGAAGCACAGGTGGAAAATCTGTTTCGAGATAGGAGGTCTGGTGACAACAAGGGTAGCATTTGGGAGCACCGGTGACATGTCTGGGAGCACCGGCTACAAACCTGGGAGTGCTGACGACAGGCCTGGGATCGCAGATGAGAAGCCTGTTTGCTTTGACGACAAGCCTGGGTGCACTGACGACAACTGTGGGTACATAGGCCACTAACCTGGAAGCGCCACCGCCAAGCCTCGGAGTATCTCGAATCACTGTAGAGCGGTTTGGGGAAATACTCCTCTTTGGGATCACTGCTGGTGCGCCTGGACATCATAGCTGCTACTTATCATTTAATGATTTTTGAAACTCATGTATTCAGTTTGTATTGTCATCTATGAATCTATATGTCTACCCATCTACACAGGGCATATATGGACGAGTGGCAGGGGGTGTATGTGAGCAATTCGAGGTGCACCTTATGTTCACGGTCAAGTGAAATCAGAGACACACTCCGAGACCATGATTGAGGTGGTTTCGAGATACACCTGGAGGCCGTCATCAAGAGACTTTGGAGATGCACTTGGATGCCGTAATTGAGCAAGTGTGGAAATGCACTTGGTGGCTACAATTGAGCGGACTCAGAGATGCACTTGGATCGCCATGATTATATGAACTTGGTGATACACTCCAGGGACATGATCCAGCCAAACGGGAGATAAACTAGGAGGTGTTCGATCGGAGGTGCGCCGGCTGCTGAGACTGTATTTGTCAGTTAGTTGACATGCAAACATGGGAATGTGACGAAATGACTTTACCATTCAGCTCTCATGGGAGACTGGCTGATGGTGATCAATGTTGTTGGGAGGCATGCCAGAAGCTGATGCTACATTCAGGGGTCAACTGGTAATTGTGAGAATGAAGGGAAGACAGACAATCTTGGGTGAATGCTGTACTCAGTGTATGCTGTACTCTGTGTTAACCCAGAATAATGGAATGGAGAGATATAGAGGGATGACTGAACTTAGTGTTCTGTGATGATGATAGAGTTGTGGACGAGCAAGGGAGATAGTTGATGAAGCTGGAGATGATAAGGAGAATATGAGCAGTAATGACTAATCCGGGGTAACCTGTGACTGATTGCGTTTACAAGACATCATATTGATCGTATTACCCTCCAAACTGGGATGCATACCTGCGATATTGGGGATAATAAAATTTCCTCGCACACAGGATTCACTTACACCCCAGGTTCTCACAACGATTTTGACATTCTCGTCTCATCTCTCTCTTTCTCATCCTCTACTCCACCATCAGCTAAGAAGAAGCAGTTGGGTCATCTTTCTCTATCTCTCGATGCCATGGTCATGAGTTACCACCGAGTAAAACATACACGGAGTACTACATCGACAGAGTACTGCAAACACCGAGTACTGCATTATTCCAACATCAACTGTCTAGCGCTCCCAGGCAGTCCCTCTTCTCTCGGCAGACCTTGTTGTACTCAGCTCTCTATATTACCACCAATATGAGTTAACCAATGTGTAGAGTCTCAGCTCCCATCACTCTTCCCTCCTGAACTACCGCCTCCAGATTGATAGCCCCTATGTGCTCCTGCAATATTGCTTGATCATGGCCTCCAAGTGCATATTCAAACCCGCTCAATTATGGCCTGGGAGTGTATCTCCACATTAGCTCAATCATGGCCTCCAATTGCATCTCTGAGTTCATTCGACCTGTTCCTCCAACATCAGCACAATGTAAAATGGTTCGGAAGTCATGACTCAATGACTCAGCCAGTCTGAACAGCCAGACCGATCCTGCCAGAAGCTCGCAGAACCTCCCAAATGGGCTGAATGCAAAAGGACGTGCTTCTCAGGTGCTCCGAGAGTACTTTCAGGTGCTCCTCAACGTTTCTGAAGTAGCGGAACAGAATACAAGAATATTCTAAAGAGTATGAAGTTGTCTTCAGAATCCTGTAAAATCATGCCTTTAAGTTGGTAAAATGTCGGAGCCGCTTGGACTACAACACTCGTCTCCAAGACGATTCCGGTGCACATTGAGCCAGACCCTGCGGGAGTGAAAATATATAATGTCTATATCGAATAGTAAAGTTCGCTAAACTATCTTACAGCTATACACCTGAACCAGGCATTCTAATACAATTATTATACAGTCCAGTAGGTATCTAGATCAACATGATTATTTGCAAGCCATACGCTATCTATGCCGCCCGATGCAGCATTCTCCTGGACCAAATGCGCCGGTCCCACTACTGCTCGAACGGGTACGATTTGCATCATATTCATTTGATTGACAACCCGGATGAACCTGCCAACACAATCGGCCCAACCATGAAGATCTTTGTACTTTGTTGGAATCACCACCACATATTCTTGAGCTTGAGGACGTAATACCCATTGCTGCGTCTTCTGGCACCTCTTAAGAAAGGTTCATAATGCTTTCCCAGCTGGCAGGAGTTCCTGAAATTGGAGGATCTGGTTCGGTGGAGTCCAGCTGAAGTACCATACCAGAAAAAGAGGAATTTGTCCGGGGAAGGTGTTATCGAGGTCATTCTCTTCACTTTGCGTATACTGGACCCAGATGTTATGAGCTTCAGGCATGATTCCTTGGTTGGCATTTGTATATTCTACCTTGCAATCAGGTCCCAGACACTCAACAGATGTAGGGCAGTGAAATGGTTGACGGTAATACAAGAGCCCTTTCTGGAGTGTAATGAATATACTGTCTAAGAGTACATTTTGATCATATCCGAGCTGGAGTCCACTAACTTTGTGTCCCCAGTCCTCTTAAATTTGCGCGCGGAATAGCTGTCCAAAGTTGGGAATTCCGAAATCCTCTGATGCATCTCTGAGTGAGGATAATTTGATACTTCTGCACACTCCGCGGACATGCGTTTCTCTCAATGGATATAACTGCTGTGATACTGGGCGGATAATGGGCTCGTCCTGAATTGTTTGGAGATGGAACAGAGGGGCTCTGCGTGTACTTCGCCATTGATCGGTAGCAGACAGTAGGTTGAAAACTTGTGCGGAGTCAATATCGTACCAGTGTTGGAGTGCAAGATTTGACAGTGTCTCCTCCAGGTAGTCAAGACTGGTACACTAGTCATTACGCATAAGCATCTGTGGGATGTAATTGACTTTGTTGCTGGATCGATATGCCTCTTTCACGTTGGCGATATGTAGCTGTTTAGAAATATCAGTGGTGAAATTGTCACCGGAACCCATTCGCCGAATTGACTCTGATATGTGGCTCAAACAATGCATTTTTGAATATCCAAAATGAATTACGCGCTGTTCAATGGTTTTCCGGAGCGCCTGAATGCCGATTTTCTCCCACCAAGCTTCAAAATCGATCAGGTGGAGGGAGAATTCCTTCTTGAACCGCATCTGCTCATTTGAGGCGATGCCATAAATCTTCCTCTCAAGCTGGATAGTCACATGCTCCGAATCTGCCAAGCTCCAGGTCGTGGCTTCTGTCTTAGCATCAGATAGGTGGTTCTGAAATCGCAATCGTTTGTCAGCGGTCATGGTTGCCACCCGGTGAGCCTCGTCTTCCGTGGCAGCTTTCCTTAGGGCAAGTTCTTTGGCGAATATGCTTCTGGGACCAGATGCCTCAGTCCCGACTTCCTGCAATAGTCGTCGTTCATGATTTTGGAATGATGTATTGAAACGCTTGCGTTTAGCAGATGTAACTTGATGGATTCCACGCTCCAATCGCGCTATTGCCTTCTGACGATCAGCATCTGACCAAGTAGTTGCCTCTTGTCAGGCTCTATTCAGGCATGCCTGAAATTGCGTGCGTTTTGTGGTGGAAACCATTTCAGCCCCATACACAAGGGCCTCCATTGCAGCACGAATCTTATGAATCTTTTGTTTGCGTAACAGATGGCATTACCTTGCCAACAGGTCATCCACTTTGGCCTTCGCAGACTTTGACATCGTCTGATCTCAAAAAATGCCCTTCTTCAGGTAAAATCGTTTGAGTGCATCATCTAGTGCGTTGAGGGATAGATCCGAGTGAATTTGTTGGCTAACAAGTAAAGAGAATTCACAAAATGCCCGGACTGCTCCCATCACCATTTCATCGGTGACTCTTTCAGCCGCAGTTTTCCCATCATCCTTGGAGCAGAGAAGAATCGGCGCACAATTCACTGCGAGTGTACTGGTTATTCCACAGATCACTTTACCTTGCCAGGTGCCGCTTTTCAATGAATCGAATCGTTTGGAGAAGTGCTGGAGGCCGGGATATCGAGGGACCGATGTGGATTGACTGTAACATCGATCCTTGACATTTCTACCTTTGAGGTATTTGAGCAGCCAGCACAATAAGTCTTCAACTAAACCCAAGAGCAGCTGATGCAATTCATCAGGTTGCCAAAGCCGATAGACATTGCAGAGAGGGTATTGCCAGACCTGATTACAGATTGGGCAGACACCTAGAGTGTGCAGCGGGTCAATATGATTGTCCTCCAGCAGCTCGGAGTAGATATGCTGGTCTCTTGAGTTATTGAGTAGTCGAAAAGTTGAATGTCCCATCGGCGCACCTTTAGGTATTTCACACATCGGGCATGAGCCATATGAGACTTGAGCAACCATGACTTGTTTAGGATAATCCCCAACCCAGGCAGCCAACAGCGGGTAACATTGTCGCTGGAATCCATCTGCACAATCCCACTTCAAGCCAGGGCCAGTGATGTCAAGACGCCTGAGTTGAGACAGCACAGTTACTACCGCGGTATGCCGTGCTTTGTCAATGTTTTTGGCACCTTTCTGGGGACATGGGATCAGTCCGACGAGAATGCAGGTGCGCTTTCTAGGTGTCCAGCGGATGTCTATTGGAATATTACCAATCATGAGATACAGCGGCTAGGCGTGCAGATCCCCCGAAAAATTGGTCAAGTGAGTCTTGTCGGATGCACTCATGACTGGCACAATCGTCGCTCTGGCAGGAAGTTGATCATGTGTATCCCACCGCCAGTCGCCCAAGTTCATCTCGCTGTAGATTCGACGGCCCTCAGAGTCAGCAAGGCGCACCAGTCCAAAATTGAGGTGTGCCCGAAATGGGAGATGTGCTAGGTGGAACTGAATACATTTGAAAATATCCCTGTAGTATAACATTCCGAAGATATGTGAGTCATCTTCAATCCAACTATCATCACCGAGCCCAAAATCGAGTTCAGAGAGGAGTTTTCGCAGGGCATCTGTTGATTGGAATGATTCGATTTTGTAGTTGTCCAGTCCACGCCTGCGATGTTGATCTATCCATGTTTTCGTTTGCTGGCTAAATGACTGAGCCTGCAGAAAGTTGTGTGCGGACCAAAATGGATGCCATGGATTCCATTGTTCTGAGTACTTGCGACGCTTGTTGTTCAATCCAGTTGCTTTGCCATATGCTTTCCCCCCTGCATTTTCCACTCCAACTACCTGCCTATGAGCCTTTGTCTTTGTTGAATCAGGGGTACAGGTGAGATCAGGCTGCTGAAGGTCTAGAGGTTCTTCGTTGGGCGTATCTTCAGGTGGTGGTGCACCCAGTACGTTGTCTATGAGTAGATCATTAATTGACACCTTGTCGATGGCGATTCAGGTGCACCTACTGTAGTCAAACCATGATGGCTCAGGGTAAGGGAAGCCGGCAGGTGGTAGGATCCCGTTGGGTAATAGCCCTTCATTCATTGATATTGGGTGATATTGTTAATAGTGAGCTTCCAGTCAGTTCTCGTTGCATAATTTCTTTTTGCAGATACCGCATTCAACATGTTTCCGGTGAGTGTTAATGATCTTTAAGAAATGCTCAGTGTCCTGACGCATCTCGGTGATGCTTTATGGGGTATGGTTTGTTACTGGATTTGAGTCTCAAGGATAGTTGATTGAAGGCGAGCTCACTGAGGTTAGCGTATCACTTTCAAAGCCGCATCACACCCCACCAAATGTAGAGGAGGGGTAAAACAAAGTCACCTTACGATCAGTTTTCTTCACAAACTAGGATACTATCTATCAAATCCGGCACAATAATGCTCCATATTATCTACTGAAAATCGTCAGCAGAGAAAGTTTCTTTTGTCATCACTGTCATCACTGCAATCAACTTGTAATACCGTTCATCAGGTGCTACTACTACAATCGGCCTTATCAGATACTACGTCATTGCGGGATTGTGCAGATTGTGTCTACGCTTGAGCCTCAAGCAGTGGATAACATCAGCTTAATACAATGAAATTGGTAAGTTTCCTAGCTGGCTGTATGCCTGCTCAATGATCATCGAGAACTGATAGGCTGGTAGGATGTTATCTTCAGGAACGATCCTTGACCGGTGGGTGGATCCTGAGGAGACAACGAAGTTTACACAAGGAGCTCAAAAGGAAGCAATCACCATTGCTGCTCGACTAACAAGGCCTCATATTGAATGCAGTGCAGGTCGAACACACAAATTTTCAATGTCAAATGCCTAGTCGTGCTAACCTTCCAACCGGGTATAGTTGTTGTTGGGTTCCTGGAGATATCATGTCGAATCCCTTCTATGACCTTTACTGACATGAACCGAACAAAGGTGAGCTACTATCCAACCTCCTACTATACGAATTCAAGCATATCACAAAGAAAGGCAGGATGTGTGTGACTATGATTGCTTTTTCTCAGCTGGGTTTCATGGATCAAAGGTGCAGTGAAACACCACAGTCCGTGACAAAGAAGATGGATATAAGAGGCCTTCATTCCGCCGAAGGTCACTGCTACCTTCAATATTCTCAACCATACTCTGCTTGATTCACAATTACCAATTGAATTGATTATTTGATTACTATCATCATTGTGTTCACATACGATGTCCACGAACGGATTGCCATGGAAGACAAGCAATATGCCTCCACCGGGTTGGTTGTTTGGCTCACAACAACGCCTAGATGACAATGTGGGAGATCAGAGCATGATGCTGGAAATACACCGAGCAAAGACACTCAATTCGGGCAGCCCACAACTCAAATTCATCCTCCACCGGGGTATAGTTACCCACCCTTGCAGCCACCATTTCCAGGCGCTCCCCAGTTCTACCACCATGCCCCATTCAACATGACACCAAGCTCACAACCAAGCACTGGAGCACCCCAAGGATATCAGAGTTATGGGCTATGGTGGCAAGCATATGAATTCCCCCAAGGAGGTTATGGTGGACCACAAATGTTCCCCCCTGAGCAATTCACAGGACATGGGCTGTCATCTCCAGGAGCACCTCGAGTGCCTCCAGCACTGCCTCAACACAATCCGGTCATTCGGCCGACATCTTCCCCCACTACTGCACCAGGACAACGTCCCTGCGCACCTGGGAGGACCCCCATTAGCCTCCCAATGACACGATTTCTGCTGGCTGCAGAACTGCAGAGGACTGATGTTGCAGGGTTTGCGGATATGCCTCCACTGCCAGAGATTCCTTATGACCAATGCGATGCAGATTATGAGAGTGACGATTCATCGGACTTGGGCGGGGCCGAAGGCAAAGCCCCAATCAGCTTGAAGCAAATAGAATTCTCCTTGAAGCAATTTGCCAAAAGGATGGGGCAGCCTGACTTTAGTGCGTTCCACAAGTGGAAGAAAATATGGGTGGCTGGGTTTCTCGAGAAGAAGAATCGGTCGAGGATCCGAGGACAGAACTGGTTGAATCAGTTTCAAGATGGACCCCTGCGCTGGGAGATGGTGGTTGCAGATATTTTGGAGACTTTCGAGACCTGGCTTCCTTTGGAAAATTCCCATAATGCCGAATGGATTCGGCGACAGTGGGTTGAGATGTTTTCAAAGGAATGTGCAAGCGAGGTTTGGGAGGCGAGGAAGAAGGGGAGGGGAGGCAACAAGCCACCAGTGACGGATTTGGGAGAGCGCGCGGGCACCAAAGTGAGAGGTAACCTCCCAGTGTTGCCAAATACAACTATCATGGTTGTGATTTGTCGAGTGTCGAATGGCAACAATGACTAGACATCCAGCATGCAACTCCAAGCATTGTACCCAGATGTGAGGCACTGGGAGGAGCTGATTGATTTCATCGAAAAAGATTGTGGCCTGATAGAGCCATACTGTCTGGCTGCGTTATACAAATGCAACTTGACGCAGGGAGAATTGGAAGAGGAGTATATGGGATTATACACACTGGGGCAAATGTTGAATGACCCTCTATCTGGTCAGATTTCATACAACAGTTCCCTTTCTAATGCCTTCAAGTTGAAACTGGGACACAATGTGCAACTGTTATTGGTAGAAATGAAGGCAGCTACAGGGTAGGATATTGCGGAGCACATAATTGGACCGGCCAAGGTAATCCCCGCTAACCTAGATCTGGGTAGTTATGCCCCACAGCTAATCAGTATACTTAGACTTCGGAGGTATCCGATTAGAATGAATCATTGGTGGATGAGGAGGCAGCAGGTGGGAAAGGGACTGACAGTAGTATTAATGTAAGTTCTGATTGAGTGAATAGAATTGATTATATTCCACATAGTTGTTGGGTCCAAATGCTTGTCTGTGAAATACCTAACATCACGATGAATTTCAGGAGCGCCCGAGTATCAGCCCATCTGCCCAACTTACCTCGGTGCAACCGAAAGAGATCATTGAGGATGAAAAGAAGACTGACACAGGTGCAGGAGAGGTTCAGGAGCAAGTGGATGGCGAAGAGGTCCTCGATCCAGATCATAGCAGTTCAGTGTTGAGTATTGTTCTCAACACAATCAACAACAAATTTGAACATGAGTGTCTTGATGAGGCGGTCAGGCTGCTGAATGCCCATCCTATTCGCCAATCAACAGATGACTGTGTTCCAGGCCACAAGTATTCAATTCCAGGCCTACCTGGAACTAATTTCTGGCGCACCAGGTTTGGGCCATATGGTTCATTGTGAGGAGGTGGGTTTCGGATACTGATATGCCAGGAGCACTGGTGGCGGATGAAATGGGTCTTGGAAAGACTTTCACCTTGGTTGCAGCGGCAATGCTTTGCAAATTGGTTACTGAGAAAGTTGCAATGGGGTTGCCACTGTCCATTTTATGGGGGAATAAGTATGAAGAGTGGGTCAATCTGGCACAGAATGACTATCTCGGGCTTATTGGTGACGAACTGGTGTGGTATCCGTTGCGGAGACAGAATTCCGTGCCCCGCCGTCTATTTGAGATCCAGTCAACTCCACCTCAGGGGCATCCAGCGCTTACAGCAGCTTTTGAACCAATCTTGGTGGTAACAATGCCCGGATTTGCAGAGACGTTCAAGAGTGTCATTGACGAGATGACATATGGAACCGATTTCCAACTCATTATCTTCTTGAAGGCGGAAAATGCGAATCTCGCCCACGAGGATCTGAACACCAGTATGGATGAGCCAAAAAACCGATGGAATATCCAACTTGTGTCGTATGATACCGTAACATCGAGACCGAAACCATCAAGCAACGGCCAACTCTCGCACTGTTCATGGAATTTTGGGATTTTCAATGAGTCTCATTGGGACAAGACAAAAAACAGTCTAGGCTGGCAAATTGCGATGAATGCGAGAATTGGATTCAATCGTCAAGTCACTGCAACGCCGGAATTCCATTCACTCTATGACTGGTGTTTTCAGACGATGTGGCTGTGTTCAGGTGCGCCTGAAGATCCAGATGATGAGACTTTGATGGAAAAGCACGGCACCGAGGCACTGCATTCCGCTGTGAAGAGTTCGATGCATGCAATCTGGACTTAAGACCAGGATGCTCAACAGGATGCGGCACAACGGATGATCCAAATTGCAAAGCCCTGCACAATAACGAAGTGGTCAGAATCGAAACTCGCGAATGGGAAACCACTTGTTCAGATCCCGATGGAGAATGCACACCTTGTTGATCTCGAATGGACTGGGGAAGAGCAAGCAAAACTAAAGACCCTTGTGGAAAGATACACTTCACAAGGTGCTTCAGGAGCGTGGAGAGTTCATGGATGGCGGCGAGCATGATTCTCCTCGGTATTGGGAGACACCGAACATCGGAATGACATCTGAGAACAATGGTACAATGAATGGCCGCTTGATACTTGAGTGGATTCTCCGATTTTCCGATAGCTGAGAGACACATTTCTGCCAATGCTTGTCAATGCAGCTGCGGTGTATCGCAAACCTGACAAAGATGAAGCATCAAATGAGGCACTCCTGCACGAACCTGAAAGTAATTCACGTGCCTTGCCTTCTGCACCTCCTCCTCAAAATGCTGTGCTATTATGTCCTCTGCCAGGCCAAGTACGTCATTTGAAGTGGTGGCTCAAAAAGTATTTTGCAGATCATTTGGCTATTTTCAACATGTATGCGGAAATGGGCAACGATGAGCGCACAGATATGCAGCTCAAATTCCAAGATTTGCCAAATCCCTCTGTGTTTGTAACTACACCCAAAGTGGGTGGGACAGGCCTCAATCTCACGACAGCAAACCATGCGGTATTCACTCAGAAGTTGTGGGTATTGAATGAGCAGCACCAGGCCTTTGCACGGGTTGTCCGACTAGGGCAAAACAGAGTCCCACACACATGGCGATTGAACACTGGACCAGGTGGTTATGATAACAGAGCGAGTGATCTCCCCCAGCTCTCTGGAGTGGCACAAATGAGAGTCCTGCATGGCCTTATGAGCCGACCGAACATCACTACTTCGATGATACACCGCATTCTGGAGTGTCGGGAAGACCATACGAAGCAGCTTAAGGAGTATCGAGATGTCGTGCCATCAGATGATTGCGAGGATGAATCATAATTTTTAGGGCAGTATAGTCAAGGTACCCCTCTTTAAACATTCAACCAATACAATCTCATCAACTGATGCAAAATAGTCAAATGGTATGGAGAATAAGGTGCTGGGGAGGAGACCAGGAGTATTGGTTAGAGTTCGATTGCATTTCGTGTTAGATTATTATTGTAATGAATATGAAATGGTAAACTGAACTACTGCCTGATGTGGCGAATCCAATAGGTGATGAAAAGCAGGTGCGCCGGTTTAATGGTCGACTAAGTCAAATTCCGCAGTGCCATACATTTCGCTTGGTGAGAAGCTGTCGAAGCAGCAGTCTCTGGTAATCGTATATTGTCTGAGTGGAATTGTGGTACCTACATCAGTGACCGGGATTCGAGTTTTCAGGCATGCCTGAACCTCCATGTGTGATTCAAATTATAAGTTAGTTCTCTATTTGAGACGCACCGAACACTAGAAGTCTGAAAGAATTCGGGATATTATCTGAATCGACACTGTTGAATAATTTACAGTCAATTGCAAGAGAGAATCGATATCAACTTCTTGACTTACCTGAGACGGATCCAGCACAGTATATCTCTAATTATCTAAGGATTGAAAGACTGTCTATGCCATATCGAGTTGATGTATCGTATCCTGAGACACTGCTCCCGTACTCCAGGCTTACCCGAAGAATACAGCCTAGTATTTCCTCGCTCAGCAATGAAATTCAGGCACACCTCAGATCCACTCTCATGTAGAGGTTGATGGTCTCAGATTTGACACCGGATGCATATTCTATTCAATGTCCAATTCTGACAAGCCGCGACTCATTATTAACGTATGATCCCACTCCAGGCACGCCTCTGAACTGTGCATACCCACCTCGCATTACCCCTGAATGGTTCATTTTGCTCCATTTCAAGCATATTTCTTCCTTTCTGAATCCGTTGAATCTGTGGCTGCCAGCACACAGAGTTTCCATCTTACAAACACCAAACTTTTAGGTTCAAGCGCGGCTTATCCCGCTCAGCCCCAGCAAATATCTGAAGCTATGCTTGTTTATGATGTGAAGGCCGCTGCTGAACTGCCATAACTGTCAAGCTTTGTGTCAACCCATCCGTTGGAGGAAGGTGTCCACCACACACGTACCATAGATACACAGCCCTGGGCGATAAGTATCCACACTTAACTGAATTTTGACTAAGAGGTATGTTCAGACCTATACGTTTCCAAGATCCTACAATAGATGCTGTAGTTCGAGCTCCATAATCGAGCTGCAGCTTGAGAGAGTGAACCTCAAAAGACACGGTCTGCGCTGCAACTCCACAGATGACGGGCAACTCCAGCTCACTGGTATACCACACTTCCTCGAACAGGCTTCAATTCAGAACACTTCTACAGCAGACTTAACTACATTTTGACTAAGTTGTGTGTTTGGGCCGCCAAAAACCTGGATTTTAAAATAGATTATGTGAACAGATTTCCATCAAGAGAGCTCGAAGATATACAGAATCTGAATGCCAGTCTCTGCTCAGCGGCTCAATCGGTGACTGGCAAGCTCCCGCCCGAACTTCGTGACAAACCATAAACAGAGAATATCTAATTTCCTCCAACGTCCAATCCCAAGATTGGATCAAGATCAAATCGTAATGAAAGCTCGAGTTGGGACAACCCAATTTCTGAGGGTCCAAGTAAATGTCAAAGTAAGGCGAGCCTGCAATCCCAGCCATTGCATTAGATTAAATCCTGCATGCCTATTCAATGCTCGCTGCACCTCAATTGGCCAGAACTGCATGCTGTTTTTTGTCTTTCCACTGTCAGATGAAGCCTCATAACGTACTCCATATCGTTCTTATGCACTGCTTTGAACCCCAATATTCATGTTAAGTCAACATTGTAGCATTGAGACTCATAATGAGCATTTGATTAAATGATGCGGTGTTTACAAGATATTATGCGCAACATCTTGATGTGAGTAACAATTCATGACCCATTCGCTAGCAATCTTGGCATTGACGGAAACTGGAATCTATTGGATTACCCCTGAGTCTTCATCGTACCTTTAACGTTCTGTCTCTATGTTGAATCTCTCCTTTGCAACCCCAAATTCTCCGTCCTCTGTTACACTGAGTGCATACATATTGTGTCTTCAGCAGACTCGGACCGCTGATAGTGAAGTTCTGCACACGATAATTCCTAATCAACCGCTAACTTTGCTGCAGAATCCTAAAACAACAGATTATCATCAAAATAGGGTGTCCTTCCGACTGGTATACCACATTTGGAGATTAATATTTAACCTCAATCAGCAACAAACTCAGTTTGAACCCATTTAACTTCAAGTGTTGCCAATCAGCAAGGTCCCAGCGCTGTCCTCCGTCCAGGTTCTACAAGATTCTTCAACACATCGACAATTCTGTGCCATGCTGTCACCACTCATATGCTCGATCTAGAGTCACAATGAACTACCTTCGGTGGAGTCATATGCAGAGGTGATCACGATCAACCCATTCCTCAGGTAATGTCTGGAGTTCTTCAGGTGTGTCGAGATCTTCAGGTATGTCTGGTTCAATTCTAGGTATGTTGGCTTAAACCAACCTCCAATTCTTGCATCAATAGCGTACTTGGATATAATTGCTAACATTTGGGAATTGGGGGCATGAACAATCCATATAATCTGGTGCACCTGATGCTTCGTAAATCACAACAAAGAACTAGCATTGACAAAATAAATATGAACCGCTGACATGTCTTCCGGACTCTTTCCAGGCGAGCCTCAAGAATGCATCCTCCTGCGCCGAGCGTGACTGTTTCCAGGCACGCCTCGAATTGCATCCTCTTCGACTGAGTGTTCCGTTACTGGCCTATTTTCCCCTGATTCTACTAAACTTCATACTATACTTACCCTTATATACTTCGGTCTACATTCTCCAACTTCACTTCATCATCATCACCGTGGAACCTACGGCCAGCCAGGTGAGGAATCACTATTCACAGACGAATCAAGAGGCCCACCTTGAGAGAGCACTTGCAAGTGCATTGAAGACGACAGCCAATCTTCATTCCAAACTGAATGTTTGAACTTCCAACCCAGCTTCTGAGTATAGTGTTGGAGATTGGTAATGTCCGCGCTATAATTCTTATGAAGCAGGAGGATGATGATACCGATCGGGAGATCAGCGAGCACGACAGTGAAGACACTGGAGAGTCCACCTTGTCATCCGATATCGAAGAAGACGATTTGAACAACCAGCCGGAGGTCCAACATCTAGACCAGGTGCGCCGTGATATGACAATACGAACTACAAGGGTTCCACTACCAAAGAAACGGAGCCGTGCGGATACTGTCATTGCACGCACTTCACTTCCAAATCTGTGGCATCCGGCTGGGGCCATCGCCCCACCATTGCTCAAGCGCCAAAAGTCAACCATCAACAAATTACGCGAGTCTGATGTTGAACCCGCCCAGGCGCTCCCACTTCCCAAGACTGGTGGAGACCAGAATGTTCCTCAACCAAAGGCCGGTGGAGATCACAACGTTCCTCAACACCAAAAGGCGACATTTGAGGTAGCGAAACGATTCATGCAGGCAATTGTATTCACCAAAACTCCCTGGCCAATCGTTCCTGATGAGTAGTACTCAATGGTTGACGAAGCTTGGAAACTCGCGATTGAACCCAGGATCGTCAGCGAGCTTTAGCGTGTGCTCCTGTTGGTACTCAATCTGGGTGTCAATTGCCCGCTGGTCCATCTCTTGAGATCAATCCGCAAACCCGAGAAGCTGTCAGTGTATATTCTGGTTTCTACTCCTCGATTGGAGTTATGATGAAACTAAACCCCAGAAATATGCGTAGTTAAAACTAAAGATTAGGACCATTCGAGGGCGTTGGGCAGATGGAGCACTTCGAACTATTGTCCATAGTTACAGGTTGGATTTAGGATCAGAGACAGAGCTTCGAATTCAGGTTAGGGAGCTTCTGTTTGACGATGCTTATCTCTCGAAGGTCATGGATGATGAGAAATTGTAGTGCATGCCGATGGCAGTGTTTGACTTAATCCATCATCAGTTTTTCTTCACCGCCAACAGCTTGGGGGGACAACCCACCACATCGCAGTTCTTTCAACCACTCACACTGCGGACATTAGCGCTTGTTGCCGCAGCTATACATTCTGCGCTGTCTGAGTATGACAGTGGAACGAAAGTTACAGTTATGTTTTCTCATGAAGAATATTGAGGTAAATTTTGCCCTTCCACAGTGATAGATTGTATTACTGCAGAAGCCACTGCACTACTCATCAATTTCACATGGTGGGCTGCTTCATACCCCACCTCCCCAATGGTGCTCCGACGCTAGAATAGACGCTCCTCTATCTGGATTGGCGCTTCGATAATTCATTTGGCGCTCCTCAATCCCCTCTCTAACCTCAATTTGGAGCGCCTCTATTCCATTCCAGACTGTGAACATCCCTCCCCCCCTCCCCAATG
>Ga0307512_10000300_pt1 | contig 71666 bp, 70 predicted proteins | sample 14_EM_MG_FD_200267 | JGI IMG/M metagenome (GOLD analysis project Ga0307512, IMG submission 200267) | Populus trichocarpa ectomycorrhiza microbial communities from riparian zone in the Pacific Northwest, United States - 14_EM | ecosystem: Host-associated > Plants > Roots > Unclassified | place... | reverse complement strand
CGCCCTGAACTGCAAGTTTATCCGCCTGCATATTCCCATCATTCTGACCGGTATGTCCCTTCACCCACTCAAACGTCGTCCGACTTCCCGCACACTCTCGTTCCCGTATCTTATCCATAATCTGCTCCACAAGATCTCGGTTCTCGACCGGGCGCCCGACAGACGTAATCCAATTGTTCCTGATCCAGTTATGGTGCCATAAGGTCACGCAATTGATCGCGTACTGGCTGTCGGTAAATATCAGCACATCCCGGTGGGCCGGGGAAACATTGATCGCACGGAGGATGGCCGTCAGTTCTGCGCGTTGATTTGTTTGTCGGGGGCCTGCGAGGGGCTCGGAGATATTCCTGTGCGTTGTTAGTGGAGAGAATTGGGAGGGGGAGGGAGAAGGAGGAGGGGTACCGAGTGTCGTGGTCGCCGAACCAGACTCCTACTCCCGCGTTAGAGCCTGATTGGCCGTTTGACAATGCGGAGCCGTCGGTGTAGATTCTTAGGACGGGGCTCTTCTTTACTCCGTTTGCGGCACGGGGTTTTGAAGGTGCGGAGGGTTTCTTTTCAGAAGTGTCCGGAGGTCCCGGGGTCTCGTTGAGTTCTCGCTCAGCTAGGTTACCAGTAGATCTCCGCTTTTTGGCTGGTGGGGCGGCGTCGGTATCGCGGTTGTTGGCTGGGGCGGGGGCCTTGCCGGAGATGAGTTCGAGTTCGTCATCATCGTCTGTTTCTAGTTTCACTGTTGCTGTTGATGGTGGTGTCGGGGATGTGGATACTACCGGCTGCTGTTGCCGCTGCTGCTGCTGAGGTGATGTCCGGTTCCTCGGGAGTCCTTCCGTTTCTTTTGCGACTGTTGCACCAAAGGATACGAACGCCTCTGCTTCCTCGCGGGTGGGAAACCATCTAATTTCTCCGGATCAGCAGCCGTCCCTCCGGATCATGCACAGCTGGCTGCCGAGAACATACTTTACTTTCGGCTTCTGCACACCCTTCACCTGCATCTCGGCACTTGCCCAGTCGGTATACACCCCCGGAACCTTTCCGCTCCTAACTCCGTAGAACTTGGCTGTGTAGGAACTAGACGCAGGATCTAGTGACGGGTCTTTACCAGACATAAACATCTGCGCATCTTCAGAGGTCGAGAAACTCTTGACTTTACCACCAGCCCCATCAGCAACCCTCCACTTGGAGCGCAGAGACAGTGAGGAGGAAGGGGCTTACACTTTGCACCCTTGAACCCCCGTATCTGGTCCAGGCAATCCTTCCAGTTCGTGTAGACCCCCGGTGTGTGGCCAGACTGCACGGCATAGAACTTCGGCTCGCCCATACGTTTTCGCTTCGTCCCTCCGGCGGTGTTGCTGCTGCGGGCTAGTGAGGACGCCACGATGAAGATGTAGCGGAGGAGCTTTTTAGGATATCGGAAGGAGGTACTTTTTTGTCTCAGGGTTCGAATTCGCGGAGCTCGAGTGCAATGTTTCTGGCGAGTAGCGGTGGTAGCGGTAGTGCTGTGTTTCAAAAAGCCGTCAATGATTACTCTCCCATGACGAAAGCCACCCCAAGAGAACCACATGAATGCCCGCCCCCCAACAATTACCGAATCATCTCGAATAGGGAATACCGGGGACTTTTGTTGGAATGGTGAACTTTTCCTTTTCCTCTTCCTGCAGGCCCGAAGAGATGCGGGGGAGAAACTCACTCAGTTGTTGCCTACTTCTGCCGCCGCGCGCAGATTTCTTCCCGGAAGTCCCAAAGGAGCCGCAGCCAATTATGACGTCGTAGTAGCCGACGCGAATGTAGTATAGTGTCCAATGCTATGAACGCGCAACGCAGGTCCCGACAATTAGCAATAACTCAGTGGAGAACAAGTAGACCAGCATTCAGTTAAATCCCGGAGAGGGAATAGGGGGTATAATACAGGAATGGCGCAGAGTCGGAGGAGTCAAAACTTGTAGCAGCAAATTCAATCCCCAAAGCTTCGAAGGCGTGTTCACGTGTTAACCAGCCGGCGCAAGTGTTAATTGAACTTAGAGAAAGAAGAGAGATTGTCGGATGGGAAAGCGGGAGAGTAAGTAGTGAAGGGGAAGCGCGTAGGAGGAGGTAGGTTAATGTGCGCCGCGGTTGGTGAGTGCCGGGGGATGAGGGGAGCCAGATAGAATAGAAGTTGTAATAACAACGGCAACAATCAACTAGGAATGGCAGATATATCGAGGGGGAGGGGGGAGGGGGTGAAACCGAGAGATGGATGGAGTGCAAAGGTGGGGGGGGGTGCAGGATCAGAAGCCGCGCAAGACGAACCCCCTCAGTTTTGCACACCATCACTCTCACCATTACCCACCCCCTTCGATGGACGGGCCCCTCCTTCCATTCTCCGTTCCCCAAATCCTTTTCACCGCTCACTTCCTTGCTTTCAGGGTTGGGTTGAGGCGGCACAGCATCAACTTGTTGTGGGGGAGTGGAAGACGGACAAAGAAGTATGGGGTGGGTGGTGCTTGTCTGATGGTGGTAATGATGGTGGTGGTGGTGGTGGTGGTGGTGGTCTGGGGGTCCGGGAAGAATTGAAGGGGGGTTGTGCAGCCGCGTATTGTGACATTATTAGCTGGAGCGGAGTCGAGCCTTATGTATGAATGAATGAATGTAGAGAGCAATGCATCCGCCTCCTACATCTACCATACATATGTCGAGAAACCGACTCTCCACGTTTTTGTCAATTGTTTATTTCCGGCGACGCTTGTTTACTGGGCTGCTGCTGTGCGCACGAAAGGCAAGGTTGCAACCCCCTCTCCTCCACACAAACAATCCACTCACCAGGGGCTGTAGGCAGATGCTCGAGAGATCGAAATGGCTGCGATGGATCGCCGCGATGCAACCCGTGGGATGTCCGCAGGTAGACATAATCAACCCGTTGATGCTGTTGGTGGCGGTATATGGTCCGGTTGGAGGGGGGTCATCACCTTAGTTGAGTGGAGTGTGGATGTGGGGAAATTGACTAAGATTGACCGCGAGTGATGGCTCTGCGACAACTTCAAACCTCATCGACAGATAAACCAACCATTCGCCCCAGTCAATTTTCTGGAGGCCTGTTAGTACGGAGTCCTATGAATTCTGCCTAACAACATCCTTTGTTAGGTGAAGATATAGTGTCTCCACCGATCCTCTCTGATCTCTTTCCAGACAATATTAATGGTTGTCCGAACCGCTATCCTGCACTCGAGAGAATAGACCGAAACTCCCCCAGTTTTGAAGGGAAGCAAGCTCATGCTCAGCGTGGAGGCGACACAAAGCACAAGCACAACTGCAATCGATCGCGGGTACACTCGATAAATAACCTTTGACTGGCCCACCACCAGAATAGTTACCAGTAGCTCTGAAACCACGATCACAAAATATTCCAATTCAACAATACAATCATTATTCCTTCACCTCCAACCATCACCACTTTTACGTATACTGGCTTTCTATAATGGTAAGCCCACAAAGCAACCGGAGGCCGAGACACTAAATATAACCCGGATCCGCTTGGATATTAATTATCCTGCACTGAATCAGAACCCTGAACCAAACAAAGGATAACGCCTGATTCGCCCAATATAAGAAAAAAACCCAAGGCCTTGACAAAGAGCCCCCCAAGTACCTAGTAACAAAGCCATCCAACAAAAAGCGTGGAAAGCAGCCTAGTACGCTGTAACTACATCCAAAAACTTACATCCCGCCCAAAAACAGACTAATTCAGCGCGCCGTCCTTCCCCGACCATGCACCCACTTCCGAAAATGCTCTTCGCGGCCGATCACACATTAACCATCTCCACCCTGATGATTGGTATTTGCACAACCCCGCTTAACTTATCCGTGATCTGCCGTGATTGGGATGTGTCAAATTCCTCATCGTCAACTACATCCGATCTATCCTTCCCCTCGTGCATCCCCTCCTGCCGCCAATATCTCAATGTCGATTCCTCGCAGCAGAGGCTTAGAACTGCATTTTCGCTATTCCGGGGTGGAACTTCCAGTGCAGAAATTTGCTGATGGATTTTTTTCTGCGCGTTGATATGATCCCAACTGTTATGTAAGCTTCGCCTGCGCGTGTGCTTCGGAGTGGAAGGACCAGCTTTCGCGCCATTACCGTCGAGGAGGCTGTCAATCGAAGGCAAGGCAAATTGTGATCTGGAGCTAGTAGCCGACTGTGGGGGTGCAGGCTGGTCTGCATGAAAGCGAGCTTGACGCAATTGGCCATCCTGCATAGAAAGTCTTGAATGGCGACGCTGCGGGTTGGGGAAAGGCGACACTGCATATGTATCATTGCCATTGCCCTCCTCCTCCACAATCATTGGTGTCGCAATAGTTCTTTGAAAACTCCGGCCTTTTTGTTCCCTCCACGCACGTCGGCCGTTATCAGGCCCCGACAAACCACTTCGTCCACCACCCACGACATTGACCTTTTGACTAGGCAGTTCCGGTTGGGCTGTCTTGGGATACAAGTAAAACCCGACGCCTGCAGGATCGGCTCCAAGAATGGACCGACGTTCCATCCGCTCTTGCTCCGGATTAGTCCGCTTCTCAGAATCCGCACGTCCTTTCTCACCACCATTCTTCTTCTTGCCGAGTTTCCTCGATCTCATCGAAGAATCACCAGACGAACCTGGACGAGACGAAGGTGCAGACGAAGGCATAATGTGAGCAGAATTACTATCACTGTCATCGAATTTCGTGAGATCCGGATTGGATCGGTATGCGCGTGAAAGCAGCCGGCCAAGCGAATTCCTGCGATTTGGTTGAAAGCTACTATGCCTCTCACGTAGAACTTCGGAAGCCGGTGGCGATGGGAGCATATACGGCGAATTATGTGCGTCGGTCACGGTGGATAACGGAGACGGTAGTTTTCTGTGGCCTTCCAAGAACCTTTTCTTTGGCAGCGATTTTTCGGTTTGAAGTTCACCACTTGACATATCCGAGGCTTTCATCAAGACCGAAGGTGAGGAATTGGACGGGGTGGTCGCGGTCGTCGATGCATCGGATGCAAAATCGAAAGATGATGCTGACGAGGAAGAAGATGACGGCGTATAAGAAAACGGCAGTTTAATCTGGTCGGGTAGAGATATGGCTGACAATGCGGCATCATCGGAAGATAAATCGGTATCGCTTGATCTCTCAGACGCTGGGAATGAACGTCGGGCTCCCGAAGGCAAGAAACTTGTCGAGTATGATGTCGCAATTGCACCCTCCTTCGCGGGCTTTGAACTTCGGAATATCGAAAACAACGACCTGAAGCTACTCTTATTCTTGACAAGCCCCCCACCCTTCATTTCGGCCTCAGGATGTCCCATCGTAAAGTCTTATTCTGCTGCAAGCACGTGAAAGGAGGATGAAAGACGAGAAATGAGCCAGAGATACGTATGTACGTGCGAGGGCGATAGCAAAAAAGCTGTGAACGATCAAGTAGCGAAAAAACGAACGTGAGGCTAAAGGTCAGATAACGAGTGATGTCAGGGCGACAAATACCATTAGCTGCGGTGTGGATACTGCTAATATCTGAAGCTCATCGTGGCTGGCAATTACAGAAGCTAAAGAAAAAAAGCAGAAAGCGAGGGTGAGGGTGCCTGGGGAGTGTGGAGTACAAAAGAAGGGACAAGAGACAGCGAGGGCATAAGGGAATGCCTGTGGGGGGCTCGGTAGGGGTGGGGGGTGAGGTGTAGAGGAGGAAGTTTGGGACAGCGGACGGGAAGCCGCAAGTGCAACACGAACAAGGAGCGGGAAGCTTGAGAGCGAGAAGGGCTTAGTTAGATAGGAGGCATGCCTTCCAATCTTGTTCTGGCTGTCGGCGCCAAAAATGGAGGCTAGGAATCAATCGGGCATATAAACACTGAAAGCCGTAGCGATGACGACGGTAAGGGCTGCGGCAAAATCACGCATGCACGTTAAACTACGTCAGAACTTGGTGCTGGAGTACAGCAGAAGTACCGGCTACCGGTTGATCGTGATCTTGATTCTGATCCGGAGGTTCCGGCCATTCTATGTGCTCGAATGGAAACAGCGTCCTCGCGATGTTGGGCCGCTTGAGAGGCAAAGTAAAGGATCGCCTCGTCGGTCAGAACGCTCGAGTCTGGTGTGTTTTGGAGAGGCTTCAAGAGCTTCTGATCAACATGCGCGCGACAACGAACGACCACCTAAACATGGAAACAGCATGGAATGGGGCAGTAGTTGTCGAAGCGTTGCGCACTAGAGACAACCCTAACTTCCAGGTTGTTGAATATTAGAGAAGCCAAGGCCTACCATTCGAGGATTTCACCGTTTTAGCCAATTAACAGTTTGATCGACGGTAGATCTACCAACAGCTGTGCGTGACAATTCTCAGCTAGATTTGCCTCGCGCGTCATTACGAGACTTCGTCACTGCCTGCGCTTGAGTACTTATGTGGAGGTTTATCCGAAAGTTAGGAACCTTATCTTGAGCACGAAAACGACTTCAGCCTTTCAGGAGTCAATGCAGGAGTCCAGGGGTCTTCTGATAGATAGCACGGACTCACGCGACGCTCGTACTGTTGCCAAGCCTCACAGCGACTCACCCGAGTCGTCTCTTCGAGTCTCAGATATTAGAGGACAGGTAGCAGACAGTTGAATGGTGCGGCCCATAAAGGAGCAACGAAAATATCTGTAATGGGTGATAACAGTGAAAGACACTTGCAGCAACCTATACGGTTCAATCGGAATTTTGTCTACTTTGAGCGTCACACCGGCTACTGGATTGACCTGACGATCAAACAGCCTCGATCTCAAGTCCGGGGAATGTTGGGCTCGGAGGAACTAGAAGTGGGGGTCCTGGGCTTGAGGAGCAAGTTTTTTGGAGCCGAGAATCTCCAATATGTACTCGGTCTAGAGGTAAAGGATCGGACGCACCTGTTCTGGCAAACATACTGTTGTGAAAAAGCATGATTCGCTTGGACATTACCTTAATGTTCAGGAACGGTTTCAAAACGATGTTAAATGTCCTGTCGATGTCCTGGAACCATGTGTTGACATACCTAAACTGTTTGTAGAATTGATTCCACTTTCTGACAAGGCTCTTAACGACCAAAAATGTCTCACCTTTTTACAAAAGTAGAAATGGTAAAATCTAGTCTGACAGACTAGGTAAAATTAAGGGCACATAGTTTTTGGTAAATGCAATCTGAATAATGGCGAAAACGGTAAAGCTTGGGCCAATTGAAGAGAGCCTCGCACTGACTCACTACAGAATACAAGCAAGTAAATTCTGAAAAGCCCAGCTGGTCAGGAATACTTGACACCGTCCACCACAACAAGCCTCCTCATCCCATCAAGAGTTTACGGTCGGCTCTGGGCTGGTGCTAACGAACCTCCTCAACAAGCATTATGTGGCAGTAAATCAAGCCGTATCCTCCCGCAAATTAGCTTTCCAAGCTCTCAGCCTCAGCCGTTTGCTTCTGCACCTCGATGTTGTTGCAAGGTTGGCTGCTATTGAAGAGTAGAGCTTGTCACTCTTGTGGTATGTCTCGAGTGTATCCGTCTTCTGAGTGAAGATTTGGATCCAACTAGTTGACTGGATTATTCGTTGATTGGCAGGCAGAGGCCATTGATGGGTGGCTGAAAAAGCGTTGACGACGTATAAAGGTAGCAAGCGAAATGCGACCAAAATAGTAACTTTAATCACTGATTAACGTAGTGCACATACTTCACAGCGACGTGAGCAGCTAGATGAGAGATACTGTCGAGTACCATCGACCTAACGAAACGGAGTAACATCGGTCTGGAACAATCTATCAACTTTCATTATGATCCACCAACTAATAATCTCCGGGCACGTGGAGTTGTAGAATTCAGATCAATTGTCATCGAGCAGCTGGATAGGTTGTGCAACACCGGTAGAGATGCATCCATACCGGCGAGCTGTTAAATCTACGGAACACAAACCCCTGATCCCGACGTCCTCCTCATGACCAATACCCTGGAAATTGTAGTCGATGGGTTCTACCGCAAGAAAGTGCGTGGGGGTTATGATTTCGACTATTTTGGCCATTAATCAATCGATCGGACTCAATACTCCAGGCTTTAAAATCCCGCGCGTATCTCTCTCAATCTATAGATAAATATTCAAATAAATAGAAGCAACATGTATGATACCGATAGCATGATATATTTGACACTGCTATTATCGTTTTGCCGCTGGGCCGTTCTGTCGCTATATATGAACAGCTGCTGTGCCACTACAGATATATATATTCCGCTTGCTTCTCGACGATATTCGGCATCCAAACGAATTCCCGGGTCCGGATAAATCTACAACTCCCATCATCAACAACAGTCGATGAAAATCCCGCATGAATGAGCCAATGGGTAAAAAGAGCTTCACTTCAAAGCATAGCGATTCTCATCACTATCTTCAGTCTATCCACTTCACAATCAATCACTCCTAACGTGCTTATAATCGGACGTTGATAGCGCCGATGACCGGATGAGCCGTGGAGATGCCATAGATGTGCATGAGATAAGACGTTAGTTACAGCAGAGCATGCATATCACCTGTTGCACTGGCAGCGGACAACCAGAACACATCCCGAGCACCATAAAGCTCTCCAGTAAGATAATCCGGTAAATGCTCGCAGACCCCCTAGTCAATAGTATGATTGGCTGTAGATCCCACCAGCAGCCGTGCGGTAAAGTGTAAGAGATTTGTCCGGCCTATTATTGAGCACACCTCCCCCGGAATTGCAGTTACCGTCACCGCCTCTAATAACAAGGTTCACCATGCTAACCAGAGTTTCTACCCACCAGGCAGGGATGTTCACTATAGCAAAGATCGATTCTGGAACGAGTGATAATGGGTGTTAAGTTTCTCCCCCCGCTGACGACTTGAGGTTTCACCGATAACTACCGCTAGGGTTTTAGGCGCTTCTCCAGCTAACAAAACGGGTCGAGAAGCAGCCGAAGCCGAGGTTGTGTTCCACAACATAGCGATCGTTCGTATTTGCTGTTTTTCGAAGTAGCCGCAGAGTAAGCAGATGCCTTGTACTCTAAAGTACACACGGGGCTGGAATGTACACGTGTGCACAATGTAATCTACTCGTGACGTTTACCAAGATGACGCGTCTCCCCGTACGCGTGCCAAATTTCATGTACAAGTATTGTTGAGAGTTGAACCAAGAACAAGCAGTGCACTTTCAATGGACGTTCCCCGCTGCGTTTTTCGAACCACCTATCTATTCTACCGTCACTGCAACATTTTGGCCACCTATCTCCGCCAACTCTTCTTCCATTGGTCCCGCCGCTCTGGAAACACCCGCGTTTTCATTCACACCCTATTCGCTCATCAAGATGTCGAAGCCAGCCAGCTGTTTCCCAATCACCGCCACTAGAAAACGTACAACCAGTACGAGCAGACGGAAACGAGAGGGAACGGAAGAGGGAGATCTAGACTAGTAATCGGCGATTGTTCCTAGAAAGTGGCAGTCGCCATGATGGTGGGTGTATTATATCCGCCTCCTCTTCCTACTGGTACAGGATTTCTTGAGAAGCAAGGAGGGGCGAGACGAGACGAGGAATAGGCCTGGGACATCATGAGGATTGAGATTTGGCCTCGGGACAACGAGTCCACCGACGGGATTCCCGCCCCTGGGACAGGCCCACCAATCTCATCAAAAGGCACTACACACCGATTCACAAATTATTACCTACATGTATTACAGGTCTAAAGCCATACCCGGGATTCGAGAAATCTCGTCCAGTTGGCATTCAGCCCCGTCTGGCCCCTCGGGAAGTACCACTCTTTGCCCATTACTACTACAGAATATGGCAACGGGTTGATTAACCGAGTTGACTGGGCGTACGTCAAGAGAAGGAGCTCCATAGGAACAATAAAAGTTCCGTGTGAATACTGATCACAAGAATGTTGCCCATCGATCCCTAAATTGGGACGCTGGAGGTATTAGAGAGAGCGCAAGGATATACTGTCCTAACTTTTCGAATTCAGATATCCTCGGTCTCATTTGATATGATAAATTACAACTAATTATTCCGGCTGAGTAAAGGAGATTTATCCGCACGCTGGGAATCTATTCTCCTGGATAGCCTTCAGACATACTTAGGCTATGTATGTAGATCTCTCATTTATGGCTTTCCTGGAGATTGTTCTTACTTATGCAGATACCCCTTCCCGCCAGGATGATCATAATGACCGTATCAAATCCCGCACCTACCTACCATTTCCCTCACCGACTTGTGTACTAGTGGGTTCGCCCGTAGCCTGAGTGAGATGTCGTGCAACGGCTTCGGTCTGCACCGGCTGGAATCTGGAGCTGGTTGCAGCGGAGAAGAAATTGTGTTTGTATTCCGGTAGAATGGTGAAAGGTAGTGTTTACAATTGTCGTCGTCATATATATCAATGCAACTGCGTCTGGGCGTATGTTGAAATTATATCCGTACCTAACCTTGTCAAGACGTCGGATTTGCCTTGGGTGTGTGGAGATGGAATCTACTCCAGCTGCTTTTATCCAATGGTATAGAGTGCTTTATCTTAAGTGGAGAAGATAGCAACCCACCCTCCTCATTATATAATCATCAACGGAACCTCTTTGATACAATTGCAACTGATTAACTTGTTGAACGGAATCGACACAAACGACTGGACAGTCCCCAATACTTTGACGACACATTATGATCCTGTTTTGGAGGCGAGCCAATATGCATTATAACCTCTGCGTCGGTGTCGATACCAACTGCTACCATTTATTATTCGAACCTTGAGCATAGCTTCTATCAATTAGAGATTTACCTATGGCAATGGATGGTTGATCATGGAACCTCACTCAGAGATGCTTCTACAAAGCTTACGAGCGCATGAAGGCTGATAAGAAGATAAGAAGCGGGCTAGTTTAAGAAATCAAGGTCTAGTGTTCTGCCACGCAAAATTACTTGTGTAGGCGACATGGCTGGTCATGACAGCAGCTCCTTCCAACAAATTCAGTATCCTGAAGTCCCTTCTTCTACAGTTTACTGCACGTAGTCATAGAAATAAACGCCTGGCTATTGATCTGTAATTTCGGTGGCAAATCAAACAGAAATTAGGTATATAGTGTTGTAAAAATGCGGGTTCTCAAAAACGTGCTCTGCTTTAAATCTCTATTAATTTTGTAGCCGTTTCCAGACCATTCACAGGCATTCGGATGGTTGGTGGAATTAATAGGGTTTATAACAGACAGCCGTTTTAATTTAAGAATCCCCATTTTAACAGTATTGATATCTAGATGCCAAAGTCTGATCAGGATCCCAATTCATCAAGTAACGCTGCAATGTAATCGTTTTTCTGCACCTGTGATCCTAAACAAGGCGGTCAAACGCATGCGACTTCCACCAGCGCACGAAATCTAATATTCTAATTTCTGACAGTCTACTAGAATATGTCGTTGAGCGGTCATTGTGATAACCACAGCTGATTGACCGCCTCTCTAACATCAGCAGCCTGGAGCCTTATTTACCTTTTCAGGACGTCTTCTAGTAACAACACACCTAACAGTCTCGTGTATACGTATGCTTCGAGGCGCTTTTGGGAAAAGCAAGTCACAGCAATGTCCTCAGTGCTCAGCCGATTCCGTATAGCCTGCGCCGTAACACAACCAACCACCTTTGCAACATCGTTTCTTTCATAGTACGTAGTAGGGTCTAAATTTGGGAAAAGATAAAACTAAAGGATATTGCGGATTTCTCTCACTCGGTTTTCTCGTGTCCAGACGCAGGAGGCTGGGCACGAAAGAATCACTCGGGTTGATATTGGCAACAAATCATCCTCTCTAGCGGGGAACATAAACCTAAGTCCGCGCAGCGAACTAGGGCTAAGGGTTCTGTTCCTCGGGTGACACACTAGTTGCGAGATTATCAACAGGGGTTTTATCGAGCTTGAGGTTTGTTTGTTTGTAATCATATCGAGCTTGAGGTTCAAGTTAGCTGTCCGGAAACGCACTGTGATGGGCCGCCAGTACCAATTGCAACAAACACATAAATAAAACTAAACCACATAACCATCCCTCATATTCTCTCTCCCATCCATTCCATTACATTTTTCACACCCTAACATCAAAAACACTATTCCTCCACCCATCCTCCTCCTGCTCCCTCTCCACGCGTTCCTCCGCCCTCTTCATCTTCGCTAGCACACTCCCGGGCGCATGTTCGTCGGGAAACAGCTGTGGCTCGTCCATATTAACCCTCCACTCCGCATCTCCCCTTCTACGTCCACTCCCCTGCGGCCGACTCAACACAGCTTTAATCCACGCCTCCACGCTCCCTCCTCCCCGATTCGCAATACTCGCAACCCTCATCCGTTCCGCGGCAGCATGGATTTCCCTATCCGCCTGCTCAATAACCGAGCGGATACGCTGCTGCAGCACGTTCGCGACGAGTTTCCGGATTATAGGCTTGATGATTGGGGAGAGCAGTGCAGCGGCCCAGGAGTGGTAGGCGTGGTAATTGTATGAGAAGTTATGGATTGTCACGTTGACGGATTTCACGTGGAAGTAGGAGTCTGCAAGTTCTTCGTCGTCGTCCTCATCGGAGGAGACGGACTCGAGGACGATATCGGCGGAGGCCCCGTGGTGAGTCATGAACATGTCGATGTACCCGCGGTCCGAGAAAGGGACTAAGCCAGTCTTTTTACGGATTACGAAGGATGCGTCGCGAACGAAGAGGTTGATTGAATCGATGTGTAGGTGCGTTGTGGTTTTGTGGCTGCTTGAGATGGTGTAGGTGTTTGTGAGCTCGAGGCGGGTAAAGGCTTCGAGGATAGTGCGGGTGGGAAGGAAGTGTTCTACTCCTGTTAGAACGCTGCGGCCAGGTTGGAAAGGGGAAGGGGATACCAGATTCGAGCACGACATTCTCAAGGATCAGGTCAAAGTCGCGGTCTTGATACTCGATGCGCGGGACGGGGACGAATTTGATTTCGTCGACGAAGCGAGGGAAGATGACCTCGATCATGTCCCAAATGATGCGTTTCCGGAAGCCTCTGAAGTTACCGTATCTGTCAGTGATGACTAGATCCGAGTATACCTTCTTGCTAGCCTCGACAAGGCGCTGGCTTTCCTTGTCGTTGCGTATGGCGTCGATGAAGGACCGGACTTCGGCGAAGAGGTGCTCCACGTCCGGGCGGTAACTGTCTTGCTTTTCGTGCAGAAGCTCTTGGGATCGCTCGTATAGCTGGTGAACTCGGGCGTCCGCAGCATCGCTGATTACGTAACCTTTCTCGGTCAAGAGGCGGTTGAATTCCTCCGCAACTTGGTCGTAAAACTCTTTCAAATCCTTGTCAGACTGGATATCATCGATCACTTTACGGAGAGCGTCGTTGATGGGATCTAGCGGCTTTCCGTTGGCAAAAGCCATAAGCAGCGCCTAGCAACTTCATCAGCATATATCACTCGGTCACACGGATCACTCGCAAACCTGAATGTCCTTCATAGCGATATCGAAGTGCTCATCGGGCTTCACATCCGCTGTCTTTCCCTCTACAGCAACATTGTCCTTAATCTTGGTAACGTATTTGTGCAGCAGCTCGACGACAAAGTCGACTGTTTCCTGGAAGTCGGGGTTTTCTTGTATATCCTGCACCACCTTTTTCATGCGGTTTACTACTGCATCCCGACGCTGCTTGGGGAATTTCTCGCGAAGGTATGATTCTAGGTCATCGCGGAATTGGTAGGTTGCCTTGCGTGCGGAATCAGCAATGGCAGAACCTTTCTCCTTGACGGCAGAACGGCTGATGTCATCAGGATTGATATTGCTTGGATCCGAAGACCTGGCACGATCTTCAGCCCGAGAAGCAGCGGATGCAACCTGGGAAGCTGCATCAGCGAACATATCACGGCCCACAGCTACCTCAAATTAGCACCACCACCATCCATCAACCTCAGCAGCAACATACCAGCAAAATCTCCAATCAACGCCCTAAACTCACTACTACTCCATAGCAGCCCTGCCAGTCCCCTCAACCTCTCTAGCGCCTTGCTAGCATCTCCCTTACTCCCACTAGCCCCAGCCTTAACCGCACCCCCAACATCCGGAACAGTCACACTCACTCCCGCATGCGACGTATGCCAAATAAACTCCTGGATCTTATCATCATAATTCTTGCTCAACAACAGATCTACCAGCGCCTCCACCCATGCTCTGGTGTCACGCACAAACTCCCGTCCCTTACTACTGAGCCGGCGGTTCCTACTATCCAGCACGCTGCTGGACCGGAGGAGGTATTGCGCCCACCCGCCCAGCTGCTGCGTATCTGGCATGCAGCCGTTCTTGAACGCCAACACGGCCTCGTAAGCACGTAGCTTCCGCTGCATGGCCTCCGCCTTCTTCGACGACACCGGTTCGTTTCCACGGGCGATCAGCGGCTCCCGTGCTGCATCGTGGATGTCGTTGTGTGTGCCGTTGCGTTGGTGAGACATTCTTTTTCGGTGGTGTTTGTTTGCTTCCAGAGTGTGACTGGCGTCGAGGGTTGGGTCCTTAGCGTAGGTATCGTAGCCGTTGCGGACCGTGAGTGGTGGGAGTGCAGACGGGATGTGCGAGTTTACCCGTTGCTGACGGATTGGAGTTGCAGTGACAGTCGGGGAGTTGCTATATGCCGTTGTGTAGCTATTGACAGTAGCTGGGTTGTCTGCCGGCTTGATAGATTTCCTGTACGGAAGCGGGGGGAGGTATCGAGGGAGGTCAGCAGCAGATGTAGTGGCAGCCCGGTGCAGTGGGTCAGGTCGTATATCCTGCGTCTGAGCGGTGAAATCAGAGCTATGTCTTGCCGGTTCAAGCTTTGGCATGCTCAAAAATTTTCAAGAAAACCAAGCAGCCGAGCTTGAGGGGTTTTATAAACTCTCACCACCAAAAACCGGGTGTAACATGCGGGCACTCAATGCCAATGTAACCCACATGCCAATGGGCCAAAAATAAATGCCGTCATCAACACTTCATTTCCAACCCCACATCTGACGTTTTCGAGGATAAGCCAAGCTTTGTGGGGATGGGCCTCTTCCCACCCGCATCCAAACCCTTGCTGCAGATCCCGAAGTACCGCCCGCCGTCTCATACATTGATGAAATGGAACGCACTGGATTGCGGAGGTGAAACCCGGAATAAGTCTAACGAAGCGGGAATACGAATTGCTGCAATCGATCAGGATCAGGATCGCCGGGGGTTTGATCCAAAACCTGTCGCGTGCCCTGCCCTCCCCACACTGGATAAATACCCACAGCAAAAACACAGCCTTGAATGCAGATGACGTATTCAGTAGAGATTGTATACACATCCATCCATCCAGACTTTCAATCCAACCCCATCAAAGCCTGGAATAAGTAAAGGGTAACTATTAAAAGCAGTAGATATAAACACAATGCGAAAGTTTGCAGCCCTCCCATTCTTCACCTCCGTTTGTAATGACAAGCAGAACGAAACAAACAGTACCACACGGCAATGCATAACTAACGAAGGAAGGTGATGAGAAACCAATTCTTTTTCTTCTTGCACAGAACCCCTAAAAACACAATAGCAGCAGCAGTAGAAGCAGGCATCAAATGTACGTACTGACAAACCCCATCTGGGTACAACTATAACCGTCACCCCCAAAAGGAACACTAAAATAAAAACCAAAGAGTTATGAAACAATCCATGTCTTTCTCTCATAATCATGTCCCATCCCTTCGTCAAGGAAAAGAATCCCCGCTCCATCGCCTACGAAGAAAAAAATAAAAAATTTCCGATATAAAAATAATTGTTAAGAATCCATCAACTGTACTGTACGATACCTTCAAACATCCGACCCCACCTACTCCGCAATAATTACTCCACAACAATTTCGACTCCACTCTGCACATTCAATGTTTCTCCATCAGAACCTCCCCTTGTACTATGATGCTGACGACGACTTCCAGAAAACCCGGCTCCACGATCCGAATCCGGACCCCTGGGTTGCCGCTGGGGGATAACATGGCCTCTGTCTCTCTCGGCCCTAACTTCATCAAAGCCCATGCTGAAGCTTCTAGTCACTCCGCCACTGTGTCCACTTCCAATTGTGCTGTCCCCACCCCTTTCCCTCTCATGGGAGAGAACTCCCCTGGGATCCCGTGGGTCCGCCCTCAGGCTGCCCCCCGAGACTCCCAAATTACCGCTCAAAGGGGAGGAGAGTGAAACGCCAGCAAGCCCATTTACAAGCAACGACTCATTATGGCTATTGTTCCCCGTGGCTGTGGGTGTCAGACTAGGCGTGGTACTGGTAACACTCTGAGCGCCGTATTCTTGCTGGTACCTGGAGATATTGTTGCCCAAAGCAGCCGGAAAGCTAGCAGACGACGGCACCGGGGAAGGTGTGTATGACCGTAGGTCGGCAAATGATTTTGCAGGGCGAAGATCCCGGCGGCTCTGGAGAGCGTGCTCGCGCGCGGACGGGGAGGACGGAATATCTAAAAGCGCGGATGCCTGGCGTCCTAGGTTGGAATACATGGCGGCACTTTCGGATCGGGTATCAGTGAAATCCATCGTGGTGGCTCTAGCCAATCCACGTCTTTGCTGGTTTTCCACGGGATGAACTGTCGGAATAGACGGCGGGCTAATGTTAGGCGTTTGGCCCTGAGGTGCACGAAAGACATGCACTTGACGACCTTCGCCATTTCCGCGAGAAATGTGAGCCAGTCCCATGTGATGGGCAAGAGTATGCACAATGCGACGTTGCTGAGGCGAAAGTGTTTGGGGAAAGATGAGCGCTTCTCGAGAGTGATCGTCACGGAATAGGAGTAACTGGGAGTAGAACTGAAGTGTCTGAGGGTCATTCAAGTCTACGTCTGTACACCTGGTTAGCATTGCCTACATGACACCCCTCCAGAAATTATAGGCTGACCTGGCTTGGTTCGTGAAGAGCCAGGGGTAGGAGAAGTGGCCAACGGCGGAGGCTGTTGTACAGGCCTGTGTTGCTCTTCCAGTTGGCCTCTTCGCTCTCGTTTTTCCCTTTCAATTCGCTCCCTTTCCTGGATAGGCAGCATCTTCTTGTATTCCACTCGTAGCTTTCTCCCTTGCAGCTCGAATCCATTCAGTATATCGATAACCGCAGCTGTCTCTTCAGCCGTTGTAAAGTTGGCGAATGCAAGACCGCGGAAAACACCATTGTCGAAGTGGTAGTTAAACGCGTACGGTAGTGGTAAATTGACCTCTGTCATCAGTTGGACCAACTGTTCCTTTTTGACGGCGAACGGGATGTTTTTGATGACGATAGCCGTTGGAATGAGTTCCTCTTCCCCCATGTCCGACCCTACAGTCTCAGTCCTCATTGGAGAGGCGCCCAACGATACACCACCACCCATTCCCGACAACGGGGTAACAGTTGGAAGAGTCGGTGGGGTTTCGGTCCACATCTATCGAAGGAACCGATTAGCAGTCAGCTCATGTGGATGGGGTAGTAAAACTCGTACCGATGGAAGAGCGCTTCTTTGTCTTGAAGGACCTTTTATTCTCCCGGATCCACCCATTGTAGCAAGCGCTCCAGCACCCACGAAGCTGCTAGGATTCCAGGTTTGGGCACCAGATGCTTCGTATCCCCCGTATGCACCCATCGCAGAAGGATTTATACGTGTAGTATCATATGCTCGTGTGTGATCATACCTTGCAGCATGGTCTTCTGCTGTGTAAAGGCCCGTTTGGCCGCCGAAGGTTTCAAACTGTCGGGACGACGCACGATGGAGGGTGTTGTGTTGAGGCTGGTGCTGCCCACTGGGCGACCGCGTCGAGTTTATTGTGTCGTAGTAAGATTCGTGGCTGGCCATAATGCTAATAAACCGAACTCCGATATACCAAAGTCAATCCGTCTGAACGTTTATGCGTTTATAGGAGGATATTCGTTTTTCTCGTCTAGTCAAGTGACAGCGGGAAAGTCCGTCGGATGAAAAACGAGACTAGCCTGACGATTCGCAGCCGCAAGCAGACTCGAGCCTCGCTATATTCTCGTAGACTTTCGTTTCCGAAGGAACGCGTAAAATGAACCTTTCTCCGTCCCTGCCGAGTCGGTAACCAACAACCGTAGATGCGGGTAGAAGCACAACAATGTGCTTGTATTAAAATTCCGTTGACTTGCTACTGAACGCTGCAGGAAAACTTTTCGTAATAAACTATTGTCGTGAAACCCGGAAAAAACAACCGATATAGATGCTGATGATGACAGGATATGATATACAACCCCTTTTTCGAATATCTTTCGAGGGGGGTGTCTTGGTCTTTTGCGTCTGGAAATAATCTCACAAGGTCATGCGGTGCGTGGCTCGTTCCGGATCGTAAAAGCGTGGGTCTCGTTAACCGATGGTGAAAAGGGGGAAGGAAGCCTCAAGCGGGGGGGAAACGAGTGGTGAGGGGCTTCGGATCGGCTTTGGAGGGTTTGAGAGGTGTAACGGAGTGATAATAAAGATTATCGCGCTGCGGACGAGGCAAGAAAAGGAGGAGAGAGGTCAGTTGGAGGAGAGGAAAGGTAGGTGTAGTGGTGAAAGTCGAGCGGTGACAGGCTGACTGGTCAAGGTGTGTGGGGTGCCGTTGCTCGGGCTGCGGGCTGGGCTGGGCTGGATGGCTCACTGCTCGGGTGAGTAAGTCAAAGACAAGACATTGTAACAAGGGGCTGAGAAAAAAGGAGAGAGGGCGACGACACGATGACGAACCTGCAGTTTGACTACAGGAAGGAAGATATGGTGCTAACGATGACAATGAAAGAGCGAGTATTTCTCCTTTCTGATACCTCCACCTTTGAGTAGTATTCAGTGTAATATTCCCCTACAAGCACTCGTCTTCGATTGACATCACAGTCAGGCTTCAACCTCCATGAACCTTGTGCAGAGCAGCCAACGGCATTGCATTTTACATAGAGGGCCGCCCTATTGAACGGACATGGTAGCCACTGCTATTCTTCATCTTCTCCGTGGGTTTCATGCTCCACAGAGTTCTCGCGACGTGGACTACTGAAGTCTTGATGTTCAAGCCCCACAAATACTTGGGTATTTTGAGCGAATAACGGAGCCAGCAGCTTGATGTAACCCCGCCCAAAAGATTGATAGAGGATCGATAAGACGATACTCAAGTACTTAAGTTTCCGAGCGACTCAAGTGACGACTTCAGGAGTAGTGATCCAATCATTCACCCGCCAATCAATTCAACTCTCCAGCATCATCACCATCATCACTACCGCCGACGCCTCCCTCTTCTTCCACTACTGTTCCATCCAAAGTTCTATGTACTCTAGTACATCCTGCCCTATAGCATTCCTGGAATAATCCCGAATTTTCTGCCGGCAACGACATCTGCACACGCATGGTGCTGCCTACTGCGCTCGGACCACTTTCACGCCGCGTTTCCCGCAATTCCCAATCGGTCCAAAAATCACACCGTTGTTGCCATCTCAAGCACTTTATCTCCCGCTTTGACACAAAAATTTCGATGAGAAAGGGGGAGGCAACTAACTGTCCACATCGAGTAGAGCTCACAGTATGTATGTCTCAGCCTCCTCCTCTCCGTTATTTAGGAGTGCAGTGTGCCTACGAAGAAAAGGAGTTCACGACTTTCTCTGGCCGAACAAAAGCCCTACTTGTACTGATGGGTATAAACTCGACAGTTGCACTCTAATTCTGCTACACAAGACTCCTCGTTGGGAATCGAAACTACAGGGTTTCGATAGACGGGGATTCCGATAAAAGCGCACATGCATAGCTGAACAGTCACGTGCTTCGGCTCAACAATTTGCCTTTATGAGGCTCGAAGGGACTAGACCTGATAAAGATGGACTGAGTGCAAACGCGCATAGACCTAAGATATCACTCGGAAGCGCAACTCAAATACCGAAACCCTAACCCCCTGCGGAATTCCCTTTGTCCCTATGCAATGGGTTACGACGTCGATAATTGCATTGTGATTGCAGTATGCTCGGTTGGAAGTCCTATCTTATGAGGTGGCATAGAGACCTAGGAATCGCCGGTTTCCATAGTCTCGACCAAAACTTTGAAACAAGCTCCGCCCCATTGTCACACTGAGAAACTATATAGCCGCAACTCGAGATTGTCCCTCAGTCGAGACCGCATCGGTTATTGCACTTTCTCGCTGAGGATCCCGGCTTAGGCGAAAGCACCCAATCTTGAGGTGGCCAATGGCACAGCATCCGCTGCGCACTCCGAAGGGCCTGAACACCCCCCCCTGGCCGCTTGTGATAGGGACAGCAGTCGGAGGCGGGCCGAGGCCCGACATTGGAGGGAACAAGCTTCACGGCCCGAGGCAGATGTGGAGATTGGGCATGGATGGCTGTCCGTCACAAATTGATGGATAGCGTATAACGGACCAGTACATCTGCGTCGGCGACTCTTACGCGGGATGGTTCGCGAGGCCATAACAGCTCCCCCCTTTTCACGTGTCGCACTCCGAGTGACTGTCCCTGACCCTCCGCCTGGCGTCGTCAGGCCACGCGCCACATTTCCTTCGCGTCTCCCTCCATCCCACACAGTAAATGACCGACATAACCAGCGTCCTCCCGCACTACACGCCCACCAACACGCGTCTCCTCTCCCTCTTCCAAACGCACCTCCTCACGACCGCAGACCTCCTCACCCTCGACCCCACTGACATCTCGCGCCGGTGCACCGACAAAAAGCACCCGCAATTCTCCCCCCCCCTTCTCGAAATAAAACGATTCATCCACGACCTCTCCGCCGCCTTCACCGCCGACACACCCATCTCCTCCGCAGCCTCCCTGCACGCCTCACAAACCTTCATCCCCACCACCGATGCCCGCCTCGACGCCCTCCTCCACGGCGGCGTGCCCACAGGAACAATCACCGAATTCGTCGGCGAGAGTGGCGCAGGGAAGAGCCAATTCCTGCTGACACTAACGCTGACGGTGCAGCTCCTGCACGGCGGCAGAGGGGCAGTGTACATATCGACGGAGGCGCCGTTGTCGACCCCGCGGCTACTCCAGATCGCAAACACACTGAACCGGCGCTTCGACCCGCAGCCGCCCGTGTCGACCGACCGCGTGCTCTCCATCACGTGCAGCGACCTCGAGACCCAGGACCACATCCTGCGGTACCAGCTTCCCGTCACCGTCGCGCGCCACAACATCGGCGTGGTCGTGGTCGACAGCATCGCCGCGAACTTCCGCGCCGAGTTTGATCGCCCCGATGCGAAGCGGGTGAAGACCACTTCGGCTGCGGAGGCCCCGGCACATATGGCGAGGAGGGGCGGGGAGCTTGTGGGCGTTGGGCAGGGACTGCGCGAGCTGGCGAGACGCCACAAACTTGCTGTCGTCGTGGCGAATCAGGTTAGTGATCGGTTTTCGACTGGCACGCAGGAGATGGATCCGTTGGCGTTGGATTATCAGAGTAGGTGGTTTACGGGGTGGGATGGAGGGGAGGATGGGAAGGTTCCGGCGCTGGGGTTGGTGTGGGCGAATCTTCTCGGTGGACGGATTGTGCTTAGGAAGGCGACGGAGGGGGGGAAGAGGAAGGTGGGGGTTGTGTTTGCGGGGTGGGCGGAAGGGGGGAAGGAGATTGAATATGAAATTTGGGAGGGCGGTGTTAGGGCTGTGGTCGAGGACCAGGATGGGGAGGGGAAGGACGGGCCCAGTATATACGGATAGAGCATAGCAAAAAGTTGTGTAGGGAATGCAACGAAGATTTAGGCTGGCTTAGTCTTCTTCACGGTTTGTATAGTCCGAAGCCTCAAGGTATCTTTGGTAGCGGTACGGTATTGATAACACTTGAATTCAAATTTATCTTAGGTTCATGCTCCAACCCAATAATTGTAACACCAATCGATGATGAAAACACTTGAATAATAATAGCAACAGCAAAACCGGTAAACACGATGCAAACCATCCAAATGACACCAAATGACACCAAAAGCCTGTTGATTGCGAAAGAAAAGACTACACATTCCTCTCCAACGCAGACCCCATCTGCTTCACAATTCCCAACAATGCGTCCCCAAATACAGACCTGATTTCATCTCTCAGTTGTTCACGGCTCATATCTCCAAGCGTGCCGGTGCTATCTTGCCCTCCGCCGCTGCTAATATTAGATATTCCACCATCTGATGCGGAATGTTCACTTGCTGGTGGTAAGAGATAATCCATCGCGGAAGAGGCACGGTCCTGACCAGCCGATGAACTAGGTGTATCAACTGCCTCCTGACCAGCCGAAGAGGTAGTGGTATCAACCACTTCGAGATTGTAGTCGTCAGAAGACCTTAGTGAGTGAATCTCACTGCCATTAATACTAGTGGAATAACCAGCTAGAGAATCTGAAGGTTCGATCACGGAAGGTTCATGAAAAGTCGGTGAAGACAACGGCGTATGAATTATCGAGAATCCATGATCAGTGGATGGAGAAGGCGAAGCGGTGGGAACGGCAAAGACAGGCGTGAAGTTCTGTGGTGCTGGCCTTAAGATGGGTGCAATTGGAATACAGGGAATGTTAGGCGACTCAAAAGGCGGTTCAGACCCCTCGAGTTGCGCTTGTTTGCATTGTTGAATCCAGAGACCAATCTGTCGCTGTGCTTCGCGTTCGTCCTCGATTGGAGATACCGCTTCGTCCGTGTCAACCTTGGAAGCCTTTTCTTGCTCCACAAGTATCTCCTCAGCTCGTTTCTTCTTTTCTTCAATCCCTCGGCGTATGTTCGAGAGTACATCGCCCAGTGATGAGCTACGACGATTGTGTGACGTGCTTGCCGAACTCGAATCTGAAGGTCGTGGCCGATTGAGCTTTTTCAAACCCCAGTTTCGAACCCTCTCCATTTCTTCCTGAAGTTGCCTCTTGGCCTCTCGGTCCTGTCTGGCTCGTTCTTTTGCTTCGGCTTCTTTCGATGCTCGAAGTCTTTCTGCTGCTTCATTTGTTTGTTCTTCAAGTTTGCTTTGTAGATAAGTTTGTAGATTTCCTTTAGATCTTTGTTTCCTGAGTGCTTCCTCTTTGGCCCGCTGGGATTTTGCCTTTCTCCACGCTCGTAGAATCACAAGTGCTGCTGCTCGTTCGTGTTGGACGGCCGCTTCTCTGGCTTGCTCCTCCTCTTCGGCCAGATGAGCGGCCTTGTATGCTGCTGATCGCTCTGCCATGACCTGACATACTATAGAGGGACTGCTTGTGTTGATGGACTTGCTCCGTCTCCTACGCTCCCAAAGTGCTTTCCCACTCGAATCTCCGACACCAACATAGACTTCCGGAGTTGGAGGAACATCAGATGCGGGCTTGTGGCCGGGTTCTGAGATAGTAGCTGCTTCTTCTTGTGGTACAAATGGACTGAAGAAGATTCCTTGCTCAGCCTCCTGTTTGTTCGTGATAACCTTCTGTCGAATTTTCCATGGCGCCGCGTCTTCCTCTTCAGTGGTTCTTTTCTTCGCTCCCTCCCCCTCCTCTGTGGCCTCATATCCTTTCTTTATTCTAGTCATGACTTTAAAGAATTCATCTTTCCTCGCTCTCTCTTCCTCCTCTTCGACCTCACGTTCTCTCTTCATTCTGGCCAAGTATTCACCGGCCCCCTCAGTCTTCTTAAATTCTTCTAAACTTTTCTGGCTGAAAGGACTCGGAACTAGATCGATTCTTGGGGCCACAGGTGGCGGCGGTGTTAGGTCCGGTATAGATTTATGTGCAGTCCTTCTCTTCTTCTCAATGATTATGCTGTCTGGTAAACTGTCGGGTAGACTGTCTTCGTCTTCTGATGAATATGAAAGGTCTGTTACTGGTGTTCCGCAAATGGGATCGAAAATTTCTTGTTCAGATATCGCGATACTCTCTTCCTTCATCTGCCTCTGCGTCGGCTTCGGCTTCTTTTTCCCAGAAGTTTCAGGCCATCCAAACGACACGGTACCAGAGCGCAATGTTTCCTGGACAGGAGTTGGTTCAAGTTCTAGAGCGGGGTATGATTTGTATGACGCTAGATTTTCTTCAGATTTGGTCTCTACTCTATTTAAGACCCAGCACATTAGTCCTATATATACAAGTCGAGATTATTTGCAAGATCCTAACTTACTGGGTATACGTGTTGACATGAGGCGGGGCTGTAGCAGGGCAGACTTCGTTCACTGTGTCTGGCTCTGGGGCGAGCAGCGGTTTTGTTTGTTCAACCTTCTTTTTAACCAATAAGGACCTTTCGAAAAATCAGTTCTCGAGCTCGCCACAGTTGTACCAGACTTACCTAAAGAATGCTGAGAGCACTTCATTTTGTTGTTGTTTAGTATTCTCGATCTTTCCATCGGTGTGTTCTTCAATTTCTGTTGTATCTTTCTCTTCTTCATCGCTTAGTTCTTCTTGGTCTTCAAGTATTTCTTCATCATAGTTTATTTCTTCATCTTTTTCAAGTATTTCTTCATCATAGTTTATTTCTTCTTCGTCGCCTGAGGTGTCGGCCATCACTTCAACTCCGTAAGGCATCGAATTCTGTTGTATCACTGCAGCATCAAAGCCACGAGCCGCCTCATTCAACGCTTGATTCAGAGTCCTTCCCACCGGATGTATAACCACATTCTCACATACACCCGAATACGTCACTTCTCCCAGTTTCTTCTCAGAAGCCTTCAGAAGTGCCCACATAGCCATAGATGGTGAGTTCAGATGTTTTTGGAACATCGCGAACAACTCAGGGAACATAATCGGGACCGACGTGTATCCGTCGACCGGTACATAAGGCGCCGCTCGGAACGAGCCATCGGGGTCTTTGAACGTGGCGATAGTTAAGGGGTAATTTGGTGTGTATTTGTCTTGGGGGAAGCGAAGATTAAGGAGGCGAAGAAGCGTGTTGAGGTTATCTGTATGTGTTAGACTGTATTGGTTTGTTTATTAAGGAGATGTATGTAGTTACCGAGTGCGAGTTTGCGGTATGTCAGCACCGCCGAAAGGCTGTCGTCAAAACCATCCAGATCCAGATCCATAGTGTGCTCTGGAAATGTTTGGTTGTTGTTTCCTTGTGCGGGGTGGGGTGAGGCTTTATGTTGGTCCTGAGTACAGCCCGCTGATAGGCGCGCGGGTGCTTTTGCATGAACTTGGCCGAAAACATCGCCGGTTCTCTGTAAGTCTCGGAGAAAGAGTCACAGGGGACATGGTGCTGAGGATTGTGATTGATTGATCGGAGACCGGGGCCGGGGGGTGCGGTCCCATTGCGGCACAGGGGGGAATTGTAAACTTGGAATGTTGTTTGGGCAAACTTGTGGAACCACGGCTCGCGAATGGAAGCGTGCATGGCAGAGAGTGAGGCTGATTTAGAAGTAGTTTGCAGAGAAGGCAGGTGTTTCAGCGAGCGAAGGGGGCTTGATAATGTCTTATTTTTGCTTAATATCGTTGCAAGTTTGTTGCGGCCTTTCTCCGGTCAGTACAACAGTCAGATCACGGACGTTTGACTGCCTCGCCTAATTAGGATTCTTATGCGGCAATCCCGCTGTTCGCCTCCTTCAGGGTTGAATGGAATGTGCACGCCATAAAAGTGCACGATTCCCCTGTCTTACAGCGATCCTGCGGGAGCTGTCAGCGTGTAGTTTGATCGGTCGCGAGTTCTTGTTGGCCACAGCCTCATGTATAGTACACATACAAGATGCCCAAGCACCGCCCTACAAACTTGAGGGCTGCGGGATGAGGTGGCAAGTTACAAATAAATAGAAACGAACCATTACCTAGCTTTCTCTCGGTTTCCAAACCACACTAGAGTACATACCGTTGCATCTACATTGAGATGATCCCCCGTACTAAGTGGGCGACATTCCTGTCGTACGAGTATCCATTCTTATTCCTGCCTTTGAAACGCAACTGTCGTGATAAATTTGACGGTCAGAATTGGCCGCTCGGAGACATACGTGTGTCGTCTGTCGGAACGAGTGAGATCAAGTGTTTTAACAACTAACTACTGTAGCGGGTGAACAATGAACATATCTTAAAATGACTAATTTGCCTTCAAACGAGCGCCAAATGATAACTTTTGTTAATTAATTGGGCAATAATAACACAGCGTAGTGCCCTCATATTGCCACTGTTCCTCGTTTCTTGATCGGCCTGGCCCGTCACCCAAGAAACATATATAGCCCTCAGCCCTAAATCGCTGCGCATTGCTGGGGTTTGTGTTTCCGGCTAGAGAATTCGGTGAGACAAGGAAAATACTGTACGAAATCGACTGAGCATTGGAACATACGGGGTGAAAATGGACTCGCTCTACTACCTCTCGATCTCGAAGCATACCCGGGACAATGAAGGTGCTTGTTACTGTAAAATGGCGTACTGAAAATTGTAAATACGGTTCCAGCCCGCCGGCGGTAGGGAAGAGACGACTGCGTCTAGCAGCGGTCAGTTGGCCACAATTAGTCACTATGACCGCTTAATGACATACTTTGGTTGGCTGCCGGGAATTGGATATTGTTTTCATATACTAGTAAAGCCCCGCGAGACTTTGGCATCTGGATATATATATCTATTTGATGTGTCACCTAAATCACGGATTAAAAGTTAGGCATTTATTTGACTACGTGCAGTAGACTGGAAGAAGTGATCGGAAATCCCCCCCTGGATACTAGTTTTTTTTCATGCCATAAAGGTTGCTGGAAGAATTGAAAGAAGTGGGCTGTCGTCATGACCAGTACCGGTCACTGTCAGTCATTCCTCATCATTCGACTTCCCAGTCTTCCCTAGCCGGCAAGGAAACGCGTTGGGATTGTCAACGTCATTATGGTTGGTGTGGAAAACAATATTCTGGGTGACAAAAAAGATATATCTTAGGAGCGCAGCGAGTCTAGATGTTAGCCGACTATATTTTCGCTGGTTGTTCCTATGCCATCTGGTAAACTGGAGTGCACGCAGGGTACACATAGCTCAACAAGACAGTAAAATCTGGGGGCGAGAGGCGGTTTGGCGCGCTGGCGCTCAAACTGCCCACAGCCCTGGGCCCATCTGCTGAGAACAGTGCTTGGGCTAGTGGATTATGCCTTAAGACCACCTTTGAGCGTCACTGCGAAACTCCCTGTGTTGTGTCGAGAGCGCAAACTGTTCGAGTGATTTTGCGTGACAACACACAACAGATTCTCGAAAAGAAACATTCTAATCCTAGTAAAGTGCTTAGCTGCACAGTGAGCAGACATTTAAATAGATGGCAATATGGTGGTAACTCTTGGCGCCCTAGATAGGTCTCCGTGGGCAAGTAGACACTATGCACTACCCAGATATTAGTACGCTCGAGTCCTATGAGGTTCACAACACAGGTACATATTCATAATCATCACAAGTACCATCACCACCATCACTACAACCCCCCCAATACAGAGTGAGTAGCACAAATATGTGCGCCTGCAGCTGAATTCGATGGGATTCGGTTATAGATTCCTCTGGACAAACTAAGTCCAAGATCTGTTATCTCCATCCACTGATTTTCAACCGACACGGAGAAACGGCTGTTGAATATCTCAACACCATATTTACAAGATATCGTGTGATTTCTCTCAACATCAGTGGTGTTGATGCATGTAAGGTTTATGCAAACTGTTCTATCGACGTCATGCTTTCGTCAGTCCTCCGTTACCAGTGGTCTATGCATCCAGCAATGGCACGGGCAGGTCTCCGAACGGGGGTCTATTATACAACCCAAAGACTAACTTTATCCTAAAGTACTATCTTCGACCTATAGATAATAAACTTCACCACGATTCAACAGGACTAACTGCGTCATGTTCCCAAAGGAATAACTTTGTTCTAGAGATCCTCACCTGAAGTTCGAATTTCACCTGCGAGTGATTGAGAGTGACACATATTCTCCGCCGCCGCCCATTCTTCCTTATTGATATCAATCTCGAGCTCCTGGAATCCCCGCAATCAAGTCTGACGCACCTCATCTGAAAGTATGCTCGTTGCTGATTGCCGAGAGTCATGGATATACATAAAGTGCTCATGCATCTACATGGGGTTCAATTCGATATTACATCAAAAGAATAAAATATCCATGTATATTCCTTATGTTATGTATCATATCTCATGTGAATGATAAAGACAAATAACCCGGATCCAGACAGCCATACAGAAGAGACAATATCATGTCGCCCATGCACACCGAAACTTTTCCATCCCCAGCTTTCAACCTCCTAAAACCCTGAAAAAACAAAAGCAGACAAAAAAATACACCTTACACCTATCCCCGCCTGCGCTCTACCGATATAGATCGAGATGTACTGATTACTCTAACTCTGCCCCGGCACACCATGTCTTCCAGAGAGTGTATCTACAACGCCCCTCAGATCCCTCCAAAAGCCTCTTCTCGGACGGCGCTGTTCCCAATCGGTGTGTTCATCCACCTTCAACTCCTCGACACCCGTGAAGACCACTCTAGCACCTTTGATCCCGATCACCGCAGCCGTTCCCGGATGGTCCATACAGCCTCTCCCAGCCTCAAACCCCTCCTCCGCAAACTTAACGTAATTCTCTTCCATAAACTGTATGCACCTAACAGCCAGCCTAACTGCTCTCACGCGGTCCATAGGGGACGGGGTACCGCCCTGCTGGACATGGCCGGGGACTGCAGTTCGGGACTCGAAGCGCCCGCGTGCTTCCTCCCTGATGATGTCTGCGATCAGCTGCGTTGTGTATGTTTTTGACGCGCGCTCGTTTCGCAAGATGAGTTTTCCGGCGCGGTTCATGCCGCGGTCGGAAGCGAAGGATTGCCGGAGGTATGAGATGTCCGATTGCAGGGTGGCAATGTCAATGCCGTCTTCGGGGGTGTAGACGGCTAATGCGCCGACGCTAAGGCCGGCCATGGTTGCGACGTAACCAGAGCGCCCTCCCTGGCATTCGACGACAAAAACACGTCTTCTGGATGCGGACGCGGACTGCTTGATGGCGTCGCAATACTCGATCAAAGCGTTCAAGCAAGTGTCGGAACCAATGGAGAACTCGGTGCCGGGGACATTGTTCGAGATAGTAGCCGGCAAGCATGTCATGGGGATCCTGAAGGCGGGGTATGATTGCCGTGCGTGGTAGAGTTCCGTCAATGCGTGGTACGCCTCGAAGCCACCAATGAGGAGCAATCCATCGAACTTGTACTTCTGGAAGTACCAGGCGACCATTCCCGTATCTTCACTTGGCAAGGTTCGGTTGGTACCAATCTCGGACCCACCACGAATTGCCCAGCTGTCGACAGTGAGCCATGATAGCTCCTTGACCGAGTCGTGTCTAACGAGGCCAGGGAACCCGTTATGGATGGCAAACGGACGGTGTCCGCGGGAGAGACAGAAGGTCGCTGCAGCACGCGTGGCAGCGTTCATACCACCTGCTGGAGCACCAACGTGAATAATAGCGATTCTCATCCGCCTATCATCCGCAGCCTTATTGGTTGGGTCATCTAGTTTCGTGGTCGCCATATAGCAGTGGTAGTATTCTTCAAAATCGCGGTCCCTAAGCTTCATGGCCCCGTCAAAGTCTTTGTTTGCTATACAAGCGGCACCAGCTTGCGTCTGGGATATGTCAGTAAGAAAACGGAACAGAGGACAAGAGAACACAAACCAATTTAACCGATTCTTGCAATGGCTTCCTGCTGATCTTGTTTTCGTTGATGGTAATCACAGGACTGGGTGTCTCTGGTGTAGACTCGAGAATCGCCTCGACAGCTTCAACACCCTGTAGGGTTGAGAGCATTCTGTCATAAGCACAAGCGTTTCCTCCACGCTGGACATGACCAAGGGTTGTAATACGGGTATCAAGCCCCAATTTTCCGGCAAGCACGTCCTTGACATAAGTAGCGGGAATTGGGGTTAAGTCCCTATCAGTCGCACCCTCAGCAACGATGACAATTGTCTTTCTTTTACCCATCCCTCGGTGCTAACAAAGCGGTTAGTTGGAGTCTTCGCAGCTTCTCACCCATTCACGTGACAAACCTTGGAAATGATTGCGCACATTTCTTCCTCCCAGCCTTTCGCAGGCGGCTTCTCAGGAAGGAACACAAAGTCCGCACCAGTACTGACACCGGCCATGAGGGCAAGCCACCCGCAATGCCGACCCATAACTTCCACCACAAATGCTCGCGAGTGACTGTACGCCGTAGCATCAATGAAATCCACAGCCTGACAGATTCTGGTTAAGGAGCTGTAACATCCAATGGTAGCGTCGGTTCCGGTCATATCATTGTCAATACTTCCGACCAAGCCACAGATAGCCAATTGCTCATATGGCGCAACCTGGCTCTGCTGGAGCTCGCCCTTCTCCACTAGTTCCTTCAACAAGCTCGGCCATTCTGCCCGGAAGATATCCGCACCAGTCAAGGAACCATCACCACCGCAAATGATTAATGCATCGATCCCATTGAGAATCAAGTTCTTTGCACTTGCAAGACGTCCTGCTCTCTCGCGGAACGCTTTGCATCGGGCTGTACCAATTAAGGTACCTCCCTCCGATAACCAACCTCTAACGTCTTCCCAAACCATCCTCTTAATCAGGTCTCCTCCCTTAACCATTCCCTCATATCCTTCGTAGATTGCATATGATTCACAGCCCTTGGCAATGGTCATCCGTACGACCGCTCTGACTGCAGCGTTCATACCTGGTGCGTCACCACCGGAAGTCATGACCGCGATCCGCTTCTTACGGCCCCCACCAGGTGTATCTGGCCTGCTAACGGCAGGTGTGATACCGATAGGTGTCTTTAACATGCTATTCTGGATATCCGGTGCAGACAATCCTTCGGTAGTAGCCGTTGTAAACGGATTTGTCTTTTTAGTGAATCCGACGAGTGTTCCGATCGGGTCATGGGTGTAGATTTCCACAATATCGCGATCATTTGGCTGACACTGGTATGAGTAACCCTTTGCTGTGAGAAGTTCCAAAACGCGCTCCATTTGTGGAGTGTGGAACACCAAGCTCTGGTTAGAGCCTCGCCAGTCGGGTTCCTCAGATCCGTCCTCGTGATGTTGCACGGAAGAATCCCTCCTTCCAGCGCCATCCTTCCAGTGACGTGCTTCGGTGACGAAACGCACTTTGAGGGTGACGTTGGTCCTATCGCTTTCGGAAAGCAGCCATGTCTCCTTCTCGGAAGTGAGGCAGTGATCATTATGTCGCTTCTGTGTGGGCAATGCGCGATCGTAAACTGAGATCTCGACAAAACCTAAATCGATGTAGAAGGAAACGGTCGAATAGAAAAGGTCCTCTGTCGATGCTACAAGCGATATAAATGAGATACCACTGGAAGGTACATAGCAGAAATTGTTAGCACCAGACATTGCTTTGAATGGACAATACCGAAATAGAGGCCTGGCGGGGAAAAACTCGCAATGACAATGACGTGCAATCGGGAATAGCGGGCAAAACTGGCGGGAGAGAGCTTACCTAAGTGAAAGCTCTATTTTCTGGTCTGAAGAAGGGGTGACCATTGCGGGGATAGACATCGTTCCAATGATATCAAACAAACTTCTGGCGGGCGCCGACAACCTGCCCCGCAATCGGTTTCAGTAACGAACAACAACTCGAAGGAGAGACGGGGGACAAAGAACAGTACACATACGATAAAAATGTTTAAGCAATGCGACAACAATGCCGGAGATAGTAATGATCAGTGTGGTGGTGGTGATTTTGGCTCTGCAATATGGGCGACGAGAGATAGTGGGATAAGGAGGGGTTTAACCACTGATAAAGCAATGAGAGCAATGTGCCACAAACGCGGGGGACAGGACGGCGGGGCACTTCAAGTAATAGTAATTGCTTCCTCTATTCGCACACCTCCGCGACCTTTGCTGCACAGAAAAACTCCTGTCAACTTACTATGGCGTAGCGATCAGCGCTAGATGACGCCCTTCCACGAGGCCAGTCTATCTCTTTAGCCCATCCTTATCATCATGGCGCTGTTAATGCTCTCCCCAACAACCTTAGAGCACAAGTGTTACACCTACTCTGGAGAAAAACATCTTAGTTCTGTCCCAAAAAGCAAAGCAATTGAGAGGCAAAAAAGGGACCACAGGACTCCAAGACATGGTCGTGTGGCGTGATCGTGGGATGACCGAAGACGTCGTCAGTTGTCTTCCCCGAAGTCGGCGAAAGAAGAAATCTGGATACGCGCATGCTCCAGGGATACTCGCCGTCTTTGAAAAAAGTTTCACTGGAGGCGGTCAAGACAAGACACGCCCCATTTTTATTGGCACCGACATATCCACCTGCCATGTAAGAATGAGCAGATATCTTACTTTACCATCGATATCATGGTACCACAACAGGCGACTCTTTTCCCATAATCGTGTTCGTACGTGATTCATATGACGACGAATATCCTTAAAGGGTTCTATATATTTTTTTTCCATCTACTTTTGGGTACCTAATACAAAACATAGGGATCAATAAGGATGAGATCGAGAAGGGATCAAGGAAAGACATCAGTCATGGTTTCCAAGGTCCCGAATAGAAATAATGCACGACTAATAACCATCCCATAGTAACACTGCACCTTTTTTTCAATGCCATCAACAAAACATAACAAAAACACCATAAATCATCACAAGGAATATGGAAAAAATATCACCAAGAAACCCGAAATGTCCCACCTTGAACCACACCGCCAGATATAACAATAAGCCTCCCAAAACAAATACAAACGGAAAGGAATATACGTGAAAGGCACCAGTTATTCTAAACACCGTCATTCCATGGCCATTTCCAATTCATGCAAGTCCAAACAAGTAATTGAGAAAACAATACAGCCCCAATGTCAACGCGGGGAGGAGAGAAAACCCTGCAAAAAGCAAACGTATCGTCTTCATACCGTCATTTAGCCTCATCAAACATGACTATTGGTCAGTGAACTCGTCTTCGCTTTGGCTGCACCTCTTCGACTTCTTCTTCCAGCTCCTCCCTCGCCCTACTCCCGACCGAGCTTGCCGCAGGACTCGCCGCAACAGTACTAGGATTTGTACTCTGCACCTCTCCAAGCTTCTGTCCGTTCTGAATGGCTCCTCCGTCTGCCTCCACACTCCTCAGCAAATCTTCAATATCGACAGTCCCTTGCCCATCATCGCCACCAAAGCCGTCTCCAGGCCCAAATCCATCGCTCTGCAGTCCGAAGTCGAAAAACTGGTCGACGTCCCCATGAGGCATTTCTGGCACGGTTTGGGCTGCTACTTCCGGGTCCGAGAAGTCACGCATCATGCCCATGAGCTGATCGATATTTTCGTTCTGTCTGGCTTGTAAATCTTCCAGATCCTCCATCTCTCTCGATTTCTGCGCGAGCGATGCATTGTGTTCTTGCAAGGCCTGCGCCGTCCCTGCGAACGGTGTTCCAAGTGCTTTTGCAATGGACCTTGGGGTTGGAACAGGAATATCACCATTCGGGGTAGGCAGTGACATGCTGGATGATGATGTAGTGTAGTTGTTGGTCTGTGGCGTTGATACCAGAACCGGAGAATTGGGAAGGCTTAAGGAAGGAGAGAAAAACCCGGCAGTATTAGATGGATTTACTCCCAAATGATGATCGGCATTCTGCATCTGGGGTGAATCTGTTGGCGATGATGCATTGGGAGTGAATAGCTCTTGAATGCTCGGGGTCTGCGAGTACTGCTGATACTGCTGACCGGGTGATCCATGGGCTTTGAGTGATGGACTTCCGGGATTTCGTGAGGACTGTCCGTTGGTTGATGATACGTCCTGTATATCCCCGGAATATCCCGGACCGCCTTCTAGTAATAAAGGCTTTCTCCTATTCACCTGAGGAGTACGCAGCCCACCCTGTCGTGTAGCTGGTACCGCAGGTACTATCGCGCCATTTGGAGCGGGACCTGCGGGTGACCCAGTCGTTCCGCGGTGTACATTTTGGCCTTGATCAACTTGGTGTGGAAACAGATTATTGACCGCGCCGCCAAGGTGTCCTCCCAGAGATTTGTCATATACTGTCGCTAGGAAAGTAAGAATGGCATTTATAGAATTCTCATGTCGATCATGAAGGCTTTGGAAGGCCAAACTCTGCTCATACAATTGTTGATGATCTTTTCGTAATCGGTTTATCGCCTGGGAGATCATAGCTTGATGGTTCCGAACAGCGTCAATCTGCACGGTTAGAGCATTAAAGTCAAATCCCCGATTTCTGCCTCCTCCTCCCCCGCCACCGCCGTGATGATTATCATGGGCATCTCTCGGTCCTTCAAGGTATCCTCCACCAATATCGCCATCGCCTCCTCCTGCATCACTCATATTGTCCTCCTTGTCAGTGTCCTGCTCTTCTTGCTTCACCCCCTTCTTCCCCTTTGCCCTGGTATTCTTACTCTTTGGCTTCTGAATGAGCCACATCAAATCTGGCTGGCCTCTCTTAAAATATGGGTTCTCGTATTCGCTTGGCGGTTTGCTCCGCTGTTCAGATGTTTTGAGTGAGCCGTCGGCCAGGCCCACGACTTTGTGAAATCCGTACATGTTGAGTTGCCGGACGAAAGACGCGTAATTATTGTGTTTGAATAAATCTGGAATGAGCCTCTTGGAGAACTCGTCTTCGTCCAATACCATAAACGAACTACCAGAGTCAGACCATCGAATCAGGTTGTCTGTTTTCGGATCATTCACAAAACTAAATGCACATCGTCTCGTCAGACACTAACTATCCTACGGATATGCAAGGGACGAGAGCCACCATACCTGCTCAGCTTCAGCACAAACGGTGGTATGTTGGCCCGTTTCTTTTTCATACTTTCGATCCTGGCAAAAAGCTCTCTGTCGATCGCATCGTTGGTGCCCACCTGCTGTTCGAAACTACTGTGTGACCCCATCATTCCTTGCGTTCCCATCAAGTTCATATTCATCGGTATCTGGCCTGGCATCATCTGTGCTGGAATAGAGGGTGCAGCCATACCGTTGAAGGATGGCATTCGCACTAACTGGCTACCCCTAGGAACTCTTGCAATCTGGTTATTGGTGTCGTGGGGCTGGTAAATGTTGCCTTGAGGAGCTGCAGTGCCTTGGTGTCGGTAAATGTCGCCCTGCGATGCTGGTATGGAAGTCGCGGGATCACTGGCATATATGTTCCCAGTCGAGCCGCCTGCAGTAGAAGTCGGGAGGCTGTTGTAGTAATTCATCTCAACAACTGATACTTGGGGTCCAGCAGTTGCGGGTAACGTTGAGGTAAGAGGTGCAGTTGTTTCTGGAATGGGACGCTTTCGACTACGACCGTTCTGTGTGGCAGGTTGTGGAGCTGTCGTCATCTTCTACCTCTGTAAGTAGAAAGAGAAGGAGTAGCTGCGAGCGATATGCGGAGGAGATGGAGAAGAGATGAAGGGAGCAATGTCTTAGCGGAAATAGGAAAGCGAGCGATGGAAAGCTGTAGGTCGGCAGCGACGCGGGGGGAGGTTGGGTCCAAATATCAACACAAGGTTGCCTTCAGTGATGGGCCGTGGAATAAAGGACGTTGAAAAGAAGAGTGGTCGCGGCGATGGGGTCGTCGGAGGTATATACGGTGACTCCTAAAGCTAGAGTTCAAGGAAGGCTGGTGAAGGTCCGTGAAAAATGCGGGGAGGGTTTGTGCGCTGCTGCAGCTGCGGTGTCTGATAATAACCCGTGCGCGATGTGATGCAATAACCAAGCGCCAATGAAGGGCTGTGAAAGCCACACAAGGGGGCCTGTCGCGCTTTCAAGGAATTCCGGGCAGTTCTTGTACTCGGCTTTTGATATTGTTGTCGGATGGGAGATTGGAGATTTCGGCGGAGTCGAATAAGGCGGAGGAGGGACCGTGAAGTGAAAGGTGTTGTCAGTGCCGCACGTCACACCAATTGACTCGGACAGGTTGATGACAGGTTAACCGGTGAAAGAAAACGAAGAAGAAGCAATAAAGATGATGTAGCTAAGCATGTAAAACCTTCTCCGAGTCAGATCTGAGATACGTATGTCTTTGTGATATGCGTGGATCGATCGCAAAATTTAGATACTTTTTAGTTACATTGGGTTGTTGTACCCTGGTCGCTCGAATAGCGGAAGAACGTTCGGCGCAATCGTGAGTTGTCCAGAGCACTGCCTTCTTGCTCTCATGTATGTGCTCACTCCAAACGATCAAACGAAACGCGGCAAATAAAACTTCAGTACTTCAGTTCATCTCCACCGTCACTTCTTTTGCGATGCCTGCGGCCCGAGAGAGATCTTACTCTGCTCTAGTCGCACGCTGCAACTTTTTTCGTCATGTCAGACCCAAACCTTCCTATCGCGTGGGCTTGGTTGCGGCTCTGTGTGGCGTTCTGACAGGGGAACGGTAGCGGCAAAGCTCTTGCTCATCGTTCAACTCTAAAGCTTCGACTCGGTGGCGTGACTGCATCGCATTCGAGAACCTTCTATCATATATATTCTGCAACCCCGCATCCTTTGCTGCCCACCTCTTTATGTCTTCTGGAAATAGGCCATCAACACCGCCGAGGCAGGGAGCGTCGTCCTCCAAGCCTCCACCCACTCCTGAGCAAGTGCGACGAATAGTAAGTACCACAACCCTGCCTCCCCCACAGCGATCTGGGGACTAAACAGACATATCTCGCAGGAAACGAACCGCCTACGAGCCAAAGCTATCCGCGATGCCCTCCAACGAGGCGAGCCCGTCCCAACTGCTCACACTATTCCGCCGCTACCAAGCACCGATAGCAATAAGAAGCGTCCCTTCTCCACCATCGAACCCACCTCCCGTAAAGGCGGTGAGGGCCGCGAAAACCTCCGCCCGATGAAGAAATTCGCAAAGTATGTCGAATACGACCTTTCTAAGATGTCCGATACTAAGGGCGGGTTCATGACCACCGAAGACGACCCACACTCTTTGCTCGCTGCCGAAAACCTTGCTGACAAGCCAGCTGGGATGACACTGGAGGAATGGGCGCGACACCAAAAGCGGATCAAACTACAGAAGGAGAAAAAGGGTGCATTTGAGCCTGCGATCTCAGCACTCGATGCTCCGGACGAGGAGAAGAGTTGCTGGGAGTGTAAAGCAAAGGAGATCGACTGGAAGTGGAAAGAGGTTTTTAAATGCAGGGTCTGCGAGAAGTGCAAAAAGGACAACCCAGAGAAATACTCGCTGCTTACCAAGACTGAGGCTAGACAGGACTACTTGTTGACTGACCGTGAGTTGGATGAAATAGGTGCAAACAATGAGCTGACAATGATGCTACAGCTGAGCTGAGAGATGAGGAGATTCTCCCCCACCTAGAACAGCCAAATCCCCATAAGTCAACATGGAGCAATATGATGCTCTATCTCAAGTATCAGGTCGAGGAGTTCGCCAAGAAGAAATGGGGAAGCTTTGAGGCTATGGATGCTGAGTTTGAAAAGAGGACGGCTGAAAAGAAGAGGAGGAGTGAGAATAAGTTTAAGACAAAGCTCCGGGAGCTGAAGAAGCGAACAAGAGTCGATGCTTGGAAACGGGAGAGGGCAAAAGGAGGTGAGTCCACAAAGCATGAGCATGTCTGGGGAACTGCTGTCCAGAAGGGGGACACTGGAGAGACTATCAAAACGTGCGAGGAGTGTGGGTTTGAGCTTGAGGAGTGGGTTATATAGTTTTCGACATCGTTACGATTAGAGTTATGGCGTTCTTTGGGTCGGATATTAGGACAGAAACAGTGTATTTGTAAGTTAATCCGTGTGCTTAAACCATTAGAAACTCTCACCACTTGAGAGCTGTGTGTTTTCTGGGCCTAGTGGGGTCCTGGGGAGACCTCGGTGTGTGCGTTTCCGTGGCCAAGGAAGGAGTCATCGAAAGTCTTAATGGCTTCGTGTAGGTTCCATGCGCGGTGTCGATCTCCCGACGAAAAAAGTGAAACCTGCGACAGGGATCTTATTCCATGCCATGCCCCTGTGGATGATTCCCTTTCTTGACTACCGAGCATCTAGGGAACTAGGCCGTACCTGACCGCCAAAACATAGGAGGGTGTACGAGATTTGTGAAGTTCACAGGTTCTTTCCTTCATTCGATTCATTCACTCGAACAGGATGTCGTCTAAGATAATGTCAGCCTGATACAGCACTCTGAACACGTAAAGACGAACCGACTTATCTGGGGATCGTAGACGGTTGAGGATGTTGGAAAGGGAAGAGGTAAAAATCACTCTAAATATTGAAATAATAACTGTTGCTAGGTCCTGAAGCTAATAGTGGGAAGGATCGACACCTAACATTGGGACAGAGAGGCGAGACTTGACGGGACATCTCCTCTCCTTGGCAAGTAGATCTCGTATACAACACTATGAGGCTATGGGGAGTGCTTTGAGCAACCTGGCATATCTGGAGTTACCACAACGTCGTGCTGCTGGTGAATAATGGGTGTCGAAGCTCCAAGAAGATGCTGGTATCCTCTACACGCTCACGAAGAGCGGGTTTGTTGCCGTTTGCCACCAGCGAAGATCCTACCAACTTGGGCCAGAGAGTAGTCTCGAATGCTGACCATACAGGTGGGTGAGTGATACTAAAGCAGTATTGTCTGGTTTACTAACTACTAACAACGGCCAATGAAAATTTACCACCCACTGATTAGTACCCAAATGAAAAACTGCAACAGATCTACTCTTCGTGGGCGTGTAAGGGGATAGCAAAACGTTTAACAAGGTGAGGGTCTTCTTCAGGTCCGTAAGGGAATTTGCCCTAATCTTGACCGACTTGAAACCCCGGTGCATCAGTTGGTGTTGATCAAAGCCTAAGGCCTGAACAGATAAAACTGTAGTAAGCTTTATATACTAGACCAAGTTTTAATCCCTATCCTAAGTTCTTTGTCTCGTCCCTAGCCTACCTACGTTCGCTCGCAAGCTCGCTCAACAACAAACGAGGTACGAGTTGTAACCCAACTTGAGTCTAGGCATCACACAAAGTTCTTCTATGATCACGACGCTCTTTAGATCCAAGCTCTGTTTCTATTCTAACCCGCAGTAAGGTGTGAACTCATTATATATATATATGTTGACCAACGACATTATCAATAATGGTAATAGATTATTGTCTCTTGTTTTTGACTGACTGCTTTTTGGAGGGTATTTGGGTACCAGTGCATGGAATATCACTCACTAAGCAGGTCGCCAGCCAGCAGAAAATTCTGTGTCGATGAATTTTTATGGTTTTTGATATCTAAAACACCTGTATTGAAGCCGTGACAACGCGTCGGGAAGGGGACCAAGAGATGCAAGAAGTCCATTTGATTGCCATGCCCGAGACTGTTTATTATACCTATGTGGATATGAGTGACATGTACAAACTACGAATACAAAGAGATGGCTGAAGCAAACCTCTCGAGTGTGCAATGTAGACTGTATGTAGCAATACCCAGAACTAGTTGGTTACAAGAGAAGCAGTGACTTGCCCATTCGGAGCTGTAGTTTAAGGCTTCCTCTGATTCAAAACCGGTTTTTGACGATGGCCTGTATGATACCTCCTTTGGCAAACATACTTGGCTTTTCCTCCAGAGGATAAGATTAATGAGCTTGTTGTCGTAAGTTATCAAGATGGAGGCGATCTACGCCCTGGAATGGCAGCTACTTGTCGCTCTGGTATTTTGCGGAGCCTGCTATGCTAACTTCCATGTTCTGCCTCGTTCATGATATCGCCGACTTGTTTGATGGTGGGGCTTGCAATAAGAGGTTGCGATGACAGCTGGTTTGAAACTTTTGCCGACAGCTTCACAAGCTCGAGATGGCGTATATCCAGACAACACGCTGTTAACTGATAACGTTGACGTCGTTGAGGAGCCAGAACCGATTATTCTGTGTGGCTGCCTGATGATGGGACATCGGCCCGGCGCTAAAACTTGGCATGTTGGCGCGATACGAGTGAGGTGGCTCCATCCTTGGCACCAGGATACGCCTGGTTGATGTGCAGCAGTCCGATGATGCCCGGCTCCTCGGTCAGGCCAGTGCCCTACACGAACAAATTCACCCAGTACGGGCGATGAGTGCTCGCAGACGGCGTTATCACAGGCTTGTTTCCTCGTAGAGATCCGAAAGCAGTCGCGACTATGATATGATGCTGCAGGACAAGTGAACACGTCAAACATTCGATGAAACGGGTATCCTACCATCGCTCTCCCTCCCCACCCTCCGGCTTGCAGCACTCTTCGGCATTCTCATCAGTCATCTGCTGTTCCCCGGCCCCATTTACCTCTCGTTTTAACTTTATCGTGACTCAGTAACTTAGAAAGCTTGTGGTGGGGCTCCATACTATACAAAAGATACGTTTCGCTTACTTTCCCTAATCGGGGTCAGGGGAAAAGTCTACTCGGACAACTACACCTCAACTCTACAACTCCGTTTCCACGACCCACAGACCACCCGTCCACTACAACCATCGCCGACGATATCCTCCTAGACGTTCAATATCGACATCGCTGCCGCTCACGATACACCCGCAACTGCGGAAAATAAGTTCCACTCGAAACGGCGCTGCCGTGTTCTACTAGTCCTTCCTCGATTCGAGACCCGGCGCAGACACTTCTTGCGCATTTCCGACGCGACAGCGGCGATCACGTCGAAAGCTCTTCGATTGATCACAACAGCTGCTGAGATATAATGGTCTGGCAGTCGCCATCTGCGCACAATAACGCTTCACCGGATGGATCAAGCAACGGCGGCGGCGGAGGTCCGCAACAGCACCACCAGCAACAGGGACCCGGGAATGGAAACGGAACCGGTTCCATAGGAGCGGAGTATACTCTCCAAGGTTTGCAACCACTTTTCGTCGTCACTAGTCGCCGCGTGAGGATTGCGCTGATAAGAGATGGTCCTGCAAGGGGTGATGCGGTTCTTGCAGACTGAATGGCACAAGCATGAGAGGGACCGGAACAACTGGGAGATTGAGCGGGCGGAGATGAAAGCAAGGATTGCAAAGTTGGAGGGGGAGAACCGCGCGGAGAAGCGACTACACCAAGTTCATCAGGCCAGGATTAAGATTTTGGAGAGAGCGCTCAAAAAGGAGCGGTCGGATAGGGCTTTAGGAGAAGGGAAGACTCTCGAAGATGTCAGACTGGACGAGGAAGCGCTGGCTGAGAAGGAGAAAGCGAGGGGTACGTCCACATGTTCATCATACCTCATCATCATCTATCTCTGGAGGACCGCTGACGGTCTCTTCCGTGGGGGTGATAGTGGCCGAAAAACTCAAGCGCTTAGACGACGCCTCCTCCACCTCCTCGCTATACCGAGCCGAGACGGCACGAAACAAGAGCAGGGCGTATCTCGAGAAATGTCTTCAGGAAATAACATATCTATTGAAGCCGCCTAGTCACCCTCCACCACAACAGCAGCAACAGCCAGGGACGAATTCAGAGTCTAACGCACATCAACAGCACACACAGTTTGGCGTGTTCCAGCAACAGCAGCAGTCAGGGACAAACCCCGAGTCTCTCGTACAACAGCAGTTTGCCATGTTCCAGCAGCAGCAGCAGCAACAACAGCAACAGCAGCAGCAACAGCAGCAACAGCAGCAACAGCAACAGCAACAGCAGTCAAACCTTCAACATCTACAACACCCTTCCCCTTCCCCGAACCACCAACCACCTCCACCTCCCAACCATGAACTTGCACAATCAATTCCGATGCGCTCGCAGTCTGCCCAAAGTCTCCGGGGCCACCAGCCTTCACCATTCCAGGAGAGGGTAGCAGCACCCCAACCGCAGATCGCGGTACCTTCCATGACGCCCGGCGAAGCCGCCGAGAAGATACCACCTCATCTGAGCGCGTATTCATCCTTAAAGCGTGAATACGGAAAGAAAGAGACGAATCCATTCTCAGCTGCAGCCGGCATCGAGGTGGCTTTGAAACGTCGGGAACCCGCCTTGTCGGTGGATACCACCGAAGACACAGATGTCTGGGATTTCGATAGCAGTGATACCGACTCTGCGTCCTCCGACACCCGTGCCGAAGAACCTATCGAGTATGGCTCTCTAGAACATGCCGCGAGATCCAACGCCGTCAACTCCCACAGGCGGAAGCTATCGCTTTCATCAAAACGCCGGCAGTCACACTCTGGAACGTCCCCCACCTCTACCAGGTCGGATTCTGGAAACTTCAAGGTCAAATTTGCGCTGAGAGGCCATCTGGATGTTGTAAGAGCAGTTGTGTTCACCGGCGGAGGAACGGCAAGTGAACCGGAGATATGTACGGCTGGTGATGACGGTGTGTTGAAGCGATGGTCCATTCCTGGAAACTACGGTCTCTCTATGAGCGGCGTGTTGGATGTGGATGTAACAAGTCACTTTACACACCGAGGGCATGCTGGAATGGTCACATCTCTAGCTGCATATCCTGGGAACACAAATGATGGCGGCGGCGGAGGGGGCGGTGGTGGCTGGGTCTTTTCCGGAGGGCAAGATTTTACAATAAAGATCTGGGAAGCAGGGAAGGTGGATCCTGTTGAAACACTGGTAGGGCACACTGACGCGGTATGGGCTGTTTGTGTTCTCCCCTCAGCTTCCGCAATCCTCGGATCATCCGATGAGCGAATCCTCCTGGCCTCTGGATCTGCAGACGGAACCGTCAAGATTTGGAGCGTCACTGCTCCCGCCAGCTCACCGCGACCTTCATCTTCCGCTTCCAACTCTAGTGTTGGAAGTATAAGATCTTTTAGCGCAGGGTACACTAACAACGTAACGACAACATTTGAATACTCATTGGTTTCTACCATCTCAGGGCCCGGTGATAATGCTTCCCCGACAAGTATAACGCCCATGAATGTTACTGGCGAGACGTTTATAGTATCGTACAACGACGCAAGCGTGATTATCTACGACACAGCATCGTGCGAGGAAGTTGTAGCTATGGCTTCGCAAGAAACCTACGATGGCACCCCGGCAACCGGTGTCTCTTCGGTGGTGGCAACAACAATGAGCCTCGAGTCTGGCGCCGAAACAGGGAAAGAGGGGGATGTACTTGTTGCCGGAGCCACCGGACAACGAGGCGGAGTTGGAGGCGTGCTTATCACCGGCCATGAGGATCGGTATGTACGTATTTTTGACGCCAATAGTGGTGAGTCCCCACCCCCACACACAAAGTCTCTGGTTACTAAATTTGGCACAGGTCAATGTACATACACCATGTTGGCACATCCTGCCGCAATCTCGAGTCTGGCATTGAGTCCGGACGGAAGGGAATTAGTTAGCGCCGGCCACGACGCGAGTTTGAGGTTCTGGAGCATGGAGAAACGTGCGTGTACGCAGGAGATTACGTGCCATAGGCTTATGCGCGGGGAGGGCGTGTGTGCTGTTGTCTGGAGCGTGGATGGAAAGTGGGTTGTTAGTGGTGGTGGTGATGGTGTGGTGAAGGTCTATTGTAGGTAGTTGGTGTGTATTCGGGCGAGAGGGTTTCGTATCATAGCTGTCTGGGTGCTTTTCCTTTTCGTTTTTTGAGCTTTGTTTTTTGTTTTGCTGGCTAGTTACCTTTTCTTTCTTTTTCTTTTTCTTTTTCCGTACCTATGTTGTGTTTCGTTATTAAAAAGGGATTGCGGGATTGGAGTGGTTGGTGTCTGATCAGTCAATGCGAAAGCTAAAAGGGATGCAAGTATGCTATATGGGGCATGGGTTGGCACTCGAATTAATTGGGAAATAATGTGGCCTATGGTAAGCTCATCGTCGGTATTACGCTTGCCCGAAGCCAATAGAGAGATGCGCTTAGTATTTGCCATCATGAGTCGCGGACTGGAAGGCCACTGTTCAGAGGTGGTCAATCGACCGCCGGACATCTGTGGATCCATAGATCAATCGGATGCTGCTGCGGTTAGGTCAACCTGCGGTAATGTCCAGCTCCTTCGGCTTATTCTTCTCGTCAGTCAACTCTGGTGATCACTATATCAGCTCCGACGATTTGGGTCCTGCTTCAGACGTCACGTGTTACAGTCATGTAGCAAAAGTGTTGGTGACAGAGCCGCAACCGAGCCGCCAAAATGAAGAGTTGCGATTGCACAACAACCACACAATAGAGGGAGCTGTAATTAACCAAATAGGACCTTTAGGTGACAGAGAAAATGATTGTATACAAGTTAAAAATTGTGGTGTTGTGCAGTGTGCATATTAAATCACAAATATTTATTAGGGGTCTCAAATGAACCCAAACCTAGGGAATAAACACCACAACCACAACATCTACAGAAAGAAAAAATACCCAAACTTTTTGCATGTTGAATTTAACATATCAGAGAGTCCTGTAAAAAAGGGACAAAATCTTCGAATAAGTTTAGGTGGAGATATTACCCTATGTTTACAGTACTCACTTTACACACCAAAACCCCACCAAAATTGTGGCTATAAGTCACCACCCAAAGTAGGAGCACATTTCTCCACCACCACAATTGCAAAGCATTTTATACTGTGTATCCAGACTTTTACATATTTGGACTTTCATGTAGCCAAAGGGTGTATTTTATTTCTTTGTCATTGTTGTGTGGTTGCAGTGTTTATGAAGTGGATTTGTAACTGTCTCTATACAAAAAGGCAATCATAAGGTAAAGCAGAATGTCACAAAAATTTTTTAACCTGCATACCACCGTTTTCCCCATCACCTAAAGGGCCTAATTGGTCAATTACAGCTCTCTCTATTGTGTGGTTATTATGCAATCGCCATTTTGCATCTTAATAGGGTGCCCAGTAGCCATCACCAAAACTTTTGCTACATGACTGTACATATATATACAAAAGCCTCGTCCGAACCATCGCGCTCACACAGTATTACTCTGACTCGGAGAATCGCAAAAGTGGGGCTATCACCAACTCTTTTCGACGCTTTACAAAAACACCTCCCCACCCCCCGAAAGTTCGTCCGAGACATATTGCTTTAGGTCCAATTCCAATGCTCCTAAGCGGCCTTCGGGCGCCTACAGGCCGCGTTCTTGTCGACCGCCCTTAGCGTAGGCCAGGTCCGGCAAGCGTAATGACGAGCTAATAGATAACACTATGTGGTGGATTCTTTGCCGGTTGAATGTACGATATCAAGCCCTCGGTCCAAGGCAATACGATCTCCAAGCAGGGCACGACGATCGCTCGCCTCATCAAATATAAAACCGAGATCAAAGCCGAAAACTAGACACAAAGACTCCTATGCTACCGTCCAAACCAATCTCCGAAGTATGCTGTAGGCTACTTTGTGGGATCTATCGCAAGGATACATTGTTTACAGTACAGAGGACTTATCCCCTACACGCTCGATAATCTTCAATTTCGTATCCTTTTCCTTTTGGGTATAGTCATGAGTAAGTATCCTTTCCTTTCGGGTTTATTGTGAATAAAAGAGTAACATCAGACGTCTAGCGAGCTAATCAAATTTTTTGTAACACGACGATCTTTTGCTCACACTATATTCGAAAGGAAAGGGATACGAATCGAAAGGTACTGAGCGTGTAGGGGATACTTTTGAACGTTTCGCAGATATATTGAGCAGGGTCTTGTAGCATACTGAGAACGATTGTGATTCTATATTCTCTGCTTCTAAATCTCCAACACTGTGCACGAATCTTAGTATTTATCACGACACGTGTCCTGAGACTCAAGTACGGACGGAACGAGACTTCTGGACGAGACATCCTGAGCTCCGTGAGTGATGGCCAATGACCGGTCATAGTACTCGGGCGAGGGATTTCCACCGAATATGTGCTAATTTGGGCTCACGAATGGCATCCGAGTCTTATATTTGTCACTGGAGGTCCTGTACTGATTTAAGGTCTCGTTATGTCTACTCTAGTCTCGTGCTACGACAGAATTTCTTCTAAGAGATCTCTTACCATGAACGTGTTACGCAAGATTCCCAATGCTCCGACCGGAAAACAGTCTGTACCTTTAATCAACGATTCCCCCCCCCAGCGCTAGTGTGTGCAAATGTGTGTCGTTGGAGGAGAATCAGGAGCCGCCACATCTCCAACGCTGTCCATGATCTTCTGGTCATCAACATCTGCAACAACTGTATCTACAAGGAATACGTGCTCTCTCATCTCCCTCGGCATGGTTGTCGTCCACCATTCCCTTTCTCCTCGGAGGGAGCGCCTATGGGTACAATATCCGCATGAAACCCAGCGGAAATATAATTCCTTTATAGTCCATGCGGACTATTCAAAAGCCGAGTCAGCTAGGGTTACATCATATAAAAGCGAACCTATGTACAACTCACGGTCGGCCTCTACTCCTACTACCACTACCACCATCACAGGCTAAGCAGCGAAAACTACGCATAAATATGGGCGTGAGATACGGTCGCTTAATAATGCGAAGTACTGGTTAATGGTAGCTAATGCAGCGGATATTAGGAAACAACGAGTGATATTATGATAGATAGCATGAGTAGCTATGATAGCGTTGGCAATGATCAACCTAGACGAGACCCTCCACTTTACAAAGAGTTCGACCGTGTCGCCAAGGGGGTAGTCCTGTACAGGAGCGAAATACAACTTCTATGCCACTTTTACATAGTATACTCAATGGACCTGAAAAGCGACCCGCGCTTGCACCGTTGCAGCATGTCAATGAGAGGACCATTATTCTTAACCATCTCAAGCGAAAGTGTGAAGAAGAGGAGGGTTATTACACGGCTTCAAGCACTACAATTAGCCGAGAATGCCCGGGAGTGGCAGGAAAACGACGAAGGCGAGATGGTATCACAGAAGATATCAATGAGACGTGCTACAGGCTATAATAAAGCCATAATTATAAAACATGCCAATCGACTATGTCTCTATTACTTACAAAAGTGAGCCACATCATCTCAGGAGGTGGTGGACCGTATGCTTTCTCTCTGTGCACATGTTTATCTGTTTCTTTGTCACCTTTTCACGCTTGAGTCTTCCGAAGTGTCTCGGGAAGTTCGAGACTATTTCACGCCTGAGATACTCAAGGAGTCGATGTGTACTCTCGAGATCGCCGAAGATTACAAGGAAATCGTCCTCATTGATAGACAGTATCATGGCAGGGTTGTCGAGGATGAGAAGGAACTCAAGCGCCTCCTAATAGTAAGCCGCGGAAGGTTCTCTTGTGTGTCAGACGTCGCTTGTTTTAGGAAGAGATGAGTGTGAAGTTACCAAAAAGGGCATGGTGCGGGACGGGCCGTAGAGCCTCAGATGTTTTTTGTAACTCACGACCTCCCTACTTTGTTAAGTTAACATTTCCAGATCCTGATAGAGAGGTTGAAGTTGATTATGCTGGTATAAAGGCAGGGCTCCTATGCAAAGTATGTCGTCTATCTTAGCCGACAAAGTACGGCGTTATAAACGCCAGGTGCTGTGAACACTGGGTGCTATAAACATCAGATGCGGGTTCGAAACCGCTCACTCACTCTTTTGCTCTTCTGAAGGATCTTGTGTAACGGAGGCCATGGTCGGCCGGAATATAGTATATCTACCTCTGACTGGCAGAACTTGGGCCCTAAGAACCAGATACTGATGGCATAGCTAAAGCCCCCTGTCTGTCCCCCGGGATAATGCCATGATGCATAATAAATGCACTAAGTAAGGCATGGCGTTGAAAACGCCTGGTGCTGTAAACACCGTGTTATAAATACCAAATACAAGTTCGAAACCTCCTGAGCTCACGGTGATTCCTCAAACGTTTTTAGGTAGTAGCTTTCTAAAATCCATTCTTCCTCTGCGCGACTGTATATTGCATGGGAACCTGCATGAGAACTGGTAGCTAGTACGGTAAATACTAGGCAGGTACTGTAATGCCGGATGCTGTAAAAACTATGTGCAGGTTCGAAACCTGCTCGCTCTTTTGCCCATATTTTGCCTGCCGTAGAGCATGTTTTATGACTAGCTAACCAGTTGGCGGCTCCACGTCCAACTAGCATTCTCAGATAGATTTGAAAGCCCGGAGAGCAAAATTCATAAAGTCACCACACGATCCAGGATTCCATAAGACCATCAGATAAACAATATCATCCTAGCTCAACTGGTAGATCATGGTGCAACAAGCACCGGTGCTGTAAACACCTAAGTCGCAAGCTCAAAACCTGCAGCGTTCATTATTTTGCTTTTGTCCTGCAGGGCTGCTGCTCCAATATTCATATTGTAAGGTTAAGGCCGCCTGCTCCGTGCCTGCGAAAACACCTAAACCCACCCTCGTATCAACCAGTAGTTAAGAGGATTTCAATTCAGTGATCCAAGGTCACGTAGCCCAAGGGAATAGATAACTCTCTAGCTCAACTAGTGAGTGTTGTGTTATAAACACCAGGTGCTATAAACACCGAAGCTACAGGCTCGAAACCTGCGATGGCCACTCTTTTGCTCTTCTATTGTCCCACAGTGCAACTACTCTAACATTGAAATTTTTGCGGAGCTGTAGTTATAGGTTCAAAGCCGCCAGCGTCGACGCTTAAGTATACATTTGGTGTCAGCCTATACAATTACGCATGCATCGATTGGGAGTCGAATCGTGCAGGACATCGAATGAACAAGAGCTTCCTAGCTCAAATAGTGCTATAAACACCAGGTGCTGTAAACGCCATGCCCGGGTTCGAAGCCTGCAGTACTCAATCTTTTGCCCTTTATCATGCATGCTACGGTGGTTTCTCAGACGTGGTAGCACACCACAGCTGACCGTGCAATTCGGGCTTCAGTGGTTTCTGTTATAATTGAGGTTGCCAAAGGTACACCGCTGTCGGATTTTAGATGGTGGTTCCTAAAATCCACTGCGCACCTTTTGCGCGACTGTACATTGATATAGGAACTGATAGCCAGCGCAGTAAACACTAAGTGCTGTAAACGCTAGGTGCGGGTTCGAACCCTGCTGTGTACGATACCAGGTAGTGCTACAAACGCCATGGTGCCGTAAACACTGAGTTGCGAGCGGGTTCAAAGCCTGCAGTGCCATTTCTTTTGCCCTCCTTTTGTGTCCCATAATTATCGACTGTTAAGCTAACTGTTCCTGTTGGAAGCGATTAGCTGCTGTAGAACCCCAACGAGCTGTCGAGTGGGGATAGCAGATAAGACGAGAAATACCGCAGAATCTCGTCCCACCAGTTGTTGCATGCTCCTCTCCCTACTCTATCAAACATCTTCCCATCCCCTCATGGATCGTCACTCGGTCGGGTTTGTTGTAGGGGACAGTATTGGAAAAGAACGATACACACCTCATTCGAGACGAACTGTGAGCTGGCCTTGGTGCGGTGGCGGTTTGACTCAGCAGCACTGTCTCGCAGGAACGCGCACATTCAGCACAAAGTAAGTATCTACCCCAAATTGTGCTGACTGAATGCTACAACTGGTAAGTGATTTGAGGTAACACGTGGTTCGGAGATAAAAACTAAGTCGTGGTCTCCCAATATCGTGGAGCATTGTGGTGGTGGTCGAGACATACGGAGCTTCATAATACGGGCGCCATACCTATCCATAGCCGCAAATAGGAGTGGACGAGTATCGATGCCCAACACGTTGCAAACTTATATCGAACCATACCAATACGCCGGCCCGAACGAGGGAAAAACGGTGGCCTCAACTCCGTGTCATCACTAGTCTTCCATAGAATCTGAGCCGAATCCGGTATACTTGTAGCGGCCGCAGGACGCAAGATCGACTGCTACCATTTGTCCGCTCTCAGCCACACTGGACGTCCACACAACTTCACAGCTCCAGGGCTGCCCATCGGGGGGTTGCATATGCAACCTGCGGCGCTACAAATAAAACCGGATAACTGGCAGGACTATGCGGACGGCTCCCGGAAAACTCGTTGGCACGTGGGAAGCTCCACATGTTATTTCGTTTTTTTTTGATACAGGCGGGCATATGCACGCCTACTCGGCGCCACCCCACCCCGTGCACTATGCCGTTTGTTTCTACGGTATGGGATGCAGGATGCTGGAAGACTTCGTGATCTCCCATGTGTAGGGCCATCAAGCACTACATACACCCTGCAACTTCTCGATAGCAAAGCAAGTTACACAGTTGCGGGCTCGCTTGCAAGCTTGTGCTGCAGGCGGAATCCCAAAACACTGGACCAATCCCGCAGCTGTACGTGCGAGGCCACCAGTCTTCAAGAAATGGAAAGCCCTTTTGCCTGGCGGAACGTAGTGGTTACGTATGCCCCCCACCTGTCTGCCGGCCTGTCCACTTTGCGAGCTGAACCATGGCCGTCTCAACATCCGTGCATTCTCACAGAAGCACTAGCACTATAATCGAACTTTTCCATTCCCCACCCAATTTCATCATCCTTCCCCGCAATACGCAGCAGCCCAATCTGTCGTGCATCGCATTGCAGAAAGAGAAAGAAAAAAACTCTAATTTTTCCCCGTGACGATCACGCTCCCAGCGCAACTTGCATGCATGGGCCCAACAAAGAATGTACTGGCGAAGTGAAAAGGAAAAAGGCTTCACGATCGCAAAGCAGACAAAAATTAAAGTTAAGCCCACATCATCCCACCCCGATGATTTGCCGTGCACGCCACCACCTCCACATGCCTTCCCCAGACTTCCATCTCATCGCCCATTACCGCTCGTGACCCCTCCGACAATCTGGCTGGCGGACCATGGTCATGTGCACGTGAGCTCCAATACCACCCTCGATCGACCATCCAAATCCATCCCGGCAAACGGGTGGCAAAAAAAACACGTTTTACCCCCTCACCACCCGTTTCGTTTGCGGGCGGGAAATCTATATGGGTATCGGCTTTCGGGCTCCGGCGGGTATGCAGGGGAGACAGGATGTTTGGCGGCGTGAGTGACTCACCGGTGCTTCTGTCGTCACATCAATATCGCCAGAATGAAAGAAGGAAAGAAGAGGAGGAAGAGGAAAAAACCCTCTCTCTTTTGGAGAATGATACAACCACCACTAGCAAGGAACTCACTAGTCCGCAGGATAGAGTAAGCATAGAAAACCCTTCTTGCAAGACCGCAGTCTCCAACGACATCAGTACACCCACAAATGCTAAAAAAGTATACACATCAAGAACATCTCTCCCCTCCCGCCTCCAAACAAGCCGAGAGCGCCACAAGAAGAAAGAAAGAAAAAATAAACTTTAAGGTTTTTCCGTGATCGTATACCCATCCATCATAACGATATATATAATAATAAATGCAAACCCACTCAAAAACTCCATCCCACAGACAAGCAAATGCCTTTCAATCAAATCAATGAAATACAAACCACAGTAGAGTGGGGAGTCAGAAGGGAAAAAAAAGGGAAAAAAAAACAGACCCGCAGAAAGCTAGAAAGAAAATTGACAGTTAATAACTTTTTTATCCCAACCCCATTCCTCTACACAATATTTCCACCTTGCCCATTCCCGCCCCCTTGTCCCCGAAAGTTTCCGAAAGTAGTGATCCATCAAGTGAGTACCTAAGAAAAAATATCCATCCATAGCATGTGTCCCGAATAACTGATTGAAAAAAGGCTGTTGGCTCAACCTTCCCATTGGTCGGCTAGTCATGCTGCAAACTCCAGTCCCTGTTCCAATTCTTCCGCCGGGGTGACAATTCCGCGCAATCCCTTGGCCCACTGTGCCCCATTCTGCTTCTCCTCTAGCGGCCACACCTCCCTTGCATACTCCTCGAGTCCCCTCCAGCCCGGCCAAAGGCCCCGTGCGGTGTTGGGACACTCCATCTCCGGTCTAAAGTACGCTCCCTTATTGTCACATAATGTGTGCACAATCCCTTCCAACTGGGCTCTGTATCCATCCGGGATGGGGATTTTGATCTCACACGGTGCATTTACGTAACGCACAGGTCTTCGGAGGCCGCGAGAAAATCGTTCGCAAGCTTGTTGCGGTGTTAGAACTTCGAATGCCAAGGCAATTCTAATTCCCCCTCCCCATCTCAATCAGCTACCGGAAACCGTGATACATATATAACCGGGGGTGTGGTAGACAAACCGCTTCCCGTTCCATTTCCTCGGGCCATCCTTCAATATCTGGATTACGGCGGCACCTAAATCATGTTCTGTATCGATGAACGGAATCCCGACATTCGCTGGGAATGGTGTCCTCCACTCAAAGCTCCCATCCGGAATTGGCGTGAGCTGCCAGAGCGGATACGGGCGTGAGGAAAAGTTGTTGTGATAACACCCCACATAAGGAAATGCTGCTGGAATTCCAATTGCCCGAATATATTCCTCCACCTCAAACTTTGTTCCCCACAATGGGAGCGGTGCCAGTGGACGATCCTGGTGTTTTGAGTGATCCGTCAACCCCGAGTAAACATAAAATTTCACGCCTGCTCGCTTGGCCGCATCCGCCAGAGACTTTCCCGTCGCCACCTCATCCGTCCAACCGTATGGCGTGGTATTGATGAAGGCCAGCTCGGCACCCTCAAAAAGCCTCTCCACAAACGCCCGGTCCTCCAGAGACCCCTCCACCAGCTCAACATCCTTCAGGGATGATAGCTCGGTTGATAATGACGCATTCTTCCTGATATTACGCAACTGACCTCGTACTCGGTAGCCTACAGCTGAAGCTACCCGGATCACCGAAGAACCTTGGCGGCCAGACGAGTTGACGACAACAAGGAGCATTTTCTGCGATTGAGAGCTCACGGGCGAGAGGTTGGGCCGTGATGTAGCCTCATAGCCTGACGCCATGTCGTCGAACCGCGGTGGAGAGTGTATGTACGGAATTTTCTATACCCGATATATCATGTTAGCAGGTATGCACTACTCAATAGCAACGACAATAACAATAGGTGTATGGCCATCGGTAAGAGCAGAAACAAAAGTACGAAACAAAATATCAAATTGAAGTAATAAACAGGGTGTGTACGACGGCTACCGCTTAAAAGCGGTTAGTACTTATATAATGGATATTGTGGTGTTGGGGTGCGATAAGGTTTCGACAGCCAGTGGCGTTGTACCAGACTGGTGGTGTCAATGCTGCGAGTATTTCAAGGGCGTTCTAGAAGAGGCAGAAAGCGATGAGGGTTCTTGAGGCGACAACAATCGCAGTGATATGCAAGCGGATAGATAGACGATAGAAAGATAGATAGACCGACGAGAATTGAACAGATAATAAAGCAAAGATTGATAGCTAGGACAAATATAGCAACCAATAACTATAGCGAAGGGATTTGGACGTCTGATAAAGAACGTGGTGCGTGATGAATGATATGTGTGGACAGGGATGGGGCATGTGTGCAGGTGTGTCGGGAAGGGAGGAAGGAGGGGTGCTATCGATCAGATGGCTGACACCGCTCCGCCGCTACTGCTGCGGGTGAGCGGCCAGCGACGAGCGGAGAGTGAGAGAACTAATATAAAACAAGGGAGCAGCCCACTCAGATGTAGGCCAGCAAGTCATCAAACAAGCGACGAGTGCTAGAGTTCTCCGCCCTAGCCATCCAGACTACTCTAGCTAAGTCCGGGGAATCAGCGAGCGGTGTGTTGCTCGTTTTCAGGTGCGGGTAAAAAAGAAAAGAAAGAAAAGATTAAAGAAAAAAACACCGAAAAAACAACGACAGAAAAATAAAAACGCAAAACTGCGGTCTCACAAAACGGAACGGAGAAACACTGAAGATAAGGCAGCAAGCTATGCCTTCTGGGTGATAAGGTATGATACGGGTAGATGAATGATTGCATGGGTGTGGTGGAACGTGGAACGTCAAAACCCACACCTTCCAGTAAGAATCCTGACCTGATCTGGCCAGTCGTTAATAACTGCGGATCGAGGAAAAAGAAACACAACAAGGAACCACGCGGTAATTATATCCCATTGGTCTGCGCGGACGATAAGCGGGTATTTTGTCAAACGCAAGATCCAGGGAACACCAAAGCAAGTCAATGGGAAAAGCAAAAAAAAAGGTGAACGTTTGAACAAAAAGCATAAAGACATCAACAACCTTTCGTCCGTATCGGCAGAAGCACGCGATCACCTCTTCTCTTTGAGCCGAACAAAAAGGGAAAGGACAATCTTGTAAGGCTGGAGGCTCGGACGGTTGTTCTCGATGTGGCGAAATGCGGGGTGAGATATGGAGAAACCAGCCAAAAATCTGGAGATAGTGATCCTTACTTTAGCTCGTGAGAAAAGGTGCAAGTATCGATAAGAGTTGCTCGAGATAGGCGGAATATATAGGTAGATAATTGACTTCTTTCTCTTCTTATTGCGGCTGCTCCGGCCGGAGGTATCTCACAAAACCAAGGACAACTGCTAAAGGGGATGCGTTGAGGCGGGTGTCGGAATTGGGATGACGGTGGAGGTGAAGAAGACCCAAAGCGAAATAAAGAGGCGACCACAATGGCTCGTTTAGAAGCTAACAAAAACTTCCCCAGAAATCATGCACTGCGCTCTTAATTAACGCCCCCTCTCTTCCTATCACCTAAGTATCTTTCCTGCCACCAACCCCAGAACCCAGTTGATGGAGCGACTAAGCGTGCGATAGCCGGACGTTGGTACTGGATACCTATGGTGTCTGCTATCCCTGTTCGGAGAAGGGCGAGATACCGATCGGGGTGAATGCCAGACGGTATGTGGATGCAGGACAATATACTCAATTTCGGTAGAGGGGGACAACAAGGCGACGTGACGACGGAGATGGCGGGTCGTGCGCAAGAACGAGTGAGTGAGTGGCTGGCTAGGTGATTTGATTGTGCGGGTCTGGGTAGAGTTGATTGATTATTCGATAGATTGAACCTTCAGTGAGTGTGTCTATTCTTCATCATCTTCATCATCATCATCATCATCGCCGTCAGTGGGGAGATTAAATTGAAAAAGATCATCGGCAGACCCTAAATACCAGTAACTCAGCAGAAATTCGAGATGAATCGACCTGGGGCCCAACAGGGTGCTTAGGGTGCTTCAGCATCCCTCAGCCATCACAAACGGGCACGACGTGCAGCAATTCGCGAAAAGACAACTTCATTTAGGAAGTACCGTTGTTATCGTGAAATGGAAAAACTCTAACATTCAGCTACGGCAGAGAACGAACCGTAACCGGCATGTGTCACCACAAGCAGCAAAAGAAATGAGAAGGCGAAAAAGCCGTAGATACTTTACGTAACTCCACTATAGAGTTGCCAGATGCCTGCACGACCACGATCGTGAACCTGAGGGAGGTACAGATACTGCGTAGATTTTGCCCGATATGTGGTGTTCGAGCCGTCGGGTACTTGTCGGTGGGAGCCGGGAAATGGTAGCCAGGGGAGATCTTTGACATCACCTGTCAACTCCGTTTGCGTTCTCCCGATACACTGCGATCTGAAGACTTCATCAGACTCTTCTTGTGTTAGATGCCAGAGAACATACTAGCCAGGCGCCTACTCTTGGCAGCCTGCATGGAACGTTCACGAACAGAAGGCTCGGGAAAAGCTTCGCCTCTCTACTGAGTCTGTGGGGAAGGCTTGATGTTTGAAAATGTACCAAATAGAGGGTCGGATAGTCCAACGGGACAGTCTAGCCAGTGCGACAACTCAGCCAACTGCCGATCAATTACTGGAGGTTTAAAGTATTCAGCCATCCTACTGGATACACCTCGGACCGAGACTAACTAGACTCTATGACAGCGACTTCCCGTAAAGGTTAGCTCTATCCTTCTCCTGGTATTATGATTTCCTGTTCGGGTATCCTTTATCCACATCTTGGCATTTTCTCCAACATCCTACTCTACATCGACATCGTCGGCCTCTGCTGTCTACGCCCCCAAACCTCTCCTCCCTTCCGCCGGCCCTCGCCCACGGATTTCATGTCACGGCTTCTTCAACCGGCTGGCGTTATTCGGATCCAAAGACGGCACCAGGCGTATAAGAAGTGGTAGTTCTCGAAGCATCTGAACATGGACATGGACTGTTTGGGAAACACCCTCTAGTTTCATAGCTCCTGATCTCTCTCCCCGCTCTTCCTTACCGCTGTTCAGATGGTCGAGAAACCGCCGTGGATGACATTCTTTTCTTGCAAAACACCATGTACAAGGAAAACTAACTCCGCGAAACCACGTGCCTTGTAAAAATTACAGCCCACCCAAGATGCGAGATAAACAGTAAAGAACCTCTAAGCCAACCAGAAATTTCTCTCCTCGCCACTGCGTTACTCCATCGCCACCTAATAGAGTTGGCAATATTCCTTTTAACACCTATCGCTCCACTGGTGATGCTGTGCATTCGTAAAGTCTGTTAGGCGGAGCTCGGCATGGTATACTGCATGTGCATAGGTGGGAAACGTCGAAAACCAGTTCCCTCGTTCCCCTTTTCCATTGTTGCCTGATTTCAGTCCCCCGACCTTCGTCTTTCCATCGACATCTTTTTCTTTTGCCCATGTTTTCCCTGGGAATTCCAAGGTCAGCCGGAATGCTATACGATCATATGGCTCTAGAAAGGAATACCAATCTGTCAATATCCACCGTATGCCTTTCCTTGTTCGGATAAGTACATATTTTATCTTGAAGGTAGTTCCAACCTGCTAGCAGGAAGGGCCTGGCGAATCTATGGATCAGCCGGCGCGTTGTCTGCTTCAGCCTTGTCCCAGGGTCGCGCTGCTCTTCCTGTTAGCTGAGCACTAGGTAGCGAGTCTAGTTAAGAGCGCTTACCTCGTATACGCCGGATTTCTTCACCGAGCCTAATCTCGCGATTGCTGTTTCGTAGAGTGCGCACGGCAAAGGAAGCAAGAAGATGCTGCTGCTTCCCACCAGGCCACAATACTCGTGGTAGAAGCCCATAACACGTGATATCGCCTTTACACTCCCGACCTTCTTCCAAGGGGTGGTAAATTTCTTCGTATGACCGTTACACCGTCCTTGGGGTTAGCGCCTGTAAGGGCTACGACGCGTCTCCGCGGAAAAGCACCAAAGACCTTCCTTTTCTTCAGTACGTAACGTTCAAGTAATAAGTCACTCACTCACATCTGATGATGCCATCGTATGCCTCCACAAGCAAAAACCACACAGCCAATTGCTTGTGGAGGATGCCCGGCGGACCAACGCTGGCCGACAAGGGAGAGGAAGTCATTAATAGACCGCCCGGCTGGCACTTCCGAAGGAGTTGAAGTCTGCGTGCGGCGGAACCAACCATACCAAATCGATAGAGTGCCATGGGATGCATGCAGATATCCGTCTCTGCAGCCTATAATTCCCGACCAAGTACAGAGTGAAACATTAACACCAACCAAAGCAGCAAAGTATAATCAGCACCTCACGTCAACCAACTCAATTTGGGACTCTCTTCTTTTGATGGATCTGGAGTAAAAAATTTCTGGTAAAAAGAAAAAATTATGTGGTACAGTTCTCTCCTGACCAGAAAAAGGTCCAACCCAACTTGCGCACATTCAAATCCGTGCATTGCCGCCTCTATACGTTAGCAAATTCGTGAGGTAGGTCATCGAAATTGAACCCATATCTTATCTTCATAATTGCAATAACACTCTTCATATTAACAATATGTGTGCCTTGCTCCGCTCTTAAGAATGTAACGCCGACGCGGAGGTAAATGTTAATATAAAAACGTGGTCCTCGGAACATGAAACATTCGTCATGTACGTAAACATCGGTGATGCGGCATATATATATGTACCCCCACGAAACCGGAACTTTATAATCATCGCCGCATGTATCTGGAGAGAGTACGATCTTGAGAATGTCGGGGAAAGTATGGCACTGGCTCCGGAGAAGCAAGTCGCACCGCACCGGATCTGGGGAGTACCGAGGCTGGCCCTGGCGACCCACTGAAGGTGCGCAAGAGAAGGTTGAAATCAATTGCATGGCGTCATTGTGCGGCTTTTCAATGTGTTGGTGCAGAGGGATCGATTTCTTATGGTGACAAGTCGTTTTCAGCCGCCCGCCCCACCAAGAGAGCCGCAAATTTATCCCCACCACTACAATCATCTTAGCACTCTTGAAACAGTGACTCTGTTTTGATCCCCCTACCATGCAACTTCGACTGATAATTGATTTATTAGGTACTGCATTTACAGTGCCCGGCTCGTGCGAGCCCGGCGAACAGCGGAGGTAGTGGAAACTTCGGGGGTTATGACGTCTTCCTCCGCGCAGCAAACCGGAGGATTGGTATCATCCTCCTCTTCCTTCGCTGTACCACCACTATCGCTCTCCTGTGAGCTAATCACGTCCAACAGCCTCTCGCTCGTTCTTGGTTACTTTTACTGCGCCGACACTGACCTGGCCGGTTTGCAGACCTACAGATCTTTATTTGGCCGTTCTATGATTACAGATGGAACTGGGACCACAATAAGAAGAAAAACCGTTTGGGAATGCTGCCAAAAGTTTCTAGTGGGTCTCCCGTAACGATCCAACAGCCATCTCTCGCAATGTTTGCAGAGCATGCTTTGGAGTCTGAGAAGCAGCGACGAGAAACTGTAGAATGGGCCTTGGAGTCTGAGAAGTAGCGACAACAAGCGGCGGAGCGTGCCTTGGCCTGTGAGGAGCAACACGAATTGGCTGAACGCGTGTTGTATTGCAGAAATCTTGGACTTTTCAGAATCCGGCAGATAATCATGAATATCCAGGCTTTGAGAGCACTGACCAGGCCGACCTATGCTAAGGGCGGCATTCCCAGAGGTGACCGAGCTTGACCCTGTAGATGACCAAGCGGTCAATCTGACCGTTTGGGAACGCTGGCTCCAGTATAGCGCGGGGCTTGTGTCTCTAACCTTTACAATGTTTTACTTCCCTCAACTTGGCGGCCCCCATCGTCGTGATGTGAATTCCGATGGTACCGGCGAGTATTTCTTCAACCCAACTGTGAAGAGAAGGTGAGTGTGAGGTTTCTTTTAAAATGCTACATGCTTTAGTCTTTGTTACAGCATTTTCTCGGCTGTAGTAGGCTGCTTTTACATATTCACGGTAAGTCCCTTTTAGACAAAATTTATCAAGATTCTAATTTTACAGCTGGCCGAGGGGGTTACTCCCATTCACAAGGTGACGACCGGTATATCTGGGGGTTTTGCCTCAGAGCAGGGGATTAGATTGGCCGGGTAAAAGAACACATAAAATCAAAATATTGCGATAGGTTTTGTCCATAAGGTACATCTGTAGGCCAGTTCGACTTAATTTGACACCAGAATCACCGTAAAGAGTGAGAAACTTTGAAAGTGGAAGAAGCTTGCTGAGTATGACAGGCGTCTGCACATAGAAGGGTGCGGCTCTGCAGATAGTGAAGATCGAGATACCTGGGTGGATGCCTGGCGGACCAACATTGGCCGACGGGAAGGCGGAGAAAATATAGCCGCCGGTGGTGCACCCATTAGAACCATCATACCATCAAGCATTAGACATCCAAATTTCGATTATTGCTCTCATACACAGAAAATATAAAGGTGATTCTGTATGTAGGTCAATAGTAATGAGTACTCCTCCCAAGCCCACTAGTAATATCATAACAATAAACTCAGAACGCAGTCCAACGAATACCCCAATAACTGTGCAAAAGCCCATTATCCATTATCGTCCAAATACAACCTCGAATCAATCAACATACTCCTCGTCCGAATCCCCTTCTTCGTCGCTATTACCTGCTGTCGTTGCCGCTGCAGAAGATGATGACGAAGCCGCACCGCGGCCCCAACCTCTCCCACGACCTCCTCGTCCCCGCACTCTCCCCCGCCCTCGCGGTGCAGGAACTCTTTCACGCGTCCACATCAGCACTCGCGGGCTCCCAGCGTCCAGGAAGTCCTGCTCATCAAAATGGGTCTCTGTGGTACAAACATAAGTAAGCGGGAGCCATTGGTGGGTAGAAAGGAGACAAACCAGTCGGTCTTGCATTATCGATTTTCAGCTCAACTCTATCGAGTTCAGCCGTGCCTTTGAAGGTTGTATCTGGGACGACTTTAGGTGTGTCGGAGGTTTCATTGACCTTTCCACGTGCTCTGCCGCTTCTCCGTTCTGATGATTCTTGAGCAGGGGATTCAGCTGCGGGCGACGGTGGTTGCGGAGCAAAAGCGGATACAGTGGGCGGCCGGACAAATGCATGTAGCAACTTGCTCTCGTACTTATCCCGCACGTCTGCGCGCTCTCTCCAGCCCAGACCATCCAGGATGCAGTGAAGCGATAGCTCTCTTATCCCAGGTAGCCCGGATGCCGCAGATAGTAGGCTATCCAGGAATGCCCCAGCCTCTTCGGAATTCCATTTGCGCAAGTTTAACAGCTTCAGAGAATGCAGGGCTGGTGGATAAACAGGCACGGCGGAGAGGGGGAGGAGCTTTTCGTATCCGGGCTTTGCGTCGTTGTAAACAATCGATGTAGAGAAATATTTCCCATCAAAGAAGAGGGAGCGCAGGCGTGGGGTGTTAAAGAGCGCGGGGAGGAACGCAAGGTTGCAGCTACGACAGTTTGCAACCTTCAAGTGCTCCAGGTTGTCACAGACACGGGAAATGAGAAGAATTGAAAGAGAGTCCGATTCGAGAAGTGCACAATTGATGAAGGACAGGGATTTCAGCCTTAAGTTCGGGGCTGCGACAGGTATATTCGACAAAGTTTCGGGGGTGAAACTACAGCATTCCAGCTCCAGTTCTTCAATTTTCGGAAGGACCGCTAACGCAGGAATAAAGTCAATATGCGCGTCCAAAAAGTAGATTATCGAGAGACGTTTTAGGCTCTGGAATGACTGCTGGAGGTGGATGCGCGTTATTTCTTCTGGTCCGTCATCACCGGTAAAAAGGCCGTTCCACCTCCAGCTTTGTAAACGTATTGGCGCACTACTGTCGTCATCCTCCCCCTCCTCCGCCACTCCTTCTAACACATTGAATAGTACAGATGGGTATTTCCACGGGGGCGGTGGGCAAGACCACCGATACGGCGCAAGATCGTAAGGGTGCGCTAGCCACAGCTCCTTCAGACCCGTACACAATCTCACGAACCCCGCCACGTCAAAGTAGCCAAAGCCAGGTGTTGACAGTCTCAAGAGTGGGTCGATCTCGAAAACCAGATGTTTGATCTTCCTTCCCAGCGCAGGTTTTCTCCGTAGCGTCTCTAGCAGCTGATGCGCACGCAGTGGAGGTGCGGTGGGTGGATTGCGATAAAGCGCAGCGATCGCAGGTTCATAAAAGTTCTTGCACGTTGTCGCAATACCGAGAAGGTACGCGCAGTCTGACCAGCCATGGAGGTAGTTCCGATTCGAAGCGGTAAGAAAGATATCCAGTAGGATGTGATAAGGCAGCTGCGAGAGATTCCTCCTGGACTGAGAGAATTTGCTGGAGTATGCGGAGGAGCGCGGGGGGGCTGCGCTTGTGGTTATGGCATTTCGACGTCGCTTCGGTTGGACGTTAGCGGAGGAGCTGGAGGAAGGGCGTGGAGGTGCACGACGCTTGCCGGTGCGTATTGCAGGCATGATGTGTGGTGGCGGGGAGAGTTCGGGGGAGCTCAAGTTCTGAGTCAAGAAGATAAGGAGCTACTACTTTAGTTGGCCCTAACCCTAACTTTTCGCCCAGACGTCGAGATCCTCATCAAGGTTTGAGGATCAACCAGTATTCATGTTACACACCGTCAAGCAAGAATCTTATTAGATAAATCTACCTTCTCCGAGATGGGAAGCGCTTGCGGAGCTTGCCCCCAACAGATCTTCCCATCCTGTGAGGATTGTCCGGTTAGCTATGTCTCAGTTGAAACGGGAATCACCCAAATGTGGCTTGAACCAAGTACACTAACAGAAACACTTTCTCTTTTTACTATATACGCAGATGTTTGACAATAACCAATATGGTAAACCCACAATTGATATCGTAACTATGATTGAGCTCAACTTGTATAAATTGACCCCGAATTGACCCCTTCCAACACTATCTCCCTTCCATCCTACGTACTGCCATTGTCCTGTTCCTATAAAAATTCCTCCATTACTATCACTATGAACCGATGTCCTGCCCGGCCAAAGGTACGTATACATGGCCCCCCTGGCACTGCGAGCCCCTATTGACACGAGTGGTGTTCAGTCTTGACAGAGCACTGCAAAACACTCGGTATTTTTGAATTGTGCAAGCCTGCAGCTGGTCAGCCTGCAGCCGATGAGCCTGCAGTCGGTGAGCCTGCAGCCGATGAGCCTACAGCCGATGAACCTGCTCCTGCTCCCACTCCCGAACCAGTTTGTACGCCCGACAAGCAGTCATGCCAAATTCAGGACCCCGGTTCGTGCTGTAGCAGCTGCTGTATGCGAGTTGGTGGCTCTGAAGAGTTTGTTTGCAGCGACTCGTGAGTCCACGTTTGCATGATGGCAAGATGGAAATGAATGGAGGTGGTATAGAATAGGGGATCTAGCTATAGATCTTTGAATATACCTATTTAAATCATACACATGCTGTGGTGTTCGCCGGAATCAGTGGGTTGTGAACCGGAAAGGAGGGAGATTTGGATGAAATTGTGTGAGTAGGTTGGGCGTTGAAGCCGTGTTGTGGAGGCTTGGACTGAAGGATATCTTGCGCTGATCTGATGGATTTTATAATTAGTAATTGCTTCTAAACAATTTAATTTACCACCACTTACATTCGCTGATAGTGATTAGTCTGGGCAAAGTCTAAACGGAGTTATAGGATATACACATGATTTTACTGATCTTCATTATTCATGCCATAAACTACAGACCTCGGCCATGGCAAAGCTTATAGCAATTATGAGCAAGACCCTCCATATGCATCTCCAATACCAGAATAATAGCATCGATCCATCATCAAAAAAACGCCCCAAAAACCTTACCAATACATACGAAGAAATGAAGTGCGTACATACTTGTATCTGCCAGCAAAATAATAGATACAAAGAAAAAGTCTCAGGTTGAGTCAAGTTACCACCAAGAATCTTCTAATCCCACCAAATGCGCCCCGTCAATGACCTTCAACTCGTACTCCACCGTCTTGTTCGCCACAGGACTTGTAGCGTTCCACCACCACCATGGTACCCACTCCCCAACAGTCCCCGCATTCCGTGCCTTCTTAAACTCTGTCAGTTCCTTTTTAATCCCCTCCAATTCCCTGAACGCCTCCTCTCGGCCCATTGCAACCTTTTCTATCCGGCCTTCCCGGTACACGGGGAAGTTAATGGTGCTCTTCGGGGTGGTATTCCAGAACCCATGAGTGCTGTTCCCTGCTCCCGCCCCCTCCTCTTCCTCCTCCTCTTCCATATCGTCTAGTTCTGGAACCATATGTTGCGGTAATGTCAAATCACTTTCAAGCCAGTTCCAGTACGCATCAGCCCAGTCTGTGGTCTGGGCCATGAGCTCCTCGTCAAACTCACTGGTCCCATTATTCCTAGCCGACGAATTGCGAAGAAGGACCAGATACGTTTTCCACGCCCGGTGCGCGTCGACAAGTCTGCAATCGTACCATTTCTTGTGATAGGAATGATTCAGCGATCGAGTTTGTCCCATATCTCCAACCATGATCTCGTGGGCTTCGTTGCGCAGGAACAAGTTGTCGAGCTTGATATCATCGTGACAGAAGCCTGTGGCATTGCTTTCCGGCTCCACGGTCGTGTGCATGCGTCCCAGCGCCTCAAAGATGGTTTTGTATCGCGGGCGATAAAGGAAATCGATATCTGCGGTTGTGAGGTTGAGGTAGGCAAGTGCTGCTGCCGCAGAGTCTAGAGAGCCAGAGCTGTAAAGTGGCAGGACCATCCTCCATGGGAGCGGCGGGCGTTCCTTTGGGCCCAACTCTTTTTCGGTCCGGGGTACGTAAAAGACGTCGATGGGATGGACTGTGAGATCGTCTGCCATGGATGATTTGGCATTGTACCGCCGCAATGTAGCGGTGATGTCGACGGGCCATTTTTTTTCAGTGATGTTGTAATCGCGCTGCAGACGAGCTGCAATTTCTTTTGGCATGTCCTCTTCGCGGGTCCATGGGAAGAACGTCTTAATTACCACAGTTTGGTTGGTGGATTTGGATGTGTAGATGTCAGCTTGACCTTCGTAACCACGGCCGAGCTTGTGAGAATAGACATATTCTGGTTCGAATGAATGTGTGGTTTCGTTTATGTTGCGTACAATAGTATAATTTGTATTTAATAGCTGTTTGAATTGTAACACTGTCAGTAAGTGCTCCTTGGAGAACGCAATCCGGAGTTCTCACTGGCTGGAGATAATCAGGGCAGCATATCGACTAAAAGATAGTCGAGTCTCAAATGCTGTTTGGGGAGACTTCAGATCAGAGTCTGATGTAGGAAGGCACTTTCTATCAAACAACTAGAGGTGTACTCACGTCATCTAGTGTTAATCTTGGGGAATCATCAGGTATATGCTTGAAAGGTGTTGTAAACTTTGAATGACTAAATTTCGTCCAGCTGGAAACAGATGAAGGCTTAGAAGAGAGATGTAACATTAAAAATAATGATAGAAAGAGCGCTGTTGCGATGATGAAAATGCGGCGCCATCGAGACGCCATGATTTCGCCCATTCGCCCCAGCGGGCCATTATTGGAACCGCCAAAATCGTAATTCTTCATGGGTATTAGTGTGTAGGGTCTGAAAACGAGTGGCACGCTTTGCGTAGGGATACTGAAAAATCGGTTCCTAAAGCTTCAACCTGTTCAGTAAGGACTGTACGGCTCAGAATGAAGGCATTCAGGTTGAAATGGGCATGTTAACCCTTTTGTATTAAACGAGGGAAGTTCACCTCGCGGGTCCTGCCGCTGAACAGTGACCTCGCGTGCTATCTCACCAGGCGTAACCCGCTAAAGACGGCTACCAAGACTTCAGGGGAATCGTTCATCAAATAACAAGTCTCTCATGCATTTTAGCACCTCTTGGTATGAGGATTGGTTGCAGCGTTGGTACCCTTAGCATCGTATAGATAGGCTAGTAGGACAGTTGTTATTTCCCCCAATTTCTCGGCGGTGATAGGAAAAAAAAAGCAGACACTGGCATGCCCAGACAACCCCTGAACTGGCAATCTCTCGCATGACCCCACCCATCCGCGGTAGATAGACATGTGCTCAGGCCAATCAGACTCGGGATTATCCTTGATCAGCCAAGCGCTAGGTACGCCACGGCCAAGCTTATTTCAACATCATATCAATTCCAAGACGAGGCTGTGGTGAGAACCGGGCGATCCGGAAGGGCTTGTGAATTCATCCCCGTCTTGTGAGGATTGCGTGTCTTACGGCTGTCTATTGGGTTGTGCTTGAAATAGCTTCTTCTCCACATTTGCAGAGCCCAGATACCAATATAACGCCAAAGATTTGGTAGGACTCTATGGTAGGTATACAACAAGTAACTATGGTAACCTGTATAAATTCTAAGGGATCAAACATGAACACGGAGATTATGAAGGGTGGGTACTGCTCGAAATCGGTTATCACCCATATCTTGATGTTTAGCATCACTCTAAAGACAAAAGACTAACTATTTGCCATAATCAATGCTACCTAGCACTTCTCAGACCGTTAGGCTTCAATTGCTAAAGTGTTTTTTTAGGAATAAACTAGCTAAGCTAGCAGCCTACTCCGCAGTCCCTTGTCTCCAACTTCCGCCAGATAGGCAGAGAATCATAACGAGTCACTCAAATAGAAACCAAGACGTCATAAACACATTCCTACAAGCAAAACTTCCATACTAAATGACGTATAAAGCCCAAAATCTAAATACATTACTACTAAGTATCCAAGTGTTGAAACTACTCGGAGGCTACTTTTAGACAATTCAGCTTGCCAAGTAGCTGCCAAGAATCTTAACGATATGAGCGCGGCATGTCGGACTTGTTGGAAGCCAAGAGTTGATTATGACAGATTTTTTGGGCTTAATGCGGAGACCGTCGGATCTGTCTGCTTTTGCCACCATTACTGCCACAAAGTGGGCAGTAGGAGGGGTGCATCTATTCGGCACGAATAGTTCCGGGACCGGGTTTACCGGCTAAATTTGACAGGTTGACAGCACAAACTTAAGTCGCATGCCGAACACTATCGCACATTCAGGTCCAGATACTTAATAAACATGCAGTCCATCACTCCACATGGCTGCGGGATGCTATACCGCTGCAATGGTATCTCAATATCTGCATCTCTTCCATCGACAGCCAACATCCTCCGCTCCAATTGGAGGTCACCGATCTGCCATGTGCGTATTGGCGGCGGCGGCGGTGCAGATATTGGCAGGTTCTTTGCATATTGCAGCCGTGCGAACCGACTGCAGCGTTGATAATTATAGTCATCCATCTGGGATCATTAAGCGTGACGTAACATCGCCCATCATAGAGACATCCCTCAAACCAGCGTCACCACTGCATTGGCAAACCAATTACGGATGAAAATCGCTCCGGCACTGAAGCTGTATACGCACACCTGTAAGAAATGGCTCTTGCTAATTGTATAATCTACCACAAGGCTAGTTACGAAAGATTCAACGAGCTCCACTTGCTATCTACAAACGCTTTTTGATCTATCACTCTCCACAACAGTTGGAACCGCGGAGAAGTCGAATGCTGCCAAAATTGTACTACACTGTTGAATTATTCGGATAAAGCTTCAGTGGTCCCTGTCTTGTCAAATACAAACAGAAAAGACTGGTGAGTGAGGGTTAAACTGGAGGCCTCCTGCTATTCGATCCAACACTATTCCAATCAAGACAGAGTAAGGTCGCCGAGAAACCTAATTCCGTAATGTATATCTTAGTCTGTATCTAGTCCATATGCTTCTGTTGCAAGCCGTCGATTCTTTCCTTAGAGGCAAACGCTCGGTGGCTGCCGGGACCACTACCTCTGTGTATGAACGAAACGGGCAGGAATATTATAGTAGATGTAATTAGCGGTATATCTGTTCCGAGCCAGTGAGGGATTAAGGTTGTTCAAGAAGCCCCAAAAGCACCAAATTGCCGCGGATATTGGATGCTTTTCTCACGAAATATCCGCTGCTGGGCTGTGAGTTCCAATACTGCTCCTTGAGAGTTCGTATAGACGATGTCAGCCCCTAAGTTGTTCGGAGGGGCATTGGGACGAACCGGAAGCTTCTATTTTGGTTAGTACACTAAATTCGTACTAAAGCGCGCTCGACCTCAGACGTGGTGGGTATTAGCTTAGATATTTCAGAAGAACTACCATCAGCGGATGATTATCCTTTCCAAGGGCAGATCCTAGGAAACTAGGACTGGAACTCATACCATCTCAAAGACTTGTCGTTACAATGCCTCCGAAACCCTGTAGCTTTGGCTCTAGACTCACAGATGTTATCCCAATCTCTGGTGTCCGCTGAATGCAGTACTCTAGTCCCCTTGCTTCATCTCCGCGGGGGGAGGGGGGCACATTTGGAATATTCGCGGTTTTGGTTTTTGTTTAATCATTCTGCATGCACTCTAACTAGAGTATGGCAGTACCTAATTCCTTTCCCCCTCCGGACAGCCGACTAAGTGGGGGATATCCCCTCCTTCTACCCTGGAATATTCGCGGTACAGGCTGGCATCATTACATCCCCACATCGTTGCTCCGTGAGAGCATATTGGAACCTACATATTGCGGTCCGAAGGTAAGGCACCGCTGACACACGGTTCCATGGTAGTTACACCAATGACTTCACACCCAGTTGCTGTAACGAGACGTAGTATTTCGGCTTTGGGAGTTTCAATCCTATCGATTCCGTTCTTTCACAACTTGCGTTTTGGGTATATACCGTAGTAGGACTTGGGGCTGTAGGACGGAAGTATCTGTGCTGCATAGACCAGGTGAATGAGAAGGGGTATGTAGCAACTGAACTTTTGTAGAAATTTGGACCTAGGGTTCAGGGTTGAGTTAGCACGAGTGATGGAGAATGCAATATGTTTACCATGCATGCTAATGAGTAGGCTTAGGATATCATCGCGGTTTGAGAGCCAGAAAGTCAGATGTAAGCGCTGCCCGGTTAATCCTTTGCAAGTTATCGAAATGTTTCACTCTTGCAAGAGTTAGAGCACATAACGACAACCCTGATCTATGTTGTCACCGCAAAAGCTGCGTCCCAACACATTGTTAGAACCCTCAATCACATAAAGCCGTTCTATACGCCCCCCAATTCACTAGCTGTCTTTGCTGAATATTATGTTCGAAAAACCAAGGTTATCTTACATAAAATGAGGCTTAAGGGTTATCCTGCAAAATACGGCTCCCTAATGAGTTATCCTGGGCAAAACTATCTGTTTAAAGAAGGAGGTGGCGGAAATGTGATGGTCGATGAAGAGGATCATAAAGATCGAGAGTGAGATGTGTTCAGTCTATATTGAATTTCCTTAACTACAAGAGCCTTTCTCATTTCCTTTGTCATTCCATTTGGGGAAGAAGGGCAGCCGGTGAGCCGTGCACGGAACGGATAGAGGGCAGTTGCAAGTCAAACGCCTCAGATTCTGCAGCAAAGTCTTCAGCTTGTTTTGATCACGTCCATCAACGATATAACCGACTTGAGAAATATCCACCACAACCTTTTCACAAAACAACTCACATCCTATTCGGTACGTCAAACCTCACCCCGATCCTTAGTCTCATACTGCCGCTGATGTAGCAGCAGCAGTCCGAGACTACCCAATCCTTTAGATATATCCCATCCGACTAACAATCAATAGGTACTCCATAAAAACCATGCCCCTCGCCGGAACCCACAAATCCCTCTCCCCCCTCGCCCGCCACCGCAAACACCAACTCCAAAAACCCTCAATCTCCAGTATCCCGGTGGTTATCGAAAAATCCGTCGGCTCCCCAAATCTCGAGGACCTTAAGCATTCACTCTACTACGTCCCAGATGACAAGACTTTCGAGGACTTCATGTTTGCGGTCATCAAAGACTTCCGAGTCCTTCCTAGGGCGCCGCTGTTCTTTTTTGTGCATGGCAAGGTACTGCCGGGTGAGTATAGTATAAAGCGGGTTTGGGAAGAGATGAGGGATCGGGATGGGGCGGTGTATGTGGTTTATGCGCAGGCTGTTGGGGAGTGGGAAGGGAAGTGGAGGGTGGTCTGAACGCGGGGGAGTTGGAAGTGATTTTTTGGGTTGGTCGTTCCAACGTCATGGAACTGCTGCCCTTTGTAAATGCGAGATGCGATTAATGATGGATTCGATATATACTCTACTCTATTGAATCCTTGTGATAACGCTCTGCACCCAAGATTTGAGATACCTTACTAGCTGCAGAAATTATGTGTTGGAATCCTGAGTGTGATTGATGACGGGGAGAAACGGATGCCATAGAGGAAGTACCGGTTATAAGATATAGCGAGCTATATTTAACAGTCGACGTATAACAGTCGAGCATTCATATCAAACTTTCAGCACGGTAGTAGACGTACATGCATCGAATTCCATTCTAATATATCTATCTATATAAGTACGGTATGTAACACCCATCTGCACTACCAAGATATAACCTCGAAGGTATCTCTGTTTTGTCAGACAAGGTGCACTTAGCAGTCAGAAAGACCAACCAAGTTATCTTTATTCTAACACGCCTCCGTACCTCCACAACCAAATGCAAGCGACCATTAGCTCAATCCGATAAATCAGATACTATTGCAATGTGTTGAAGCTATTTAAGATTGAAGGATCGGGATATGTGTTTATAGAGAAGAAAAGGAGAAAGGGGAGATAGGGAGATGGGGGGGTTTATATATTGCTTGTGTGAAGGTGCAGTGGAAAGGTGAGCGTCGGCGAAATATTTGTGGGTGGAGAAGGGGCGAGGGAAAGGTGCTCATGTTTGGTAGCTAGGAAAGAGCGCATCATCGCGGCGCACTCGGATTTATTCTGCACTTTGGTGTTGCATAAATAGATCTCAGCTCTCATATGGGCTGACTGGGCTGGCTCTGATACGGGCTGACGGAGCTCAGCCGTCTCTACATTTAGATGAGTAAGTACGTGTTCGTACCGTATATATATGGCCTTGTGGCCCTCTTAGAAAGTACAATTAAGGCTTCTAGCAATCAGTATTTCAACATTTGGCACAAGAGATGTGCTGGCCTGCGGTCGGTATGGCGGATAGTACATCTCCATAGTTATCAATAGCGTGATCCCGATGAAGCTCCTTGCCTCCTTGCTCTCACTACCTACAAAACTTAATCTCGGTGTTGATTGGCTACTGCCCTCCAGTCTTATGCCAATGCCGTTGGTACAGGCCGATGGATACGACGACGCACCAACAAGTCCTCCTCCACAACACCACCAGTCATCGTTGGCTCGATGCTTACAATGTTAGCAGATTGCTGAGGCGGATAGGCAGTTCGATCCCAAGGTCAAGAGTTTCACGAAGGCTATGAGCCCGACTGGCTCTTCTGAAGCCCCTCAACCCACCGAGAATAGATGAGCTAGCGAGTCGCCGCCTTCCCCGCGATCCCGTTCAACAAACTCCTCCGACTGGTAACTACCAGGAACTCATCCCCGCTGCCAACTCCTACCGGAAGGAGTGTTTTCAAGCGGTCAGATCGATCGGCTAGATAAGACCACGAATTCTAGCACTACTTATAAGATATCTGCAGGAAGTTTAAAGCCGCCTTTAACATAGACCGGTGTCAGCCGGGCTCCCGAAAACCTAGGCTAGTCCAATAGAAGGTCAAATCGACCAGACTGACAGTCGAGAACACTGACCGGAAGAAGCTTCGACGAGACGTTCGGCACGGCACTGGAGAAGCGGCCACTAAGATAATCATCGAAATAATGCAGTGCTGCAGCCGGTTCTGAAGAAGTACTTGGCTCGTTCCCTTTTGTGGTGTATAGCCAGATCTCTCAAGACTTGAGGGTTTGGAGCGGGTCCGTAGTGGAAATCATAGAAGGGGTATCTGTATCTGCTACGGAGATTATGGGTTTCAAAATTGGGAATGGCGAAGGCCAGGAACAAAATTTGGATGGAGGATGATGAGCTGGAAGATGAGGATGAAAGTACTGCACAGATAGTGTATTGGCCTTTCTACGGGGTGTACAAACTTTCGAAAGAGAATCAGGAATACCACGTTGTCCATGCCACCAATGGAGACGTGCATGACGAACTTTGAGCAAGGAGGCGGGGTGCTGAACCCCAAGGAATCTTATCGTTGGTCTGGCGTAATGAGATCAGATTATTGTTCCGTAATTCTTCATTAGTGTACTTTACGCGTGAGAGCTCAATACAAGGTTACAGTGTTACAGCACCTGACCTAGTTTTTGAAGCACTTGGTTTTCAACGCTAGGCAAATAGCTCTGATATCTTGAACACAGGTGCACTATGTATCATATTATAGGGGGATTTTGAAGGCGGTTTTCCCCAAAGAAGCCGTGATTAGGGCTTAAGCGATGCCAGTTTGGGGGTAGAAGAATTACGATGTCCTAGTGATATTTTCCTTGTCTCGCTCCAGACGGTAAGCGATCTATTCCGGGGTCACGTGGTTGTCGCTCGTGACCTCGCTATCACCACTAAAACCCAGCCGCTTATCGGCGATGATAAGAGGTATGACTAGAGCCGCATCACGTGACGGGCTGCGCTATTTTCCATCTGGGCTTCGTTGCGCAATACCGCCCACCCTTCAGAAGGGCAAAAGAGCGAGTACAGCAGGCTTCAAATCTACACAATGTTTGCAGCACCAATGCTTCTAGCACCTGACATTTACAACGAAAGATAGGCGACATATTTATTTGCTTAGTATGTTTGATATGGGTTATACAAGGAGGCAAGGGGGGATAATACTAAATACTGATGATGAATATAAACACTTGCCCTCCATCCCAACCAAAATTCATAACGTAACGAAAGAAGAAAACACCAACCACCCAACCCGACCATCCATCTTACCCAAACGGGCATCCCCCACCAACCTTCCTAATCTCCTCCGCCTCCATCCTAACCTTCTCAACCCCAACCTTCTCAAACCTCACAGGGCCCACACTCTCAATCTCATACCCGCGCTCCCCAAACCCCTTCTCCCCAACCATCGGCCACCCGCCCAGCCTCGCCACCCACCCCCAAAGCCCCCACCTACTCCCCCACGTCGGCTGGACATACCACGG
>Ga0307512_10000299_pt1 | contig 71776 bp, 83 predicted proteins | sample 14_EM_MG_FD_200267 | JGI IMG/M metagenome (GOLD analysis project Ga0307512, IMG submission 200267) | Populus trichocarpa ectomycorrhiza microbial communities from riparian zone in the Pacific Northwest, United States - 14_EM | ecosystem: Host-associated > Plants > Roots > Unclassified | place... | reverse complement strand
AAAAAAAAAAAGAGTTGAGCAACGTGTATGTCACCGCTTCCAAAAGGGATTTCAACAACTCGTTGTTGACTGGAGGGGGATAAGAACAGGACTGCGAAGGCGCCCACTCCGGGGTCGAGCATTACGCAGTGATCCACCACCAAGTCCAGAGGGTTTGTTTTCGAAGAGAATGAGTTGGCGCCAGAGGATTTGAATACGGAATGACGGTGACATGAATGGAGGGGAAGTCATATTTTAATCAAGCTCGAGAAGGAGAGGAGAGGCGTGGAGCGGGGAGGACAGTGGGTGACAGGGCCGGGGCGGTAGCGTATGTTGGCCCGAGTACCGGGAAAACGGAAAAGATACTGTACATGTAAATGTTGCCGGGCCGAAGCGGGGCAGGACAACCCCAGGCTTGAGAGATCTCAGTTTGAGCCAGTGCGGTCAACGACTGGTTTGGTCTATAAACCCTCCTTTTCATCTCTCCCAAACACTCTCATCCCCCCCTCTTGTTTTTTTAGTCCCTCCTCATTTCCAATGAGCGTTTCCATTGACGATCTCGTTTCCTCCTTCTCTGCGAGTCATGTATCACAGGAGGCTATGGATATCGCCACTCTTCAGGTATTTCCCCTCTCCTTTTTCCCCCTTTGCCCTTTTATCGCTCATCCCAACGAAACCACCTCCCCAGTCCCAGCTCGCAAACGTGATTTACTATCCATCCCAAGGCCAGCCGGGCCTCCACTGCGTCACTCGCCGCAACAGCCTCGCGCAGCCCTGCAATCCCCCTACTCCAACCTCGGCCACCGCCACTTTTCACTTCGAGTGGGACGACGCAGCTCGGTATAGAGGTCAAAACCACACTACTTCCTACGTGCCCTCCGCCCCTCCCGTGCGCAATTGCGATGTCGACGATGAGATGGAGGACGAACAGGCGGTCGAAGAGCTCCTGAACGCGAACGCACCAAACCAGCTTCAATCGGTCGCGCCACCGCACAGACAGCAGCAGTCGCAAAAGTTCCGCCCACCCACGGTACACCAGCAGCATCACCAGCATCAGCAATCATTTTCTCCCGCGTTGTCGCCGACACCGCTCGGCTCTCCAATGCAGATGATGTACGACGCCACACCGGTCCAATCGGCCACGTCGCACTTTGCCAACACGGACCCGTTCTACATTGCTGCCATGCAGGCCTCTTCCCCTTCGTCTTCCTCATCCCCCTTCACACCCACGCCATCGTCTTTCTTCGCGCAAGCTGCGCGTCCGGCACCCAACTCGCCCTTTAATTTGGCACAACAGGGGCACCACGCCTTGGAGCTCGAATCTCGTACCGTTCTTGTCGGAGCCGGCCAGAGCCGGTAAAATTACTTCCGCTTGTTCTTTGCTCTCTCTTCCCCGCAAACACCCCCACCACCCCTAATCTTACCCTACCCAAGCCCCAGATCTTCTTTGCGTGTCATCATTCCTTTCCATCTCAACGCACTTCTAGGATCTCCCCCTGCCTTTTCTGTGATAGTGCACAGTACAGCGCGCTGCGCCCGCTGATTGATCTTTGGCCGACCCACAGCCTTCGTTCCCATCTGTAGTGAGGACGCGACCTATACCCCCTACCTAGATAGAATATGTGCTCCACATTGTCTCTTTCCATCCTCCTAGTTGCTGTGGCTGTCGCGGCTGCCATCACAACTCTGATGTACCTTTCTGTCAGTCCTTGTTCTTCCATAATTGTCGCTCCCTCTCCCTGTTGTCCTTCTTCTGTTCTGCCCCGTTTTACATCCCCTCTCCCCGGATCTTGGAGAGGGCTAATTTACCCTTGTCCCCGTGTCCTCCCTTCCATCGATCCGCATTCCCCGCACTCTGCAATATTTTCTTATCGTCTTGGTGTACTTGACCACATCTTGTTTGTTTACTACATACTCAATCCCCGTTTTGTACAATGTATCCCTTTCTCCGCATTGCCCCATTACACGTCGACAAAAACATTACGCGCAAGAAAGAACTCGCCCTATCACGCGATGGCACGAAATTGCGATTTGTTCGTGCCTGGGAACATTATCCGAATCCTGCCTGATGCACACACACGACAGACGTGAGAGTATGTGTAATAGCTCATTTGTACAAGTGCCCATTATCGTTACACTTTTCGATCAGTGATATCGGCGAAACAATTTGACCCATGACAACGACCTGTGACCAACGAAGGAAGAGCTCAGCTCAAAGGAGGTATACATTACGAGTGAGGCGAGAGTGTGTCAAGAAAGTAGCCACAGGGCTAGAAGAGGTCCTCCAGTGTCATCTGCTTCACGATATCCTAAGGAGGGACAATCAGTGACCAAAACCGACCGCAGAGATTGCAGAGAGTGAGGCGGTTTTGCCCGCTTACCGTGTTGGCGACCATTTGGGTGAACTCTTCAAAGCTCAGCTTTCCATCGCCGTCCTTATCCGCCTCCATGATCGTCTTGTCCACAATTTCTTGGAGTTGCGTATCCTGCAGGTCGACGAGTCGTTCGTATGGGTTGACGAGTAAAGGGAACACAAGGTGACGGAACCAACCTTCAGATTGTTGCCCACCATCATCTTGAGCACGAGGAACAGCTCCCCGTTCGAGATGAAACCGTCGCGATCCATATCGTAGACCTTGAACGCAACTGATGATACAAAGGCGTTTTCAGCAGGATCGTTTTTGGGGGACAGCACGCGGCCGGACGTACATCGCAGTTTCTCGTCCCGTCCGCCTCTGCTGCTGAACGCACTCAACCCCCCGACGAATTCCTGAAAGTCGACTGTGCCACCGCCACTGTATACGAGCAAGTCACCACCCCACCATCACGCCACGATCAGCCAATACGCAAATGGGGAAAAAGAGGGAGGGGATAAGGTCCCGGTGGGCGCAAACGTAAACACAACGCACTCTTCGTCGAATATGGCGATCATCCGCGACGCCAGTGGGTTATTCGCAATCTGCGGGATCTGCAGGAACTCGTTGCGGTCTATTGATCCAGACCCATCACTGTGACGTGCGTGCATACATCATGCGAAGGAAGGCAGGGGAGGGGTAGGAAACGCATTATCGCGCATGTGAGTCATTTCCAGGGCGGAGGGCAGAGGAGCCAGCGAGGAGCAAGCACCTGTCGAGCTTCATGAAGCGCTTCTTCAGCCGCTCCAATTCGCTGGCGTTGACTGCCCCACAACACACATAGCACACACGCAACGCACGATGCAAACGGTCAGGTACGGCGAGCGTGTGAGAAACGACTAATCGGACGCACAGTTGGACCGCCTCTCCATGTCTTCCATAAATTGTGATGCTGGAAGATGCGTGGGGGTGAAGCTGCGGGTCAGCTTGGAGCACCTGATGCGGGAGGGACTAGGGAGGAGAAGGTGCCGTGATACGAACGTGATTGGCCCATGATGAACGATGTTTAGCAATGAGGTGGAAACCGGGCGGGTCAAAGACGAGGATGGGAAGGATGTGAATACGAAGAGAAGAGAAGACAAGGAAAGCGAGCGAGGCAAATACGATAAGATCCCGTGGGAATACTAACACTTCCGTGGACATCCATCATGTTGCGCGCTCTTCCTGCCTCTGCATCTTCCAGATCTCGTTGTCTTGTCCCTGTCACGCGTCGTACACGTCCACAGACGACAACGGTGGCAGTACGATATCGCCAAGTTCACACACCTGCAACACCGACGACGAGGACTAATGAACCCAACGCGCTCCCGCTCTCGGATGCCCAGCGCAGGACTATCTACGCCCTCTCGACCCCTCCTGGAAGATCCGGCGTCGCCATCATCCGCGTATCAGGTCCCGACGTTCTCGGCGTCTGGCATCGGATGGTCCGCCCCGCTCGAACAGCAGCAGCTCGTCGTGCCAGCGCCCATCACGGTCTGTCGGACGCGCACAGACATGGCAAACACAGCGACGAAACGCTCACGCGCCAGCGCCATCCCGAACCACAAAAGCTAGAGCGCTGCCACGTCGTGGACCCGCAGACCGCAGAACACGTCGACGATGCTCTCGCCGTGTTCTTCCGCGGTGCGTACCGCCCGCCATCCCCATCATCCCTGCTCCTTTTGCTTCTACTAATCCCCGAAAACTCCTCCTCACGTGTCCACAGCCCCCCGCTCGTTCACGACCGAGGACGTCTTAGAACTACACGTACACGGCGGACGCGCCGTCATCAGCTCAGTGCTAGCCGCGCTCGGGCGCATCCCAACGTGTCGCCCTGCCGCTCCGGGCGAGTTCACGCGCCGCGCGTACGAGGGTGGCCGGCTCGATCTCACGCAGGTTGAGGGGCTGCGGGACCTCGTAGACGCAGATACAGAGTCTCAGCGGCGCGCTGCGCTGCGCGTCGCAGGGGTGGGTGCGCCAGTTTCCTTCCCTCCCACCCTATAAATACATATCACCACGCAACTGACGCTCACAACGTTGCGCACTTGTGCGTTGGCCTCTTGCACGTTGTGCGGGCTTTGTAGGGCGAGGCGCGCAAAGAGTTCCATGCACTGCGTGAGGAGATCATCCGCTGTCTCGCACTTGTCGAGGCTCTCATCGATTTTGGAGAGGGCGAGGATATTGAGGAGGGTGTGTTTGACGAAGGTACGTAGCGTGGTCTCTCTCTTTTGGACGTGAGGGAGTTTGTGCATTTATTGACAATCCACACATGCACAGCGAGGCGACGAGCGCAACGTTTAAGGGATAGGATCCAATCAATCTTGGCCGACAATCGGCGGGGCGAGATCATACGAGCTGGAATCCGCCTCGCAATCTTCGGTCCGCCGAACGTTGGCAAGAGCAGCCTCCTTAACTTTCTCGGTACGACTGAACACCCATCAACGATACCGCCGTTGTGCGCGCTGACAAGAAAAGAGCAGCTCAGCGCGAAGCTGCGATCGTCACCCGTGTACCGGGCACGACGCGGGACATCTTGGAGATCTCGCTAGATATTGGTGGGCTCCCGGTCTTGGTCGCTGACACGGCCGGCTTGCGAGAGACAGCAGATGAGGTGGAACAGATTGGGATCGAGAGGGCGCGAAAAGCGTGTGTCCTTCCTCTTCATCTCGTCTCGTTCTCGACGAAAAGTAACAATAACGCGACCTCATATTGTGCTTGTCTTGCTTGTGTGCATGTTCGTTTGCATCCCACAGAGTTCAAGCCGCGGACGCTTCGCTTCTCGTACTCGCGTGCCCAGACGCGGTCTCCTTCGTAACGCCCTCGGGCCCAGGGCTCGACATTCCTGCGGAGCTCGCGCCGCTCGTGACACAAAACACGTTCATCCTGCTCAACAAAACGGATTTGCTCCCGACATCCGTGCCGGTGCTAGCAACGGCGCTTCCGCAGCGTACCTGGGCGGTCAGCCTCGCCTCGCACGCCGGCACAAGCGACTTCCTCGCAGGGCTAGCAAAGGCATTACAGGACCGGTGCGGGTCTCCCCCCTCCTTCCATTCCGTGATTTTGGGGACTGACGCGCGTCTAACCGGATTTGCTCGGACCTGATTCACATGCCCATTGCAGGTATCATCTTCTCCAAGATGCTGACGCCGAGGACGCGAGCATGCCCCTTATCACGCACGCACGGCATCGCGCCCATTTGGAATCTGCGCTGCAGTTCCTAGACGCCTTCTTGGACACCCGTGGTACGTAGCGGTTCCTCAACCTCATCCGGCGCGTGCCATATCGAATTCACGGATGTCCATCCTGCAGGAGTTGAGGACATCGTGTTAGGCGCGGAGGAGTTACGCTATGCTGCCCAGGCGGTAGGCAAGATCTCCGGCATGGTTGACGTCGAAGACGTCCTGGACGTGATCTTCAGTCAGTTCTGTATAGGGAAGTAACCCCATAGGGCCTCGTCCCGATTGGCCCAAGTAGACAGGAGACTTGGACACGTTTTCAACGGGATTTTCCGTGCGTGCAAGACGCACTTCAGCTGCGTGGTTGACTCTGCGGATATATATCTAGCCTCATTGTCAAAGTGGAAGTCAAAAGTAGCAGTCACGATGTTTTTTGCTTTGCTTCTACTCCTATGGCTTTCGGATCACGCGGTGGGTGCATCCGCATCCCGTTCTGCGCTTGCCTAAAATGATCCATAACACAATGCCGTCTCACCACGAAATATGCACCCATTTTCAACGTCACAGTTACTCTGAATACCTTTGTCCCGTCATAAATAACGGAATCGTTTCTACCCGACCCGGTGGGTCAACGCGTGACGAGATAGGGGTGTTGGTTGACATACGTTTGTGGGTGAAAGATTGCCCATCTCAACGTCTCCGTCATGATCCCGCTTCACCAATATCGACGGGTCAGAGGCGCCGTCGACGGTCATTTCGTTTCCGTCTCGCAGAAGAGGGGCACAAGACCACGCGAGGAGATTCGCATCCTCGCCTCCGGTCACAAGAACGTTGGCCTGAACCATAACAGGCGTCCTCATATATCTCGAATTAACAAGAGTGGGGTGAGGCTTACTCGTTCGTCCAGGAGAGCCGCTCGCACGACGCCCTTGTGATGGCCTGTCCACAACTGCTCCAAAGACCAGGGCGACGCGCGATCGTGAACGTCCGCATTCCTGAGTAGAGCGACGTCGCCCCTTGGGTGAATCATGAGAACAGAAGAGGGAACGACAGAATTGAAGAGACACATGCTCGTTTGAGCCAACGAGAACGCTCAGACCGCTCTCTTCGGACGCGTGACACCCAACGAGATAGTCGGTCACCCAAGTGCGCTCTACGGTGTGGATGGAGGGAGCACGGATATCCAAATCGTTTTTAAGATCGAGCTGGAGGAGGAGAGGAAACCCGTCAGAGAAAAGCTTTCGGAAAGAGAATTGGGGGGACGGCAGTGGTCCTTGCGTGCCTCGTCCGACCACAGGCTGAACGTCTCCATATCGCTCGCGGCCCACGCGCCCGTCCGCGTGCCGCGCTGGCGGCACGGCACCCAGCCCGCCTGCGCGATGCTACTTCCCAGGTTGCCGACGTACATCACGGCCTCGTCCTCGTCCGACTCCTCGGCGTTGGATATGCACACCAGCCCATCTGTCGACGCAGAAAGCAGATCGCGCTGTCGTTCCGAGGTCCGAGAAAAGTTCACAGTCGTTATGTCATCCGAGTGCGTAGACGTGTGCATTCTTAGTGGCGTGGAGGGATGCCGTGGGTCCCTGAAAATCGCCTGTCTATTCGGATGGCACAGTGCTACAAAAAAACTTTAACGCACCAGTACAAGATCAGTGCATCGTCCTGTTTGAGCTCGGTTCCAGCGGCGACTGTCAGGCCGTCTGAAGATACGTCACAGGAAAGGAGGGCTCTTTGGTCTCCTCCGAATGGCACTGCAAGACGTCACAGAACTCTGTTGAGCTGCTAGAAGGCTCTTATCTTCCTTGGTACGTAGGGTGTCACGTACTCTTGATCGCTGTGGCCCCTGTGCGGTCATCCCACACGCGCACGATGCCATCATTTCCAGAGGAGATGATTGCTCTCTTGTTTGTGCCTGCAACAGAGTCGACACCGCGTAAAGACGTTGTGCCTCCTTGATGCCCTTCAAACGACTGCGATGTCCTAAGCGATGACTTGTCGAATAAATAAATCCTGTCCGACGGCGCAGACGCAGACGCAGCATAGTAGGTCCCGAAGGACGCGATTGCTAGCACGTATGCATCACAAGGTAGACTTGAAGATCTGAGAGGAGCAGTTTGCTCAGAGAGCGTAGCAGATTTTAGGAGAAGCATTTTCGTATTTTTTTTTGCTTTTTAAAAAAGGGGCAAAAAAAGAATACAAGGGGTGCCTTTGCGTCACGTAAACGTCGTAAACCCGGCCGATCTGGATCACATTTTTTAAATTCTGGGATTGTGCCGCAGCACACGCACCGCATGGTTACTGTGAACCTGGGCGCTCGGTTACGAGGTACAAGTCTGTCCGTTCGTCTGTGACTGCCCACTTCACTTGTTCACCCACCACCACTCCCACTTTGACGTGTCTTCGTTTGCGGCAAGCCTTTCTCTCGTTTTCCCAGTCCATACTTTTTTCTATCACACTCCTTTGCACACACGCTCGTTTCGCTAACCTGCTTTGACCGCGGCTCCTCGATATAACCAACCTCGGCCATCATCTCTGCTTTATATACCTCGTTCGCCACCTCAAATTTTACTTCCGGCTCTCTACAAGTTTTCAATCATGGCCGCCCACGGTGTGTAGTGTCGAGACATCGCGACAAGTTTGTGGACCTTCAACTTTTTTTTTCCAATAGGTACTCGTCGCCACAGGCTTCCCAGGCATCGCCCTGACTACATCCTGATTCCTGCGCCCGGAGGTAGGTGTATATCACTAATAGTCTCGCTTCACTTCCTGAACACCGTCGGTACGAAGATGTCTCGCTCTCGAAAATGGGTGATAAATCGGCACTCCCGGCCATCGTCGTCACGCCCTCGTCTCCATCCTGCTCCGCCGACTTCTCCGTCGCCTTTCTGGCACCTCCGGAGAAACTCACCGCAACTCAGCGACTCTCCTCGCTCCCAGCATCGCTCAACCTCAAGGCTCGAAGTACATTCCTGCTCTTGCTACTGCTCTTTGTCATGGCATGCCACCTATTCACGCATCGTCTTGCCACGCGCCATCCTCATCTCCAGTTTGGCATCGTGCAAGGTGTCACGGAAGAGACACCATCTGCCGTCCATTCGAACCCTCACATTAGCTGGCTCAACTGGCAAGACTTTTGGGGTGTACATTCCGACCTGGATGACAAACGCGAGTTTGTTGTCACAGAATCGCTTTGAACTTAACGTATATCATGACGCGACGCAACGTACATTTTCCCTTGCAGGGATCTGATTATCTAGACGCGCCCATTGGTCAATCAATTTATCTTTTTTACTTACTTTGTGCACTCAGGAATTTTTTGTACATAACCATTCGCCTTTGGAATACCCGCACATCTGGGATGGTCATATACCCACGGCATTGATGTGTGATTTATCGAACTCACATAGCGCAAGCCCCAATATCAGTTGATGTAAGTGTGAACGTGCTTCTTCTGCCAGTAATCGAGTTGGGGGTTTAGTATGTTCCATACATAACCCCAGCAGTCCGGTGATGTGCTTCATCATTGAAATACGGTAACCAGGACTTCGCTGGTTCGCCCCGTGATGGCAACGCCATCCATCCCGAACCATCCAGAGAAAGGATTGACTGTTGAGTCAGTGGAAGTGCTAGCTGTAAACCTTCCCATCACAGTCGGTTATCATAACACATACTGCAGACACCAAATGGTACAGTAGGGTGGGTTATTCTGGTCTAGAGTACTGTGGTTGATAGCGGGTCATCACAACGATGGGTTGTTGGGAACAGTCAACTTGTGGCGTCATCTTTCTTCCCACCATCAATTGTCTTTCTCTATGCTCCATGCGGAACTCGTCATTTGATAAATGACCATCACACGCGCCTATGTGAGGTCCTAAAGCAGAATGATGCTGTCACGTCAGCCAAACTTAGCGCAGGCGTTCATTTTTAGGGACGCCACTAGAGTTTGTTTCACGCCAACCTGCCGAATTTCGGTGATTTCTATGTTGAATTTTTTTTTTTTCAGCTCTATTTGGGGAGTTATAACCACCTTTCCAGTAAGATCGGAAACCCTCATTTGATCACACGATCACCTTCAATAAGCTCGTGTTTCTTGTTAGCGTTGTTGGCGTGTTCTTGGCACGTCATACTGGTACCAAAACGGCCGAACTGCCTTTCACACAACCGACCACATCAAGTCCGTTCCTTGTCTTGTTTGTAAAATTTCATCTGCCGTCCTTGGCGGATAGGGTACTGTGCTCCCTCGCCCATGCATCAACCGTTTCCAGGATTGCAAGTCGAGTCATTCGAGGTTGCATACTCAGGCGTTGTTCGTCAGTCCCTCACGTTTGCTATGGGCTATCTTGCCCCGGTATGGTTTGTCCTATGAGGATCACGATGACCGGAAACTGCCAGCGGGGCTGTCATTAAAATTACAACATTTTAAGCCCTTAAACCGCGGCTCAGCCTCCTTGGGGGGAAGCCGTCTTTGTCGTCCAAGACGATCACTCTCATCGCAAGCCAACCTCTCTTGGAGGCCTCCCGTCTTGTCCTTGACCCACCGTTGTATGCACTTCCGAGTAAATGGCTAGCTCTCTACATTGGCTTTGTTGGTCATACAGTACAACTCCAGCAATGTCCATCTCCCTTCATCGTTTTCAGACAAAGTTAGTCCAGGTTCTGGTCCCCGAAATGACCGACTGTTACTTTGTTTTCTAAATTGCGTAGATTGGCGCACACCTGTCACTCCGGAAAATGATGTTCGACTCTGCCTCGGTGCCACCTCCCATGGGGTAGATTATTGTCCCGAGCGTTTCATGAAATCTGCGTTCCGCCGCATTCCACCTTATATATTCATGTACTCTAGACCTGGATAGGGCTTCACCCTCTCTCCGCAGTCATTAATTGAGGCGCGGTTGCTGACTTTCCATATGCATTTATACTTCCTCCACGCAGAGGCAGCTGGCCACCGAATGTGTTTTTCATTCGTGTGAGACATTATCATTCTTCCATTCCGGAATTGCATAGAAACCTGTTCGCACACCTACTACCTCTGAGAGCACAAAGCCGCGGCGGTCCCCAGTTGCCATGGACTCGGAGGATGTTGCGCATCTAGGCGCCCTTTATCGGCCGCAATCACCACTTTTGACCCATCTAAACTTTCATGTCACCTTGATTGTATTTTAACGCCGTCACGGCGTCACGATTTCTACATTTTTATACGTGCCTTGACACCCGAATACCGTAAAGTCTTAGTGTGCCTCGAGCATTGCCAGAAGCGGTCCCACGTTAAGGCTAGATGTGGATTGGATCATCCAGAGCCATCCTATCCCACTTTAGACAAATTCGACAGCAGCTTACTTTTGCCTTCAAAGAGCAAAGGGTGATTAAGCGGGATGAGATTGGTGATTCTCGGACTATCTGCGGGTCGTCAAATTTCACGATATATAACGGTAATGCGAAACTTCTGCAGCTTAAGGGAATGCTAATACCACTTGTTCTCGAAGGTATCATCCACTCCCAGGCTTCATGGGAGGAATCAAGGAATCTCACAGCCAACGAAGCGTCAGATCGCGTCAGAGGTGATATCCCTTGAAAATTGGCCCCGTGAAAAAATAAATAAATGAATACGACCTTATTTGGCAGCGGCATTTCCCATCACCGCTTTCACCGCTTGTGATGAGCGCGTGCCAGTGCCTGACGTTGAGCGCTAGGTTACCTGGAGGTTGCAACGGATGTTCCCCAAAATGACGGGAACAAACTGTACCTATAAGAAAGGGGGCCGCGGAATGACAACGGGTGACTAACAGGTCTCTTTACACTCTTTTTCACCCTCACTCTTGTCACCGTCGCTCCTTGACTTTGAGACCCTCAGGATGAGTTCCAACTATATGTCCACTGCTCGGCTGGTCACCTTTTGTAGGACTACACATTCTCCGCTCTACTCTTTCGTCGGTCACTGAAGCGTTCGCCACAGCCACGACCCTCCTCTTCTCACTCATTGTACTATCTCTGAGTGCAGACTTCATCTCGTTGGTGACTGTGCAAGACACCTATACCAGGTTCTCGGGCTTCGCACTCGCTACGAGTTTGCTCACCCTCCTTACCGTTGGCCCAATGTGCGACCAAACATTTGGGGTAGCTGTTTGTGTTACTAAATCTACCTTATTCCCTCTTTGCACGTAGGTTTTTCGTCGACTGGTACCGTAGCGGGTCACTTTTTTCGTACATCATTGTTGAGATTTCGTGGCTGTGTAAGCCTTTTTTTTTCCCTCGCGGATTCCTACAAGCTCACCATGATTAGCGATCCTCTGGGTCTTCTGGTTGACAAGTGGAGCTTACGCTGCCTGGACGGATCAACAACTTATTATGTTTAACCCTGAGGAGTCGAGCTGCGATTTCGGAATCTTTGGTGAGTGTTCTGTTCCTACCTGGCTATCAATTTAATCCGACTCCTATCCGTCAGGTGATGCTGGCTTCAGTCAGGCGTGCCATGAAATCAAAGCAATTATAGCCTTCTCCTTCCTATTGTGGATCCTGCGTACGTCCCTTTACCTTTGTGCCCCATCGTATTCTCCTGACCATGTTTATATCTAGTCATGTCCTACACCGTCATGCTTCTGATGTTGGCTCTCCGCGCTCAAAGCAGAGGTCACAATGTATGGTCGACAGGCGTCCGCGATGGCTCGCTCTTCTATCCCAATGAAAAGTTTGTGGGAGGTTCTCCTCAAGCGATGGCCCCACAGCCTGGTGTTTATCAATCTTACCCTCCATCGGCGCAACAACCTGTCCCTATGTCTGTCCCTATGTCCGTCCCCCAAACATACCCTGCTCCGCAAACATACCCTGCTCAGGTGTGAAAGATGGGCCTTGTCGAGGTGTGGGTGACGTCTTGCTTCTTACTCTACCTAGTCTGGACACGAGTAGGGTGGTATGGTTGTATTTTATACCCTTTGCTTGTCTGTGTGTGGTCATTTCACTATAATCTTCCTGGTACTTCCATCCGGAAACACCTGAGAGACCTTGAGTGTAATTTCGAGTAAACTGTGAAGTCTACGGCTACACGAGTCTGCCTGTGAAGCAGTTATTTTCGTGCGACAACTAGAGGACGGGGAACGTACGAAAACAATGCCCTATCAGGTGCAAGGTAGAGGTAGCAAAAAAAATTTGAAAATTTGAGGCCTTACCCGCACGTGACCCTACTATGGGTTGAGTGTGAACACCGCCAAACGTCGTGGGCCAATCAGCCCTATCTCTGTGTGGCGGAACAACATCCCCGAAGGTGAACCATACTCTCTATATGGCATGGAATTAGTTGACGATGATTCAGAGTGGAATCTCCATCGGCCCTTCTGTACCAGAAGTACGCACAGAATGCGGTCGCAGAGAAGACCGTAGATGATCGAGATACTTCTGAGCTTACATCCTTTGCACCTGACTGAAATCGATCCAGGAGCAGGGACGCCCACTCGCTTACTGTTACTCACATTCTTTGGTACTCTGATATATATGTGTGAGTGCAGATGTGACTGATATAGAATGAAGCTTGATAATTGTCATGCCCACATTTCGTATCCAGTTTGTATAATCAACTCCCAAGACATCATCCACTCCCAGGCTTCGTGGGAGAATCAAGGAATCTCACAGCCAACGAAGCGTCGCCTCGAGGCGACACTCTTGAAATTGGCCCCGTGAATGAATAAATAAATATGACTTGACTTGGCAGCGGCATTCCCATGACCGCTTTCACCGCCTTTGTGATGAGTGCGTGCCAGTATCTGACATTGAGCGCTAGGTCACCTGGAGGTTGCAACGCATGTTCCCCAAAATGACGGGAACAACTGTACTTATAAGAAAGGGAGGCAGCGGAATGTCAACAGGTGGCCAACAGGTCTCTTTGCACTCTCTTCACTCTTGTCGCCGTCGCTCCTTGAGACCCTCAGGATGAATTATATGTCCACTGCTCGGCTGGTCACCTTTAGTAGGACTACACATTCTACGCTCTACCCATTCGTCGGTTACTGAAGCCTTCGCCACAGCGACGACTCTCATCTCCTCACTCATCGTGATGGCTCTGAGTGCAGACCTCATTTCATTGACTGAGCCATTCTTTTATTACAAGTTCTCGGCCCTCGCACTCGCTACGAGCCTGCTCACCCTCCTTACCGTCGGCCCAATGTGCGACCAAACATTTGGGGTAGTTGGTTGTGTCACTAATCCACCTTGTTCCTTCTTTGCATGTAGGTTTCTTGTCGACTGGTACCGTAGTGGGTCACTTTTTTCGTATATCATTGTCGAGATTTCGTGGCTGTGTAAGCCTTTTTTTCTTTTTCCCTCGCGGAGTCCTATAAGCTCACCGTCTGTAGCGATCCTCTGGGTCCTCTGGTTGTCAAGTGGGGCTTACGCTGCCTGGACGGATCAACAACTTATTGATCTTGTCCCTGAGGAGTCGAGCTGCGATTTCGGACTCTTTAGTGAGTCTTTTGTTACCTGGCAATCGATTTAATCTGACTCCTATCCGTCAGGTGATGATGGCTCGAGTCAGGCGTGCCACGAAATCAAAGCAATTATGGCCTTCTCCTTCCTATTGTGGATACTGCGTAGGTCCCTTCACGTTTGCGCCCTATCGCACCCCTCTAACCATATTTATATCTAGTCATGTTCTACACCGTCATGCTCCTGGTGTTGGCTTTCCGCGCTCAAAGTCAAGGTCACAATAGATGGCAAACAAGCGTCCGTGATGGCACACTCTTCTATCCCAGTGAAAAGTTTGTGGGAGGTACTCCTCAAGTGGCAGCACCACAGCCCGCTGTTTATCAATCTTACCCTCCACCGGCGCAACAGCCTGTTCCTATGTCTCCCCCGCATACATACCCTCAGGTGTGAAAAATGGACCTTGTCGAAATGTGGGTGACGTCTTGCTTCTTACTCTATCTAGTCTGGACTGGAGTAGGGTAGTATGGTTGTATTTTATATACTTTGCCTGTCTGTGTGTGGTCGTTTCACAATGATCTTCCTAGTACTTCCATCCGGAAACACGTGAGAGACTTTGACTGTGATTTCTAGTGGACTCTGAAGTAAAGTGATGGCTACGGCCACAGGAACAGTGTAGACATGTGCAGTCCTCGTTGTCTGCCTGTGAGCCAGTTATTTTCATGTTTTCATGCGACAACTCGATTATGCCCTATCAGGGGTGCAAGGTGGAATAAAATAAAAATAAAAATGAAATTTTGAGGCCTTACCCGCACGTGACCCTAGTATGGGTTGAGTTTGAACACCAACACTTATACGCACGTCGTGGGTCAATCAGTCCTGTCTCTGTGTGGCGGAACTACTTTCCCGAAGGTGAACCATACTCTCCGTATTGCGTGGAATTAGTCGACGATGATTCAGAGTGGAATCTGCATCGACCCTTCTATACCAGAAGTACGCACAGAGTGTGGTACTATATGAAGGGGTCGCAGAGAAGACCATAGATGTTCGAGATACTTCTGAGCTTACATTCTTTGCACACAACCGAAATCGATCCAGTTCTGACCACTTCTTCCCCAATTTCGCAGCACCGGTATGGATCCGAGACGCGCACGCGACCCCCGTCTGGCCCGCACTGGCACGGACCCCCGACTTCAACAGCCGCAACCGCAGCAACAACCACTACGTCAGCAGTTGCCTGCACCGATACCAAACAATGGCATCAACTCAAACCCCGGATCGCATTCAATAACGCCGCCACAGCCCTTCGTGAATGCGATAGCTACTGTATCGTCGCAGATCCCTCAAGCTGCTGACGCGTCCACATCCACATCGACGCAGCCGCCGGACACGCCCTCCCTAGCGGGCTTCAAGACAAGACCACTCTTTTGCGTTGTCTGCGCAAGCAATCAGGTGGGTGGTTTTGGTACCAGGGCCTGTGTCGCGTCTCTTAAAAAGGGGTTTTGTTACAGAACAGGTCTATGGAAGGTCACTTCGTCTTGCAGTGCGCATGTTTTGATTCCATATTCGCGAGGGAGTTGTCTGACCTTTCAAAGGAAAGCTGGGTTTCGCGTTATTTCATACGGCACTGGGTCAGCTGTTCGATTACCGGGTCCTTCTATAGACAAGCCCAACATTTACCCTTTTGGTACACCATACGAAGACATCTTCCAGGAACTCCAGGCGAAAGACCCCCGCTTGTACGCCCAGTCCTGAAATGATGAGAGGCGATGTTGACAGATCGACAGGTATACGGCCAACGGGCTATTACAAATGCTAGACCGAAATAGGAACATCAAACGCGCCCCAGAAAGATGGCAGGACAGCAAGACAGTGGCGGACATTGTGATCACCTGCGAGGAACGGTGCTTTGATGCTGTCTGCGATGGTAATCTCCCTGCGCCTTGACTCGAGCTGTTTCTCACGCCCGCGCTCTAGATTTGCTATCACGAGGAGGTGAATTCAATCGCGTCGTACATGTTATAAATGTGGAGATCAAGGACAATCACGAAGAGGCCCTCATAGCCGGGAAGGCGATGCTCGACTTGGCCGCAGCGGTAAGCGCTTCCAATATATCCCTGCTTCTCTGCAAGCGATCGATATGATATACATAGATCGAAGCCGCGGATGATGTTGATGAAAGTATTGACGCGATCCTTCAATTACAACAGGATAAACACCCTCACAGTCTGCTACACGCTGTCGCATATTATTGAGATTGATATCAATGCAATCAAGGCTTTGTATGACTATTCTATTACTGTGTTTGCTGCTATTCCCTCCGGTGCTGTTGAGAACAGATGTGCCAAGATGAGCAACTTCGATGATGATATTGCGTGATTTGAAAGGTCATGGCGTGAGAAAGGCGCGATGATAACCCATTTCTGTCCCTCAGGGGGTCCTTGCGCTGGTATTAAAGCAGCACAGCACGCATGATCCCCCTATCTGACCTTCTTCAGAAAATTGATAACCATGCCGACTCTTCGCCTGGGAAGCACCGCACCTGACTTTGAGGCCGAAACTACCAAAGGACGCATCCGATTCCACGAATGGATCGGTGACTCCTGGGTACTAATTTCAATACCCTTGTTCTCCTTGATCGACGCTCATTAAAGGTGATCATACCTAGGCTATCCTCTTCTCGCACCCCGATGACTTCACTCCGGTCTGCACCACCGAACTTGCCGAAGTCTCGCGCCGTGAGGCCGATTTCACGCAGCGTAACGTCAAGATCATAGGACTGTCTGCCAACGGTATTGAGTCACACCACAAGTGGATCCAAGACATCAACGAGTGGGGCAAGACTGACCTCCAGTACCCCATCGTACGTTGTACAGATGATCTGCGAACGTCTCTCATGCCCCCCACAGATAGCCGATGCCGACCGGACGATTGCGACGCTCTATGATATGCTTGACCACCAGGACGCGAGCAACGTCGACAAGAAGGGCCTACCCCTTACTGTGAATTGAATTCTCTCTATCCTTGCATATGTATGCGATGCTGACACTCGGCGCAGGTCCGAACGGTGTTTATCATTGATCCCAAGAAGGTTATCCGCCTCACACTGTCTTACCCTGCATCATCAGGTCGTAACTTTGATGAGATTATTCGGTTAGTTTAATCACGCTCAATAGCTGTGTAGGCGTAATCTAACCCCTTTTGTTTCAGTGTTATCGACTGTACGTTAAGCGTTACTAGTGTTGACTACTTACCATCGACCACTGAACCGCACCGTCTTCAGCTCTTCAGCTCACAGAGAGGCACAAGGTGACGACCCCGGCCAACTGGAGGCCCGGCGATGATGTCGTTGTTCATGCCTCTGTACCCACTGAAGAGGCTAGGAAAATCTTCCCCAACCTTGTCGAACACAAGGTGAGTATATCGCAATTCTCATGCCAGGCAGCATATGTTAACGTGTACTTGACTTCCAGTACTACCTTAGGACTACGTCTCAGCCTGCATAACGGGCATGTGGGGAGGATTAAAATTACGAAGTTTTGTATCGTTGTACAAATAAGTACACGCAGTGTGCAGTCTGACTACCTTGAGATGGAGAAACCTGGTTTTCCATCCAAAATGACATCGCAGAAGCAATAAAGAGTTGTGTTCTTGTATGGTTTTGCATGATAACCGCCAACTCTTGTTTGTGCATTTTGCGTTCAGACTCTGAGTCAAATCAAGAGGAGATAAGCATCGAGCACGTGCCGTTCCTGCTTGCTTTGGGCGCTTACTTCTGTATTACGCGTCTCGGTCTGTTGCAGACATCCTTCTCCTCACGATTATTCTATCTAACCATGGCCACTGCTGACGGAGGCGCGTACAGGTGAGTGTTTCCGGATCTGTGATAGTTGTCATCGTATGGCTGAAACCGCGTAGCTATTCTTTAACTGTCTTTTCCCCGAGCGGGAAGCTTGTGCAGATTGAACACGCACTCGCAGCAGTATCACAGGGAACAACAAGCCTCGGTATCAAGGGTACACATCCTCTGACCTCTCCTTCAGTGATGAATCAGCTCAATGCTATTCCTGTAGCGTCCAATGGAATTGTTATCGCGACCGAGAAAAAGTCGTCTTCGATCTTAATTGACGATTCGATGCTGGAAAAGGTCGCAGTCATATGTCCCAACATTGGAATCGTATACTCCGGCATGGGGCCCGACTTTCGCATCCTTGTTGCCAAGGCACGCAAGAGCGCACAATCATACTGGAAGATCTATGGGGAGTACCCGCCCACGCGCGTTCTCACGCAGGAAATAGCCACGGTGATGCAACAAGCAACACAGTCGGGGTGCGTACATCAGTTCGGATTACCATGGCGGAGGAATGCATATTTAGTAACACTGCAGTGGTGTACGGCCGTATGGGGTTTCGCTACTCGTTGCGGGGTTCGACGTGAACCGCGGACCAACACTCTATCAGGTTGACCCATCCGGTTCTTTCTGGGCTTGGAAGGCAAGCGCGATTGGGAAAAATATGACCAATGCGAAAACATTTCTTGAGAAACGGTGCGACACGAGTACATTATCCGCATGGCTATCCTCATTCCTCTTTTTTTTCGCGATTGAAGGTACAATGATGATATCAGCTTGGAAGATGCAATCCATACGGCATTGTTAACGTTAAAGGAAGGTTTTGAGGGGCAGATGACAGAGAAGACGATCGAGATTGGGGTGGTTACCGTCCCAACGCTTGCAGAGCTTGAAGAGGGAAAGGTTGGTGGCACAACTGGGCGCGTGAAGCCAACGTTCCGGAAACTCACAGAGGAGGAAGTGCGTGATTACTTGGCGCTGTAGAGAAACCCCACGTGTACAATATGTTCCGTCGGATGCAGATGAGGGACTGCATTACATAATAATCTGGGGGCGCGGGGCGAGCGGGTGAATTGACAGCTGACATAATGATATTGATGGGGTACGTAACGTGTGCAACCAGAAGAGAGAAAGCAGCCAATTCGCACTTTCACACCCCCGTTTTCTCCCACCTACCTGCCAAGCCTTTCTTTTCATCCCTCTCTCCCTCCCTCCCGTCCTCCCAACCTCCCTGATATGCCTACTTTACCTCAGGGACGTTTATGGGTTTTGAGTATGTTCCCCTTTCCGATTCTCATTTCTAGCTGATACGAGCCGACATTCGTCGATAGTTTCCTCACTGATCTTCTCATGTGCGATTTTTGGCATCAGCATCTCCCTCTTGCGCTCTCCGAGGACGGAAAACTACCATGAGTCTAACTTTGAGAAGGATTGGCGACAGTCATCCCAGATGTGGCCTCGCGACCCCGGGCCCGGGCCCCCACCCTTCAATACTGTCGGTTTCCGTAATGTCATGATTCTGGGCACAGCGTCTTCAGCTCTGAACATGGTGGTCTCTACCGCATTGTACGTCGCCAACTTTGTATTTTCCTTGCCGTCCCCTGAACCAGAATTGGCATTAGTCTTGTAGCCTCCTTCGTAAAGCGACAAACCATCCTCTCGGCAGTTGCAGTCGAGGCGCCATGCATTTGTCCGTTTGTTCGTTCCTTTTTTCTGCTATCCAACTCACATCTACCATAGATGTTGCATCATTCATGTGGTTGACTACCGGGGCATATGCCGAACATAATATTGAGACGGGACCTTACTTCCCATATCTCAATGGTACGCTCAATGACCTCTGGCGGATATCGAAGCGATAGAAACTGATGCATCCGTAAAGTACCTGAATGCCTACGCTACAAGGTTTTGGAGGGAATTGCGTTCGTCAATTGGATCCAATGTGCGTTACAATATCGTCCAATCATCTGGTCCTCGTTGACAGTTTCCCAGTGATGCTCTACGCGAACACTCTAATGACCGTAGCCACCATATGCCATGTACGAAAACGCAGCATGTGGCTCCGCCCGACTTCCGAATTACCGAGGTTTGCGGCTCCTGCGCTCAATTTTGCCCCAAAGTCCGATACGGTATTCGATTCGTCATACGTGAACAAAACGAACGAATCAGAGGTTCCAATACTTGGGGTCTCTGCTCAGTCAGTCGACTCCCACACCCCGTCTCATTTCCGGAGCAGACTTGCTTTCCTTCCACACCCAACCTCCCGCACAGGGATACCTCCCACCGACCCATCACTGCCACACCCATCAGATTCTGTTACTTCTCTCACCCCTTCGGTGTCATCACAATCCGAAGCCACTCCTCAAAACGGCCCGGCCCATTCTCGACCAAGTACAGGTCATCGGTTAGTTCCACTAGGAGAACCGCCAACGTACTCTGGTCCTGGTTCAAGCTACGAACTTGGCGCTGTGTAGTTTTTTTTTTTTTTATCTGTTGGACTATGTTAGGCGATTCCATCTGTACCATATGTTCATGTCGGTTATCTGCGGCGTATACTGAACACTAATATACACATAAATGCATACCAAGAGCCTGTTAGAAGAAAGTCCCGGTTGTGAGAAAAAAAAAATTAGGGCCACGTTTGGTGTTTACGTCTCCGCACGCGACCAACCAAATATTAACTGTCGGGGCAGTGTGAAGCGCCAGGTCTGCTCAACCCACTTCATGTCGTTGGACTTCTTTTTTGTGCCATTGGCAGCCAAGGCCGGCGCGTCTCTGGACCAAGTCAAGGCGAGTCGAGGTTAAGAGGCACAGGACTCCTGGACGGATGCTGATTTGTTGCATTCTTTATTTCTTTATTTTATGATCGCCAGCTCATCACATGCCTCATTGCTTCGTATCCCCTGGGCAGCCTATTCATACGGATACCCCCCACTCAGCCTACTCTCAGACATCTTTTCAGCATCTCCATCGCGTTATTTCAATTTGTGCCGGTGCTTAATCAGGGTCTACCGTTCTTGACCTTGCTCGGAGACGTGCTGTTCACTTATGTCGTTGCACTCACGGTGCAAGGACCGCGCATGCCATGGATCGTCTTTTGGTGAGTTTTATTTTGTGTGGCAGGACCGACTTTTTTTTTTTCCAAATGCTCACTTGGTCGGTCAAGTTGCATGATGGGGCACCTATTCTTGAAGTGAGTTGCGCCCGTGACCGTTTCAGTCGATCACGACCCTCTGACGGAGTTTTTTTTAAATAAAATAAACAAACCAAAAACACTTGGTCGTAGTCACATTGAACGTGCGGTTTATGGCGATCCATTTGACGGGTCATACAGTATTACGGGCCCTCAGATGGTCCTTGTCATGAAGCTGACGACGTTTGCGTGGAACGTCTGGGACGGCAGGCGACCTGTCGAGGTGTGACACTTTCCTTTCTCTGGCCTACCGCCTCACCCACTGTCCATGCGAGTAGGATTTAGACAAGTGGCAGATGAAGATGCGGGTCACCAAATTTCCCTCATTAATCGAGTTCTTGGGCTTCTCGTGAGGGCATCCCTCTTCGTCATCCCTCTCTGATCAGGAGTGAACTCACAATGTGTAGATTATACTTCCCGGGCGTCCTCGTCGGCCCGTATCTTGAATATGCGACGTACTCGGCTTTGGTCGAAGGCACGCTGTTCGACGTCACAGATGGTAGCTCGCAGCCTCAACTTCGCAGACCTATCCCCAACGGGCGTAAACGCACCGCATACCGCAAGATGTTGTTCGCCCTGGGTTACCTCGGGCTCTACATGGGCGTCGCACCCAAAATCTCCTTCCACACCACATTGACAGATTGGTTCCCCGAACAGAGCTTGCCATACAGGTTCGTTTGGCTTCGTTTGTTCACCCGCCATACCAAGTTTACCCCAACATGACTACCTCCGTACGACACGCCCACAGGATCCTCATCCTCCAGATCGCTGGCTTTATCGAGCGCTCCAAATACTACGGCGTGTGGATCCTGACCGAAGGCGCGAGCATCCTCACTGGCCTCGGATTCACCGGCTATGGGCCGTCGGGCGTCGCCACCTGGAACGGCGCAGCGAACGTCGACGTATGGAAGATCGAGGTTCCGGAAAACTTCAAGGGGCTCATCGATTCGTGGAACATAAAGACGAACGTGTGGCTGCGCGAGTGCATGTACAAACGAGTGACCCCTAAGGGCGAAAAGGCTGGGTTCAAGAGCAGCATGCTCACGTATCTCACCAGCGCGGTCTGGGTACGTCTAGCTCGTCCGCGGGGTCCCACGGTAGATGCTCATTCCTTTTGTGTACAGCATGGCATCTCGGGAGGGTACTATCTGACCTTCTTGTTGGGTGGCTTCGTCACGACCGTGGCCCGCCTTACCCGGTCGACAATTCGCCCTCTCGTCCTCCCCGTTGTTCCGGGACCTACTGGTCACAAACCTGCCGGTGGCCATGACGCGAATTCATCACAATCGCGCGCCAGCTTGCTTAAAAGTGCATACGATGTGGCCGGGACCGTATGCGCAATCCTGGTAGTCAACTTTACCAGCACACCTTTCATCATCCTCCACTTGCCCGACAGTATCAAAGCGTGGCGCCGATTGCACTGGTACGGGCTTTGGATGATTTTTGGCGGAATGGCTTTCTTTTACAGTGGGGGAGCCGCCTGGCTGAAGGGTCTCCAGGCAAGACGTGTGCGACGGGCAAATGCTGCCACCGTTTCCACCAACGGGTCCAGCACGCCCAGCACTCCGCCGACTGTCCCGCCTGTTGATGCTGCTTTCCGCATGGCAGAAAAGAAACTTTCGTAAATAGAACAGCCTATCATACTTGCAGAAATATGATCAGGAACTGAATTGCGCATGACGTGCCGCATGGATTTATGCATACAAATTTTGTTCGAGCGTGTCGGAATGACCAGGTTATGACAAAACGACCCAACACACGCCGCATACAACTCATCTGGACATAGGAATACCAAGTGGAGAACTGTACGCCTGTTCCACAGCTGCTTAGACCTTGAAACCGCGGGACTTTCGGCGACCACGAGCACGCTCGAACTAGAAAACTCAATGAATGACTATGGACCTTGTAAGTTGTGATAGACCTACTTTGCGACCCTTGGAGATAGTGAATGGCTTTTTGTGCTTGTGAGGACCCATGCCAAAGTGCTTAACAGCCTCTCGTGTGTTCCGCTTGCCGCGGAGCAGCACGGTGTTGGAACCGGTTGGTGAACGAAGAGCAAGCTGATCGAGGGTAAGCGCTTCCCCACCAGCCTTCAGGATGCGTTCCTTGGCACTCTTAGTGAAGCGAAGGGCAGCGACACAGAGCTTTGGTATTTCTTGTAGACGGACGTCATCTGTGACAGTGCCAACCTGAATGACTGTTTTCGACGAAAGATCGTCGACTTTCTCAGTCTCCTTTACGATACGAGAGAGAGAGATGGGAGGTCGATTGGTCTTGGATAAGAAAAGTCGGTGAAGGATGGCCTAAATCGCTAAAATGAATATCTCGCGATTGAGCCAAGAGGTTAAAACTTGACCTTGTTGAACTTGGAGTCTGTACGGCGTGCAAGGAAGCGGTACAACTACATTTGATTGGTTAAAAGAAAGTATATTGGCGCACGGAAAATCAGATACCTTAACCAAAAGGAGGAGGTAGGGGTCCTCGCTCGCTGGAGCAGTGCGGGCACCCTTCTTGACGTGATGCTTTGCAATGTCGATACCCTGTTGAGCACGTAAGAAGAGTTCCGACGCCGACAGTGCGAGGCGGAGCTCACCATTTTGTCCTTGAAGTTGTTTGGGCTGTTGTCGTCGTTGATAGCAAGGAGAGGCTGATTACGAACTGTGCAGTTACACGAAAGTACGTTTCCGGTCTGAGTCTGAAATGTTGACCCGCTCCTTGTCCAAGTTTGGTCATGGTTGACTCTTTGCCCTCAACTCCCACCATGGTAAGCGCAGTCAGCCAACGGTCCCGTCTTTTCCCTCATTTATTGGTCTGCAGTACAGCGAACCAGCAGCTCCGCCAGTTGATCCCTACTCTGATGCTTACAATGCCCCTCCTGCGACGGCAGCAGCTCCAGCCACTGCCGCCGAGAGTCGCGATCCTCCTCGTGGTCGTTCTCGGTCTCGCAGCCCCCCTCGCAGCGCTGGTTACCGCAGCCCATCTTACCGAGGTTCGAGGCGTGCTTCTCCGCCCCCCAGGCGCCCGCCGCATGCTCCCATTGTCTGTATTTGGGTTGACTGCAGGAATTTTTTTTTTTTGCTGATTGAAATTGACAGGCTCCTAACCCAAGCAGCGTGCTCGGTGTCTTTGGGTTGAGTATCCGCACGGCTGAACGTGACCTCGACGAGGAGTTCAGCCGGTTTGGGCATGTTGAAAAAGTGACCATCGTTTATGACCAAAGGGTACATTTTAACCCTATACCCAGTGATCGTACCCCCTATCTGACTCCACATCAGTCTGACAGGTCTCGTGGCTTTGGTTTTATCCGTATGAGCACCGTGGAGGAAGCCACGAAGTGCATAAATGAGTTGAATGGCGTCGTGCGTTCTTTGGTTACCAAATTTAATTTTTTTTCCCTTGATCTTATTTTGATCATTAGGACTTGAACGGCCGCCGGATCCGCGTTGATTATTCCGTGACTGATCGGCCCCATGCCCCGACCCCTGGCGAATATATGGGACATCGTCGGTCTTCCCACCGCGATTCGTACTACGGTCGGGACAGTCGTGATGGTCGTGAATATCGCGACAGCCGTGATCGTGACCGCGGTCGGGGGCATTCAGGCTACGATAGGGATCGTGATCGTGATCCTTATGGTCGTGATAGCCGCGACCGCGAGCGTGATTGGCGCAGGAGCTCGCCTCCTCGTCGTCATTCGCCCGATTACCGCAGACGCAGGAGTTACTCCCGAAGTCCTCCCCGGGGCAGTAGTCCAGCTCGTGCGGCAAGGGACTTTGAGGGCGCCAATGACAGCTCCCGGTGGTAAATTTTGTTTCCAATTATTTGTCTATGTGGCGCTTCGTGGACGTCCTTGGTTTCCGGACGAACATTGTGGCGGGACAAGGTTGAAGTGTTGCAAGCGCGAAGTATCAGTGTCCAAGTCCAATCGCCCTGTCGTCCCCAAGTTTGCTTTCCTTTCAGTCCATACTACAATAGTTCGCAAAGTGTCAAGTTGACAAGTTTTCTGCTATGCTCGCCTCTTGTCTTGTAGTCCTCCCTTCTACGTTTCGTCATCTGTTGCAAGCCCAAGCCACATGTAGATTGAAGCCGTACAGTCTTTCGTCGATAAGGGCCATCGTACAATGTGCAACATGAAAGTTGAAAATTTGAAATCAGGGAAGGACGTGAAAGCCCCTTGGCGCGATGGTGACTCGAACGGGAAAATAAGGTAAGGGACTGACTCGCGTGGGTACCAGGAGCGCCGATTTCCTTTGTGGGGGGCGTTTTGTCGGTTATAGGAGGGTGATCCCTTTAGTTGTGATGGGTGTGGGTGATGCACAGCTGCAGCAGGTTGGCTGACTGCTCATCTGTGAGCAGGGGGTGCTTGTCTCCCAGCTGTCACGATGTAGATACCCGTATACCTTAGTGTCCTCATGAATGAAACTTGTTTTGATCGACCCTCTCACATTACATACGCACAGCTCTTTCTTCCTTCAACCTTGTTGAGAGCCAATCGTTGGGTCAGATTTCCCTTCACTTGGGCTCTAAACGATGCCCAGAATACGCAAAAGTGAGTACGTGCTGTGGTTGAGTGGAACAGGTCCGTAATCGTATTCCTACGCCTAGAGACGAGCAAACGGGGCACAACCGTCCAACGCGCTAAGGTCAAACGCAAAGTCGCAGAGAGCAGGAAAAAGTCAAAGAAGGCAGCGAATAAGGATCCCACCTGGAAATCGAGCGCGTATTCCTACATCCATACTTTATTCTGCATCCTGACAATACTCTGCTCCCTTAGAGAAGGCAAAAGATCCTGGCATCCCGAACAATTTTCCATATAAAGACCAGATCTTGGCCGAGATAGCTGAGGAGAGACGACAGGTCCGCATTTACCCGTCGTTCTGAACGTCTTCCAAGTAATCGGAACGTGGATTTGCTTTGTGCAGGCCGCCGAGGCAAAAGCACGACGGAAGGAAGAGAAGAAGAATCTCCGAGCACAGCAGAAACTCGCTTCCGCTCCCGAGGCAAATGGGAGGGGCGGTGGTGGCGATGACGGCGGCTCAGACGGCCAGGGGGACAATGACAATGCTGAAGACGAAGATGGTCACTTCGTTGGCGTCGCGACGCTCGGCGGTCCCACGAAGAGCTCGCCGTCCAAGTCGATGTCGATGTCGATGTCGGGCGCAGGCGTACCAGTCGTCGCTGCTTCTGCGGGTGCAAAAGATGGCGATGGCGCACCGCTCCTCCTCAACTCGGACCTGCCACATCTTGCCGCCGTACTCGACAAGGCAGACGTCGTGATCGAAGTCCTCGACGCGCGGGACCCGCTCGCGCACCGCAGCAGCGCCTTGGAGGCACGCGTCAAGTCGAAGGAGGGACAAAAATTGTTACTTGTGCTCAACAAGATCGGTGCGTGCGCACTCATTCCTCTGATACAATGCTACGTGAGGGCTGACAGGACCGCCCATAGACACATGTCCTCGCGAACCGACCGCCGCATGGGCTGCTCAGTTGCGTCTAGAGCACCCGACGCTGCTCTTCCGCGTCGCATCGTCCTTTCTCCCACCTGTCGTCACGTACGAACCGACAAAGGGAAGAGGAAAGAACAAGGAGCCGTTAGACGATGCATGGGGCTATGATGCAGCATCTCAGTTGTTGAGGTCCTGGGCCCAGGAGAAGACGGGCGACGGGCCCTTGTACGTCGCCGTCGTAGGCCTTGCGAATGTACGCCCCAGTCCTTTCTCTTCCCTCTGATCTTAGTGTTGACGTCGTATAGTCCGGAAAGAGCGCATTCATAAACTCTCTCACTCGCAAAGCCACACTCGACGTGTACGCGGCGTCCTCCTCGTCCGCCAACTCCCCAACCACGACGCCACATGCCCTCGAAGTGACACTCGAACTAAACGGCAAGCCCGTCGTTTTCATCGACACCCCAGGGCTGGCCTGGCAGCCTTCCGAGGAAGAGGATCGGGAGCGGCGGCATGCTCTCGACGTCCTCTTGCGCAACAAAGGTCACATCGAGCGACTGAAGGACCCTAGGCCTGCCGTATCTTGCATCGTCTCACGCGCTGAGGCAGAAGACCTCATGGTCTCCTACGGTCTTCCAGCCTTCTCCAAGGGCGATGTGGATGCGTTTCTCATGGGCATCGCCCGCGCTCACGCGCTCATAAAAAAGGTCAGTCAGCCCTATTTCCATATGCGTCCTTTGAATCCTTCGCCAACTCCCACGTTTTTCTCTTCTTCCCCCAACCCAATTCTCAGGGTGGAACCCCGGACGTTGCCGCCGCCGCACGCATCGTCTTGCGTGACTGGTCTACCGGCAAGTTCTCGCGGTATGCCGTCCCGCCCGCATTCTCGAGCCCGGGGACCACCACCAGCGCAGATGCTGCCGTGTGCCCGACGTTGGCGACGATATACGCGGGCGATGCGGCGCTCCTGGAGAGACTTTCGTCGCGCAAGGACCTCCGCCGAACCCGCGACCTCGTGCGGCTGTCCTCGGAGCCGATTGACGATCGTGCTCTTGCGCTAGAGACGCCGTGGTTCGGCACGGACGCTGCAAACGGCGCGAGCGACTCGGATGGTGGCGAAGACGAGGAAGGAGACCCGGACGAAGCTGGGCTTGTCGAGAGCGCCGAATTCCACGGGTTGGAGGGATCTGTCTCGGGCGACGAAGATGAAGATGACGACGATGACAGCGAAAATGTGGGTATGGACGAAGAAGATGTGTCACCTAACGCGCACTCTTCCTCCGCCCGAAAACGCAAACCGCCATCACTACCCCAGTCGGACCCTGTGCGACCCCCGAAAAAGGTCACCTTTGCGGGTATCCCGACTCAATCGAAGAAACAAGTGCCGCTGTCGAATAAAAGGGCCAACCCGCCTCTCGCCCGTAACAAGGGGCAGAAAAATGCTAGCCTTTCTTCTGGTCCGTCGGCGACTGCGGCCAACTCGGGTGCGCGTAGTACACGCACACCTGCAGGGGCAGCACGAACGCGACCGCGCGCACATAAGCCCCCTGCCAACGCACCTACGGCGACGGCTCAAAAACGTGCAGCAGGTGAGGACGGCGCGTACGATTTTAGCAAATTCTTTTGAAGAAAAAAAAAAAGTAAAATAAAATAACAAAAGTAGCATATATTTATATTTTTGCTTTGGTCCGAAGAGTTAGATTATACACACATGGGCAATTTCATCCTCAAATCTCGGAGAATGTCCGACAATGACGGAAAGACAAATCGTGGGTGAGGTGTGGGTCGGTTTGAACTATAGCAAGGAATGGAAGAAGTGTACATCAACAAGTAGTCCGTCTGCGTACGTACGTGAAGTGATCGTGAGGAAAAGTCGAAGAGACCGAATAGGACACTGTCTCGTGTGCGTGTATGTATGTGGGATGGGGGAGTAGTATCGCATAGCTACATGTCGCAGCGAAGATAGAGCACGATAGGGCAAAGTAGATAAACAAACAACAGATCAAGAAATATGAAAAAGAAAAAGATGCGTCTATTGAAAACAGGCGGCTGACCGCGCATGCCATCGTCATTGTCATCGAGGGTTGAAACGTCGAAAAAAATGAAATAAATAAATAAAAGCAGGTAAGAAGAATCCCGTCCGTGCAATGAAGAGATACGTAAAGATGAAAAAAGAAGTAAAGAAGTGGAAACAAAAATAAATAAAAAAGAGGGGGTCAACCAACGGCGCCAACTGGGGGACGGCAGTGTTGGTAGGAGTGGCGGTGGCGGCGGCGGCGGCGGAGTGACGTTTCACAATTCACAATACGACACGGATGACGGCTGAACCGCCCGCATCGAGCGCCGCACCCGCAAAAGCTTCCGGCGCGCGCTCGAACGGCAACACGCGCCCCGCACCATATTCGCCTCCGAGCCCGAGCAACGCGTCCGGCGACGGGTACTGCAACGCGGGCATGGCCACCAGCGCCGCGAGCGCGTCGCGCACGTCCCCACCCTCGAAATCGATGTCCGCGACGCACGACACCCACGTGTAGTCGACCGACCGCCCGCGCGAGGGGGTTGGCGGTGGTGATACCGCGGTTGTGGACGAGCTGGGAGACGTCACCATGCTGCTGTTCCTCTTGGCCTTCTTTTGGGAGGAAGATCTTTTCGGGCCGCTGCCGCGACCGATCGTCATGGCGCGCTTGAGGCTGCGCACGCCCGCGAGCCAGTGATCCTGCATCGTAGGCACGGCCTTGCCTGAGCCAGCGTCGCCGACGATGGTCGTGAACTGCGCAGGGCCACGCGATACATTACCACGGTCTAGAAGGATACGTGAGGCGTCCCAGATCTCGCGTCCGCCAATCATGTCGAAAACAAAGTCGACGTCAATGTCGAGAGTTTGAAGCACCGCCAGCGGTGAGCCGACGCAGATACCTTCGACGCCCCATGTGCGCAGGCGTGCACACACCTCTTGAAGTCTCCTAGGGATGCCTGTCCCCAGCGCTTTGTCGTCAGATGCGGAGAACAGCATGTGCGGCTGGGAAGGCGCTGTCATAGCGGCGTCATAACCAACGGCGGAAGGATCCACTTGGACAACGACATTCACGCCAATGGCACGTAGCATAAGCGTCGCGAGTCCCCCAGTACCGTCTTGTCCGCGGAGAATGAGGGCAGTACCGCCACTTGATAATAATGACGGAGATCTAGACGCCGTGTAGGTGCGTACGGCGCGGTATGCCGAGACTCCCAGAGTCGCGAGAAGGGCAAGAGATTCGAGGGAAAACGAAGGCGCAGAGTCCGCTGGGGCGGGTGTGAACAAAGGTATGCTGGGCTGGGGGGCGCGGTGTAGTCGACATCGATCGAGGAGGACAAACTCGCAAAGTGCGCCGCACTGTGTGTGTGTGTCGATCGATGGTCAGTACAGCAAGATGTCAGGTGGACATTTACGCTGTAGGAACGGACCTTTTTCGCATCAAGCAAGCCGATTACCCACTCTCCTTTTTTCAGTGTTTCACTGGAGACTTCCAATCCGCACTCCACCACCCTTCCCAAGATGCCGCGTCCGGGTACAAAGGTGGTCGCACCTTTTCCTCCTGCGTCACTCGCAGCGAGCCTGTCCGTCAGGATCTGTTTGTCCAGACCTTCCAGGCCAACGGCATAAACTTGGACCAGCACGGCAGAATTCGGAACGAACGACGGTGGCGGTCTGTGAGACGAAAGGGCAATCGCGCCCGTCAGATCGCGCTTCTTTTGTAGCCGCGGAGCCGAGCTGCGCTTTCGAAAGCCTGATGAGAGGAAAGATGCCGAGGCAGCAGCGCCGCGGACAACCTCGATCGACACCATGCTAATCTGTGCTCGGCCATCACGAGGCAAATCTACGCGACCACCCCCGAGGCTGCGCCACGGGTCTTCTGGCCGGTACGAAGCGCGAGGTAGGGTGAGCGTTGTGTAACCCGGTGCAGGGGCAGGGACAGAGCTGCCAGGAAACTGGGGAAGCTCTACAGTGCGCGAGCTGAGCGATATGCGCGTGTGTGCGTGCGAGGCCTGTGAGGGGGGACGGACGTCGTGGGAGTTGCTTGTGATGCTGTTGGCGCGTGAGAGCGATGGAGAAAACGGGCCCCTTACGTGTGACGGGGGCGGTGAGGAACGGTGATCATCTGTCGCGTCCTCGTCTTCTTCGAGCAGAGCGGTCATCCGACGATTGGTGATAGGACGGCTGACCACCGTTCGCGGACGCGGGCGGTGTTGTTTCGGCTGATGGGTGATACGGTCCGTGCGGCGTTTCGACGAAGAGGCGGGGGACTGGACGAGCCAACGAAACTCCTTTGCCCAATCCTCGTCGGTGTAGGTGTATGACTTGGACGGAGTCGAGAGGCGCTTTGAGCGTGACTGGCTTACCGGTCGTTTTTGCAACGCGGCAAAGGCGGCATGGAGTTCATCCGAGGTGGGTGGAGTGGAGCACGAGATGGCTGAGTGGGTGGATGAGGCCGAGGAGGATGACGACGACGACGGTGACTTGTCGTCTGGGGAGTGTGAGGGAGAGGCATCGGGAGGGACGAACGAGATGGGGGGGTCGATGAGCATGGAGGTAGGAGGGGAAGAGAAAGGAGTGTAGAATAGCTCGTCTCCCGAATCGTCGTCAGAGTCACTGGAATTGAAAACTGACGTTATTTGATGTGGTGGAGGAGAAAATGGCAGTGACACGTCCTCATTGGATGACGGGACATCCGATAAACCTCCACGGTTCACCGTCACCGTCGCCGTTCCGCTCTGATAACCGTCCGTGGACCGCTCCACTGCTGCGGGCGGGGCCACCTCAGTATAGCCGAGAGGTGCTGCGGCATCAGATTTCGTAGAAGAGAAGGCGAGAGCAGCTGCTGTGCGGGCGAGGTCGTCCTTGGAAGAATAGTACTGCTTATCGGGTGGGAAAGTGTAGGACTGAGATGGTCTACCGAGTAACGTTTGCAAGAGCGTGGGTTTTGGCATCCGGGTGAGATGTCCGTGAAAGGTTCTTGGGTTTCCTGCGACGAGTGCGATTGGTGTTGTTAAAACTGCATGTGTACTCGTGACCGAGTAGCTATACTAGCACCGCGCGCAGCACTTAAGGGGGTGAGTGAGCTAGCTCAGGCTCTTTAATGCAATCCACGCCTGAGCAATGCCGCAGCCTCGCTACCCTTTGCCGCGTTCGGATCGGACCGGACCCGATCAAACTCAGCCAATGATATCATCATACGTTCTCTGAAAAACACAGTTATCCGCCATATTATATACTGCCACTGACAACGAATCGCAATTTAGTCCTCCATCTCTTCCTCCTGACGAGTGCACGACAGCCAAGCGAACCACATCATCGTACGAAGCTGCAAGCTATCCTCCTTCCAAACCATGCTCTGATTCTGCTCCCGAAATTCTCCTGTCAACTTCTCGCACCTTGCGATATTCTTCGGGCTGACAAATTCGACGGCAACCTTGATCGAATCCGCCAGATTTGCAACCTAAGTACCATATAATCACCGTTCCTCACGGTCTTATCTTGAGATACATACCTGGTGTGCACATCCTGCCGGGACAAACACCGCATCCCCAGGACGCTGATATACTCGATGGCTCTTGATCCCATAGTCGTCATACAGCTCCTTCCGCAGCTGAGCATCCAGATAGTACTGCTGTGATAAGATGGGGTCGTGTTGCCCATTTGATCCAAATCGTCGTTTGAGGAACCTCCGCAACCGATCTGCGTCTTCTGCACGGAACAGATCCCACGCAGCCACTCCCGGTGACCCGTCGGGTCGGGATTCTGAATGGACCATGATGTTCACCCCATCTGCCATATCCATATGAAGTCGCGTCGAGCCTTTCGAATCCTCTTCATCAGTCGTGGCCAGTGCAACATACATCTTCGGCCCTTTTGTCAAAGCCACCATCATCAACGCTCAGGAGCAAGTCGAGCACGCCGGGCCACGTACCGAGATCTGGCATCACAGTATTCGACGGGAAGTGCGACGCAATGTTGAGCACCCCGTCTCTCCGAGTGTAATTGGGTATTGGTACCCCCTTTTGGAACTCTTCGTATAGTTCTGGTAATGCCGCCTTGAAATCGCTGCTGGACGGCCAATCCTTCAGCTTCCAGCGATCCGTCCTGCCTTCGTACTTGCCAAAATACCCGAAAAATTCTCCAACCGTGACGCGCTTGCTCGCATCTGTCTGGCATTCTACAATTGAGCAGTTCTGCGCCCCTTGCTTCTCGCGGAAGTGCTCGGGTCGCCATCGGATGCCAAACTTCTCACCAAGGCCCGTCACAACCAGTGGTGCACCTAGTGACCACACCTTTCTGAATTCTACGTCCGTCAACTCGCTCGTCGTGTAGGTCTTCGTGGCGTGTGATGGGATTCCCGATGGATCTTCTACATTCAAGGGCGGTGTTTCCATATGGCCTGCCGACGACACTGCAGGACTAGCAGGTAGCCCTCCAGGTGCCTTCACCATGACCAACGGAGTCACGTCCTGTACCTGGAGAAAAAGAGGGAAGAAAGAAAGAAAATGGTCAGCGATAGTAACTGGGGCTACAACTAGCCCACTAGGCACCTACAGATTCTGGCTCCTTTGCAGGACCACTAGGCACACATGTGGGGCCATCTGAAGTTTGCACAGATGGACCAGCATCTGGCCCAGAAGTCGCAGGAGGTGCCGTCGTCTCCTCTTGAAGTAGTTTCTCCATGCTCTCGATGACCCCTTCCAGCTCAGCTTTGTCGAATCGGGACATGGGCGAAAAGTCAGAGAACTGGTGCTCGTTCCGGCGTGTGCATGATAAAAAGAATGGGTTTGTATGGGCGTGCGACTCGCGCTTCGCTTGGAGAGCTGCGATCTCGCTGTCGCTAGCCCCGGTGCGGTATTGTGTCAACTCGCGGACCTTGGCGAAGCATTCCGCACAAGCCTCGCGTCCGCAGAGCCTACACATCCACGATGATGAAAAGATGGACGTCATGCACGTATCTGGCGAGCAAGCAATTCATCACAAGGCAACAACAGAGCTGAATGTAATGACGCACCGCAAGTCGCACGGACATCGCTGTCTCGCGGTCTTCGTATGATCTCCGGTTTACGGAGGTGTTCTTGCTCCTCCTTCAGCGTTGGAAGAAGGGCACGGGCGATTGTAAGCTACCGGGGGATTTGGATAATGTACAGGCGTTATTTTATCTATGGGCATGGGTCTCATACCTTCAATTCTTTGATATACACCGTGTCGAGCGGTCGATTCCATCGTGTTGGGAACTTCATGGTCGGCGCATCAGCCTTCTGGTTCTCAACGAAGCTGACCCCAACGATGTTCTGCTTTTCATCCTTAAGGAAAAAACGAATGCCCTGGAAACGACACGTGTCTCCGGCCCAACGGCGCGTGCAGGACACGCACCGCGGGAAGCTTTCTGACTTATACCGATTTGACATGCAACGTGCAAACTGCAGCTCAGGGTGAAAAGGTCCATTCCCACTGGCTCCTCCTGTCGTGTTTTCATTGCCCGCCCCTGTATGAAACGTGGGTCAGATATATGATAGAATCGCGAGATGATCGTATCAGGCGCTCACGATCTGTAGTCGGGGCTCTGTTATCATTGATACTTGGGCCCGATCCGGGCGTGTAGGCTTGCAGTTGGGCTATTACAGAAAAGGAAAGACAATGACACGCCCCAAATCAGTAATAGCACAACTATAGAACATGAGGCGCAGATAACCCAGGGTACAACATACCATTTTGCGCCGCAATCTGCGCAGCCTGATTCCGCTTGTTTGTAGTATAGCCCCGGCGCGATCCATTTGCTAGGATAGGGAAAACGTGTGAGGCGGTACATTCGCCGATGGATGTGACATATGGCTCACTTTCGACGGCATCTCTTCCATTCGATCGCTTGCGTTTATTCCTGGAAGGCTGTGTTTCCTCTGGCCCAGCTCGCTTACGTGAAGGGGATTCGGGCATCGGCGCCGAAGGGGGAGGATATGGGTGAGGCATGTATGGATACAGCATGCCGGGGTGCGGTATTGGCGAGTAAAAAGCAGGATGTGGCAAGTAAGCGGGTGATGGTATGTGTCCATGTTGTGGATGTGGATGCTCTGCCATGCCACGCGCGGAGGGGACACCCGCCGTGGGACGGCCAGGATGCGGCCATGCACCTGGAAGAGGACAAAAGGTGTGAGAAGGTGTGGCAGGGTAAGATGGGCGCTACGCCCACCATAAACTGCAGGCATTTGCGGAGCCCTCTGAGAATAAGCGGGATGTGGGTGCTCTTGGCGGGTATACGTGGCAGGATCGGGTCTGGAGGGATAGGGTGAAGAAGTACCAGTAGCCGAGGGATCGCTTGGTATCGCTGAGAGGATAGACAAGGTCTATAGAGTTCAGCACCAGATTAAGGAACACTCACACGTTCGCTCATCTGAGTATGAAGATTGTGTCATAGTTGGAGACCCGAAAGCAGGCGAGACATCAAGACGCCCAGCCGGACTAGTCCAAACAGAAGGTTCGGAGAAGCCTTCCTCGTGGGTCCTAGATAAGTGTGCGTGATATTCGGGATATGCGCCCGGAGAAGGCGCATAACCTCGCGGAGGGGGCATGTGGTCTACCCTTTGCCTATCGTGATCTGCCCCGTCCCAACTGGCAGGGGCAAGCTTGTATGCTGTGCCGCCATTCGCGGTCCTATGATTGGGGGGAGGCGGCATGGGCGGGTGTGTGTATGGTGTGGTTGCTGCATAATGATGGCCATTCGAAAAGGGAGGAGACTGGTGGGGGAGGCCATGGTCGATCGCAGAGGCAGCAGAGGATGCGACCGGGTTGAGGAGTTCATTTATGGAAGTGCGCTTATGGGCATGGGGGTCATGAACGGCCCCATTCATCGCTGTCGAGGACAGCAGGCCGGCAGGGTTTGGTTCACAAGTAGTAGAGAAAATGAGGGAATTAGAGAGGGGGGAAGGTTTGGGGGGGTCTATAAGAGAGAGCGAGAAAGAGGGGAAGCAAGCCACGCCCAATCGCTGGGTTTTAAACGTGAAATGGTCTCCGCTCTGTTGGAGGGGGTGGAAAAATAAGTGATCACATCGAGTCAAAACTTGGCGCGCCGACTCAGCGTGGCATCAAACGTGTTGTACTGCCTCGCCGCTGCAACATGCGGCAACGTCAAAGAGTGACGGTCATCGCGGGCATCATCCGCGGGTTCCTCGCCTCCCGCTGCGGAACTCTCAACAACGCTGAGCTTTCGTTTCAACAGCCGATCCGCTCACCGACAGCGACGGCCAACGAGCGGCGGAAACGACCGAACCCTACTTTGGCACCCTTTGGTCATCAAACACGATATTGAATCCTTCCATGCAGAAACTCGTGTCTCAAACAAACTTAATCCAGCTAAACAATTACCTACAACACCAAAATCCCAAAATGAAAAAAAAACCCAGGTGATGAGTCAGTCAGAACCGGTCTCGCAAAAACCCGGCGACCTTCGAATACCATATTGAAAAGATGGGGGTAAACCAGGTGGATACAACTCCGAAGATCGCCCAATACCATCATCGCTCGTTTGATTCTCCCAAAATCACCGCTGCTTCATCGGCGCGCGATGTTACGCCCTCCATAGGTGATTGTGAAGTAGTTTCCGTGTATGCTGAGGGAAGATCGGACCGTGTGAGCTGCCGTCCCAAGGTTTTAAAACGAACGCTCATAAGGCTTACTGGAGGCGCCGGAAAGAACGGCTTCTAAGAATCACACATCAACTGGGAAGGGTAACAGATTGGTGACGGAAAACATCACCTTTTGCATTCCCACTAAGTGCTGCCGATTAAATCATTAATTATCGATCGGTCACTTGGTCATGTGAAGAGTGAAAATTTCGGCACACACCGTGATTGAGTTCCGGGGTTTTGTTTGCCCGCTCTTGAACCATGCTACCAAATGACTTGTACATGAGTGAAGGCGTGGAGGTACCCATAGGAGTGGGGTCATCTGGAATGGAGGCTGGCGTGGAGACCGCTCCAGACACCACGGGTTGCGACAGAGGCCGACTAGGGGAAGGGGAGACTCGCCCTTCAGGCATGTGCAAGCGGCGCGCTATGTTCTGGGCCTGGACGGCCTGACCCGCTGATACGGATTTCACAAAATCTGGTCGGCAGTCCGCGAACATCTGCAATGCCTTGATGGAGCCCCATTCTATGATTTTGCTGTTGAGCCACTCGAGCGAAACGGGCTTGGTCAAGAAGTCGTTGCACCCCGCCGCCAGCGCAGCCACCCTATCGGATTGTAACGATGACGCAGTCAAGGCCACAATGATGACAGAGGAACGGGGGGGACTCGATGACATGCGGGAATCGTTCGAAATATCCGACGGTGTGCGCTGACCTTCCGTCTGCGGGGTTCCAGGATATCCCTGCGATGCGTTGAGCTTCTCTATCCGACGGATCTCCTTGGTCGCGGAGATGCCGTCCATGACAGGCATTTGAATATCCATCTATGACCAGACCTCCGTGAGAAAGTGCTTGAAAGCGCTTTTGGGCGGGCCAGACGCACCAAAATGAGATGGAATCTCCCGCTCCGCCACTTTTCGACAGCCTCTTCCCCGTTCTTAGCCACATCGTACTTTATCTTCTTTTTTCTCATGAATGTGGAAAGGAGTGTTTGGTTGATGGGGTTATCTGGCCCAATCTTACAACGTTAGATCCTGGAACATAAACGAGTCTACACACCTTCAACGATGAGAACGCTGATTGGCGGAACGATGCTTGGTTCGGTGGGCTTTGCTTTCCTCATCGGAGCCTTCTCTGTTTGGGCCCGACGGTTCCCTGGGCCCCATCTCGATGGTGACAATCTGGCACTTGTCGGTGACGTTTCCATTGCGCCTGTCCTCTTCGCAGCCTGGCGCGTGGTCGGCGAAGTTCCGGCATGACTGACACCAGACGTCGCGGGCAGCTCGCCACCGGGAATTGCCGCCATCGACATGGCCGCGCCAGAGCGCCCAGCATCACCGGGAACCTGCGTTATGGGACTACTTCGTCGCTGTTGGACTGACCCGGGAAGGCCAAGAAATGTGACACCCCCTCCTTGGCGTGCCGTATCCGAGTGCCTTCGGCTACCACGCGAACTGGTCTGCCCGTCCTCACCACTCACGCTCTGTGAACCCGACCGAGAACTGCGAGCACGAGGAGGGTGAAAGAAAATAGCTGCCGGTTGACCATTGGAACTTTGTATGACTAGTCCGGAGGAGGGAGATGAACCAAGTTTCTCTGCAGCCTCGGAAAAGTAGTCCATCCCTTCGGTTAACCCTAGCGGCGATGGCGGCAACCCGAAGTTGTCAGGTGTCGGTTCGACAGCAGCCCTTGGCGAACGCATTGCGTGATAGGAATAACCACGAGGACTAGGGGACGGCCGGGACACCGGTGACCTAGGACCAAGGCTTTGCTGGAAGTAGGATGCCGCAGGGTACAACCCAGGGCTCATGGGTGACGTTGCGATGGGTGAGAAGAAAGGGTCTACTATCGGTTTCATAGCTGCCGTGTGTAGCGCCGTGAGAACGCGGCGTGGACCAGCAGGTTTCGGGATGACTATGACCTCTAGCAGGCGGCAGGCTGCTGTCCCATTGCTCGGTACAAGCTCAGATTGTAGAATCCCTTTCACCAGCTTGAAGTTGGCCAGACTGGTGAAGTGAATAATCACAGGTGCACTTCTCGGTGACGAAGTTGTCGGAGAGTGTCCGATGACACGAACGACTTGAGGAGAGGACCGTGGCCTGTGATTGGCAGCCAGGTTTGGTCGCTTGCGTGAAAATTGAGAGGGATTGGGCAGTTCTACACGGAGCTTTCGAAGATGTTCTCGAAGCACCGGGATATCATCATCGATCATAATGAAATGAGGCGTTTGTTTCGGGGACTTCGGGGTGAGAGGAACTGATGGTGGGGAGTCTTGCTCGTCAAGTGTCTGGAGAATGGAACTACCACCGAGTGCTTCATTGACTACAGGGGGGTGTTCAGCTGGAATATTCAGCGCCTCTCGAGCGGGTGAGGCTTCAACGTCTGGATCAGATGACGCATGACTGACATCGAGCCCCCATGATGCCAGATAACTCGTAAGGTGCTGAGCGAACATGCCCGCTGCATCCGCATATAAAGACACCTTCTTTCCCTTCAAAGTGCCAACAAACTGTGCAAGATCCTCGAGGGTGGGCTCCTCGGATAACTTGAAGTCGGGGAATGCCTGAAGGATAGGGTCATTCTCGGATAGGACGATGGCAGGATCGACAACGGCAGGAGAACCCCGCTCAAGGGTCATAGATAGTTTGCAGATGAACGCTGTGTCCGTCGGCTCACGAGTGAGGGATGCGTTGACATGGTGCACAAGTCGGTTGAGAATGTGAGAGTCTAGATTTGGTTTTGTGCGGATGGGAGTCGTTCGAGGAGGGGTTCCTGTGGTATTATGTACGAAGTTGTGGATGATTTGAAAGGTGCAACGTAGAGGTAGATCGGGATCAGGAGGCGCGAGAGCATCGGCAGGCTCTGTAGCATCCAGAGGAACCTCGAAGACGGAAGTCTCTCCTGCGCCTGGCGATCCACTAACTGGGGCCACTAAGAACAGCCCAATTTGGATGCAGTCACCGCGATGAGCTGTAGCGAGCATTTGACGTACAATCTGGGCGAAAAAATAAGTACAAAAAGTAAGTATAGGGAGTATTGACTGACGTGTGATAAAGTGTAACTGATCCCGATCTCATCACCCTTCACTGCGATGTGCTTCATCCCAACATCCCCATGGAACAGGACGAGGTCGACGCCGACTTCAGCAGTCATCCCGCCAAGGGCATCGCCAACACTCTGTAAGTTTTCACCAATATCAAAGTCGCGCATAGAGACCTGGGATGCCTGTAACGGTGCATCGGAAATGGAGCTACAAGAACCCTCAGTGGTTGTTGTTTCATTGAATGGTTCGCGCGAACGCGAGGAAAGGGGGCCATTGAGAAAGGCCATGTTGGCGAACATGTAATTCAGACTCTTCATGACAGTGAATAGTGCTGAAACGGAAGGGGTAGGGATAGGTAAGGAACAAGCGGAGTACTGCTCTTTTGCGGGATCAAACATGTGCGGGGGAGACAGTTGAAGAAGGGTCTGTATGGCCATCTGAAGAAAATCCGCCAACTCCAGTGATAATTCCTGAAAGTGCATCAGATCGGAAGATGACTGCACAATGGGAGGAAAGAAATCAGGTGGTGGTGACAACGGCGACCGCTTGGGGTTCTTCAAGTGCCCGATCTGGGACGGCAAGGGCACGGAGAATGCGCGCGAGAATCGATGGAGGGGAGGAGACGCCTGGTCCAACGGGTTTTTCTCCAAGTTGAGTCGGTTGGTGGGTGTGGTAAAGTCTGATTCCTCTGGTTCCTCACCGTACCCCTTCTTTCCGGCTCCGATGCTCCATCGCCTGGCTCTGAAACTTTCGACCTCTGCGTCCTCCTCTGGTTCAGGTTCGTGGTCGGAGGGGGGAGAATCCGCGTCTGAGGAACTGAGGGAGATGTGACGATCGGCTAGAGACGGAATAGACGGGGCGGGACCCGCGTCTGCAGGCCACGCGAAACCGAATTTACCAGAAGAAGGAAGGTCCAGCATCACGGAATCCTGAGGGGAAGACTCGCCACTGGCGCCGGGAATCACTTGCGGCAGACGGACAGTTGGGAGTCGTGGTGCGGTGGACATGGTAGATTGTCGTCGTGCTGATGCTGATAACTGAGGTGGATCCGAAGTCGCTGGGCAGAACCCCACCGGGAATCGAAGCGGGGTGAGGAACAACCCAGCGATGGCGATGAGCCTACGTTGCGTCGAGTGGAGTCGGTTTCTGTCGCCGAGGGTGGGTGTAAGCCTTTGCGCGGGTTTACGAGGCGGGGACGGACCGCTGGGCAGTTTGTCGTCACCAGCGCGGATCTGAACTGGCTGGTCGTCAAGCGCGTCAAGTCACCACCCGCCCACGGACCGGGTCTCGTCTTATCAACACCTCCTTCTGTAACAACACTGCTTTGCTTCCAACTTCTCACTTGCCAACTCGGCCTGCGTCTTGCTGGCATGCTCTTACTCTATCGCAGATTTCCCCTTTACAATATCCAAGTTCCGGACGGACGAATGCCAGTGGCCTAAGGACGACGTGGCCTGCCCTTTCGTTTGTTCCATCCTCCAGTCAGGCAGGATTCCCGTCTCATTTGCTCCGTTCCGTGCCTGTCGTGCGATTTTTCTCGTCAATGCTAGTTCCCAAGTCTTCAGATGGATGCCTGTAATCAGACGGTGACGAGCACTTCAGGCAATCCCTTCGCGTGCTTTCGAAAGCACAGGGTATCACTCGATGATACTTGGTAAGGGTGCTACTAATTCCTGCCACCAACTGTCCCGCCTCGGTCACAGCGCTACCGTTGTGTCTGGACAGTGTCTGGACTTTGGATATTCTGGCCTCTTGCCTATTACCACCTAGGTCCGTCGAGATCTATGCTAAATAAGAACACCGCAACATCCCGCGCAAAACTATAAACTGTTTGGGCGAATATGGTCACCTTGGCCCGCGGCCAAATTTTACTCCACGACGTGGCTTCCGCACCAATGTCCAACATCATTAATGACACCGGGCGTCCCAGTTTAGATCGCTGTGCGGAAGACCAAGCTTTCCACTCCGAAATGTCCCCCACCCCTTTGGCGCGAACCTCGCGCACCGGAGATTCAGTTTTACCACAGCTTTCCTTCTATTTCGGTGTGCGCAGCGGAAGTCATGAGCCGTAGTAAGGCCTTCCTGATTCTCCCGACAAAGATCCTTGTGAGTCTTGTTATGAGCCCCTTCACCCACAGGATTCTTCGCTCACGGCAGCAATGCGGGAGTAACCGAAATGACACCCATTGAGCAACCAAATAGCCTGAAAGCTTGACAAGAACATGCCACTCGTCCTATTGTCTTTGACGTTCAATTGGCAGCCAGCGGTCATCCTTTCACGCCACATCCCACATTCATCTCACGTCACACTGGAGCGGAGATTCTAACCATCATTCGAAATTGTCCACCCATCTAGCAGCGCAGGTCATAGTGCTGTATGCCCCTCAAACACCCTCCGCAGATGAAATACAGAACCCATTCTCACAGGACTAGCACATATCCCATTCCCGCTACGGCCTAGCCCGGGCCCGTGATAGGTTGCACATCGGGGGAGTAGTAGGTTCAATGACGGCTAACATTACAAGGACCCTGCGCACGACTCGTCATGTCTCTCATGGGTGGCGGGGATATCCATCATTCTTGGCGGCTCGCTCCGCTCCGCGTCATGGATGTCTCATGCATGATGCATGTTGCATCATGGCTGGCCGTTACGAAAGGGCCTTTCTCGGAAATTAAGTCCACGCCTGTTACATTATCATTCGTCGCGAAGTGCAGCCCCATTCGCATTCGGACTGCACGCTGAGGCAGCATGGAATACGGTTAGTGGCGCGGGCGGTTTCCTGTCCTGTGGACCGTGAACTTACGGTAAGGTTTAGTTAGGGGATATGAATAGGCTAGAACATATAAAGAGCCCAACATTAAGGCCGATGCCGGTGGACCTTACTGATCTAAGGTCCGGCGTTCAACGTCCGACGTTATACTCCAGTTCACATCGCCATGCTGTCTCGTCCCAGCGGCAAACCCAATCAGCAAAACGGAGACTCATTCGCACTTTCATTTCACAATGTCATCAGGCCTGGAGCCATGAAAAGCTAACTGGACACACACGCACATCCAGCTTTCACGGAATTACCACACTTTTGCATTCTGTAAAATTGTATATCACAATGACAGATTAACATCTCTCCACCTAACTTTACGCCGCCAAAAACAATTCGAGCCCCGATACTTTCAAAGCGCCCGATGACAGAGAGAACAGAAGTTGAGTGAGTCGTGGCTGTGAGCGAACATTTGAGTTATGAATAACAATGTGTGTATGTGAGATGTGAAGTGCAAAAAAAATCGGCGGACAATACGACGATTCGCAACGGGAAAGTGACTGAGAAGAGCGGCACTCGCTACTAAATGGCATGCATACCATAAAGTTCAGTACTGCAGTTCAACATCTCCTTCTGCCACCAAGTCCATGTCGTGATAGCTGACTTTCTTCCCAGCCGCCGCGCGGGGGTCCTCCTTCGCATCCGGAGGAGGTGGAGGAGGGGGCCCGCCTGAATCGCCAGTGCGTGTGTTCCTGCGGACATTCCCAGTCCTACGTGTGCGGGACTCATCACTCAGCGGCTGATCCAAGCTAACAGAGGGCTTGGCTGGTAGACCGGCGGAAGCTGGTATTGTCGTCGGAGAGTCGATTGGGTAGTCCGATCCCGGCGCATAACCGCTGATACGGTCACTCAGGCGCCGTGCTGAAGCGCCATCATCGCGGCGCGGCGCAAGCGCTATGTTCGGTATGTGTGGATAAGCGTAAGGGTCCCAGTGCTGGGGGATATTCATAGAAGGTGGGAAACCACCTGGTGGATAAGGCGCGGGGTAGAAAACGCCACCGTTGGCCCCCCGCATGTAATCGGCAGGTGGCATCGGAGGTGGTCCAGGGAGACCATAGGCTTGAGGTGGTGCCTGCTGTCCAGCACCTCCGGATTGAGGTAGATGACTGTATGGTTGTATGTGGTGGGGATCGAGAGCGAAGTTGTTGAAGTACGGGAGCTAGACGATGATGTCAGCCAAAGACTTGATGGATGAATGGGGAGTGCCACTTACATCATCTAGCGATTTCACAAGCTCAGGATGCTTATTTGCGATGTGTTTCTCCACAAAAGATGTAGCCTTAAACAGCTTCTGGCAAGTCTTGCAACGAAACTTGCCTTCATCTTCTTGTTTTATGTATGGCTCGGCAGCCTTCGACAATTCTCTGGATAGATTATGAGATGCCATGCGCAGAATCTAGTGTACTATATATTAACTCACTCATCAAATGACTTGCCACCATAAGCGCGAGGGTCGACAGAGTTTCGGTCGAGCAATAGCGCTATTTTAGAGTCCAACCACTCGACCCAACGATCCTCTGCCCTTGGCCTTAGAATAAGTGACAAATACAAAACCTTGAAAACATACCACTCTTCTTCCACTCGCGCGAATCCTCTTCCTTAGCCGTCGATTCTTTACCCCGATCTTCAGGGGATTGATCATTCTCCTTCGGTTTCAAATCACCCTCATCCTGCATGGTGTTCTCTTCCTTGACTTTGGCCAAATTCTCTGCCATTTTGGCCTTATACTCATCATAGGTCGCCTTGGATACCGGCTTCCTCAGATGCTGGATGCACTTGCGCTGCAACTCCTCCTGGTGATCGGTGGTTACAGCGCAGTAATAGCACGTATGGAAGGCATTGCGCAGAGCTGCAAGGACCAAATCGAGTGATATAACAGTCTTGCGTAGCGCTCAGCAGCTGGAGGTGCACGCAAAGAGCACATCGGTCTCACCTTGCGAATTTTCAAATCATCTTCATCAAGCCCATCTTGCGGTAATTCCGCGAAGACTTTCTCGATCCGCTGCTCAATTGCTGAAAGTGTACTCCCAGAGGGCTCCGGATCATCACGGTCCTCATCGCCCTCGACTAATGTCACCATATCCTCCCGTAGGGAACCTTCGGGAAGGGTGGTAACTTCACCATGGGACAAAATGCGAAGCTTTCGAAGCTCATGGGACTCAGCCTCGAGACGGACGAGTAAAGTCCATGCCCTCTCCAAATCCTTCTGTAGGATATCAGGGCGACTTGCTACCTCTGGTGCGTAGCGGACCCGATTTTTAAAAGGTTGCTTGTTGTGGAGGACGTGTAACTTGAAACCATCGATCTACACAGGAAACAGGATAAGAATGAAAAACGGGTTGTTTTACGATCAACGCACCTTTCGTTCACTTAGCTCCGACATGACGAGATTAATGTCGGCATCCTCATGAAACTTCAGCCAACCAGCACGGTAGAAGTTGCGCTTCTGAAGAGGATCTCCCAGAGCAAGGTAGATAAAACCAGGGATACTATCGAGAGCCTGTGGTGACCGAATAAGACATTGACCTGGAACTGACGGCAGAGGATACGTACACCAACAGTCTCGAGTTTTACACGACCAATGTCTGGCGGTATGGTGCGGATCATAACCTGGTGGCCTTCTGGAGCCACCGATACTTCTTCACCACGATCGCGGCTGTCCCTCTTTCCGTTCTCAACGCCTCTACCGTTTGCATCCAACTTGTCACCTTCCTCTTCAACCTCGACGTTGACATCCTCATCAACCTTCATCGACTCATCGCCGGGAGCCAGACCATCGTGGTCAGGAAGCGCTTCTTGATCGTCCTTCGCCTCTTCTTTTTTAATAGTCACGGACGCTTTCGCAGGCGAAGATAGCTGATAAAGGTTGCCAGATTGAGAATCAAACAAACCAGCATCAAGACTCTCTAAGAAGGTATTCAATCGACCCCTCCAGCCTTCCTTCCTGACCCGCTTGCGTAGGTACGCGTACTGGGCAGAAGGATCATATTTCTCCGCAAACCAAGGCGATTTTCGGTGATGATCAAACATTGTTTGCAGCTAAAAGCAAAAACAAGCGTCAATAACCTTTTTGAGGAACAAAATAAATTCGTCATGAGCACCTGCTGTGCAGCAAATGATTTCTTGTATTTCTCCCACCGCAATTTGATGCCATTTCGGGGCTTCGAACCGTCAGCAGCTTGCTGCTGAGCGGCTTTGTCCGAGTTGTCTTCCTCCGCAGCAGCTTGCGGAAAGTAGAACCGGAACCACTCGGCATACTGCTTGAGGGATGCAGGATAGTCGAGGGTATGTGGATCTGGTGGTGCGCGCCGCGAAGGCTGATTATGGTACGATGAACGCCGAGGCGATTTGTAACCCGGACCCCTGGAATCTAAGAAATAGAAATTACACTGTTATGTCTACCAAAGACCTCGAATAAAGTTGTACTTACCGTATTCATCATATCTCGGCCTAGAATCACGTTCATATGGTGACGTAGAGCGTCGACGTTTGCGGACACCTAAGTCGGTACGGTCGAGTCACAAACTGGGAGGCAGTATACACACTACATACCATCCTCTGGACTCCGGCTACGACCACGACGATCATAGTCGTACATGGCACGGTCCCGTTCCATCGCATATACTCGTTCCCTGTCCCACGAATCCCAGTCGCCCCGGTAAGGGTCCGGACCGTGGTGGTCTGGATATGGCCTCGAAGAGTACGAACTACGGCGAGGGGAACGCGAACGCGAACGACGAGAGGGAAGGTAAGCAGAGGCAGCCCAAGACATTTTTAGAGGGCTGAATAATGTGACGGGGACGAAGGAGACAAAGGAAGAAGGGTGCAGATGAGAGACATGAACGCAGATAGAGCGAGCATGATGAAGAACAGACCTCTTAGAAAGTGCGAATACAAAGGCAGAGAGTGTGCGATGACGTTGCGTTCAACGCAGCCGCGACGCTCAGTGCAAGTTTCGCGATGCGGGAAACAACGCTCAAACCGGGATTTCGCGTGTCAACTCACAATTACAAACTCCGCTTCAATCTCAGCTAGTCCTCAGCCTTTTGCAGCCACCGGCCACCGCTGACCTCCATTTACATGACTGCTGTAATTTATTAAAAGACGCTGCCTAACACACTCGCTAATTGCGACGAAGTCCCCGTCTCGTCCGCCCTCCGTGGTCTTTTCACCTTGCCGTCCTTTGACCCGCTCTCACTCGCCGGCCTCTTGTTGACTTCCTTTCTTTTAAACACCTTTCCAACAGCCTGACTACGTTCCTCACGTTTGTCAAGCACTCGCGCAAGCTCCACATTCTTCAGATACTCGCGTTGTTCCGACCTTGATTGTGAGAGCTCGAGACGCAGCCGCGCTGCGTGCATTGCCGCCTCGTGAGCTGAAAATGAATCAGCGATATTGCATAATTGCTTCTATTTGATCCATGCTCACCAACTTGCTCAGTCAACATATGCCACTTGAACTTTGGCAAGTATTTGAGTGTCCACACGTCATCTCTCCATCGTGTTCCCTTTTTACCCCCAATAGGTTGAGCGTTTAGCATTTCCGCCACAGATCGGGCGACTTTTTTGTCTTTGAATTCGACCCAGCCTTCGGTATAGTGTGGTTTCTTAGTGGTGGTGTATTTGCGACGCAGATAAGCACGTTTTGCCTCTGTGAACGTATCAGTCTTGGGTGTGGTCAAGAACGCGTATTGTCATGCCTTCTTTTTGCAAGTAAACCCGTCCCACTTCCCCATACTGGCTCATGAGATGCCGCACTTTCGTGGGTTGCATGCCTGGAGGAATCCGTGTGATATAAATGACCCCAGCTTTTTCCTGAGCTGCCTGGAAGGCCGCTAATACTTCGGGTGTTAATGGCTTGACAATTTTGGGTCCTGAGAAACCTTCTACATCCATTCCGTCGCCCAGTCCGTCGATGCTGTCTTCATGTCCAGTTTCCTGTTCCGATGTCGAATCGACCTCCGCCTCCAAACGTTCCGAATCACTGACAACTTGCTCAGGCACCAATCTCGACGAGCTAGCGGGAGGGTTCGTGTCAAATTCATCGCTTATTAATCTTTCATCGGTAGTTTTGGCCATGATTGCCCGAGCAAGGGAGAAAGAGGAGGATCAGGATGTAAAGCCCACTGAACGGCTGAAGCAAAAGCACACGGAGAGGCGGGCCGAAGAGGACAAGCAAACACGTGACAAGACGATTGTCGAGCGAGCAACGGCCCAAGAAATTCGACAATAGACCATGAATACCTCACTATTGAGTTTGTTTTCCAACACTCTTTCTTTTCCTGCATTGCTAAATCTGATTCCCGCAGATCCTTTCATCATCACATATCCGACTGCCGTTCAGGCTTCCCTTCCTTCCCAATGCTCACTCGCAAGATTTGACCGCTCGGGTCGTTTCGTAGCTGCAGGTCGTAGTGATGGCTCTGCAGCCATATGGGACCTTGAGACCCGTGCAGCAGTACGCTGGCTGGAGGGCCATGTCAAGGGCATTACTAGCGTTGAGTGCGTGATGTATAGGCCATCAGGGATTGAGTGAGTATTTATGGTCTTCAATAGCTGGTCGCGGAATTCGCGGTTTGTGTTGACGTCCTCGAAGGACTGGAACGCGATCATATGGGACATGGCCTCAGACATCGACCCGCCTCAGAGAAAAACCACCATCAGATTCGATGCGTCTGTGAGCTCCGCTTCTTTCCATCCGAGGAACAGGTGGGCACATTTATACTACGTTTTACCTTCACCCTCACCTCTCTTCAGCCAAATCATACTGGCCTTGCTTCAATCAGGTGATGCTTATCTGGTCGACCTACGGAAAAAACATCGTGGCCGTGTCGAGCTCGAGGAGGTACAATATGAAAGTGACGACGAAGCCAACGCTTCACCAAGGTGTGTTCTCCCCGTTACTGCCGCTTCCCTTATGCAGGTAAATAGCCTGGCACAGGTCAGCCATGACAGTGGCTCAATTCGATCCTACCGGTCGATATATATTTGTCGGAACCTCTACGGGGTCTATCCTCGTCTTCAATACGAGAACGAAGACAGTCAGTTGCGCCTTCGTTTGACTGTTGCTGTTGCAGATGACCATATCGAGCGAACAGATGATTGCCCGTCATAGAATACCAGGCGCAGGTGTTATGAAAGGCTTCGACTTCGCCAAATCTGGCCGGTGAGTTTTCATACTGAAAGACCCGACGTCCTTCGTCTGAATATAAGATAACAGGCGCCTAGTTACAAACTCCTCAGACCGGACCCTCCGCCAGTTCACTCTACCTACTTACCCACCCCCAAACGCCGACGGGGAGTACATAGAACAAGAACTCGAACCTACACATAAATTCAGCGACCCCATCAACAGAACCGCATGGCATGCTATGTCCTTCAGTCCAGATGGCGAATTCCTAGCTGGAGGTGCCGCCGATCCCGCCTCACACAAGATCTACATTTGGGACATTGCAAATGATGGACAGCTTGCGAGCGCCTTGGATGGCGGTCGGGAACCCCTTATCCATGTTCATGTATGCCAATCCATAGGTGTGTATCCCGGACGACCTAACGTACACTTATAGTGGCACCCGAGCAAGCCGTCAATCGTCTCAACTACAAATCATGGCAACATTCTCATCTGGCACTGCCCGTCGCCTGAACGATGGGGTGCGTTCGCAGGTGGCTTTGAGGAAGTCGATGAGAACGTCGAGTACGAGGAACGTGAGGATGAATTCGATATAGTAGGGTTTCTTCTAGTCATTCCTGGTCTCGGTGAGCTAAATTTAGGTTTCACACTCCTCCTAGGAGGACGAGAGTGTCTTGGCAGAGCGAAAAATGAAGCAGGAGGAAGAGGAGGTGGATATTTCGACTGGGAGGGGCGCAGCAGAAGAGATTGTGGAACACCCACGCGTTAACGGAGACGAGGAGGATTTTGCGTGGGCCGATGACGAATCTGACGAGGATGTACGGGGCTGGACGATGAAGATAATGATGGAAGACGAGATGGACATAATGTAACGCAGACTGCGCCATTTCTTGTTACTTTGTTAGGTATTATTCGCGCGACAGAGTTGTTTATACTTGTTGAAGCACGCGTCCTACATTGCTCGGTCGACACCTCTCAATTGCTTTCTCTTGTTCTCGGTGTGATATCCTCACATCGTGCGTCTCGCGACACCCTTGCGACGTCAGATCAGTCTCCTACTGTGACGCATGCCATCACCCATGCCAGAAAGTCATCAGATTTTCAAGGTACTTCTTACTTGTTACCACCCTTGTTCTCTCCCCTTCATCTAACCCGCGTCACACAGGCCACTTATAGTGGAATCCCTGTCTATGAGCTGTGCGTATAACCAACAATACTAATGCGCGTCGCTGCGGTCTCACTACTCATGCAGGATGTGTAAAGGCGTCGCGGTCATGCGTCGACGCTCTGATTCGTGGTTGAATGCTACCCAGATTCTCAAGGTCGCGGGTTTCGACAAACCACAACGCACCCGTGTCCTCGAACGTGAGGTTCAGAAAGGCGAACACGAAAAGGTCCAGGGCGGGTACGGAAAGTACCAAGGTATGTCACCATGGCCGACCAGCATGCGAGCTTTCCTTGTGCCTATCGTATCTTTCATCTAGGCACTTGGATTCCCCTCGAGCGCGGGCTGCAGCTCGCCAAACAATACAACTGCGAGCTCCTTCTGCGCCCTATCATCGAATTCCAGCCCGCAGCCAAGAGCCCACCGCTCGCCCCGAAGCATCTCGTAGCGCCCACGGCTGGGCGTCCACCGCGCCGCACGGCCACAGATAGCAGCATTCCCAACGCTCGTGCGCGCAAGGCGGGCGATGGAGCCGAAGAATCTGATGCCGTGGTGGATACGATGTGTGCATCTGAGGATGGGTCCATGACGCCTTCACCCTCTAACGCCTCGTCCAGCTCGCGCACACCCTCGCCCATCCGGAGCTCACCAGACCCGAACGCCCACTCACATCAAAGTCTCGATCGTGGCCCCGCTTCCCCTTCTCCAGACTCGCGTAGGCGCCGCGCGCCCCGGCGCAACCAACCGACTGCCCATGGGAATGATCCCGACGTGGATCCTCCACCAGGGGCGAATGGCATGATCGACGACAGGTCCTACGGCGATCAAATACTGGAGTACTTTATTTCTGACTCGAACCAGATCCCTCCCATTCTCATCAACCCGCCTCCCGACTTGGACCCAAACATGGCTATCGACGACGAGGGTCACACCGCGTTGCACTGGGCATGTGCAATGGGCCGTATCCGCATCGTCAAATTTCTACTCTCCGCTGGCGCAGATGTCTTCAAAGTCAACAAATCAGGGCAGACGGCCCTCATGCGCAGCGTCATGTTTGCGAATAACTACGACGTGCGGAAGTTCCCGGAGTTGTATGAGCTGCTGCACCGTTCGACGCTCAATATCGACAATTACAACCGGACCGTGTTCCACCACATTGTAGACGTGGCCATGTCAAAGGGAAAGACGCATGCCGCGCGTTATTACATGGAGACAGTGTTGAACCGGTTGTCGGACTATCCGCGCGAACTTGCTGATATTATCAACTTCCAGGACGAGGACGGAGAGACAGCACTTACCATGGCCGCGCGGTGTCGCAGCAAGCGTCTGGTAAAGCTCCTCATTGACCACGGCGCCGATCCAAAGATAGCAAACCGCGATGGGAAGAGCACAGAAGACTATATCCTTGAGGACGAACGCTTCCGTTCCTCACCGGTGATGCCATCGCGTGCGCTTGCAATGTCTTTCCGCAATGCTCAAGCGGCATATCCACCGCCGCAGGCGTCTGCTGTTTACGCCTTTGCGCCAGCGAACGGCGACCGCATGCCCCTGCACCACTCGACCGCTGCCCAGACGGCGAGCTCGCGCGCAGTCACGGATATGGCAAGCATGCTTGACAGCTTGGCAGCATCATTCGACCAAGAGCTTCGTGACAAGGAACGGGATCTCAATCAGGCTCATGCTCTCCTCAGCAACATCCAGGCCGAGATCCTCGACTCTCAACGAGCCGTAGGCCAACTCAAAGTGCAGTGCCAGGGCCTCGACGAGTCACGTACGAAGCTACAAGAGATGGAAACTGAACTGAACGCGAAAATGGGTAAGCGATACCGCCTCGGATGGGAGAAGTGGGTCAAGGATGAGGAGGAGCGCGAAAAGGCCGCGGTCGACGCCGCGGGGGGTGCGCTCCCTCCTTTGCCCTCTGTTCCTCTGAACCCTCTTGAGGAGCCAGCGGCCGAGGGCCAGCTTGGCCCCGGAGCGGGGACGAAGCGCAAGGCGGCGCCAGTTGAGGAAGACGTGTCTGACTTGATTGCGCTGCATGCGGATATACCGCAAGACCCCGAGTCGCTAAGGATAGCGTGCGAGGCGTTGCGGGAAGAAGTCGCGCAGCACAGGAAACGCCGGAAGGAGATGTTTGACGAGTTTGTGCGTTTCCAGGCCGAGGCGGGCACGGGCGGAAGAATGACGGAATACCGCCGACTGATCGCTGCAGGTTGCGGGGGCATACCCCCATCCGAAGTGGACGCTGTCGTGAGCATGCTCTTGGAGGTGAGCATTCCCCCACGTCCTCTCTGTATGTCGCTGAAAACATCTTCCCCCTATGCAGTCTCTCGAGTCTGAAGAACCGAGTTCGTCGTCTGTGGCTTGGAGTAGTACGACATTGCCCTCGCGGCCAGTGCCGGTGGGATAGTACGAAAACAAAAATGAAGATACCCCCATGTCTACCATTCTTGCGCTAAACTGCTCTTCTGTGTCGTGTTGTAGCTTGGTTTTTGTACCCAGTGTATCCATCTACCTACCGGTATTGCGCTAATTAGACAAACAATTCAGAGTTTGGGTTGGGGATTGATTAGTCAGCCAAACTTTTGTGTCATATTTGCACTGACACGGGCTCATTGCTGCCAAGTTGTCATGCCTCTCACTGCAGCGCAGGTTCGCGGTGCAATCACGAGCAACCCATGGACTAAAGACTTTCGTCATCTCCAAGCCTTTCCCATTGGCTTCTTGAAGCGGTATTCATTCAGGGACATTCTGGTCAAGGCAGCCAAACCACGAGACCGTATTAAGTATTGGAACATCGTGCCAGGAGACCGAGTCAAGGTCATTGGGGACAAAGAGGGCAAAATACTTGAAGTTGCCAAGATCAACAAGCTTTCGAACCGCGTATATCTCAAGGGTGTGACGTCGAATGTGCGTACATGTGTTCCTCTTTCTCCTCGACCGTCGCGTTAACTTTTAATGCCCGTCATGCAATGAAGACCAGACGTGAAGGCGGTTTAAAAAATGTCGACTACTCACGGTGCCAGCTGTTCATCGGAGACTTTGAGTTCCCTCCCAAAGGCACGGCCACGGAGCCAAGGACACTTCCGTATGCCCAACTACCTTTTTCCTGTCTGTTTCGATTGCCCCAACTACTTTTCAGCGTCTTCGCCACGCGTGTTGGCACCTCAAAACCATACTGGCAGCCTATGGGTGCCCGCTACGAGTGGGAACGGTTCGCGGCCGCCACGACACCCAGACTTCCTCACACCGTTAGCACCTCTGACCGTACCAAAATTCCGTGGCCGAAGCGACCAGAGCGCCCCAGATATGAATGTATGTGTCGTGCTTTCACCTTGTACGTGGGTGTGAATACTGAAAATGATTTCCGAAGCTACACTATACACCGCAAAGGCGGAAGACGTGATGGCGATCACCTACAAGCCATTCGCACTTCCCTCCGCCGAACCGAGCGTCGCCGCCGTGGAACGCGAGGCGAAGTCGGAGGGCGAATACATCGAGTCCGTGCTGGACCCGCAAAACCGCGCTTATGACGCGACGGCGCCGATGGAGCTCCACCTGCAGAAGGAGTTGTCAAATCCGCACAGTCGCGCGAAGAAGCAGGCGCGCTGGCAGGCGGCGTTCGTGCGACAGCGCGAGCTGCTCGCGCAGTACGTGCGGGAGGAGCTGAAGGATCTTAAGGGCCGCACGCGGCGCGAAGCGCGGGCGGAGGCGGTGTGGAAGTGGCGCGAGCGGTTGGCGGCGGACAGACGCGAGGAGAAGAAAATGCGGTGGATCCATAGGGGCGGGGAGGCGGCGTTGCTGAGACGGAAAGCGCGTCGGGCGAGGAAGGAACGTAAGCTGGACGAACGGCTGCGTAATTTGGTGCTCAAGGGAGCACCGAATCAAGTTATCCCCGTCGATGGACCCGCCAACTCATAGCGCTAGTTAGTGGACTCGACTGTGCATATTTAGACAGCACGGGTGACGCGGCGCGCTTATAGAGTGGACATCTTTCTTCCCGAGACCTATGCGACTTCCCTGCAAATACGAGAGACTACACCGTTTCTGGCATCATCCACTCGGTCTCGTGTACAATATACAATGTCCGATACCTTATCTAGCACCTATGCACGGTCCTTCCATGCATCTGACTCGGACACTGCCTCTCCCACCATTCCACCCTCAATGCCAACCATGCTAGGCCGACTCCGTTCCTCCTCTCACTCATCCATGGACGCCCAATATCATGCCCTCCCACAATCTCCAGATGTCTCTCAAGACATCCGTATCCCATCGGCCATCGAAGAAGGGGGAATGGGGGAAGAGGAAGGCGATGATGCCATACTCGACGACCTCGCGCCTTCAAACGTGCCAGTCGACAGCCGTATACAGTGGATTCATTTCACACTCGGTGCTGCAGTCCTTCTGCCTTGGAACGGTGCGTCATGGATGCCTCGTGGCTTGTCGTGTAGCCAGCCCTAATGGAGGCACCCACAGTCATGATTACCGCCGAACCCTATTTCCTCTCACAATTGCAACGCCCCTCTCTACGCAGCACCTTTGCCTCATACCTCGCAACTGCATTCACACTCTCCAACTTTTCTTTCCTCGCTCATGCCACGGTGACGTCGAAAAAGGCATGTCATTCCCCGGTGCCCCTTCCACTCCTGAGAGTTCTTTGGGCGCTCATTGAGTGGTGTATAGGTCTCATCTGATCAACGGACGCGATGGTCCATGCTCTGCCTTGCTTTACTCACGTGTATCCTCACAATAAGCACATTCATCGACCTCCCAGAGGGCACTTTCGCCACGTTCACCATCGTGACGGGGATAGCGCTAGCGGCCACCGGCTCTTATCTCCAGACATCCGTCATAGCCGTGGCCTCTCTCTTTGGCCCCACGGTAATCCAATCGATGATGTCTGGCCAGGGTCTGGTGGCCGTCGTCCTCTCGACGGTCCAGCTCATCAGCGCCACCAGCTCTCTGCACGCATCTCAAGTGGGTCCCGCGGATGGCGTGGCGGAGAGAAGGTCCGCGAGGCTTTTCTTTGGGATCTCTGCGTCATTCTTGTTGGCGTGTTACGTCGCAAATGCCTGGATGACGCGGCTGCCCTCGTTTCGGGCCGTCGTGCCAGTCGATTCCGAGCCGTGGAAGCCACGCCGGCTGTCAATCTCGGCAGACACCCGTTCTCCGGTGATTGACGCTCCCCATTACAGCGCACCAGATTCCAAAGCTCTGTGGGACAGAATTCTGAGTGTCGCACGCAGGAACATCATATATGAGATCGCAATTGCCTATGTATTCATCGTCACCCTTGTGAGTCATCGTAATCACCTCGTTCGGAAGCAGGAGACGTGACGTGTGCCATACAGTCTGTCTTTCCCACCATCACGATATCCATCGTTCCCACAAATCCGGCGGTACACCCACTCCTTTTCAGTTCACTCCATTTCGTCGTGTACAACGTAGGCGACTGGTTCGGCAGATACCTGTGCGGTTTTCCGCGGCTCCTTATTTGGTGCGCGAGGCGCCTCCTCATTCTCTCGCTCCTGCGGACGCTCTTCATTCCGCTCTTCCTGGCGTGCAACCTTCAACGCGACGCATCGTCACCGTCGACACCACCCATCATCAATTCTGACCTGTTGTACATGTTACTGTTGTTTGCCCTTGGGATCAGCAACGGATACGTGTCGAGCATGTGCCAGATCGCTGCGCCGTCTCTCGAGCACAATCCACGGTTGAAGGGCCGCAAAGAAGACGTCGACATCGCGGCCCCGATCGCGAGTTTCTGCCTAGTTGGCGGATTGGTGATTGGGAGTATCTTGAGCTTTATCGTCCGCGCGATCGTGTGCTCGTGCAACCCGTTCTTTTCAGAATAGTGGTCGCCTTTTACTATCCATTGCGATGTATGCCTTAACTTATTCATTCCCTTGCCATGACTTGGTTGTAGATATTTAGATGCATCCTCGCGTAACCGTAATACAGTAGACCTAGTAGACCTCATTGATACATGGCAAATGCTGAGCGTAACACGCGCCCGTGGGGGACATCTGTCAGTGGCAAAGAATCATATCATGTCAACCTAGGGGGGACCCTCGGGGAGCGCCAGGTAATCTAGGCGCTAGCTCCTGCATCTGCTTCGTCTGTCTCTTCCGTCTGTGCTCTGCTTGACGCATAGCGTAAAAGTCGCGATGAAGGCTATAGCGCTTATGCGTCGGCGTCGCCGCGCCGCTCGAGCCAGCCGGGGAGGATGAAGACGAAGACGAGGAAATTCCTCCGGGAATAGATGGCGAGGGCGATTTTGCCGCATTATTATTCTTCCCGTCTCCACCCTCCTCCTCCTTCCCCTCAGCGCCACTCTTTCCGTTTCCCTTCTCCTTGGCCTTTTTCCGCGCCTCCTTGGCTTCCCACTCTGCCTTGACGTGCGCGATCTCTTCCGGGCTCACGGCCGCCTTCGAGGCAGAGGCGGTGGTGGAAGGGTCGACGATCTCGGTGGCGAATCCGGTGTCGGATAGGTGCGCCTCGCACGTGTAGAGAAAGTCGACCGCGTTTGACGTGGCGAGGCAGACGGTCGTCGGCTTGTTGCAGACGTAACATGCGCGAGACGTCGCCGTGGTCTTTTCAGTTGTGCGGGGTGTGCGGGGTCATTTTTTTGGGTGCGGTACGTGTGTGAGGGGTGTGTTGTGACTTACACGCTTGTAGTAGATGTTCTGGAAGGACATTATGGACAGTCTGTCGACGTAGGAGAGAGGTAATCCCAGTATATTGTGTGCGACGCAGTCTGAGCTACCTATGGGCACGCCGCTACTAATACTGGTATTATGTGGCTTTGTACCAATATCAGTGCTACTTTTATCTGTTTGCCCGGTCAGTCTCAATACATTGTAACGCGAGGAGGGACGTTACTGTGTCGAGGTGATGCGAGTGAAGATGAGAAGAGATCGCAAGTCACGTGTCCCGGACTAACCCCGTTGAGAAATCGATTTGATTGAGAAACTGAACTGGGTGTTGCCGTTGCCGCACACGGCTCGGTGAGAGGTGAGAAATAGAAGATGATGACCGGAGCTCAGCCTTGCGCAGGTACTACACGGTTAAACCCCCACGCTTGTCAAACAAAGTCGCTCGAGTGATATCAAGGTTCATGTCTGAAACTGCGGGAAAGGTGATCAAGTGCAAGGCCGCCATGTGCTGGGGTCCACGCGAGCCCCTCAAGATCGAGCAAGTCGAGGTGGAACCCCCTCGCGCACATGAGGTCAGAATCAAAATCCTCTACACAGGCAAGTCCGTTTCCCCACATCGACTTTTTCATTATCTTTTGCCTTTTCCCATCGATGTTTGACGGCTCTCTACCTTGCAAGGTATTTGCCACACCGATGAGTACACTCGAAGCGGCGCGGACCCCGAGGTGAGCAACGCATGCTGATTTGGTCAAGTGGCCCGCTTCCTCATGCACGGTTGCTGTTGGTCATAGGGGGCATTCCCAATTATCCTTGGGCACGAAGGCGGGGGGATAGTGCGCATGCTTCTTCCCTCCTGAATCTGGTAGGATTCACACAGATCACCGCTGCCCTGTTTCCTTAGGTCGAATCTGTGGGCGAAGGCGTCACCAGTGTGAAAGTCGTGCGTGAAACATTTTTCACACTCCCCCTCCTCCAAAATCACGCTCACGCTTCACGCTTCGTGGTGGTGGCGGGCTTTAGGGGGACCATGTGATTCCCCTGTATACTGCAGGTCTGCTGTCCACCGCGTGTCGCTTGCTTCTGCTGATGATTTCACCCCGGGTCCTGACACTTTCCATGTTCCAGAATGCAGGGAATGCAAGTTCTGCAAGAGCGGGAAGACTAATCTGTGCGGAAAAGGTCCGTGGATCACATCCTTTCCATGGTGTGCGAGCCCAGGACGCTCACATCTCTCACACACCGGCAGTGCGCGCGACCCAGGGACAGGGCCTCATGCCCGACAAGACCAGTCGCTTCTCAATCAACGGACAGAAGATCCTTCACTTCGTATGCGTGTTCATCGCATATTTTCTTAGTCCCATTAACTAAGAGTGCCTCGCATGAGATGGGAGTGTCAACGTTCTCCCAGTATACAGTCGTGGCCGATGTCTCGGTTGTCGCCATCAATGAAAAAGCCCCGTTAGACAAGGTCTGCCTCCTGGGATGTGGCATCACTACGGGCTGGGGCGCTGTCACCAAACAATCTGGCGTCAGTGCGTCACTTTTGACTGGTTCACCTCCGTTGCCTCAAAACTAGGGGCTAATGTCACACCTTCTCGCATGGTTTCAGAGGGTTCAACGGTTGCGGTCTTTGGCTGCGGTTGCGTCGGCCTGAGCTGCATCAACGGGGCCAATCTCGTCGGGGCGTCCCGCGTGATCGCTGTCGACGTGAATTCGGCAAAGGAGGAGTGGGCGCGCAAGTTTGGCGCGACGGATTTCATCAACCCGAGCCAGCTGCCCGACGGCAAACGCATTCAAGATCACCTCGTCGAACTCACCGACGGTGGACTCGACTTTACGTTTGACGCGACGGGAAACGTGAGTTCATGCCAAATGGCCCACAGACCTGGAACGACGACCCGACGCCTTTATCATAATTGACAATTCTGTGTTTATCTTGCAGGTTGACGTCATGCGCGCTGCACTTGAGGCATGTCATAAAGGATGGGGCGTCTCCACCATCATTGGCGTTGCTGCGGCAGGGAAGGAGATTTCCACGCGGCCGTGAGCCCAATCCGATTTTTTAGGGTTTATCGTATTGTTGACGGCCATAGTTTCCAACTGGTCACTGGACGCGTTTGGCGTGGGACCGCTTTCGGAGGCGTAAAAGGGCGCACAGAACTGCCCGGCATTGTCGAGGGTCAGTGTTTGATACCCTCTCCACGCGATGGTCTGACTCTCTTCTTCTCTGCTACAGACTATTTGAAAGGAAACGTAAAGGTCGACGAGTATGTCACGCATGGGTATAAGCTCTCGGAGATAAATGACGGTTTCGATGCCATGCATGTAAGTGGCTGTTTTTGTGTGGTTTTGACTCACAGTTCTCTCTAGGGCGGTAATTGCATCCGTGCGGTCGTCGACATGTCATGAGCTCGAGGGAGGGTTACGAAACATCTCGTGGATATTGTGTATGAATGTGTAGGACTTGTAACTTCATTAAAGCGAAACAAAACCAAAACCGTTCACCAACCGGTTACTGGAACTCCTTAACTGCCTGTCATACTGTCCCACCGGTGGGTCATACAGACGGAATCTCATGAGGGCATCTTGGTATGGAAGCCCTGAGTTGGATCATGGTCTCGGACGATTCTCGTGAGAGTATTAAAGTAGGTCTGTTTCGACTAAAATGACCTCGAGCTCGAGTACGCGTGGGAGATACATTGCCCGAAGCCCGGGAGTGAGCCGACGGAGAGGCCTGGGTGGAAATGTCGACGTAAAGGGCTACCTATCCAGGGCACGAAGTGAAGGCAGCCAGATGTTTAGGACGCGTAAAGGAGTGCCCGCACAACGTCGGATTGGGCGCACCTACCCAATGGCCCCTCATGCGGCGTCGGTTAGTACTACTACCATAATCACTGGTGTCATGACCAAACCTTCGCCTCAAAGCCATAGCAGCGTCACATTCCCCAGTATCATCGACTTGATTGCGGGCTGGTGGATATCGAACTCAGGGGTCAAAAATACTGGCAGGCCGATTACAGCTCTGTGATGCAACCCATCAACTCGGGGTCCAGAGGGTCTGATAGATTCCATATAATTCGGAAGCAGAGCGAGTGCAGAAGGGCCAGAAGGGAGGGTAGTCAACGCTAGATCCTATACTCAATTATTCGGACATTGCGCTCGATCCAACTCGACTTGGACCGTCGTCATCCGTCGTTCATGCAAGCCTCACAAGCCGATTGCTTGCTTTCACGATATATATACGGGCAAAGTTAATGATTGTGCGCAAGTACACAGTCAAAATCATTTGAATTGCCAGCATTATTTACTCAGGGTCCTTTTGTGGGATATCAAATGAGTCTCGGCGAGGCTTACTTTACGGACAGTCGGAGGCGACTTGCTTCGCCCAATTATCGACCTCCTCTTGCACGCGCCTCTGCTCCTTCTCTTCCGCCTTCTTCCTAGCTTCGCTGTAAACAGCCTCCAGCTGGTGCCGTGGCACCTTGACATATGGCAGAATCATGAGCATGTCAAGGAAGTCGGGGCCATGACGGGCTTCATGGCGCGCATGACGCTCTTGCGCTTGTTTCTCTTTCCTCTCCCCGGGGGCGGCGCGCTCATCAGTGATTGCCCTGTAATCCGCTTGGGTTGCAGTCTTGACCCCCTCGGGGTAGAAGGTGTCTTTCCAACTCCCAGTAAGTTCATCTACCAGTGTAGGGGTGGAAAAATGTTTAAGTACGGCGCCAGCATAGACGATGTCGAAGAGGATGTCATCGGGCCACTCATTAGTCGTGTTGGGCACCCGGAGTGGAGCTCCCGAATGGACCCGACCCGTGCCGAGCATATGCTCGTCGTCGGGCGCCGGCGAGAAGAGATGTGCTGTATACCTTCTCTCGTCTGATGGTGCGGTGGGGTCGATGTCGGACGTGGTCATGGCAAAGTTAGGGGTCTAGCTCCGAAGCCATCAGACTCTGGTTGTGCGTCATATAATCGTCACACACCTTTAAGAATGCAACATGTTTACCCAATACTACGTGAGTAAATTTGTTCAGAAGAAGACCATTTCGAATGCTGTCGATGTCCGACAAAATGTCGTTCCCGTTAGGTTCTCGACTGCGATGCTGAGTGTAATTTAATATGTACTGTCGCCATTGCGATGGTATGTGTGAGCGTGTGTGAGGGAGAGAGTGGTAGCATACCGCATCGCCCTTGCTATGGGCTACGAGGTGTACGGCGTCGCTGAACTCCTCTGATAGATTTGACAAGACACATCGCCTTTCATCTCGCCTTAGAAGGTCGTCACTGAATTGGTCCCTCCGACTGGTGGAAACACTGGAAGTGACGTCTGTGCGTCCGATGTAAGGATCGGCTGGGAACATCCTTCGTTTCTCTTCGTCGCTGGTGTGATAGTATAGAACAACAGACTCTTGTGGGAGGACACCATCATAGTCTACAATATCGAGCGAGTCGTGACTTAACGAGAGGTCACCTCGCGCTCCAGTGACAGCCCCGGTGGCATAGCGAATCCATTTGTAGGGTCTTTGCGAGAACTGGAGTTTGTCGAGGGTCTCGAGTGGGAAGTGGAGGCAATGGACCCAACGCCAATTGGCAGGATCAATATAGAGGTCAGCATCGAGCGCCACGGCGTGAGGGAATGGTGCGTAGACTTGAATCTCCGAGCCGGGGGCAGCAGTATGGATCGCCTCCATGGATGAGGGAGACAAGCAGGTCTGGGATGGCAAGTGGCGAAGCACTGATTAACGTACAAATGACGACATCGATCCTCTTGTTGGGCGAGGCCGGTATAGTCTCAGACACTATATGATGGATCAGGTGCGTGATGAGGGCTTCGAAAGCCAAAGGGTTGCGGAAAATTGGCAGGATGTCACAAAAGTTTACACCCAGGAAATGTCTGAGTGGGGAGCAATACGGGAGGGTCGATTTACACTGCGGACCTTTTTTGGAAAATCTAGGTGGATTTGGAAGAATGATTTGATGTATTCGACGTCAGACATCTTCCTTGTGCTAGTCACACCAGAGGCTCACTAGCGCTCACTGGTGACTCTCTTGACTGGGATAAGCGAGGCCCGAGTTAGAGAAGCTCTTTCAACATCGACTTACGTTCGGAAACCAGACAAGTTCCCATACTCAATTCGGACATTGCACGTGATCCAACTCGACTTGGACTATCGTCATCCATCGTTGATGCAAACCTCACAAGTCGATTGCTTTTTTCGTGATATATACGGGTAGAGTTTAAGATTGTGCGCAAGTAGACAGTCAAAATCATTCGAATTACCAGCATTATTTACCCGGGTCCCTTTTGGGGATATCAAATGAGTACGGGCAAGGCCTACTTCACGGGCAGTCGGAGGCGACTTCAAGTTGCTTCGCCCAAGTATCCACCTTCTCCTGCACGCGTCTTCGCTCCATCGCTTCCGTCTTCTTCCTAGCTTCGCTGTAAACAGCCTCCAGCTGGTGCCGTGGCACCTTGACATATGGCAGAATCATGAGCATGTCAAGGACGTCGGGGCCATGACGGGCTTCATGGCGCGCATGACGCTCTTGCGCTTGTTTCTCTTTCCTCTCCCCGGCGGCGGCGTGCTCATCAGTGATTGCCTTGTAATCCGCTTGGGTTGCAGTCATGACCCCCCCGGGATAGAAGGTGTCTTTCCAACTCCCAGTAAGTTCATCTAACAGTGTAGGGGTGGAAAAGTGCTTAAGCACAGCGCCAGCATAGACGACGTCAAAGAGAATGTCAGGGGGCCAGTTATCGGTCGTGTCGGGCACTCGGAGTGAAGATCCCGAACGGACTCGATCCGGGGCCCCGAGGCTCCGCGGGTCCTCGGGCAAGAAGAGATGTACTGTATACCTTTCCTTGTCCTCAGGTGCGGTGAGGTCGATGTCGGACGTGGTCATGGCAAAGTTAGGGGTCTAGCCTCGAAACCATCAGACCCTGATTGAGCATCGCACAATCGTCACACACCTTTAAGAATGCAACATTTTCACCGAATGCTTTGTGAGTGAATGAGTTTAGAAAAAGGCCATTTCGAACGTTGTCGATGTCCGACAAAATGTCGTTCCCGTTAGGTTCTCGACTGCGACGCTGAGTGTAATGTAATATGTACTGTCGCCGTGATGGTGTGTGTGTGTGTGAGAGAGAGGGAGAGGGAGAGGGAGAGAAAGGTAGCATACCGCATCGCCCTTGCTATGGGCTACGAGGTGCACGGCATCGCAGTACTTCGCTATTATATTTGACAAGACACAATGACTTCCATCCCGCTCTAGAACATCGCCACGGAATCGAGCCCTCCGACTGGTAGCAACACTGGAAGTGACATCTGTGCGTCCGATGTAAGGATCCGCCGGGAACGTCCTTCGCTTCTCTTCGTCGTTGATGTGATAGTATAGAACAACAGACTCTGACGGGAGGCCACCGCCATAGTCTACAACATCGAGCGAATCGCGACTTAACGAGAGGTCACCTTGCGCTCCAGTGACAGCCCCGATGGCATAGCGAATCCATTTGTAGGGTCTATGCGAGAACTGGAGTGTGTGGAGGGTCTCGAGTGGGAAGTGGAGGCAATGGACCCAATGCCAATTGGTAGGATCAATATCGAGGTTAGCATCGAGCGCCACGGTGTGAGGAAATGGTGCATAGACTTGAATCTCCGAGCCGGGGGCAGCAGTATGGATCGCCTCCATGGATGAGGGAGACAAGCAGGGCTATTGAGAGAACTGTGGCGCGGCGTGGGAAGCGCTGATTTACGTACAGGTCAGCTACGACACGTCCGTAAGACGCAGTCACCGGGTCCTTTGTGTATTGGAAAGGTAATAAGTTACGCGAGTGATATACAACAGAACTATGGTTAGATGGATAAACAACATATGATATACACAACATAATGACCGGAAGCGATACGTGGCACGGTGGTAGTTAATCCTTTTCTGTTTAGCTACGGGCGATATATTGTACGCAGCCTAACGTTATCATAGCGAGATCGAGGTCCGAAACTGTTGAGGTTACCCCTAACAATGATGAGCGGGCGAAAGAAGGCGTGGCGATATTATATTCTTACTCTGAGTGTGTGTGGGACGATCGAGGGTTGAACGTTGAACGAACGATCTGACCCTTGAGATCTGCTGAAACTCCCGTCCTCTAAATGCTCCCTGATCGTCCCGGCGTCGCACAGTTGTTCAGAAAAGAGGTAGAACACAACTTACAGTCGTATGTTCCGGTGGTAACCACGTCGATCCAGAGAAATGGTCAGTGGGGATGCCGCCCGCGGAATCGCAGATCTACTTGAATCTTGAATCGATGCATTGGTCAAAGCTATCATCAAGGAGGCCTCGGGGGGAGGGGGGGCGATGAAATAGGTGAACCAGTGCGGTACAAGCCATCGGTTGCATCCGATCCGTCATCGGTATAGTTTCCTGCAGTCCTGGTAAGCACAGTGTATGTGTCAGTAAGCGACATCTGCTTCGAAATCGAATAGCATCAGAAAACTCACACATATACGAGATGTCCGTATTCATCGGCCAGCTCTGCCGTCATACAGATCAGGATCCTCGCTATCGCTCAAGTTGCCAACACTGATGCGAGAGCGAGGTGTTAGTAGCAGATCGAGGAAATGTGGTGAGTGGTTTGCCGTTTCAATTCGTTGCCGTATTCGTCGTGGAACATGAGGTTCATCCCGGGGGTACGACGTAGTAGGTACGTTCGGGGTTGGAGGGTTGAAGATACGACCCGGACCCGGAGTGCCCCGATTGACATCGTTCGATCGGCTGAGGGGGGATCTAGTGGATGATAACAACATCCTCGGTCATAAAAAGGCCATTAAAACACGATGAAAGAGAACTGCAACGAACCGAGATGCATTTCCCATCCTCCAGCGTCTGTAACACGTCAGTGCGACTGCTGTCAGATAGTAGGGTTATGTGTATTGGGCCCTATCGTCATGGTGTCAGCGTCGGAGTATATATATATATCAATGATCACTCCGAGTCAGTCGGGCATGAAAATGAAATGAAAGGGAAAGGGCTCGCAATGAGACACGCGATACACACCTGGTAGGCAGAGTGCTGCGATGGACGTCGGCGCGGTTGATTAGGACGACGCGGATCTGGTGCGAACGACTGGCGGTGGGGGTATTGAGAAGCGGCAGGATATGCGGCGCATTGGTGTCGATCAAAGCCGCCTCCACCGTCGAATTCCCGGTCCTCTTCCTGGGGCAGATCTAGATGTGTCACAGACGTGGGCGGGCCCGGTGGCGGGCGTCCCCCCGGGAATTGCTCGAACAGACGACTGCTGAGCCCGGGCGCCTCCTGACTGTGCACAGCCGGGACGGGACTCTCGATGCGGGAGGTGGACTCCGAGTCGGTGTAGGTGTGGAAGGGCTGCGCGTCGCTGCCTCAGTCGGAGCCCAAATTCGGAATAGGAATAGTACTCTGTGTCGCGATCGTGCGGACACTGGCGGGAGTAGTTGGTGTGCTCTACCTGATACTACCGGGACTGTTACACATGCATTAAGTTGTGAAAATAAAGATGTGTTAAGACAGGCGGTTGAACGTGGCGAGGTTGGTTGAGTGCCCCAATTGCAAATAATTATGACCATATTTGCACATTGTTTCCCGCGGGTTCCAGGCGAGTACGACTATCAACTATGAAATCGGTACCCCTCCTGTCCAGCAGAAGTTTTTGCCGCACGATTTCACACTTGCGCCGTGCGGTCCCCAGTCTCTAACACTTTGTCCCTTCCTTCCTAGGCTACTTGCCTTCTGACTTTGTAAGTTCTTGAAGAATGGCGGTCGCATCGCGTGAGTATCGGATCTGGTCTTCGACTTTCCAAACACTCTTCTCTTCTGCAAGCTGATCCTGATTCGTCCTAGCTTCTTTGTTCGAAATCGATAACTTCATTTTGCGAACCCGAAATAAACTCTTGCCATTATCCCGAGCCGATCCTTCGCGCTCAAAGTACCTCACAACTTTGGCCGTGGCACGATTGGCGCGCTATGGGCTAACAGATGAGAACGAAGACCTGGAGGAGTCGATTTCCCACTCAGTTGAAGCCATACTCTCATTTGGTTCCCACATTGGACATGATTCAAATGTCGTCAGGGCCTTCGTCTTCCTTGCGGACTCCCTTTTCCGTCGCTCAGTTAAGCTCAAGCGACCTGCCGATAGCAAGCACGGTCTCAGATATTTTCGTTACCTCAGAGACCAGTCGCTTCAAACCTCCCGCATCACAAGAGGTCACATTACAACAGCCTTCACCCGGGCCTTAGCCATTCAGGTCCAAATGGGATCCATCGATCCAATGCGAAATGTTGAAGAGATGGCAATCCTCTGCCGCGAGCTTCTTAGGTTGGATGTCTCAAATGGACTCCTACTTAACGCTGCTCAAGCATTGTTTGAGGCCCTGGATGACGAATACTTCTCAGCGGGTCGACCAACGCGGTCACCTCCGGACCAAGTCATTGAATGCCTTCGTGAAACGAAAGTCCTCTTTCCTGATTGGGAAAGAGTTTCCATTAGTCTTCTGATGTGTCTCTACCTGCGCTTCATAGTGACTCAGTCACATGCTGACTATGAGGACGCAATGTCAATTGTGGACGGATCCTTCACTGATCCATGGTCTGCCAAGGATGCTTCTTCTGTGGCTGTAGAGCTTGCACGATCCAGATTCTGCTTCTATGGGAACCCAGAGTATTTAGAGGAGGCAATTTACCGCATTCGTATACATCTCAGGACGATGTCCTCCGAAGATCCGGAGCATCAGGAAATGACTCGGGATCTGGAACAACTCGAGAAGGCCCGCTTTGAAGAGTTTTCTGTCACAAGTACTTCGCGAGAAGCGGATGCCGGTAAAACAGAGGTTAACAACAGTCCACCACCCTTTCATCTCGTTTCCCCTCCTCCAATAACTAGATCGGATATTGGCGAACTTACCCCGATGCCGCAGGATGTGGATGAATTCCATGTTGTCAAAATTCTATCCCGCCTTTCTGATCAACCAATCAATCGAGCGGGGATCGAAGAAGCTATGGAATGCCGCAGGCGCTACCTTGAATCATCCCAATCAAATGATTTTCTCACTTTGGTGATTAATTTCCACTTGGCCCAGCTCCTCATCCGTCATTTCTCCGACACAGACGACATGGTTTATCTCGACGAAGCAATTACCTTGCTCCGTGATGTTCACAAAATTCCACTACCGACCCGCTGTACTATCATTCGACTGCTTATTTCAGCCTTGTCATCCAGATTCGAGCGGCTCCGTGAAACGGGTGACTATGATGAAATGATGCAGCTACTTCCCATAGCCGCTGCCGATACATGTACGAAAGCACCCATCCGATTGAACATTTCACGTCATTGGGCGAGGCACGCACGGTATATCAGGCATCCGTCCACCTCTACTGCATATGAGAGTGCTATCTCATTAATGAAAGACTCTTTGGCATTTGGCCCTACCCTCGAAGTGCAGCACAATCGTCTTGTCTCGGGGCGCGTTGATTATGAGACGCTGCCATTAGACTTCGCATCACATCAAATCGATTTAGGTCAACTTGAGCAAGCCGTCGAGACTCTGGAACGAGGGAGAGGCCTGCTCTGGTCTGAGATGCGGGGTCTCCGCATGTCAATTGACCAACTCCGTCTCGTAAACTTACCCTTGGCAGAGAGGTTCGCAGCTATTAACAACGACCTTGAGGCTTTGACAACGTCGAGCTTAACTGGTATCTGGCCAAATGAAGGCCAAGCCGACAGTGACGAGCTGATGGACCCGATGGGCCACCTGGTGATCAAACAACGAGCACTTGTCGCGGAGCGCGACACACTCATCTCCCAAATTCAGTCCCTGCCAGGCTTCGAGACTTTCTTGATGACACCTTCGTTCGAGGCCCTTCGTTCTGCCGCAGAGCATGGACCGGTCATCATCATCAACCATACGGAATGGCGTTCAGATATCCTCATTCTCCTCCGTGATGCGCCTCCTTCCCTCATCTATACTTCTGACAATTTCTATGACCGTGCAAATCAGTTGAAGGACCAATTATTGAGCGCACGAAATCATGGCCTTGAATCGGGCGCATATGATGATGCGTTGAGTTCCGTACTCGAAACACTTTATGACCTCGTTGGTCGCCCTGTGATCCTGAGACTCCATGACTTGAATATACCAGAACAGTCCCGCATATGGTTCTGTCCCACTTCCGTCTTTTGCTCCCTTCCTCTCCACGCCATGGGTCCAATCAGATCGGAAGGCCCCGTCAAGTTATATTTCTCGGACTTGTACATCCCTTCATACACCCCGACGCTTAGCGCACTCATAGAATCCCGCAAACCCAAGGCGCGGCCACTCGAACAGCCTTCGATCCTTCTCGTGATACAGCCCGATGCCAAGATGCCAAAGGCATTGCAGGAGATGCAGGTCATTCAGTCCGTTGGCCTATCGACGGCAACTCTTCTCCGGGAAACGGCAACGCCGAGTGCCGTGCTGGAACACCTCAGCGATTACCCGTTTGTCCACGTATCATGCCATGGAAATCTCGAGGCGGGAAAACCGTTTGACGCCTACTTCAAACTTTTCGAAGGTGCACGTCTCACGCTACTCGACATCGCGCGATCGAGGCTTCCCACTGGCGAATTCGCATTCCTTTCTGCTTGTCACACGGCTGAGCTCACAACAGAGAGCCTCGCAGACGAGGGACTGCACCTCGCGGGTGCGGTCCAGTACTGCGGGTTCCGGAGCGTCGTCGGGACGATGTGGGAAATGGCGGACGATGACGGACCAGATCTTGCTTGGAACTTTTACGAGTCGGTGTTCTCGAATAGGTGGGGGGATAAGCCATATCACGAGAGAACAGCGGAAGCTCTGAGGGATGCTGTGAAGGTGCTGAGAGGAAAGAGAAGAACAACTTTGGAGCGATGGGTGAATTTTGTTCACTACGGTGCATGACTCGGATTTGAAGCGGTCTCTTGGATCTTTCTGTATGTTTTTGAACGACTTTTGAAGTTACTGTAGCCCGAGTACGCGCCACTTGTCTCTGGGAAAGTTGGCAGGGGTCTCAAATTCGGGCATGACTCAGTGATCGTTGTGGGGTATCTCCGAGCTATTTGCAGTAAAGTCGGTTCAATCAAATTGATTGGGTTGCAAAAATAGAACGTGGTCAGTTGGCATTAGAATAGAGACCATGGTGCGTGAACAGACCCATCAGTAGTTTGGCATTCTACTTTTTTCCACCTGTGCAGGCGACTAAAAGCGAGAAAGCAAAAAGGTCGAATAACCAGGCCCAAATTATTGGAACGTTTAGTTCAGTAATAGCCTAACCAGGTTAGCTGTCACAATATTTAACTGCGACAAGGGCATAAAAATACGATGAGCTCGCGCTGCCTCTCCTAGATATCTAAAAATTCCCGCTGTATTTATACAGTATCGGACCTTCCTTAGTGTCAGGCCATTAGCTTGGCACAGAATACGAAAAGATGTTTCTTGGAAAATAATGGAATCAGTCTACGGTATTTTAAGTTGATATTTATGCAGATTTCGACTTATGACAATCGTGGGATAGATCAAATAAAGCTAGCAAGATAAGCGACCAGAAATTGTCAACTTGCTCGTACTCACGAGGCTCGCGAGTGTGCGGGTGGCTTCGGTTGTAGCACAACAAGATATGACGACGTGCTGCCTGTTTGGGTAGCCCGTGTGTGTACTTGGTGATTCTTTGGAAGCGTGTCAAGAGACAGTACCACGAACGGTGGCCTTGCCGTACTGGAGAAGTTGTGTAGTTCTGGAATGGCGATTGCAAGGAAGCTGCAAGATGGTTTTTGGAAGCTGGTGTCGTTCAGGATCATTAGTTACCCTGGACCCCGGCCCTCCGGAACGGAGTCGCCTTTTATACGGCAAGAATGGAACCGTACACAAAAAGTGGGGAGTCAATGAAATAACAAAATATCTCATTGCTTAGGGAGAGGCGGTTTAATGGATGGAGAGGAGGTGAGCAAGGTGACAAACACTTCAATGCCATTGGTGCAATGGGACTATGGATGACAAAAAATCATTACCGCGAACAGGAATCGATCCCATGCCACTTGCTTTCAAGGCAGGTGTACTTGCTTGCTTTCAAGGCAAGTGGGATCGAACCCATGTCCCTTGCTTTCAAGGCAAGTACCACGTCCATTGCACCATTAGTGCTACACCACACTAGTTGAGGGTCCGGGATACAAATGGGAAGTTGGATGAGAATGAATCCTTTGTATCTAATCAAGCACAGCATGTCCTCTGATTTGAAAAAGACATTGAATTCTATAGAATACCTGCTATGTGTCTGCGTAATATCAATTCGAACGAACTGGAAATGCAATTGGAAAAAAATCATCAATGAGATTGCATGACCATCGCGATATCGATCAATCATTAACGTTCATTAACCCACCGTGTTTTGGCAACGAAATGTCACAGAAAAGTCTAACTGTACTTATGGAAACAAATCCATTTGTCTCATCCATAGTTGGGGCTTGTTGGGGGACTGTGTACCGTTTCCAGGGTATCTTTTGTTATATCTAATTGCCAGTGGCAGGTCTCCCCGATCCAGGTCAGCTGATTCCAAATCAGCCCTGTCCCCCTCCGCCTGATCCGGGGTTGCTCCGGGCGCGCAGTCATCATGGCGCGTTAGGTCAACATTAGAGCCGGGCCCACCTCAACAGTTTCTGCATAGATAAGGAGATCAGTGGATTTGTTATCATTCATTCATGCACTGTACACACAATTACGCAGCCTGTTCCGCACATCAAAACTTCGAGAGCCCGGATAGAATAGAGACCGTGCGATTCGCGTGATGACAATGATTGATCCTTTCCTGAAAGATCCCACTTCCCCGACTAGCTGGTTCTGGAATGTGATCGAGGCGTTGTAAGTACGGAAATATTTGCGTTGAGGCCCTTCATGTACGTTGCAAAACTGAAAATGGTTGTTCAGACACCTAGTCTAATAAAAATCGACAGAAATGTCAGCATTAGTGTATACAGCGCAAAGAGGCGCAGAGGACCGTCTAGGACTCGCGATTAAACAGCCCATCCGAGGCCTTCTTCAAGTTGCCGCGCTTGAAGAAAGTGATGTTCTTGAGCACTTGCACGTAGACAGCGACCTTCAAGTTGTTGTACTGAATCGAGTCCTTGCCGAGGAAGTCCAAGATGACAAGATTTGATGGTTCAAGTGTGACATGCCCGCAGCAAAGTGAACAGCAGTGGACGGTATCAACCTCATCTTTGCCTGTCTCCAGCTCATTCCTAGCTCAAATGCAGCACATCAATGTAATATGTCGTCGTCCTGCGTATTCATAGAGAGGTGCCCTTGTTTCTCAGACCCGCCCGGTAACCCTCATGGATGCGTTCAATGTGTTTCTAAGACAGAAAATAACAACGCTCAAAGGAGAAGACTTGGAGCGCAAATACTGACCCCCAACTGACAGAACATTTCAAACTCGGACATATTACTCTGGCCATTAAGCGAACTGCCCGCAACTAAGCTTGCCTAAAATATGTATTCGTCATCATTCAGAAAGAGGTAGTCACTGTGGCAATCTGGGAAAGCACCGTGAATATACGACCCAGGAGAGCTCATGGGTTCGGTGGTCGGTGGCCAGTCGTCCATAGAGTCGCCGGCAGAGATTGTAGTTCAGGACTTGAACAGCGTCGTCATGTGGGTCCCCGAACAGAGAACGGTCTGGGGAGCACGTGATGTGTGCCTTGCAGATTTCCGACTGTCATCCCGCCTCGTTCTCATCCGATTACTGCCCAGTATGGATATGCTATCGGATCAGCGTGGTTACACAAATCCGCCCTGTCTGACATGAATGGACTTTGATCTGGCGGGAAGGCCAACATTCACAAGTGACAGACGGGTATACTGTATCATACCCAAGGTCGCACCTGTAACCAAGACCCGCTGAGCCAGGCGGAGCGGTACTGCGCGTCGTAAGGATGTGGTACGCTGGAACACTTCAAGGACTGTGAACCAGCTGAGGCATAGCGTGCCAGCCAGAAAGAGCGCAGCGGACCGAGCGCGCGTAAGCATGCCAAACTGCATGGACTGAGACCAGCGGCACCCCCACTTCCTCTGGTCTGTGAGACCCCCGAGCGAGACGGGTGAACGAGGCGCGAGGAATGGGGGCTCGTGGTGGGTTATTGAGTGCGGAAACGACGCGTCACGCATGGCGGGAGGGCGGCTTTCGCAAACGCGGTGGGTCACGCGGAGCGGGTAACACCCCGCCGCGTGGGTGAGGGTCTGGAGCGCCCCGAGGACGCCGTCAAAGAGTGCCCGGGAGAGGTCCGCAATGAGGAGGAAGGAGAACGCGGGCCACGCAGTATTCAGCATTGCGCGCACCCTCTGCAGGCCAGCGCCGCCAGGCTCGGAATCGGGAAGCGTCGATGGGTCGAGCGGGCCTGGTGCGCGTACGGGTTCCGGTGAGCCTATAGGAGGTTTTTGGACCGCGAGGGTGCTGTGAGGAGGGCTCATGTACCCTGCGAGCTGACGCAAAACAAGACGAGGCATTGCACCCAGAAAAGATGTGTGGGCTTCGGGGATAGTTTAAGAGCTATGGATAGCAGCACGCATAGTATTAGGGCACACGCTCATACACACACTGTATTCGGCACGATATCATACAGATTAATATACATCATTCAGTGAAGGGCAGTACTGTGTTCCGCCCAGATGATCGGGAGCGCGATCCCCTTAAGTGTACGAACAATAATGCTCTGACGTAGGTGTGTTGGAGTGCGATCCGGGAACATCCTGATACAAGGGATGTGCCACCTACGTCAGAGCACTATTGTTCGTGCACTTAGAGGGATCGCGCTCCCGATCACCCGGGCGGAACTCAGTACTGCCCTTCAC